>Ga0070698_100009922_pt1 | contig 10180 bp, 9 predicted proteins | sample KBSK1502metaG_FD_65477 | JGI IMG/M metagenome (GOLD analysis project Ga0070698, IMG submission 65477) | Corn, switchgrass and miscanthus rhizosphere microbial communities from Kellogg Biological Station, Michigan, USA - KBS K1-50-2 metaG | ecosystem: Host-associated > Plants > Roots >... | reverse complement strand
CCTCAAGAGGCTGGATTTAGGAGGGTACAGCCACTTGCGCAAGTTGCTGTCAATAGGTGATTCAAATGGAGCCGGCTGCCGGAGTTGAACCGGCGACCTTCTAATTACGAATCAGACGCTCTACCAACTGAGCTAAGCCGGCTTTGGCGGAAAACACGATGCAGTTCCTTTAAGCGTGATTTGCACTATACGAATGCGCAGTTTGTAGTGTCAAGCAGACGGCCTAAAACCACGAGGAGGGTAATAAATGCCAAAAGATCCGACGCGAAACATCGCACGGTTTAAAACCGGCGGCCACTTGAACGAGTTTGAGTTTCACCAACACCAGGAGGAGATTGCGGAACATCTCGACCCGGAGTCGACGCAACTCATACCCGGTACGCCGCCACAAGAGCATGCCCGCAGAGTTGAGCAAGTCATAGAAAAAGCGCGCGAAAAGGTTAAGAAGCGATCCAAGAAGCAGTTCACGGGCAAACAATCATCCAGTGTGGCAAAAGCGACAAAGAGCCCGGCAAAGAAAAAGTCGCCGAAAGCTGCAGCCAGTAAACGCGCGGCGAAAAAAACTGGCGCCAGGAAACTAACAGGAAAGAAAAGTAGCGCCACTAAGACAGCCAGGAAAGCTACGAAGAAGTAAGGTAGTGTCCTAATTTGTAGGGGCGTCCCTCCGTGGGCGCCCCATTCTTGCGATCTGTCACTCAAGAAAGGGCGCCCACGGAGGGACGCCCCTACAAATTAGGACACTACTAGAAGTAAACTTGCAGGCGATTGATTCCAACATGAATGAAGTAATCGTCATCGGGGGTGGTTTTGCCGGCGTCGAAGCGGCGTGGCAGGCGGCTCGTTTGGGCGCTCATGTTCGTCTCTACGAAATGCGACCCCTTAAGCAAACGCCCGCGCATCGTACTGACAAACTCGCCGAGATCGTCTGTTCCAACTCGCTAAAATCGGACGAGCCAGGAAGTGCGCCTTATCTATTGAAAGAAGAATTACGGCGTGCCGGTTCACTTGTGATGGAAGCTGCGGAGGCCACTCGCGTTCCCGCGGGAGCCGCGCTCGCTGTCGATCGACATGCCTTCGCGGAATTAATCACCCAGCGCATAGAGAATGAACCGCGCATTGAGATCGTCCGCGAGGAGGTAACGCGCATCTCTGAGACGGACATCGCAATTATTGCCACGGGGCCGCTCTCTTCCGAGGCTTTGACGTTCGAGATTATGAAGCTTACCGGCAACGATCAGCTTTACTTCTACGACGCTATCGCTCCGATTGTCGCTGCGGATTCAATTGACACGTCAGTTGCTTTTCGCGCTGCCCGTTATGACAAAGGGGGCGATGACTATTTGAATTGTCCCTTCGACAAAGAGCAGTATGCAAATTTCTACGCGGCCTTAATTGAAGCCAATAGCGTGCCTCTGCAGCGTTTTGAAGAAACGCACTGGTTCGAAGCCTGTTTGCCCATTGAGGAGTTGGCGCGTCGTGGCGTTGATACGCTCCGGTTTGGTCCGATGAAGCCTGTTGGGTTGCGCGATCCGCGCACCGGTCGCGAGCCCTATGCGGCCGTGCAACTGCGCCAGGAAAATTTAATGGCTGACGCATACAGCCTCGTGGGGTTCCAGAATCATCTACGTTACGGTGAACAAGCGCGAGTGATACGACTGATCCCCGGCTTACAAGAGGCCGAGTTTCTGCAGTTTGGTCAGATCCATCGTAACACCTATATCTGTTCACCGCGCGTATTGGATCCGACGATGCAGATGCGGGGGCGTCCGAACATCTTTTTCGCCGGACAAATAACTGGCGTTGAAGGGTACATTGAATCTGTCGCGATGGGATGGATCGCTGGTGTAAATGCAGCGAGGATGGCCGCCGATCGGAAGTTGATTGAAGCTCCGCCATTAAGTGCAACCGGCGCGCTGGCACGTTACGTTTCGCAGGCGAAGACAAAAAACTTCCAGCCCGTTAATATCACTTTTGCGCTATTGCAGCCGCTGGCAGAGCCAGATCAGCGTCGCCTGCGTAAGAAACGTGATCGCCGCCAACTGCAGGTGGAACTAGCCTTGAAAGAATGGGAAGTGTGGCTCCAGGAAAACCAACATCAGAACGATGTAGTTCAGGTCACCGCCATTTGAGCAAGCTCTGGTCATTGGGCCACTGTGGCGTTCTAACTTTTGCTCTGGTCTGTTGCGCTCTGCCTGTTGCAGCCCAATCGGGCAGACGAAAAGAATCCGGACAAAAAAACAAACCTCCCCAGGGTCCCATCGCTGACCCAAATAGACCTTCGATTGCCCCAGTGACTACACCGACCGCGAAGAGCGATGCTTCGGCAGGCAGGAGTGGGAAGACCCCCGATGAAGTCGAGGAGTCGGATGTCGTTCGCATCAACTCCAACCTCGTTCCTATTCCTGTGTCCGTAGTCGATGTGCGCGGGAACGCTGTTACTACTCTCAAGCTCGACGATTTTGAACTGCGTATCGATGGGTTGCCTCGTCCCATCAGCGACATGACACGCGCGGAAACAAATGTGCGCATGGCGATGCTTTTTGACAACAGCGGCAGTCTGGATTTTGCTCGCGAGTTTGAAAAGAAAGCGGCCATGCGATTTTTCCGCCGCGTCATGCGCCCCATCGATGAAGCGGCGATTTATTCAGTGGAGACTGAAAGTTATCTGGCCCAGCCCTTAACAAAAGATGTCGCCCGGCTTGAACGGACAATCGCAAACTTCGGGAAACCTGAGGGCGGCACTTCACTTTTGGACGCGATTATCGAGGCCGGAAGTTATTTGCGTCCCTCTTCCGGCCGGCGCGTCCTGGTGATTGTTTCCGACGGTATAGAGACCACAAGCGAAAACGATTTTGAAACTACGATGCGACACGTTTTGGCAGACGACTGTCAGATCTTTGTCGTGCAAACCGGACTGTACGAAGGAGCGAATCTGCGAGCGCTTGCGGCCGAGCGACGGATGGAACAGCTGTCGGGACAAACGGGGGGCGCGGTATATCTTCCCAAGACGGTGCATGAGTTGGATCTGGCTTTTGATCAGATTGCCGCAGATCTGGCGCAGCAGTATGTGTTGAGTTATTACCCCGGCAATGACAGTCGCGACGGTCGAGTGCATCTGATCGATCTGCGGATCAAATCGCGGAATGATGTTCGCGTTCGTTCACGGAAAGGCTATTATGCGCCGAGGCCTGCGACGGCTGCGGATTGGTGAGGCAGTCGTTATCCGCAGATTACGCAGATTACGCAGATTCAGGAAATGAAAACTAAGCCAGGTGTTAAGACTAAAAAAGGCGCCGCTCTTACGTCTTCAAGAATTTGCGAAATCTGCGTAATCTGTGGATAAATTCCCTGTCATGGAGCAACTGATCGCCCAATTTCTCGAACACCTGCGCTACGAACGTAATGTCAGCTCTCACACCGTGCGCAACTACCAAAGCGACCTCGAACAATTTCTCGAATATCTCGCGCCCACCCAAGCAAAGGGTAAACGAAAGATTCCCGAGATCGCAGAAATTGATCATCTCAGCATCCGGGAATGGTTGTCAGCGCTACACTCGGCGCAAAAAAAGAAAGCTTCAATCGCGCGCAAATTAGCAGCACTGCGGACCTTTTTTCAGTTCCTGATGCGCGAAGGCCTGCTCGAACTTAATCCTGCAAAACTCGTGTCCACGCCGCGGCGTGAGAAAAAATTGCCGCAACATCTCTCGATTGAGGAGGCGATCAGGTTTATCGAAAGCCCCGACTCCGAGACCGATTTGGGCAAACGTGATCGCGCAATGCTCGAACTCATGTATGCGACTGGCGTTCGGGTCGCTGAGCTGACCACACTAGATCTCCGCGACGTCGACTTCCAAAACAAACTGATCCGCGTGACAGGGAAGCGGCGTAAACAGCGTATCGTGCCCTTTGGTGATCCGGCGGGCGAAGCGATTCGGAACTACCTGGATGTGCGCGAAAAGTTTTTGAGTAACTCGCCAATATCGAAACGCGAGGGAGATGCGCTCTTTCTAAACTATCAAGGCACGCGCATAACCACGCGTTCGGTTGGCAGGATGGTTGAGAAATACATTTCCGTCTGTGCGGGCATGCACGACATCAGCCCGCACGCTTTGCGACATTCCTTTGCGACGCATCTGCTCGACAGCGGCGCCGACTTGCGCGACATCCAGGAATTGCTGGGCCACGCTCGCCTTTCCACGACGCAGATCTACACTCACGTGTCGATGGAAAAACTTATTGAGGTTTACGATAAGACGCATCCAAAAGCTTAGTCGAGTGTGGGTCAAGACCGGAGGCGGGCAGATCCGCGATACGCGGAACTCAGGCGGCACGTCGGATTGTAGTGTGGTCCAGTCGGGTTCTTTAGATCTGAAATTCTTACAGTGTGTGAATTTCGTCCTCGCCGTTGGCGCTTTCAATAATTGCCTGGCAAGCTGCGTCGTAGCGTGCGGTGGGTAACGCCTCAAGCCGGCGTTCATCGATCGGCTTATTGCAACGAGCGCAGATCCCGTAGTTGCCCTCTTTCATACGCAACAATGCCTGATCGATATCGGCGACAAGTTGGGAACTTCTTTCGCCCAGTCGTAGAGCAATTTCCTTGTTTAAATCCTGCACTGAGAGATCTACGCTGTCTTTAACGCCATCGTCGTAAAGCTCCAAAGCCGCTGCCTGATCGGTGCGCACGTGTTCGGTTTGCTGATGCAACTGATCAAGAAGCAAGCGGCGAAAATGTTCCAGTCTCTGCGCGTTCATCTATTCTTTCCCAGACCCGACCCTTGTTCGTTTACATTTTTAAGGGGTTCGTTAGTGTTGGCGGAGTATAGCATAGCCAGTCATTGACTTCAGTTTGGCTTGCGGCAAACGTATGGCTGCGTTGAGATAAGCTGTGACGATTAACTTTTCAGAATTTCCAGGTTAGCGAGACACGAACAACACGTGGAAAGCCAGGAGAGATGTTGTCATTGCCATCAGCGTTCACAAAGTATTTCTTGTCGAACACATTTTCCAGATTTGACTGGAGACCCAGTTTTTCAGTGATTGCATATTGCAAGGCAGCGTCGGCTCTCGTGTATCCAGGCAAAATTACTTTGTCGTCTATCGCTGCATACATACTGGATCGTCCAAGGATTCCCAACCCGACGCTCCACTTATTCAGGAACCGGTAATTATCCACAAGGAGAATGTATTGCGGGGCACTTGTGCGGTTCGTGCTCCCTTAGGAGCAACTGTCGTGGCCGCGGTGACGGCAGCGTGCTGATAAGCGTAGCCACCCATAATCTCCAGTGGTGTGTGACATTGCCGCTTAGTCCTAGTTCAAAGCCCTGCGTACTTTGACTGCCGGTTTGTACTGATGTCGTTCTGTTATTGAAGAACCCAGTGTTCCGAAAGTTATTCGACCTCTGTTGACCAAATTCCGCACCGGCGAGAAGTGTGTGTCTGATCGTACCGGTTTTTGCGGCATAAGTCAGATCGGTTTGATTGAATAGATTGCGGCGCCGTGTTGCGTTGTTATAAGCGGAAAGACTGACGCGCGTTTCATCTGCGTTCACCGCTCCCGGAACAAAGTTCTGATACATCTTCTGGTAGGCGCCGAACAGCGTGCGATTGTGAAGGTTGAGACTGCCGACCTGGTGATCGATCACTGTGGAGAGAAGCCCCACTCGAGCGTGATAAAAGAAAGTGCCGTGAGCGTCAAGGGGTATGAGGGCGGCGTTGAAATTGCTCACTATCAACTCAATCGCTCAATTTTAATAACCTCTCAGGTTAGGAAGGTGGACCCTGTCCCCGCCTCAAGTTTGAATGTCAGTCGCCCAGTCACCAAACCATCTCACCCAACTCCGACAACTCAGTGTTTAGGATCAAACTCTTAGCCCAAAAGTCTGCTGGGGTGTCTGAGCAATTGTGCTGGTGAGTGGCTTTCAACCTTGAGGCGGGGACAGGGTCCGCCTTCCTGACCTGAGAGGCAATGACACTTGAGTGGCTGGCTTTTCGTCGCAGATCTGCCCGCCCAGGTTAAGACTTGATGCGATTTCTTATTGACTAGAGAAAGTGAGACAGCTTGAGGAATGAAGGCGCTGGACTACTGGCCGCAAATTAGTTCGGCCGCCAAAAGGGGAATTGTGAGTTCGTGGTGACCGGTAATCGAAAAGCCGAGTCCGGCTCCGTCTTCGGTTGGTCGTCGCACGACGTTTGTCAGCGGGCGGTACGACTGGATGAAGTCAAGATTGGCGGTAGTGATGTCTGTAAGGGGATGTCCCAGGTTACGCACCAGTGTTACACATTTTAGAAAAACTTCCGGCAGCACAACGGCTGAACCTACATTCAAATAAACCCCGCCCGCGTTCATCCGCTTCACTAGCTCCGCCAGCAGACGAAAGTCGGTGTGTGTCGTAGCACCGAGCGAAGCTCCATCAGCATTCGGATGAAAATGCGCGATGTCTCCTCCGATTGTGACGTGGGCCGTAAAAGGAACTCTGGATTCGTATGCGACACAAAGAAGTGAATAGTCGCGATGCTTCGGGGTGATTGAAATCAATGCGCGGCCCATTGACTCTCCCAGCCCGATTCCATCTCTCGCTCCGGCTTGCGCAGCCGTATTGAGGAGTCTTCCTGTCTCTTCGGCGCCGCCAAATACGCCTTCCGCGAGCGTCGCATCGACGTCTTCGGAAGTCGATCCGACCAGCGCAATCTCTGCATCGTGCACAAGTACGGAACCATTCGCAGCGATCGCCGTCACAAAACCCCGCTTCATCAGATCAATGATCACGGGTGCCAAGCCGGTTTTGATCACATGGCCACCGATTCCCCAAATGATAGGCTTGCCCAGATCGCGTGCGCGTCGGATTCGTGCAGAGAGTTGACGCAGGCTTTGCACGGCGAGAATGTTTGGCAAACTCGCAAGAAAAACTTGAAGTGTCGAATCAGCTTCGATCGGACGGGAAAAGTCTTCAAGAGAGACCTTGCTCGCTCGCTCCGCCAAGGGATATGTCTTCACTTCAGCCAGTCGCAGAGGCCGAAGATCATCTTTGTAAATAGAGGGCAAGGTGTCGTCGCTCCTGTGACTACAAATATTCTAGATCTGCTAAGTCTTGAAGGCGACCAGAAGCTGTCTTGTTACGCTTAAGAAGATCTCTGGATATAAAAGGTACGCTAACGCCGTCAATTTCACCTGGCTCGCGCGACGCCCAAGCTTCGGCGAAACTAACGCCTGATAAGACAGTCAGCAGGTCGATGCGGTTAGGGGAAACGCCGATCTGGATGACTTGATCGGGATGAGTAAGATCACTGAGCGTTAATCCTAACTCGCCTAAACCGAATTCCTTGATTGCATTTAATAAACGCTCACCGTTCTCGACCGAGATATCGATAAAGAGATCGATATCTCCCGTATATCGGGGATAGCCATGGTAGGCTACCGCAAAAGCGCCGACGACCACATAACGTGCTTCAAGAGCGTTTAGTAATTCGATAAACTCTCTCAAATCCTTCTGTAGATTCATTAGGTTTGCTGGTTCGCCAGTCGGCTCTCAATTCTAGCAGGATTTCTATGCGCTTTTCGGGAGATAGTGACCGATAGTATTCCTTCTCAGCCTTCTCAGCTTCCGCGAAGGATTGAAATATCTGAACGGTCTTCTCCATGCCTTTTATTCTAGCAAGCGTACCTTTGGTTGTAACTAACAAATCACCAACTGGCGTGAGGCCAGTTTCCGTCGTGGTCTAATTCACACCGCCGAAAACAATCATTGGTCATATCTCATTTGACATTTCTCATTTGTCATTGGCCCCAACCTAGATGACTAACTTGAAGCTGAGTGGATGCTCAACTGCAAAGCCCTGCCAAATGGGCAAATGAGAAATGTCAAATGACATATGACCAATGATTACGTTTTCACACAGTCGCTTTGCGCCCAACCGAACTCCGAGACGTTGTCAGAAGACCTTCGGGTTTTCGCGATTGGAGTGACCATTACCATTGCGAGTGAGTCGACCATTCAGAAGTGGTTTCAGCACCTGGCCAGTGTGTGAACGCCGAGAGCGAGCGACTTCTTCGGGTGTGCCGGCAACTACCACGCGCCCACCGTGTTCGCCACCTTCGGGCCCTAGATCGATGATGTAGTCAGCAGATTTTATGACATCGAGGTTGTGCTCAATGACTAAGACCGTGTTGCCCAACGAAACCAGGCGCTGCAAAACATCGAGTAGTTTGTGGACATCCGCAAAATGCAGACCCGTGGTGGGCTCATCGAGGATGTAGATGGTCCTTCCCGTGGCGCGTTTGGAGAGTTCCTTTGCCAGCTTTATTCTTTGTGCTTCGCCCCCCGACAGCGTCGTTGCGGATTGTCCGAGCTTGATGTAACCGAGACCGACATCCAATAAGGTCTGCAGCTTCTGCTTAATCTGGGGAATGTTTTCCAACAATGGCAGCGCTTCTTCGACCGTCGTATCCAGCATCTCGGCAATCGATTTTCCTTTGTATTTCACGGCCATCGTTTCGCGGTTATAACGCGCGCCGCGACAAACGTCGCAAAGGACGTAAACGTCCGGAAGGAAATTCATCTCGATACGCTTCATACCGTCGCCTTCGCACGCTTCGCAACGCCCGCCCTTAACGTTGAAGGAAAACCGCCCTGGCTTATAGCCGCGCTCGCGGGATTCCGGAAGCATCGCATAGAGCTCTCTTAGTGGAGTGAATAACCCTGTGTAAGTGGCTGGATTTGATCTAGGCGTCCGACCGATGGGCGACTGATCTATCTCAATCACTTTGTCGACATGTTCCAGACCTTCGATCGACTTGTAGGGGCCAGGTTCGGTTAATGATCCATAGAGATGTCGCGCCAGAGCGTAGTAAAGAATGTCTTCTACAAGAGTCGACTTGCCGGAACCTGAGACACCTGTAACAACAGTCAAGAGACCAAGTGGGAATGAGACATCAATCTCTTTTAGATTATTGGCGTAGGCACCCTGAATTGTCAGGCATTTGCCGTTCGGAGATCGCCTTTGCGCCGGCACTTCGATCTTCCTTACTCCGCTAATATAAAGTCCGGTCACAGATTCAGGATTATTGGCAACGTCCTCCGCTGTTCCAAACGCTACAATCTCGCCACCGTGCGCGCCGGCCCCCGGTCCGAGATCGACTACAAAGTCGGCACGCCGAATTGTCTCTTCATCATGTTCTACTACGAGGACCGTGTTGCCCAGATCGCGGAGTGCCGTAAGAGTATCCAGCAGCTTTTGATTGTCACGTGGATGTAGACCAATTGAGGGCTCATCGAGTACGTAGAGTACCCCGCGAAGTTGAGACCCGATCTGAGTTGCCAGCCGAATTCTTTGTCCTTCCCCACCAGAAAGGGTTGCAGAACCTCGATCGAGGGTTATGTATCCCAGCCCAACCGTATTCAGGAACCGCAAACGATTCTTGATTTCGCGCAATATCGGTCCGGCAATCTGTTCTTCGCGGGCGGTAAGAGTTATCTGCTCGAATGCGGCTACCGAATCTTCGATAGGCAGCGACGTGTACTCGGCAATTCCACGTCCTCCCAGCCGCACGGCCAGGGAATCGGAGCGCAATCGACGTCCGCCACACTCGACACATTTTGCTGGTGAAACCAGTTCTTCAAGTGTGGCTCTAATTTTTTCCGAAGGTGCGTCGTTAAGGCGAGCGCGCAACCAGTTTAAGGCGCCCTTCCATTCACCCTGGTACGAATAAAGACCTTGGGTGAAGTTAAGCTTCCCGCTAACTCCATTGAGAAAACCCTCGCACACTTCTTTTGGCAGATCATTGAAAGTTGATTTTGCATCGGCATTGAAGTGTTTGCTGAGCGCCAGCAGCGCGCTTCTCAGATAGGCGGATCCTTGCTTGTCGCCAGGTCCAATGAAAGCGAGTTTGTCTGCTGGAACGTTGGCGTCGGGAATCAGTTTTGCCCGGTCGACTTCCATGACAGTGCCAAGCCCGTGACAACGCTTGCAGGCTCCATACGCGGAGTTAAAGGAAAAGGAGCGAGGCTCCAGTGGCGGCACGTTTATCCCACAGATCACGCAAGCCATGCGTTCCGAATAAAGCTTCTCCTCTCCGTCAACTATGGAGATAAGAACTGCGCCTCCAGTCAACTTCAATGCTGTGCGGATCGACTCAGTCAGTCGTTCGCGAATTCCCGTCTTAATCAAGAGCCGATCAACTACT
>Ga0070698_100009921_pt1 | contig 10181 bp, 7 predicted proteins | sample KBSK1502metaG_FD_65477 | JGI IMG/M metagenome (GOLD analysis project Ga0070698, IMG submission 65477) | Corn, switchgrass and miscanthus rhizosphere microbial communities from Kellogg Biological Station, Michigan, USA - KBS K1-50-2 metaG | ecosystem: Host-associated > Plants > Roots >... | reverse complement strand
TCTACCGGGTCGGCGGCTTCTCGCGCAGCGCGGGCGCCGACCCGTTCCGGCGCCGGGCCACGTTCGGGCTGCCCGACGGCCGGGCCGCCAGCGGCGACGGGCACACCGACACCGAACCGTGGAGCATGCACGGCTCAGCGGGCTACGCCGCCTGGGCGGGCCGTTACCTCGCGGAGTCCGGCGCCTCGCGGGAAGGTTTCGGCCGGATCGCGATCAACGACCGGAGCAACGCGGCGGCCAATCCGAACGCGGTGCTGCGCGAGCCGCTGACCATGGCGAGCTACCTCGGCGGCCGGATGATCCGGGAGCCGTTGTGCCTGTACGACATGGACGTGCCGGTCGACGGGGCCGACGCGTTCATCGTGACCACCACCGAGCGGGCCCGCGACATGCCCGCCACCCCGGTCCTCATCCACGCGGCGACCATGGGCATGACCGCGCCGCCCGAGGAGCACCTGGCGGCTGGGCTGGACGCCACCGGGCAGCCACTGGCCGCCCGCGACCTGCGGGCCAAGAGCGATCTGTGGCTCGACGACCTCGACCTGTTCTTCCCCTACGACGGCTTCACCATCGTGGCGCTGCGCTGCTTCGAGAGCTACGGGTTCTGCGGTCCCGGAGAGGCCGGGGCGTTCCTGGCCGACCACTGGGACCCCGTGGAGAACCGGATAAAGATCAAGGGGCGCGTGCCGGTGAACACGCACGGCGGCAGCCTGTCCGAGGGCGGCTCGCAGGGAGCGGGGCACCTGCGTGAGGCGGTGACCCAGCTGCGCGGTCAGGCGGGCCGCCGCCAGGTGCCGGGCGCGCGGGTCGCCCTGCTGACCCCGGGGGGATTTTTCTTTAACGCGCAAGGGCTGGTCCTGCGGGCCGGCTGAAGGAGGCATCATGGGCTTGCTCGACGGCAAGGTGGCGATCGTGACCGGCGGCGGCCGCGGGCTCGGCCGGGCGCACTGCCTGGCGCTCGCCGCCCACGGCGCGGCGGTCGTGGTGAACGATCCCGGTGCCGGGCTGCACGGGGAGAGCACCGGGGACACTCCGGCCGAAGCGGTCGCGGCCGAGATCACGGCCGCGGGCGGCCGGGCCGTGGCCGATCACTCGTCGGTCACCGACTGGGCGGCCACGGAGAAGCTGATCACGCTGGCCGCCACCGAGTTCGGCCACCTGGACGTGGTGGTGAACAACGCGGGCATCCTCCGCGACCGGATGCTGTTCTCGATGACCGAGGAGGACTTCGACGCGGTCATCGCCGTCCACCTCAAGGGCACCTTCGCGATGACCAGGCACGCCTGCGCCTACTGGCGAGAAGAGGCCAAGCGCGGGGCAGGCCGCGGAGGCCGGATCATCAACACGACCTCGGGGACCGGCCTGTTCGGCACGGCCGGCCAGGCCAATTACGGGGCGGCGAAGGCGGGCATCGTCTCGCTGACCACGATCACCGCCCTGGAGATGGCCCGGTACGGGGTCACCGCGAACGCGATCTCCCCCATCGCGCTCACCCGGATGACCGACGGCATCGCCGGGGTGGCGGTGCGGAACCCGGTGCCCGACGGCGCGCCGGAAGGCTTCGACCCGCAGGACCCGGCCAACGCGTCCGGGCTCGTCGTCTACCTCGCGTCAGACGCGGCGTCCTGGCTGACCGGTCAGGTGTTCCGGGTGCACGGGAACCGGGTGCAGCGGCTGCGCGGCTGGCGGTCCGCTGGTGAGTACCGGAGCAAATCCGGCGGGGCCGTCGAGCCGGGAGAGCTGATCACCGGGCTGCCGGAGGTGTACGGCACCGCCCCCGCCGGGCGGCTGCCGGACCCAGCCGTGCACGGTGCGTGATTCCGCGGCGCCCTGGGTCAAATGGGGTAGCGGGTGGGCTCGGTCGTGTACTGGCGACCGGACGGGGTGGTCCACCGGAGAGTGCCGTCGGGGAGCTGATCGACGTTCCAGCGGGGGTGCTGCTTCAGCCGGTGGTCACTCCGGCACTTAGGCGAGCCATTGCACATACACGTCCGGCCGCCGGCCTCATAGGGGATGTTATGTTCGAAGTCGGCCTGGGTGGAGGGTCTTCGGCAGACCGGACCGGTGCAGGTCGCGTGCCGGATCTGGCTCAGGTGCCGCAGCTTGACCCCGGGGTCGTGGCCCCTGGCCTCGAACTGGTGGTCGCAGTCGCCGGTGCTGATCGGGTCGAGCGCGACGAGCAGATCTGGTTGTCCGCTGGCCCCGGCGCGCAGCTTCCAGGTGCCGTATCCGCCGGGCGGCCCGTGCTGGCCTGAGGCCGTGAAGGAGAATCCCGGCTCCGGGGTGTCGCTGATCCCGCGGGGCGGGTCAGGTCCGTCCGGCGGGTCGGGTTTCTGGCGTTTCTCGCGCTGCTTACTGTGACTCTTGGGCGCGGGTCTGGCGCAGCCGTGCCCGATGGCGTGGCCTTGGTCGTCGGTGATCGTAACGCACCAGGTGGTCTTCAGGTTCTGGGCGGCGGCGCGGGCCAGGTCCCGGGCCAGGGCGGGGTCGATCGGCCCGATCCCGGGGATCTCCCCGGGCCGTTCGGCCAGGCCGAGCACGGTGGCCAGCGGGACGGTCAAGTTGATCCGCCCGGCGAATCCGGCTGGCCGCGCCCCGGTCGGCACCGCCCCGGTCGGCACCGCGCCGGTCGGCACCGCGCCGGTTCCTGGCGGCGTTCCCGGCCCTTCGGATCCGGGCGGTCCTGATCCGCCATCTCCCGGGCCGTCCGGCCTGGTGCCGTCCGTGCCGGGCTGGGCCGGACGGGAGTCTTTGCCCAGCAACAGGTCCAGGTAAGCCCGGGCCCGGAGTTCGTCCATGCTGCCCTCCAGGCCGGCCTTTTTCAGCTCCCGCGCCCACGCGGGAGCTGAAAAAGGCCAGCACCTCGGCCGGGGGGAGTTCCCGGCCCATCAGCGCGGCGTTCCCGGAGTCCTCGGCCCACCGCTGCACCCGGGCGTCCCGGGCGGCCTGCTCGCGGCGTTTGCGCGCCTTGTCCGGTGCGACCTCCATCACCGCGCGGGCGATCGCGGCCCGCAGCCCGCCCGGGGTCAGCCGCCCCGCGCGGTCGAGCACCAGCGCCTCGGCGGCGCCGGCTTCAGCCGGGTCCAGCACCGCGGTGGCCCGGGCGATGATCTCCACCTTGGACTCGCGCAGGGTCCCGTCCCGGAACGCCGCCCTGGTCCCGGGCAGCTTCACCTCCAGGTCATGAGCCAGGTCCAGCAGGCCCTCGGCGGCCCCGCGGGACTCCGCCAGCACCGCGGCCAGCTCGGTCACGGTGAACTCGTCCCACCCGGCCGGCATCTGAGCCGGGCCCGCCGGGCCACAGCCCGGCCCGGGACGCCGGCGGATCAGCTCCGCGACCGCCGCGTGCTTGCGGGCGCTGGCGTGCGCCTCGATGCGGTCCCAGGCGCTGATCACCCCGGCGACTTCATCGTCGGAGGCGCCGTCGTACCGGTCATCCTCGCCGGCGGCCCCGGCGGCGAACCCGGCCAGCGCCCCGCACCCCGGCATCACATCAAGCAGCATCCCGGCGGCGAACCCGGCCGCCCGGCTGAGGTACTCCCCGGGAGACCGCCCGGCGGATCCGGGCTGGCCCGGGCCGCGCCGCCCCAGGGCGATCGGCTGCCCGCCGGGCAGGCCCATCCGGGCGGCACGGGCGCACGCGGCGGCCTCCTCCGCGGTGACCCGCCGGCACTCGGCGACGACCTGGTCCAGGTCGTACTCCCACGGCCCCGGCAGGCCATCCGGGTCAGGTTCCTCATCATCGGGGTCAGGCGGCTCGTCCTGGTCCCCCTGGGAGTCACACCAGGCCTGCCAGTCCTCGTCGGTCATCCAGTCCGGGCTGGGGACCGGCCCGAGGGGCTCCCTGGCGGGGTCCTCGTCCCGCCCGGGACTCGCCGGAGCCGGTCCTTGAGGCATGCGCCACCTCGTTCGGGAGGATGATCTGTATAGAACATGATAGCGTATCTAGCTTTGCGTCGCCAGTATATTAGCTAATATTCGAATAGACATACCAGAGTGATCAATGTGAAAACCGGGCCTTCGGGACGGCCGGACTGAGCAAGACGGCGGGCAAGCCAGCAGGTGCCGAGCCAAGCGTGAGCTCACAGCGGAGCGCGAGATCCCAGCCGACGTCGGAAAACGCACGGCCCGCGTCGGTGTCCTTGGCTCAACAGCGCACGCGCTGACCCGGCCAGCCCCGCATTCGGCGCCACCAGAGCGGCCAGCTGCCAAACCGCTTATATAGTTATATAATAAAGCTCAATATCTGCGGAGGACGGCGTGATGGGGCTGACAGAGCAGGAACAGCGGCGGGCGTGGTTCCGCGGGCACTGGGCTCATGGGATCCCGTTCAACCAGCACTGCGGCATCGAGGTGCGGCGGTGGGACGACGAAGCCGTCGAGCTGTTCCTGCCCTACGCGGAGATGCTCAGCGCGCACGCCGGGATCTTCCACGGCGGGGTGGTCTCGGCGCTGCTCGACACCACCGCCACGGGCGCGGTGATGGCCGGCCACGATTTCGCGAAGGGCAGCCGGCTCACCACGATCTCCCTGTCGGTGCAGTACCTGTCCGTCGCGCCCGGGGAAGACCTGCTGGCCACCGGCCGGTGCACCCGGCGCGGGCGCAGCGTCCACTTCGCGCAGGCGCAGGCGTGCGGCGCGGGCTCCGGCAAGATAGTGGCGACCGGCCAGGTCGTGGTCAGCATCGCCGGTGAGCGGCCGGGCGTGCCGTGGCAGGATGGCAACGGCGCGCCGTGACCCTGCGGAGGTCAGTTCCGGTCCGGCGAGCAGGAAGGAGCCGGAAATGGCCAAGGTGTACGTGCAGCGGGACGGCGACGTGGCGGAGCTGGTGATCTCGGCGCCGCCGCTGAACCTGTTCGACGGCCAGCTGACCGCTGACCTGGAATCCGCCCTCGACGAGGTGGGAGCGCTCACCCGCGAGGGGGCGGCGCGCGCGGTGCTGCTCCGGGCCGAGGGCAAGGTCTTCTGCGGCGGCGTGGACGTGCACGACTTCCAGGGCCCCGGCCCGGCCGCGGGCGCTAGTCTTATGGCGCGCTTCCTGGCGCAGGTGCAGACGCTGGAGGGGCTGCCGGTGCCCACGATCGCGGTGGTGCACGCCCTCAACCTCACCATCGGGTTCGAGCTGACCCTGGGCTGCGACCTCATGTGGGCCGCCGAGGACGCGTCGTTCGGCCTGGTGGAGGCGACCGTCGGGCTCACCCCGGGCGGGGGCGGGACGCAGCGGCTCGTCGCCCGGGCGGGCGTGGCGCGGGCCGCCGAGCTGGTCATGACCGGCGACATCTATCCCGCCGCCGAGATGCACCAGTGGGGCGTGGTCAACCGGATCGTGGCTCCGGCGGTCCTGCTCGAGCAGGCCCGCGCGTTCGCCGCCCGGCTCGCTGCGGGCCCGACGGCGGCCACCGCGGTCGGCAAGCGGCTGCTGTTGACCGCGCGCGACCACGGCGTGGCGGCCGCCGATGCCCTGACCCCGCGGGAGGTCGGGCGGATCTTCGCCACCAGCGATCTGCCCGCCGGGATCACGTCCCTGCTCGAGCAGGGCCCGCGCCAGGCCACGTTCCGGGGCCGGTAACGATCCCGGCCAGCCACACGCGACTGGCCTGCACGTTAACCAGATCAGCCCGCCAGGTGACCATGTGCGGACCCGGCCGTTACCGGGCTAACGCGGCACAATACGGGAGAGTGCAGTAAATAATTCCGGTAAACTTGGTTAACTCAATAGTTCTTTCAGTGAGGACGTGCGGCTGTGCTTTCGAATCGTGATCCGGTCGGGCAAGTCCTGCGCGTGCCCAAGACGGCTGAGCTCATCGCGTCCTACATCCGCGGGCAGATCGTCCGGGGTGACCTGAAGACGGGTGACTCGCTGCCCTCGGAAACCGCGCTGCTTGAGATGTTCGGCGTGTCCCGGCCGACGCTGCGCGAGGCCTTCCGGATCCTGGAGGCCGAGTCGCTGATCACCATCCGGCGCGGCGCCCTCGGCGGGGCCCGGGTGGTGTCACCGGACATCGCCGTGGCGGCCAGGTACGTCGGCTTGCTGCTCCAGATGAGCGGGACGACCATCGCGGACGTCTACGAGGCGCGCATGGTGATCGAGCCGGCCGCGGCGGGCCTGCTGGCCACCAGGCGCACCCAGCAGGACCTGGACGACCTGGGCGCGTGCATCGAGCATCTGGTCGTCATCCTGGAAAGCGATGAGCAGTTCCAGAACGTCGAAGCCCGGTCGCAGGCCACGCAGCGATTTCACGACCTGGTCCTCGAGCGCGCCGGGAACCGGACCTTGTCCGTCCAGGCGGGGGTCCTGCGCGAGGTGGTGGCCATGCACCTGTCCACGGTCGTCGCGCGCAGCGTCGACCGTGCCGATACCGAAGACCAGTTCAGGAAGATGATCCGCTCGTTCCGGAAGCTGGTCCGGCTGATAGAGGCGCGTGACGCTGAGGGAGCCGAGCGGCACTGGCGGACGCACATGGAGGTCGCGGGCCGCAAGCTGCTGCGAGACGACCTCGGCTCCAAGACCGTCGTCGACCTCTTCGGCTGAGCGCCAGCCCGCGTAACCGCCCGCCGGCTTCGGCGGGACCTGCCTAGCCCGCTGGCCGGCCGGCAGCGGCCTGACCGGCGGCAGGAGCGTCCCGTTCCGCATCGTTCGGTTACCTCGGCTTAACGATGGCGCCGCCTGAAGCTTCACCCTCGTCACAAACCGTTCACTCAGCTTACTATTTTCTCGTGAGTTGCTGCGTGCTGCTCGCACCCTGCGTCAACAGATGAGAGGTGATCGCCGTGGCCGAGCAGGAGGCCGTGCCCCTTGAGGCGCTACCGGACAGCTCCCGTCAGCGGCCGGCTGACAGCAGCGACCAGTTCTCTCCCTACCCGCCGATCGCGGACTACGCGTTTCTGTCCGACTGCGAGGTCACCGCGCTCGTGGCGCCCAGCGGCGCGGTCGAGTGGATGTGCCTGCCGACGATGGACGGCCCGAGCGTCTTCGGCGCGATGCTGGACCGGGACGCCGGGTGGTTCAGGCTCGGTCCCGACGACGTGGACGTGCCGGCCGACCGGCGCTACCTGCCCGGGACCATGGTGCTCGAGACCAGCTGGGATTGCGGCGAGGGCTGGATCATCGTGCGGGACTGCCTGGTCATGGGCCCGTGGCAGCATGAGCATCCGGAGGGCAGCACGCACATCAGGCCGCCCACCGACTACGACGCCGAGCACATGCTGCTGCGTACCGTGCGCTGCGTGCACGGCCACGTGCAGCTCACCATGGACTGCGTGCCGGTGTTCGACTACGGGCGCCAGCAGGCACGGTGGCAGCATACTGAGCGCGGCTACACCCAGGCGGTCATCGAGCCGGCGGGCCTTGACCTGAGGCTCACCCTGACCTCGGACATGCGCCTCGGCCTGGAGAGATCGGGCGCCCGGGCGCGGACGCTGCTGAAGGCGGGCGACACCCGTTTCTGCGCGCTGTCCTGGGGCAGCCGCGTGCCGGACGGCTACAAGGACGCGTACAAACGGCTCGTGTGGACCGCGCACCACTGGCAGCACTGGCTGGCCCACGGCCGCTTCCCCGATCACCGCTGGCGCAGCCACCTGGCGCGCAGCGCCCTGACCCTCAAGGGCCTGACCTTCGCGCCCACCGGGGCCATCGCCGCGGCGGCGACCACCTCGCTGCCCGAGACACCGGGCGGCGAACGGAACTGGGATTACCGGTTCAGCTGGATACGCGATGCGACCTTCGCGCTGTGGGGCCTGTACACGCTCGGCTTCGAATGGGAGGCCAGTGACTATTTCGCCTTCATGTGCGACATGGTGGAACGCGATCAGGGCAGCCTGCAGATCGTCTACGGCATCGACGGCCGCCGCGACCTGGAGGAGCGCGTCCTGGGGCACCTCACCGGCTACCAGGGGGCCCGGCCGGTGCGCATCGGCAACGCCGCCTACCAGCAAGCTCAGCACGATGTCTGGGGGGTGGTGCTGGACTCCATCTACCTCCACGCCAAGTCACGTGGCCGGCTCGACGAGCGGGTCTGGAACCTGGCCCGCCGGCAGGTCGAGCACGCCCTGGAACACTGGCGCGAGCCCGACCGCGGCATCTGGGAGGTCCGCGGCGAACCCAAGCACTTCACCTCGTCGAAGATGATGTGCTGGGTGGCGGCCGACCGGGGCGCGCGGCTGGCCACGATCCGCGAGGACCGGGACCTGGCCCGCACGTGGCGCAAGGCGGCGGACGAGATCCGCGCCGACATCTGCGCGAACGCGCTCGACGAGCGCGGCGTGTTCTGCCAGCACTACGAGACCACCGCCCTGGACGCGTCGCTGCTGCTGATGCCGCTGCTGCGGTTCCTGCCGCCGGAGGACCCGCGCATCCGCGCGACCGTGCTGGCGATCGCCGACGAGCTGACCGACGACGGCCTCGTGCTGCGCTACCAGGTAGACCAGACCGACGACGGGCTATCGGGTACCGAGGGCACGTTCACCATCTGCTCGTTCTGGCTGGTCTCGGCGCTGACGGAGATCGGCGAGCACCAACGCGCCCGGGACATCTGCGAGAAGATCCTCTCCTACGCCAGCCCGCTGCTGCTCTACGGCGAGGAAATCGACCCCGCTCCGGCCGGCACCTGGGCAACTTCCCACAGGCCTTCACGCACCTGGCCCTGATCAACGCCGTCATGCACGTCATCCGCACCGAGCAGGCCGCCCAGCAGCTGGCCATGGGCCGCGATATCCCGGACGGCCACCTCTAGCCGGGCGCGCCGGCGGGCTCGTCGAGATAACCAGGTATCCACCTGAGCACCTCGGCCCGGAACTCCCCTTCGCATTCGAGCTGGCACAGCACCCCGATGCCGGCCGTAGACACGCGGTGGATGAGCACGTAGGACGGCGGCACGTTGAACTTGCGGGTGATGTTGCTGGCGCGCACGTCGGTGACCCGCATCGCCTCCCCGCGCAGCCATTCGCGGCTGAACTTGAAGGAGTCCACCTTGGAGGGCTCGGCGAGCGGCGCGAGGAACGCGCGCAGCGCGTCCAGGTCCACCTCGATGCCGGGCCGCAGGAACCCGTGCCCGCGCAGCTCCCGTTCGACCGCGGCGATGTCCGGGTCGTCCTCGTGCATGATGCGCAGCAGCCGGCCGAAGAACGGGGGCAGCCCGCCGGGCAGCCGGTCCACCGCGCCGAAGTCGAGCACGCCGAGCCGGCCGTCGTCGAGCAGCCGGAAGTTTCCCGGGTGCGGATCCGCGTGCAGCAGGCCGGCCCGTGCGGGCCCGGAGAACAGGAAGCGCACGAGCAGGATGCCCGCCCGGTCGCGTTCTGCCTTGCTGCCGTCGCTGATGATCTTCGACAGCGGCGTGCCGTCCATCCACTCGGTGACTAGGACCTGATCCGTCCCCATGACGACGTTGGGCACGTAGATGTCCGGGTCGCCCGCGTAGGCGTCGGCGAACATCTGCTGCGACATCGCCTCGAGCTCGTAGTTGAGCTCCTCGGTGACCCGGTCCTTCAGCTCGTCGAGCAGCGGCTTGACCTCCAGCCCGGGCATCAGCAGGCCGAACAGCCGCCCGGCCCGGCTCAGCTGGGTGAAGTCGCCGATCAGCGCTCGTCCCGCCCCGGGGTACTGGATCTTCACCGCGACCCGCCGCCCGTCGTGCCAGACCGCCTTGTGCACCTGGCCGATGGACGCCGCGGCGGCGGGCGTGTCGCTGAACTCGGCGAAGTTGTCCCGCCAGGCTTCGCCGAGGTCCTTGGCCAGCACCTGGTGCACGGTGCGGGCGGGCAGCGGCGGCGCGGATTCCTGCAGCTTGGTCAGGGTGGCCCGGTAGGGCCCGGCGATCTCGGGCGGCAGCGCCGCCTCGAAGATCGACAGCGCCTGGCCCAGCTTCATGGCGCCGCCCTTGAGCTCGCCCAGGACCCGGAAGATCTGATCGGCCGTGCGCTGCTGTATCTCCTGCGCGACGACCTCGGCCGGCTTCCCGCCGATCCGCTTCCCGAACCCGATGGCGGTGCGGCCCGCCAGCCCGATCGGCAACCGGGCCATCTTGGCGGCCCGGGTCACGGGGTTCTTCGGGACATCGTTCACCCTGACATTGTTCCGCATGGTGAGGCACGGTTGGTACGGCGCGCGGCCGCGAACGCGCCGCAGCCGCAGGCGGGGTGCGCAGGCCAGGTCCGGCGGCGCCACTGCCAGTCGGGCAGGACCA
>Ga0070698_100009919_pt1 | contig 10181 bp, 7 predicted proteins | sample KBSK1502metaG_FD_65477 | JGI IMG/M metagenome (GOLD analysis project Ga0070698, IMG submission 65477) | Corn, switchgrass and miscanthus rhizosphere microbial communities from Kellogg Biological Station, Michigan, USA - KBS K1-50-2 metaG | ecosystem: Host-associated > Plants > Roots >... | reverse complement strand
TGATATTAGATCGTGTAGTATTGATAGTAGCCTCTGCCTTTCCATCACCATCAAGATCGCCAACTACGATTCCATACAGATCAATATTTGACCTCGGGCTCCATATCAAATTATCTTCAGAATTATTCATCATCCTGTCATTTGATTGATTCGATTTTGTCTTGGTTTTGACCACGCCAAGTGGTTCTTCGTCGTCACCCAAATTGTTCATCATTCTGTCGTTCGATTGATTTGATTTGGTTTTTGTTTTTATAACTCCCAGGGGCTCTTCATCGTCTTGTCCATTACTTACCATTCTGTTATTTTGAATATTTGATCTTGACTTTGTTATTTTTATAGCTCCCAGAGGCTCTTCATCATCTTGTCCATTACTTATCATCCTGTTATTTTGAATATTTGATCTTGACTTTGTTATTTTTGCTACTGCATCTCCAAAACCATCACCATCCAGATCTGCAACCGTGATGTTGTATTGCTTTACTTTATAGTCCCATCCTTTTACGACAACTGCATTTGTTACATCAAAGCTTGAACCATCACTGAAAGTAGCCGTTGCTTTCAGATCAACATCATCTCTATTATCAATTATTATACTTGTAAGCTGAGCTGCTTTGGATGTGTTGCCGGATTTGGAGTCAAAGGAGTTCATCTTCATTGCTGATTGCTTTATTGTAAAAGCCTCTACTTTATTAACCCTGCTTGCGGCTGCATCATTCGTCAGATCTCTTGAAGAACCATCTGAAAAAATTCCAGTCAAAACAAAAGAATCAAACTCCCCATCGCCATCAGTATCTGCATCAATAAGGGTGATCGTTTTTGTACGGATATTGGAGCGGGAAGTGCTGATGCCTGCCCGCTGTGTTGGCGCATTGTCGTTATCGCCGGCAGAAATAGAAAGTTGAATTGTTTCGCCACTTAAAGCAATATCTCCTTCCATCTCTGTTTTTGATCCCATATAAAGATCATATCCTTTTTTTGCCATATACCTCCCGGTCACCTGTACGGCGTAAGCTCCATCAGGAACATTTGCAAAAAAGAAGTCACCATTTTTTTCTGATTGTGTTGTTGCAATTACACTGTTTGTTGAAATATCAACTAATAAAATGGTAAGGCCCTCAATGCCCGGGCTAAGATCAGCCCGATCCTGGTTATTGATCTTTACTTTGTTCTCATACATCGGATTGTTTCCCTGTATTCCTGATCCCTGGTATAGTGGATTATTTACTGTTACTAAACAAGGATCACAAACTTGCCCTTGTCCCTCTATGAAAACAGGTTGATATTGTCTTCTTCCTGTAGCCATTCCGGAACCCGCTTCTCTTGCTGAAAGTCTGACCAGTGTTCCAAATGAATTATTGGGAGTTGTTCTTGCTACCGATTGTGATTCGTTCATTCTTATACCTCCACCTCTTACGGTTTTATTTGTCACAATTCCACTGGCTCCATTTGATGGAGACCAGGTTACTTTCCCAATAAGAATATTTCTTGAAGCTATATCACGTTGAACGATCCCTTCTTTCTCCAAAACATGTGGCAGCACAAATGTTCTTTGAGGGTTTGAAGATGTCCATGTTGCTCTTTCCGAATAATCTCCTTTTCGCTGAGCATAATTTACAGCATCATCGGGACAAGCAAAGGTCATCTCTTCAGTGCTTCCATCACCAAAGGATCTTTTTACTGTTACGGGTCCACAACTTTGGTCTGTCCTTTTATCAATTGAATATTCTTTCGGATTGAATTGAGCAGTTGTTTTCCCGGTGGCTATGCCACTTTGCGATTCTCTTGCTTGTATGTCTTCATATTTTGGTTTTCCCAATTGCTTACCAGTGGCAAGCCCTGTTGCTGCATCTCTGGGTGATTTGATATTGTACTTAATGTTTATTCCTGCCATTATATTAGAAATATTTTTGGAAAGCTTAATGCCTTCGATAGCAGCACCTCTTCTTATATCATAGTTTACAACTTCGGTTTTTGTACTTAAATAATCTGTCCCAAAACCAATTGTGAGCAGATCGGATAAATGATAATCGATATTAACTCCTGTAACAAAACCCGGATAAATACTTTTTAAAGATGGTTCATTTCTATATATTGAATTAACAGCTCCTTGTCTTTTTATGTTTATAAATCCTCCATTGTTTATGAATAAACCGCCCTTAGCATGAAGACCTGCACGAATCTTATCCCCGAACGAAGCATTGGGTCCAAGTAATACATACATGTTCTGCTGACTGCCGGTATTTATGATCATCTGGTCAAAAGGAATACCATTGCGGGAAAGAAACTCATTGATCTTTGTTTTGTCTGTTTGCGATGAAACAAAACCGCTGCTAACGCCAAAACCAAAATTTCCAAACGAATAACTGGCGTCCATTTTAAACCCGGGACCATTGCCGCGAAACAATAATGAGTCGATCTTATCTCCCTTCATATTTATACCATATTGAGGCGAAAGCTGAAAATCAAACCCGCCAACCATTTTTGCATGATTTGACCGGGCATTGTTTTGATTATATGCCCTGGTGGTATAATTGCTGCGGGATGAGTTTTGATTGAATGTGGACGTTTGCCCAATAACATTTGAAAAAATAAAAAGAAGAACGGTGGGGATTAACCCGGTTTTCATGTGGCTTGTCATAAGATTGAATTTATGTGAGTAAAATACAAATTATTTCTCTCAACTCATAGCCCTTCGTTTTTCCACGCTGGTTGGGTAATTCTTGGCTATAATCCAAAATTCATTAGCTTCGCCCAAACCAATTGCAAGATGAAGTTTATCGTTTCCTCTTCGGCTTTATTGAAACAACTGCAGCACATTTCCGGAGTTATTAATGCCAATACAGTATTACCTATTTTGGAAGACTTTTTATTTGAAGTAGAAAAAAATAAGCTGAGCGTTGTAGCTACTGATCTTGAAACTGTGATGAGAATTCAAATGGATATTGAAGCTAAAGACAGCGGCAAGGTTTGTATTCCCGCTAAAATTCTTTTGGATAGTTTAAAAAATATTCCTGATCAGCCGTTGACTTTTAATATTGACAAAAATTTCGGCGTTGAGATCACCAGCGATAACGGAAAGTACAAAGTAATGGGAGAGAACCCCGACAACTTTCCTAAAGAACCATCCGCAGATGAAACTACTTCATTTAAAGCAACATCATCAGCATTGATCACCGCTATCAATAAAACTTTATTTGCAGTAAGTAATGATGATCTGCGTCCAGCTATGACCGGTGTATTTTTTGAGCTGGATAAAAAAGGAATGCAATGTGTAGCAACAGATGCACATCGCCTGGTAAAATATAAAAGAACAGATGTAAGTTGTCCGAAAGGCGACAACTTTATCGTTCCTAAAAAACCATTGACGCTTTTAAAATCTGCATTACCCGGAAATGATGATGAGATCTCGATCAGCTATAACAGCAATCATTTTTTTGTAAAGCATGGCACTACGCAAATGAGCTGTCGTCTTATCGATGCCCGCTTTCCTGATTATAAAGTTGTAATCCCTACTGACAATCCTTACAAACTTGTGGTTAATAAAAATGATTTCCAGGGAGCTTTGCGTCGTGTTGTTATCTTTAGTAATAAAAGTACTAACCAGGTTGTGCTTAGTATCGCCGGCAGCGAACTTGAATTAACTGCCCAGGATGTTGACTTTAGCTTTGAAGGAGATGAAAGAATGAAATGTCGTTATGATGGTGAAGACCTTGCCATTGCTTTTAATGCAAAATTTTTAATTGAGATGTTAAATGCTGCAGATAGTGATGATGTAAAAATGGAGCTTTCTACGCCAACCAAGGCAGGAATTATTAAACCAACCGAGCAGGATGAAAACGAAGAGCTGATGATGCTGGTAATGCCGCTGATGCTGAATCAATAAACCCCCGCCCCTAAAGGGGAGTTATTAGCTTTATAATTTAATCTCTCTTTTCAAAGGGGGATTTTTATTTTACAAACATGAAATTTATTGCCGTAAGAGAATTCAACGATTATATTTCTGCTCACCTGGTAATGGGGAGGTTAAAAGAAGAAGACATTGTTTGCCATCTCCAGAATGAACACACAATAACAACGGCTCCTTTTCTTGCTCCTATATTCGGAGGAATAAAATTAATGGTGCCTGAAGCACAAAAAGACAGGGCTTTGGAACTATTAACAAAATGGGATAATGAACATGTTTCCTGATATACTTTTTACTTCGTAACTTTTAGCTTATTAAATCTCTCCTGATGTGGGCGGACATTATAAATTACTTTGAGACTCTTGAAAAACATCCTGTACAACGGATGATCTTTCTTGTTGGCGGGCTTTTATTATTCTGGATACTTGAAGGCGCTATTCCCCTGATCAAGCTGGGTTATAAAAAAAACAAGCTCCGTCATGCAGGAGTTAATTTTGTATTTACGGTCATTCACCTCATCATCCATACCGCTCTTGCTATATTGATCGTGATGCTAAGCGATTGGTGCAGGGAACAGTCCTTTGGCATTGTTTATTGGACAAATGCAAATATTTTTTTTACAATTATTATCGGGGTTCTTGCGTTGGATTTCAGCAGTTGGCTGGTACATTGGGTAATGCATAAAGTAAAACCATTATGGGGTTTTCACCTTATTCACCACACAGATAATACCGTAGATGTAACTACCGGTCTGAGGCATCATCCGGGTGACAGTATTTTAAGAGGAGTATTTTTTATGTTATTAATTTTTGTTTCCGGTGCCCCTATGTATGCTGTTATGATATATCAAACCTTGCTTGTACTGGCAACAGCATTCACCCATGCAAATATCAGTCTTCCAAAAAAACTGGATACTGTTTTAAGTTATGTTCTTGTTTCTCCAAACATGCACAAGGTTCATCATCACTGGAAACAACCTTATACCGATAGTAATTATGGCGGTGTATTCTCAATTTGGGATAGAATTTTCGGAACCTATAAGGTCCTTGATCCAAAAGAGCTTCGTTATGGGCTTGACCGCTATTATCCAAATGAAAAAGATGAAGACCTTATTGCCTTGTTGAAAAAACCATTTCAAAAACTGAATGGTTAATTGTTTTATTAACTTTCCTGAATGAATATTGTTGCCGTAATTCCTGCCCGTTATGCCGCTACTCGTTTTCCCGGCAAGCTGATGCAAATGCTCGGTAACAAACCTGTTATTCGCCATGTATATGTCAATGTTAAGAAAACAGGTTTATTCAATGATGTGTTTGTCGTAACAGACAGCGATATTATTTATAATGAAATAACAAAGAACGGCGGCAAGGCGATCATGAGCAAAAAAGAACATCAAAGCGGAAGCGACAGGATCGCCGAAGCGATAGAAGAAATGAATGTTGATATAATTGTAAATGTGCAGGGAGATGAACCGTTTATTAAAAAAGAACCTTTAGAAAAATTAGTTCGTCTTTTTGATGATCCGGATGTGCAAGTTGCTTCGCTGATGAGAAAAATTTCAAAAGAAGAAGCTGAAAACCCAAATAATGTAAAAGTAATTACTGACATTTCGGGTTATGCTCTTTATTTCAGCAGGAGTATTATTCCGTTTCAAAGAGACCGGGGATCAGCAGTCGATTATTTTTTACATGTCGGTGTGTATGGGTATAAAAAAGATGCACTGATGAAATTTACACACTGGCCACAATCAGAATTGGAAAAAACAGAGAAACTGGAACAGTTGAGATATTTAGAAAATGGAATAAAAATAAAAATGACCGAAACGGATTATAACAATATTGCCATTGATACACAGGAAGATTTAGAAAAAGCAAAAAAAATCTGGAGCTCTCTATAATTTTTTGCTTTGCTTTTTAAAAAAAATCTTTACTAACTTACCAATGTTATGAATGTAAAGCTGAAGCCTGAAAAATACCTTCGCTATCTCGTTCCGCTTAATTTGTTCGGCACCCGTCGTACCCGTGAGATATTGAATCAAAACCCAACAATAATTCCGCTTCGTGAAGATTCAAAAGAAATAAAAATTACGGTTTACGATTATAATGCTGATTCGATGGAAGTGCAGGAAGCAAAAGATATAACCGAATGCTTTAAATTCTTATCCCGCAATACTATAACATGGATCAATATTGACGGCATCCGTAAAGCGGACGTAGAAACGTTGTGCAATTATTTTGCTGTACATCCTTTGATCCAGGAAGATATAATGAGTATAAATCAGCGGCCAAAAATGGACGAGATTGACAACATCCTTTTTTGCCTGCTGAATATGCTTTACTATAACTCTCAAAAAAACACAGTAGAACAGGAGCAGATCAGCATTGTTGTGGGAAAGAATTTTGTATTGAGTTTCCAGGAAGATGCGAGCCGCGATGTTTTTAACTCCTTAAGAGAAAAATTGAAAATATCCAATAGCCGTATTCGCCAGGCGGGTGCTGATTATCTCTGTTATACTATGCTTGACCTGATCGTGGACCATTATTTTCTCGTAATGGAGAATCTTGGTGACCAGATCGAAGACCTGGAAGAAGAAGTAGTAAGAAGTTCCACCCAGCGATCATTGGCACAAATTAACCAGCTTCGTAAGGAGATAATTGTCTTAAAAAGAAATATATCGCCGGTTCGTGATCTTGTAAATGGTTTTATCCGCAGCGACAGCGATCTGCTTGACGATCGCAGCACCAAATACTTTAAAGACATCTATGATCATATTATCCAGGCAAATGATCTAAGTGAAACTTACAGGGATATGATGATCAACATGCACGATCTCTATCTCAACAATGTTAATCTGAAAATGAACGAGGTAATGAAGGTGATGGCAATAGTAACCTGCCTGATGGCACCGGCAACTGTCATCGGCGGAATTTTTGGGATGAACTTTGACACCATTCCATGGTTACATAATCCATATGGTTTTTTTGGGGCGGTTATAGTAATGTTGTTTATACCAATCTGGATGCTTTGGCTGTTTCGAAAAAGAGGCTGGTTCTAAATATCTTTCCTGTAAAAAAAATCTGTTTCCTTTATCCAGCCATTCTTTTCATAGACTTTTTGAGCAGTAAAATTATCTGCTGCAGTTTGCAGCAATAACCATTTTGAATTTGTTTCAGCCCCAAAATCCTTTGCTGCATTTAGTAATGCAGTAGCAGCGCCGATCCCCCTTGCCTTCTCGTTTACATACAGATCATTTAGCAACCATGTTCTTTGCATGCTTACTGAAGAAAAAATAGGAAAGAGCTGGGTAAAGCCGATCAGATCTTTTCTTTCTTCCGCAACAAAGATCACCGACTCTTTTCTTTTCATTCTCTTTTTTAAAAAAGATTTGGCGTTATCCACGTCAGATTTTTGTTTATAAAAGATCCTGTATTTATCAAGCAAAACCGAAAGCTGGTTGATGTCTTTTTTCTTTGCCCTGCGAATTATCATGGTCTTTATTTTACCGGTTCAAATTTATACGGGTATACTTTGCCAGAATTCCATTGACATACATACAGGTTTTCCTCATCATCCACCATCACATCATGCGGATGTTTAAAAAGTTTATCCGTTTGATAAAAAGGTTTTAGCTTGTTGTTTTCATAAGATGCTTCCGAACCACAAAGAACCGAAACAACTTTATTCTCTTTATTAAGTATTATAACAAATCCCGAATCAACATTATCAAGATTTGGTGAACGAAGAACAGCTGCGTATAAATAATTTCCTTTGATAACAGGCCGGCAAACACATGCTCCCGGCAAAGAAATTGTTTCAATATATTCTCCTTTCATTGAAAACCTTTTGAAACAACAACGGGTCCTGTCTGTAATGATCAGCGTTTCGGGTGTTGTACGATAGTCAATTGTTATTCCATGTGCATTATCCAGGTGTTTTTCCTCAGTTCCCCTTCCGCCAAAAATGTTTTTTATTTTTCCCTGTGTGTCATAATGGGTGATGTATTGCATACCATAACCATCAGCCAGGTAGATCTCTCCATCCCTGGTAATTGTTGTTTCAGTTGGAACAAATTTTTTGGCATCGGGATATTTTTCTGATTCAACAGGATATTTCCATGTTTGTAAAATTTTGCCATCAATAGTTGTTTTGTAAAACTCATTTTTCTCGGTATCTGTTACAAAAAAGAATTGCTCTTTATCACCCCAGATCGTCAGCCCGTGTCCCCCGGGAAAATCATGGCCCCATGTTTCCAATAATTTTCCTTTCTTATTAAAGAAAATAACATTGTTCTTTGTTTCATTTGTAAGCAAAACAATCCTCCCTTTGGCGTCCTGCACCATTTCATGACAATCTTTTACAGGCAATGTAGCCGCATCAGCTTTTACCCAGTCTTTAACCAGCTTATATCGTTTTTCATTTTGTCCATAAATGATTTCGTCATTAGCGATCTCAAATAATTTTTCCTTTGCGATCAGGCTGCCTGCAATCAGGAGGCTGCTGTTCTGGATAAATGCTTTTCTTTTCATATAGATTAATTAAAAAATATTTCATCAACAAAAAACCAGCCCTTCTCACCCTTGCCCGGATGCCATTTAGGTAGTTTAAGAATATTCTTTGCTACTATTTTATAATATCTGAACGCTGACGGTTCAAGATCAATTTTAATTCCTTCAACCCGCACAACATCTTTTTCTTCTTTAGTGGTTTGCGGCAGCGATAGTTTTTTTAATGGCTTTAACCTGGTCTTATCATCTCCTCCCCATATTTCTATTTCAGTGGGCGGCATAAGATATGATTGAACGTTTTTATTATAGCTTACCGAGATACTGCTGATGGTTTGTGCGGTATCAAAATAAAAGAATGCTTCAAATGGTTTTTCCCTGAACCCAAGCCAGGCAGGATCTCCGAAATTATCCGCAGTTCCTTTTTTTGAATCAATAAGAGTCTTTGCTCCTTCGCCTTTATACTTTTCGTTTGGCGGATTTATTAACTCTGCACTTGTCGGCTTAATTCCTTTTTTGAAAAAAGAAAATTCCACGATCGGGCTGCTATACCAACCCTGTCTTACCGCTTTTGCTTTTACTATTACAAATCCATTCACCGGAATTGGATCATTATATACCGGGGATGAGGTGCTATCCGGCTCGTTGCCATCTGTTGTATATCGTATTGCTACTCCCGGCACCTGGTGTTTTAATTCGATCTTTTCGTTTTCACCCAAAACGAACTCTTCATTTTTTAAAGAGGGTGATGTTAGTGCAAGTATTTCGTTTGCATCCGGTACGTAACCCCTGTTAAAAACTATTTTCTTGTTTTTCTTCTGTAGCTCTTCTGCTTCCGATGCAGAAATATTGGTGTTCCAGATAAAAACTTCTTTCAATGAATCAAGTTGTGAAAGAGGTTGAACAGCGCCTTTATCAATCTTTGTACCTGCAAGTGAAAGCGACCTGAGATTTTTTAGTTTTTTGATCTCGTTTAGTCCATTGTTAGTGATCAAGGAATTATTCAAGATCAGCTGTTCAAGGTTGGTAAATTGATTTATCGTTTTCATATCCGCATCTGCAACGGGCATATTGCCCAGGTTAAGTACAACGAGTTGCTCCTTTACTTTTAATAGCTCATCCAGTTTCTTTTTGTCAAATTTTTCTCTTACAAAAAAATCAGCCTGCAATGCCGGTGAGTTTTGAGATAACGGAAATACTGCGCAAAAGGGACTGGTTAGTTTTTGAATAACAGAAAAAGACGCCGCCTTAAATGCGTAGATCCTTTCAGTCTCTTCTTTTGGTATATGAATAAATTTTGATGCGAGGATCTTTATTGTATCATCATCTGGATAATCCCTCATTGTTTTTTTTATATCTGCACCGGATTGTATCCATGTAAACAACAGGTCAATTTCATCCTGGCTTAGCTGTGGTTTTCCTTTGGGAGGCATGTGTTTTTTATCCTCATCGGGTAAATTGATTTTTTGAATGATATGGCTGTTCAACGCATCTCCTGATTTCCATATCGGGCCATTCTTTCCGCCTTCCAAAATCTTTTCGTCAGATGTCATTACCAATTCTCCCTTCGCTTTTCGTTCATTATGACAAGAAAAACATTTTGATTTTAAGATCGGTCGAACTGCCGCAGCAAATAAAGAGCTGCTATCTGTAATTATTTCCTCTTTCATTTCTTCTTCACCACGCAGCGGTTGCCAAACAAATCCTTCTCCATGTGTAAGATTAGAACCAAAGTGACTGCCGAATATCATTGCTATTAATGATGCGATGATTGT
>Ga0070698_100009918_pt1 | contig 10182 bp, 8 predicted proteins | sample KBSK1502metaG_FD_65477 | JGI IMG/M metagenome (GOLD analysis project Ga0070698, IMG submission 65477) | Corn, switchgrass and miscanthus rhizosphere microbial communities from Kellogg Biological Station, Michigan, USA - KBS K1-50-2 metaG | ecosystem: Host-associated > Plants > Roots >... | reverse complement strand
AACTCGGAGGCCCCGGCGCGCAGCGAGTACACGATGAAGCGGTTCATGACCAGGAAGTAGAAGCCGCCGAACAGCAGCGCCCAGATGCACAGGGCGACGTACGCGATGGGGCTGCCGAAGTAGTGGCGCCACTCCTTCTCGACCAGCGCCGAGACGTTGCGCAGCGCGGTCATGCCTGCACCTCCGCCGAGGGACCGGCCGGCGGGGCCTCCGTCGCCGCGGGCGGCTCCGCGGCGACGTCGGTGGTGGTGAGGTGGAGGAAGATCTCCTCCAGGCTCATCCCCGCCTGCGTGAGCGCGAGCAGGTCGAGCCCCTTGGCCACCACCAGGCGGGCCAGGTCGGCGCGCACGTCGCGGCCGGCCTCGGCGTCGATCTCGAACACGCCCGGGCGCGGATGCCTCACCGCCTTCACCCCCGGGATGGCGCTGAGCGCGGATTCCAGCTCCGGCCCCTCGCCCCTCACCTCGAGGCGGACGGTGGCCGCGCCCTGCAGGCGATGGGTCAGGTTCTCGGGCGTGTCCTCCGCCACCACGCGGCCCTTGTTGATGATCACCACGCGGCCGCAGGTCATGGAGACCTCGGGCAGGATGTGCGTGGAGAGCACGACCGTGTGCTCGCCGCCGAGCGCCTTGATGAGCGCGCGCGTCTCGATGATCTGCTTGGGGTCGAGGCCGGCCGTGGGCTCGTCCAGGATCAGGACTTCGGGGTTGTGCAGGATGGCCTGGGCCAGCCCCACGCGCTGCCGGTACCCCTTGGAGAGCCGGCCGATGATCGTGGTGCGCACGTCGCCGATGCGCGTCTTGTCGACCGCGTCCGCGATCTTGCCCTTGCGGTCGCGGGCCGGGACGCCCTTGATCTTGGCGCAGAAGTCCAGGAAGGTCTGCACGTCCATGTCCGGGTACAAGGTCGGCGTCTCCGGCGTGTAGCCGACCCTGCGCTTGACCTCGAGCGGCTGCTCGAACACGTCGTATCCGGCCACCCGCGCCGTGCCCTCCGTGGGCGGCAGGTAGCAGGTGAGGATGCGCATGGTGGTGGTCTTCCCGGCCCCGTTGGGTCCCAGGAATCCGAGGATCTCCCCCTTGTGCACGCGGAAGGAGACCCCGTCCACGGCCGTCTGCCGGCCGTAGCGCTTGGTCAGGTTCTCGACCTCGATCATGAAAGCTCCGTGAGCGTATTAAGGGCGCGCTGGCGGGGAGGCGGAGAGCCCCCCGGCGGGGCGACGCCGCACGGCGAGTGGCGATATAAGGCGAATCCGTTTCGTTCGCGTCGGGATCCTGCCCGGGGGACAGGCGGCCCGAAAGCCGCTGCCCGGGGCCCGCGGAGCGATGCGAACCATCGCCGCGGTCGCAGGCAGTCGTATCATAACGACTCGGTTTTTCTCGTGTCAACGAGCCCGTCCGGACGGCAGCCCGCGGCGGCGCGCAGGCGGACCTCGCGCGCGCCCGCCCTGCGCCGCCTGGCCGACCAGATGCTCGAGGCGGCTACGCTGGACGCGCTGGCCCGCCTGCTCACGCACGCGCTGCCGGAAGCCCTCGGGATCGAGAGCGCGGCGCTCCTGCTCTGGAACCGCAAGCTCGACAGCTTCGAGGCGCTCACACCGGGTGAGACGAGCCTGTTCGCGCTGCGGCCGGACCGGCCGGTGCCGGTGCCCGACGCGGGGTTCCTGCTCGCCGACGGCGCGCTGCTGCCCACGCGGGCCGGCGGGGGCGAGGGCGTGCTCGTGCCGCTCATGGCGCGCAGCGGCGTCGTGGGCATGCTGGTGCTCGGCGCGCGCGCCCAGCGGCGCGAGCTCCCGTTCCGCGCCACCGAGGTGCGCCTGCTGTCCATCCTGGCCAGCCGCGCCGCCCTGGCCCTGGAGAACCACCTCTACCAGAAGGAGCTGATCTCCAGCGAGCGCATGGCGGCGCTGGGCGCCATGGCGGGCATGCTCGCGCACGACTTCCGCAACCCCATGACCGTCGTGCGCGGCCACGCGGAGATGCTGCTGCAGGACGGCCTGGCCGCGGAGGAGGTGCGCGCGCAGGCGGAGCTGATCATCAAGATGGTCGACCGGCTCGACCGCATGACGGGCGAGATCCTGGACTTCGCGCGCGCGGGCGCGCGCCTGGTGCGGCGCACGCTTCCCCTGCGGCGCTTCCTGGAGGGCCTGGCGGACGAGCTGGAGCGCGAGCTGCCCGGGCTCGTGGTCGTGCGGCGGATCGAGGTCCCCGAGGCCGCTTCCGGCGGTCTCGACGAGGACAAGATCCGGCGCACCATCGGCAACCTGGCCTCCAACGCGCGCGACGTGATGGGCGGGCGCGGGAGAGTGCACCTTCTCGCGCGGTTGGGGCCGCCTGCGGAGGGCGAGGCCGGCCGGCTCGTGATGGAATTCGCGGACGAAGGGCCGGGCGTGCCGCCGGAGATCCGGGCCACCCTGTTCGAGCCCTTCGTGACCGCGCACAAGAAGGGCGGCACCGGGCTCGGCCTGGCCGTGGCGCGCCGCTTCGTCGAGGACCACGGCGGCAGCATCGAGCTGCTGGCGGCATCCACCGCCGACGGACCCGCGGGGGCGCGCTTCCGAGTCACGGTACCGCTTGGTCCCGCCGCGCACGCCGGGGAGGGCGGGTCGGCGCGGTAAGATGGAGCGTGATTCTCCGGGCCGCAGGACGCAGGTGACCGCGACGGCGCGAGGTGGGCGGGCCGGCCGCGCGGCCGTGCTCGTCCTCCTCGGCCTGTCCGCCCTGTCCTGCCGCACGCCCGATCCCAGGGCCCTGCTCGACGTCTCCGACGTGGACGCCTACTGGGCCGTGGAGCCGCCCATGGGCGGCGAGCAGTACATCGCCCCCGTGGTCCGCTTCCGCCTGCACGACCGCAGCGACCGGGAGCTGCACTCCGTGCAGGCCATGGCCGTCTTCCGCCGCAAGGGCGAGGAGAGCCTCAGCTGGGGCTCCGCGTTCGAGCAGGTGGTCTCGCGCCGCTCGCCGCTGGCCCCCGGGCAGTCCGTCCTGGTCACGCTCCATTCCGACGCGCGCTACCACTCCACGGGGCCGGTGGAGGGGATGTTCACGCACCCGCAGTTCCGCGACGCCATGGCCGAGTACTTCATCCGCGTCGGCTCCAGCGGATGGACCAGCTTCGGCAAGACGGACGTGGCGCGGCGCCTGGGGCCGCGCACGGTCGCCGGCGAGCTGGGCCTTCCCGCCGGAAGCCCGTTCCCCACGCCCCCGCCCTCGCCGTCGCCTTCCGCGAAGCGCTGAGGATGGACCGCATCGGCTTCGTCCACCTCAGCGGGTCCCACAGCGGGGAGACGGCGTGGCTGCCCCGGCTGCCCGCCACCATCGGCTCGGATCCCGACGCGGACGTGGTCGTGCCCGCCACCGCCCTCCGCCACGCCGTGGTCTTCGAGCGCGGCGGCGAGGTGGTGCTGCTCGACAGCGGCTCTCCCCAGGGCACGTACCTCGCCGGCCAGCTCGTGCAGGAGGCCGTGCTCCGACCGGGCGACGAGATCGCGCTGGGCGCCGACGGGCCCCGGCTGCGCTTCCAGCGCGACGGGATGCCGCTGACGCGGCCGCGGCCGTACGACCCGTCCGAGGTCGAGCCCGGCATCGACGCGGCTCCTCCGCCCCCTTCGCACACGCTCATGCTGCGGGCCATGGCCCAGAGCAGCCGCACCTTCCGGCGCATGGTCGCCCTGGCCGTGGCCATCTCCGCCGTCTTGTTCCTGTGGACGTGGCGCGAGAACCGCCGCTTCAAGACGGAGCTGGTCCGGCTGCGCCAGGCCATGGGCCGCGTGGAGGCCGAGCGGCGCACCTTCGAGCAGCGCGTGGACGCGGAGCGCCGGCGCGGCGACGCCGAGCGCCAGACCCTGGAGCGACGGATCGAGGACTATCGCTCGCGCGAGGAGGAGCTGCGCGCGCGCCTCACGGGAGCGGCGGCGGGCGAGGTGAAGTCGCTGCGCGAAGAGCTGGGCACGACGCAGCAGCGCATCGCGAGCCTGGAGACGGAGCGCGCGGCGGGCGAGGAGATCATCCGGCAGTACGGCGGCGGCGTGTGCCTGATCCAGGGCGCCTACGCGTTCTACGACCGGAGCGACCGGCCGCTGCGCTACAAGGAAGGCCTCGACGACCACGCCACCGACGACGGCACCACCGTCCTCACCCCGGACGGCGAGGGCCCCGTGCACACCGTCGAGTACTACGGCACGGGGTTCCTGGTGAAGGCGGGCGGCCTCGTGCTCACCAACCGCCACGTGGCCGAGCCCTGGTGGAACGACACCACCGCGGGCGGCCTCCAGGGGCAGGGCTACACGCCGCGGTTCCTGTACCTGCGCGCCTTCTTCCCGCGCCACCGCGACCCCTACGACCTGCGCCTGGAGCGCGCGTCGCAGCGCTACGACCTGGCCTTGCTGCGCGCGGCGCTGAAGGGCCGTCCCAGCGTCCCCGTGCTGCCGCTCGAGCAGGAGCCCAAGCGCACGCAGGCCGGCCAGCCCGTGATCGTGGTCGGCTACCCCACCGGCCTGGAAGCGATCCTGGCCAAGGCCGAGAGCTCGGTGGTGCGGAAGATCCTGGAGTCACACGGCACCGACTCCGAGTCGGTCACGCGCGCGCTGAGCCGGCAGGAGCTCATCCGGCCCTCCACCACCCAGGGCCACATCGGGGACATCACGCGCACCGACATCGTGTTCGACGCGCCCAGCGCGCAGGGCGGCAGCGGCGGGCCCGTGTTCAACAAGTACGGCCAGGTGATCGCGGTCGAGTACGCCGTGCTGCAGAAGTTCGGGGGGAACTCCTTCGGCGTCCCCATCGCGTACGCGCGCGAGCTGCTCCTGGAGCCGGCCCGCCCTCGCTCGGACGACTGACCGCTTTATACTCCTGGGCGTTGGGCACCTTCCTCCCACCACCCGGACCGCGTCGCGACCTCATCCTCGCGCTCATCTTCATGGCCGTGGCCGCGCTGTTCCGGCTGCCGCGCCTGGGCGTGCCCGGGGAAGAGGTCTTCGACGAGGTCTATCACGCGCGCACCGCGCTGCAGTACCTGCAGGGAGAGAACCCCGTGGAGTGGGTGCATCCCCCCACCGCCAAGCTGCTCATCGCCATCGGCGTCTGGCTCTTCGGCTACGTGCCGTGGGCCTGGCGGCTGGTGCCGGCGATCGCCGGCATCGCGCTGGCGCCGGTCTTCTATTACTTCGCGCGGCGCGTGGTGGCCACCGAGCGCGCGGCAGTGCTGGCCACCGTCCTGCTGCTCTGCGATGGCGTGTACCTCGTCCAGAGCCGCGTGGCCATGACCAACATCTTCGCCGTCCTCTTCCAGGTCACCGCCGCGTATTTCGTCGTCGACTCGGTGCTGCGGGATCGACTGCCCGTGAGAGGCATGATGCTGGCGGGGCTCTTCCTGGGCCTGGCGCTGTCCACGCGCTGGACGAGCCTGTGGGCCTGGGGCTTCCTCGGCCTCGTGCTGCTGGCCGTGCGCCGGGCGCGCGCGTTCTCCCCGCGCGAGCTGGCCCTGGTCGCGATGGCCTTCGGCCTCATCCCCGTCGCCATCTACGTGCTGAGCTACGTGCCCTGGATGCGGCAGGGCCATTCGCTCTCCGACCTGTGGCCGCACACGCGTGCCATCTGGCGCTACCACGCCGACCTGCGCGCCACGCACCCGTATTTCAGCAAGTGGTACACGTGGCCGTGGCTGTACCGGCCCACCTGGTACTACTTCGCGCAGGAGGACGACGCCATCGTGCGCGGCATCGTGGCCATCGGAAACCCCGCGCTGTGGTGGGTCTCGGTGCCGGTGACGCTGTGGGCCATCGTGACGGGCGCGCGCGCCCGCGACCCGCGGCGCCTGTTCTGCGGCCTCGGCTTCTGTTTCCTCTATCTGCCGTGGGGCATCTCGCCGCGGACGCTCAACTACAGCCACTACCTCTTCGAGGCCATCCCCTACGCGTGCCTCAGCCTGGGCATGCTGCTGGACCGCCACTGGGACGATCGCCACCGGTCGTGGGCGCGCGCCTACGTGGTCCTGGTCGCGATGATGTTCTTCTTCTTCCTGCCCTTCCTGATCGCGCTGCCCGTCCCCTCCTCCTGGTACTACTTCGACATCTGGCGCGGCGCGCGGCCGTGGACCTGGTTCCCAACCTGGGTCTGAGTCTTTTATCTCAGGGGGGGGCACTCACTCTTCACCGCGATGGGAGTTCGCGACCCCCCCTGAAACCCCCGGTCGCGCGCCGCCGCCTTCGGCGCCGCCGCGCTCACTGGTCGGCTATACTCGAAAGGATGCCGCTGATCACCGACGACGTCGCCGGGCAGCTCAAGCAGGAGTTCGCGCGACTCAAGAACCCCGTGCGGCTGGCCGTGTTCTCGCAGGCGCTGGCGGACCCCGACTCCGAGCAGGTGAAGCGCCTGGTCGAGGAGCTCGCCGCGGTGGACTCCCGCATCTCCGTACAGAGCTACAACTTCGTGCTCGACAAGGAGAAGGTCGAGGCGATGCACATCCAGCGCACGCCCGCCATCGCCATCCTGGGCGCGGAGAAGGATTACGGCATCCGGATGTACGGGCTGCCGTCGGGCTACGAGTTCGGGACGCTCGTCGACGCCATCGTGGACGTGTCCAGCGGGGAGAGCGGCCTGAGCGAGGACACGAAGAAGGCGCTGGCGGGGGTGACCAGGCCGGTGCACGTCCAGGTCTTCTCCACGCCGACCTGACCGTACTGCCCCCGGGCGGTCCGCCTGGCCTTCAAGTTCGCGATCGAGTCCGACCAGATCACCGCCGACAGCGTGGAGGTCACCGGCTTCCCGGACCTCGCGCAGAAGTATCACATCTCGTCCGTGCCCAAGACCGTGGTCGGCGAGAGCCACGAGTTCGTCGGCGCCGGTCCGGAGACCATGCTGCTCAAGCACGTCCAGGACGCGGCGGCGGCGGCCGGCGCCGGGCTGGTCGTGTGAGCCGGGCCGTCCATGTCGGAGCCGACGCGGACCGCGGCGCCGACTAGCCCCGTCCCGCGACCCCCTCCGGCCGCCGTCCCCACCTCGTCCGGCGACCGCCGCTCCGTCGCCGGCCGCAACCGCGAGCTGTACATCGACGCCTTCCGCGGCCTCATGGCCCTGGTCATGGTGCAGGGGCACGTCTTCGACGACCTCGTCTCCGCCGCCGCGCGCGCCGACCGGCTCTATCAGTTGCAGGTCATCTTCCACGGCTCCACCGCGCCCGGCTTCCTCTTCGCCTCCGGGTTCGTGGCCGGCCTGCCGCGCGCGCCGCTCTCGCTGCGCGCGAGCCTGCGCCGCGCGCGACGCCTGCTGTTCGTGCTCGGAACCGGCTACTTCCTCAACCTGCCCTACCTGTCGCTCTGGAAGACGCTCGCGCGCGCGACGCCGGCGGAGAAGGCGGCCCTGTTTGCGTGCAACCCCCTCCAGCTCATCGCCGTCACGCAACTGGCCGTGCTCCTTCTGCAATGGATCGCCGGTCGGCGCTGGGTGATCGTGTCGGCGGCGGGTGCGCTGGCCGTCCTGGTCGCCGGGCCGTTCGTGTGGGCGTCGGGCCTCTCCACACGCCTCCCTCCGTTCCTGGCCGCGTACATCGACCCTTCGGTGGCGCCTTCGCAGTTCCCGATCTTCCCCTTCGCCTCCTTCGTGCTGGCGGGCACGGCCGCCGGCGCCTGGCTGGGCCGCACCGAACGCCGCACGCGGCGGCGGCGCGCCATGCGCGCCGCGCTGGTCCTCGTGGCCGCGGGCGGCCTCGTCTCGCTCGCCCTGAGCGGGCGCGTGGACTTCTGGACGGTCTCGCCCGGATACGCGCTGCTGCGCCTGGGCGCGCTCATGCTCGTGCTGGTGGCGGTGGAGGGGGCCTGCCTCCGGGCCGCGCGCCTCATGCGCCACCTCGCCCTGCTCGGCCACGAGACCCTTCTCGTCTACGTCCTGCACCTCGTCATCCTGTTCGGCGGCGTGCTAGGCCATTCGCCGCTGCTCGACGACCAGGGCAAGATGGGCTTCGGGGAGGCGGCCGTGGTGCTGGCGGCGATGCTCCCCGTCCTCTACGGCGCGGCGTGGGCCTGGCACCGCATGAAGACGGGCCAGCCGCACATGGCGCGGCTGGCGCTGACCTACGTGACGGTGCTCGTGGTGTGGGAGTTCCTCACGCGTCCCTGGTGAGGCGCAGCCGTCCTCCGGCCGGCGGGAGGCCCGCGCCCGACTAGAATGCGTGCGCCCTGATGCCGCCGCCCCTGGTCTGGCTCGATGACATCACCGACGCCGACCGCGCGCGCGTGGGCGGCAAGGCCTTCGCGCTGGCGCGGCTGCGTCAGGCGGGCCTGCCCGTGCCCGACGGCTTCGTCCTGCCGGCGGGCGCCGCCGAACCCGCGGCCGCGGAGCTGGAGCAGGCCTGCGCGCGGCTGGGCGCGGTCGCGGTGCGCTCGTCCGCCGAGGCCGAGGACACCGAGGAGGCCAGCTTCGCCGGGCAATACCACACCGAGCTGGACGTGCGCGGGACGGGCGACGTGCGCGCCGCGCTCGTGCGCTGCCGGACCGCCAACGCCGGGGCCTATGCGGAGGCGGTGGGCGCGCCGGCCGCCGCCGCCCCCGTCGCCTTGCTCGTGCAGCGCTTCGTCGAGCCGCGCCACGCCGGCGTCGCCTTCACGCGCGACCCGCGCGATCCGGACGCCCTCGTCGTAGAGACGCACGCCGGGCGCGGCGAGGCGCTGGTCTCCGGGCGCGTCACCCCGCGCCGCCACTTCGTCGATCGCGCCACGGGGGCGGTGCGCGGCGGCGGAGTCGCGGCGGACGGCGGACTGGCCCCCGACGAGCTGCGCGCGGTGGTGGCGCTCGCGCAGCGGGCGGAGTCGCTCTTCGGCGCGCCCCAGGACGTCGAGTGGGCCATCGGCGGCGAAGGGCCGGTGCTGCTCCAGTCGCGCCCGATCACGGTGGCGAGCGACGCGCCGCTCGATCCACGCATCCAGCGGCTCACGCGCGCCAACGTGGGCGAGGTGCTGCCCGACCCCGTGACCCCTCTCACCGCGTCCACCGTGGTGGCCGCCCTCGAGCACGCCTTCCAGGAGGTGACGCGCACGGCCGGCCTGGGCAAAGGCGGCGGCGCGCCCGTGCTCGTCATCCATCGCGAGCGGCTCTACCTCAACCTGACGCGCAGCGTGGAGCTGGCCACACGCCTGCCGGGCGTGGGGGCGGCGGAGGCGGAGCGGCTCGTGCTCGGCGCGGACGCCGTCCGGTCACGCGCGCGCGTGGGCCTGCGCGACCTGCCGCGGCTGGTGACGGTCACGGCGCGCCTGCTCGCCCTGGGCCGCCGCTTGCCGGGCGCCATCACGCGTGCGGAAGACGACGTGCGCGCGCTGCGCACGCGCGCGGTCGCGGCCGAGCGGGGAGAGGCGGACCTCGCCCGCGCCCTGGCCCTCTTCCTGGAGACGGGCCGCGCGGTCGCCACCACGCACGTCGCCGTCTCCGGCGCCAGCGCCGTGAAGCTGGCCCTGCTGCAGCGGCTCCTGGCGCGCTGGGCGCCAGGCGATGCCCTGGCGCGCGTGAACCGCCTGATGGGGGGGCTGGACGGCGTGGAGAGCGCGGCGCCGGCGCTGGCCCTGGAGACCCTCGCCGAGGCGGTGCGCGGCCGACGCGACTGGCGCGCGTTCATGGCCGAGCCCGACGCGGCCGAGCGCCTCGCGCGCGGGGAGGCTCCCGCCGACTTCGCCGCCCTGCTCACCGCCTTCCTGGCGCGCTTCGGCCATCGCGCCGTCTCGGAGGGCGAGCTCGCGGCGCGCTCCTGGCGCGAGGACCCGCGGCCGGTGCTGGACGCGCTGGCCACGCTGACCGAGAGCCCACGCGGGGCCGGCTTCACCCACGCCGCCGCGGCCGAGCGGCGCCAGGCGGAGCAGGGCGCGCTCATGGCGCGTCTGTCGCCGGTGCGGCGTGCCCTGGTGCGCCGCGCGGTCACGGAGGCGACGGAGGGCGTGCGCGAGCGCGAGCGGACGAAATCGCTGGCGGTGGCGATGGTGGACGCGGGACGGCGGCTGGCGCGCGCGGCGGGGGCCCGGCTCTTCGCGGAAGGCCGCGTCGACCGTCCCGAGGACGTCGTGTTCCTGACCGCGGACGAGCTCGCGGCCGCGCTCGCGGGCGGTGCGCCCTCCCGGCCGCTGCTGCGCCGCCGGCGGCGGCGTTACGAGCGCGCGGCCCGCGTGCCCGCGCCGCGCCTGATCGATCTCCGCGCCGGCGC
>Ga0070698_100009917_pt1 | contig 10182 bp, 14 predicted proteins | sample KBSK1502metaG_FD_65477 | JGI IMG/M metagenome (GOLD analysis project Ga0070698, IMG submission 65477) | Corn, switchgrass and miscanthus rhizosphere microbial communities from Kellogg Biological Station, Michigan, USA - KBS K1-50-2 metaG | ecosystem: Host-associated > Plants > Roots >... | reverse complement strand
TCTACAAGAAGATCGTCGGCATGCAGATGCTGATCGAAGGCCTGGCAATGGGCTCGTTCGCCACCTTGAACGCCAAGACCAACGATCCCGCGCTGCGCCGGCTGGTCCAGCTGGTGATGAGCGACGAGGCCTTCCACCATCGCTTCGGCCGCCTCTGGGCGTCCAAGACCATTCGCCACCTCAGCGAGGACGAGCACAAGAAGGTCGAGGACTGGTCCGCCCAGATCTTCCAGATGCTGCTGTTCAACCTGATCAACGCCGAGCAGAAGCAGGTCATCTACGCCAAGTACGGGCTCGACTGGCAGTGGGTGCGCGATGCGGTCAGGGAAACCTTCAGCGACGACGACCGGCGTGCCCAGCTCAAGGAAAGCACCAACATCTTCCGCGTGCTGATCAAGACCCTGCTGCATGCCGGCATCATCACGGGGCGCACCGCGCCGCTTTACGCGGTGTGGGTCGACATGAAGGAGCTCGAGGCCGAGGGCGAAGGCATCCCGGGCGACGTCGTGGCCGAGGAGATGCTGGTCGTGCTGCGCGAGATCAACGCCAAGCGAAAGCGCATCGCCGCCAAGGACGTGACGGCAATCGCCTCGTGAAGAGGGATGGGAGGGGGTTTCCGCAGTTTCCGCAAGCGCTACGGCAATTGGCAGGGGTCCAGCGCAGTTATCCGTCAATTCGGCATCCTCTGTCGTTGGCCCGCCGACGGGGAATTTCCGCAATTCCCGCAAGCGCTACCGACATTTCCCGGGTGAGACAGCCGCAGCAAGGCGCACGCTTGATCAGCGCCGATCCGTCCGGAATTCCGTAAGCGGTATCGTAAGTATAACTTCCAAACATGTCAAGTAGTATTCTCGGCGCATCCTAGGCTCGTGCCCGAATTTCTGCGCACCATGTTGCGCAGAAATTCGCCTTCCGGCTGCCGTGCCGGCCTGTCGAATAGGCGCCTATGGGGCGCCGAATAAGTGCGCACCTTATGGCGCAAAAAGCTAACTTTGTTGCTTGAGCCTATCGCCCGCTGAAGCGGGGCTTGCGCCAAGCGGCGGCATCCCGATGTGATCGGCGACCGCCAGCGCCTGGGCCATCAAGGCCGATGCGGCAGGCCTCTTCCGCCTTCAACGGGAAGCCCATCGCCGCGCGCAAGCGAGCGGCGGCCGCCAAGCCTGTAATGGATGCGGCGCCGATCGACCCGACGCCAGCCGCTTTCGCCGGCCGACGGCCAGCCGGCGGTGGCTTCTTTCGTTGTTGTGCCATGCCTAGTGGCCTTTCAGGGCGGCTGCGATGCCGCGGCGGGTGGCGTCGTCGTCCGGCAGGAACGTTCGCTGGCTTGCCCAGCCGGGATAGCGGCCGGCGCCGCTCGCGCCTACGGCCTTCGCCAGCTTCAGCGGATCAGTGTCCTTCTCGAAAACACAGTGAATCTCCGGCGTTCGACCCTGTCGATCGATGGTGAGCCCATAGAAACCCTTCGGTTCCAACCGGGCGATCAGCCTGGCCATAAGATTGAGCTGCGGTCTCGCGTTGCTGGTGGCCGCCTCGTCCTCCGGCAACACGCCGACGATCAGGTGCGCGGCCGGGTGGCGTTCCAGGAATGCGGACCACGAGACCTTTGGCATCCCTCAGCTCTCGGCGCGCTTCAGCCCTGACTTGGCAGGAAGGGTGAAGTCGCTGTCGTCCGGGAGCCCGACCAGGCGTTTGATCTGGGCCACAGCTGCGCGCTTCTCTTCCTCCGTCCAATCGGCGGCTGCGATGACCACGACCTGGCCGGTCTTGGCGTCCCTGATCTGGATCGAGTAGAGGCGCGACTTCGGCATGTCACGTCCGTTCCGGCCGCTGCGTTGCAGCCAGCAACCCCGCCCCCTGCGTGTGCGCCACCAGCTTGTCGAGAACCGGTGACCCGGAGCGGGGCGGCCGGCGGTGTGGTGCCGGCACTTCAGCAATGACGCCGGTCGGGCGCGAGTTGCCGGTCAGCTTTCGTCTGTGGGGAGCCTGCGTTGATTTTGCGACAAGGATGACCCAAAGGCAGCAATCTCGGCAAAGCGTCGGTCCTGTCTCCAGGTTAGAGGCTGCCATAGGGCTTCATAAGCGGCGTCGCCTGGTCTTCGCCGGCGCGCGTCGTACCGAGTGTCGCGGACCGGCAACCACCGCGCTTACACACGCCCATTCGCCCGTCAGAGCGTCCCTCTTTGATTTGAAGGGGAGCCAAATGTCTCTACGTACCATTGTCGCAGTTGCCTTGTCGGCTCCGGTGATTGCATTCCCATTGTTCGCCTGGCAGGCGAGCGCAGGTTGCGTCGCGGCTGCGCTCTATCAATCGCAATGTCAGGATGCAGCCTGGCCGTCCGACGATCCGGCCGCCACACCGCCGGTCGTGGTGCTGCGCGGCAGCAGCGCGCCGCCGGAACCGTGGTACACACCGCCGCCGCCGTCCGCGCCGACCGACGCCGACGTCAGCAACGTGCCGTACCCGACGCCGTACGACGGGCCGCCGTCCAACGGCCTGCCATACTACTACGACTACTACTGGCCTTACGCCCACTTTGTTCGGCCGCAGCGCGTCGTGCCGGACCACAGGCCCGCCGCGGGACAGTTTTATCGGAGGTAGTGCGGCCTCCGCACGGCGGATCGCACGGCTGCCCACAGCGTATCAACGTGGGTTGTCAGACTCGACGCTAGGGCGGTTTTTCTGCCCGTGGATTCGTTTTGGCCCTCGGGCGGCCAGGGGGACTCGGGAGCGGGCAAAACGCACCAGTGAGTCAGATTTTGACTCTGGTGGCCTGTTCGCGCGCTCTTGTGCTGGACGCTTTCGAATGCTCTTTGTCGGGCAAGACGCCGCATCTTGTAGTTGGCACGATCCAGTAGACGCTTGCGGGTCGCGGGCTAGGCTGAAAGGTATCTGTAAGCAATCCAAGCGATGCTCAAACGAGATCTGGAGAGTTGTTCTTGGGTTTTCATCCGGTAGATGTTCACGTCGGCGCCCGCTTGCGCCAACGGCGCGCCCTTTTGGGCATGAGCCAAACGACACTCGGCAAAGCGGTAGGCCTAACGTTTCAGCAAGTGCAGAAGTATGAGCGAGGCTCCAACCGCATAAGCTCTAGTCGGCTCTTTGAGTTCGCAAAGGTGCTGGACGTCCCCGTCTCGCACTTCTTCGACGAGTTGACTCCGGGGACCGCCAAGGGGAAGCGCAAAGTAGGGCGCCCGAAGACCAAGGCGAGTGGCGAGACTGATATCAACACTAAGCGCGAGACGCTTGAGCTTGTCCGCGCCTACTACAAGATCAGAAACGAAGGGGTACGCAGGCACATTCGCGACATGGTCCACGCGCTCGCATCGAAGGAATAGCGACGATCTGCAGGCCCTCATGGTCTCCGCCGGCGCGCTGCAGCTGGCGGTGTCGGCGTGCACGCGCATCATTGTCAGCCGCCGTGGGAGTGGCGGGCTCAGCCTCAATATCAGTGAAAGTGTGGCGGCGCTGGTCGCTCCCCAAGAGCGTTCTTCTCAATCGCGAGTACGACCTGTTTCAGGCACGTTCCGTAGGCATCGTCGCGTTCTTCGGGCTTCAGGGCGTCAATGAGGCTTTGAAGCCAATCCCGCATTTGGAGAGGGTCTATCAACTTCGCATTGATCATTCCCACGAGAATGGCGGTTTGCGTTGCGAGAACTGCGCTCACCAGATTAACCAACTGTTGCTCGTTCGCCATGTCGTCATCCTCTTCCGAAAGAAATGCCATGCCTAAGCGCGAGTATGTCCCGCTTCAGCCTCTTCAGCCTTTCGAGTTAGCATCCCAGCAAGCTGCCGCGCTTCAGTGGGAGACAATTGCACAGCAAGACTCAGGTCCTCCACCAGATGCGTTAGGGACTGCGGCAGGTCAAACATGGCCACGACAAGGCCGCGACTCGGCTCATACGCTACCGCCATCGCGCTAGCGCCGACCGCCAGTATCTTTTTGTCTGTCATTCTTCCTCCCCCTCGCTATCGAGTAGGGAAGCTAGCAGCCTGCGGAGCTTGGCGTTACCCCAGCGAAGGGCTTCGGGCCGCTCGTCAGTCCGCCGATAGGTGAGGCTTATAGCAACGCCCAAATGTGTAGCAGGTACAGGAACAGCGCGACTGCGCGGGTTGAGACGGCAATCCGGACGTTGATCGAAAATGAAAACATGGAAGCCTCATCGGTATAGGCGGCGAGGGTTTCTCCGCCTGGAGGCTTGTTCCACTGGACAACGTTGCGCCCGGATTTCAAGCGGAATCTGAGGCCGCTTGCAGTGCTTACAAAGGGCCGCACCACCTGGCCGGCCTCAATGACTTCAAGCCTCTAGATGGACACAGGCCGGAAATCGGGATTGCGCAACCCCAACCGGCGCAACGCTTCAGTCAGCGTTTCAACCAAGACCATTTCGCCATTGCCGATGTCGCGCTGGACTTGCGCGTAGTCACGGTAGATCTCGCGGATTTGCGGCTGGGGCACCACAAAGACCCGGTCTTGTCCGGGGTTCATCCGCGGCTTTCGCGCGCGTTCGAGCAATCTTGAGCGCGGGATGGCGAAGATTGCGATGTCGCTTAGGTCATAAATACTTCGGAAGTACCCTTCCTGCGCTACGAAGCTGGCAACGAAATTGTCTACCGTCGCGAGCGTCTCTGGACTGAGTAGCCCCCAGTACCGCGTCAGCATCACCCGATCGCGCGCTTCGAATAGTACCGTGACGGCCTTCTTCTCCTGACGCACTAGCTCGGCGGCTTCACTGGCTGCAGCCCAGTCAATCAGACCAGCAAATGCTTCAGGGTCGTCACAGACCTCGTCGAGGACGGCCTGTAGCGCTGCGAGGCTCGGGACGAAGAAGTGGCCGGTGGCCTTTTCAATATCTGTCACGGCTGCTGGATTGCGCTTCGAAGGCGGAATGAGTGCTCTGCCGATACGATCAATCGCCTGCTGATATTGGTCGCGTGCGAGGAACGCCATGGCCCGAATCACATGTTCGGCCTCCCACCGATCCGGATTGCGGCCTTGCCTGCGAAGGCGCCGGAGAAATGCGTCGATCGCGGTCGCGGCGTCGGCGTTGTTGAGCTTCGCGTCCACCTTCCGCTCCCCCATTCAGTGCCGGTGTTGGCGACGCGCCTGAATCTTGGACGCGCCGCAACGATCAACGATTGTGATCTAAGCCAGCCGTGCTTTTGTGCGACGACTCGGAAGTCGGGCAACGTGCATACGCGCATACCTACCGGTAGGATATCGCATATTTAGGGGTCCTCTGGATCTCCGCTTCGCGGAGATCGAGACCCATACCGGCTTCGGTTATTGCTGGAAGAAGCCCGCCTGAAATCGAGGGCACTGCTAGCACTGCAGCGCGACATTCGGCGCCCATGGCCATCGCCCCGCCGCGGCGTTAGGACTAGCTGGGGACGGGGATCCGGTCGCTCCTTCGCAGGAGCCCCGGCGATGCTGCATGCACTTCCGTTCACCACGTTCGGCGAGGCCGCCGCGCTCGGCCTCAAGTCGCATGTCTATTAGCTGCTACAGGACGTGCCCGGTGGATCCCGCCGCCGACCGGCTGCGCGAGCGATGCTTCGCCCTGCCGCGCTTCCGATGCACGAATGTCAGGCTGAGCGGCGCGGTATGCGGCGGTCCGGGCTCGGTGACATTCCAGCCGGCCGAACTCTTGCTCGTGGGCGGTCACGTCCGGCGCGCGTACTTGTCATGCGAACGTTGCCTGCCGCCTTGGTACATCAATCATGTGCCGATCGATCGGCCGCCGTGGGCGATCAGCGATTGGCGGGCAGGCCACCGCTTTCTCTGCCCTGGCTGGCGCGGTGCCGTGCGCTGGCACATCCATGGCCCAACGTGGCGGCCCTTTCCGACCGACAGCTAGCGAGGAACCGATGGACAACGAACAGACGATGCCGGTCAGGGCGAACCAGGCGACGATGTGGACGCTGAATGCCGACCGCAAGACCGTGCGCCTAGCTGTGCCGCCACTGCGGATCGTCGGCTTTCCCAAAACGCTCGACGTGTTCATGGACTTCGACGCGGAGAGCGTTGACGCCATGATCGAGCGGCTCACGGTCCTGCGCAGCCAAATGCTGCCGCCGCTACCTGCGCCAGCGCAAAGGAACTAGACAGATGCAGGCATCGCATCGCGAATGAGTGGTCTTATACGTCGCATCCCGATATGAGAGGCTCCGCGGCTTTCCGCTTCGGGAGGCATTGTTCGCATCTTCACAGCCGGCCGAGCAGCGCGCCGATGTTCACTCTTGCATTCGAACGCACTCACCGGGTGTTGCTCGCGCGCTTTACCGGTGTCTTTACGTCTGAGGACATCGTGCAGCTTGATCGCGCAGTCATAGCGTTTGTCGCGCAGGAAGGTCCGGTGCGCGGCCTGATGGATTTCAGCAGCATCGAGGCCTTTGCCGTTCCGCACACGCTTGTCGCCGCGCGTGGCCGACTGCGGGAGATTGTCCCGGGGCAGCAACGGGTCATTGTGGTGCCGAATATGGAAATATATGAGCTGGCCCGGCTCTACGCATCCCAGCAGCGCGACGTTGGCAATCTCGAACCCCTCGTCGTGCACTCACTTGGGGACGCGTATCGACTGCTTGGACTTGAGCGACCGGATTTTCAACCGCTCCCCGACATGTGACGTCCCGCCGGGGCATCCTGATCCGTTGGGCAATCAGTTCCTCGTGGGCGCCCGGTGCTCGTTGTGGTGGGCAGCGTCCGAGCAGACGGCGAACGAGAGCCGGTGTTAGGCCGGATCGCGCCCCCGGCATAAGGGCGGCCACTTGGCCTAATTCTGCTCATCAACGGCGCGCTTAGCTGGCGCGCCCAGCATCAGTAACTTGCGCCGCAGTCGTCGGAGATCATTGACCAGTGCCGACAAACCATTGACCGGCACCGTCACCGGTTCTTCGCCGCACCGCCAGGAGACCGCGCGCGCCGCTGGTGCGGGCGTCATTGGGCACTGGCAGTCTGCACGACCTCGTCGAGGCTTCGCGACGCGCAAAAGCGCTCTCGCCCTCGGCGGTACCATCATTGGTGGGATCAACGCCTCGGGTTTCCTCTTCGCGAGCCATGCGTTCGAGATAAGCAGGATCGGTGGAATACGCCTTCTGCGCACGCAGTCGGCGAGCTGTGTCGTTCATTGTATAATGCCCGTGGCGTGTGGCTCCCATATCGCATCAGCGGCTCGAACCGGCATTGACCCTGGAAGACAGTCTGTTGACTTGGGACGACGACCTACTGGATCGATGCGAAGGCTGGTTGCGAGCCCAATGGGCACTCATCATTCGCCGACGGCGACAAAAGATTGACCGGCAGCGCCAGATGCTCGGCGATTAGGAGCGCTTTGCCCGGAATTGCATCGGTGTTGTGCCCGTCCAACGCCTAAACGCACGCACCAGTGCTGCAGGTTCCGAGTAACCCGTCAGGTAGGTGATCTGCTCCAGGCGCAAGTCGGTATCCGAGAGATAGCACTTCGCAAGGCCGCTCCGTATGTCATCGAGCAGGCTGCTAAAAGTTTTGCCACGAGCGGCAAGACGGCGCTCAAGCGTCTTACTGCTCATGTTCAACTCGCGGGCAACATTGTCAAAATTGAGCGTCCCTTTGGCGAGCCTGTCGATTACTAACTCCCGCACGTCATGAACAATGTCCTGCTTCCTCGGTGTTGGGCCGAGGATCTTTTGGCACGCTCGCGCAAGCACCTTGAAGAGCTTGCTGTCGGCGCCGACTACCGGCAGGCGCATCGCGTTGGCGTCGTAAACCAGCGCATCCCACTCGGCGTGGAACTTCACCGGGCAGCCCAGGTAGTCGGCATAGGCCACCTTGGCATTCGGGCGCCCATGCATGAACTCTGCGCGCACGGGCGATATACGCTTGCGCGTCATATCGCGGCAGGCCCGCACGATGATCGCAGCTATGTACTCCGAGTTGTGACGTAAACCGCGGAGAGCCATGTCGGTTTCGCGGAAGCGCAGGGTGACGTGCGGCCCCATGCGCTCGACCTCGATGTCCTCGCCCTCCCCGAGAACACGGAAGTAGCGCTGGGCGTTAGTGAGCGCGTCCAGCAGGGTGGGCGAATTGAGCATGAGGAAGCCGAGCATTCCGCTGTCTTTCGCTTCCTGCGCTGCACCCAGGCGAAGCCCATAACTGGCGTCGCCAAGTGTCGTCGCGGCGCGCTCGATCAAGGCAAGTGTGGCGGAGTACGGGATGCGGTTGTCCGTATCGGACACGTCGGCGCGCCTCAGGCCGACTTCCTTGACGGGGCCGTCGGCGTTCACGCCACGCTTACGCAAATCGTCGACTACCTTGATGGCCAACCGCGCATCGATCCTGTGGGACTTCGACATTCAAACCGCCGATTGAAGTAACTGGCGGTAACGGTCAAGGATATGCCGGCGGTGGTCAATGAGTCGTGCGGGGCGCCCCTTGCATTTGCGGGCACAGGCAATCGCGAGAGTGATCTCCCTTGAGCGCCGCCGACGTGCCGTGGATACCCGAAGCCACCCACGGCGGGATCGCCGTGTGGCGAGCGAGGGTGGTCGGTATAGAGCTCGCTCGCGGCTTTACCCCACCCCTCGGGGTTGGCGCAGCTCGTGCGTCCGCATCGGCCTGCCTCCTCGCGTCGTAAGCCTTGATGTAGGCCTCGATCTCGGGACGCGGCGTTCGTTTGTTGGCTTCCGCGTAGTGATCAGCCGCGAAGTCGCGAATGTCGATGTCCATGCAATCGAGCGATGTCCTTTCAATTCAGACATAGCCGGTCGCACGGAGTGCCGCCCGCCCCACAACTTGCCGACCGCACACTCCCGACAGAACTAGTCGTCATTGTCTGTCTCCACGGTTGAACTTGACCTTGGCGCGGTCGATCTTGGGCACGTCGAGCTCGGCCCAGTAGAAGCAACTGACGACGAGGAAGAAGAACGAGCCGAGGATGATACCGAGGATCAGCCTGCGCCGCAGCGACGACCGCTCGGCATTGAGGTTGCGTTCGCGGCGCTGCCAGTCGCGGTCGCGTTGGTCCGGCAGATAGTCTTTCATTGGCGCAAGATGGCCTGCGCGGGTAGTGCTCGCCTTGACATTTCCCGACAAATAATTGACGCGCGCCGCCATCCAAGTCTGTGGCTTTGCAAGACGTGGCGCTCTGGCTGTTCGTCACGCGCGACGAGGCCGACGCTTGGGCAAGCGACTGTTCATTGCCGATCTTCTACTAGGTTTGATGATAGTCGGGATTGCGCTTGCCGCGATCCTCACAGGTGTCGCTATGGGAATGGAAACGCAAGCGCACCCACACAAGGTCAACATTACAGGCCGTCCTGCTCGACGACGACCGGCGCCGGCCGGTTGGGATAGACGTCTAACGTTTCATTTCGGCTGCGCATCACCTCTTGGAAGTCCCTGCCGATCAGCGTGTAGTGCTGGATCAGGTGGCGGACTTCCCAGGGCGCGAGCGTATAAAGGTTAGACATGGAGCGAGGCTAGCACGGGCCCGAGCCCGCTACTTCACCCGGTATGCATTGGTATTCGCGAGAATTAGAATTTCAAATACAACCTTTTGGTGTATCCTCCTTTTACGAGACTGAAGGGGGCCGCACATGCCGGGCAATACCAGCTTCAACTATGCCATCTTCAAGCGCCTGCAGGGCGCGTACGTCGCGGGGATCGGCACGGCGACCGGCTTCCACATGGACCCGGCGAACCCGATGGGCGGCTTCTGCCTGCTCTACCCGGACCATCCGAACGGCATCCTGGGCAAGATCGCCAACAACAACGCGATGGGGCTCGCCGGCCTGGCGCCGCTCGCGCCGACTCCCACCCCCGCCGACAGCCCGCTCTACGACATGCTCTCCGCCGGCCTGGGCGCGCCCGGCACGATCCCCAACAACGTCGCCGTGGGCGGGCAGATGTGGCCGATCATGCCGCCGCCCGAGCAGGTCGACCCGCCGCCCGCGCTGGGCACCCAGCTCGACCAGCTGTGGCTCGGCTTCAACACCGGCAGTCCGCCGCCGCTGCTCAATGCCTTCGGCCAGTGGATCGGCAACGGCAAGCCCGACGACAGCCCGCACAACGGCCCGCTCGCCCAGCCGGGATTCTCGAGCCTTAAGCCGCCCGCCTTCGGCGGCGCCCCGACAGGGTTCCTGTTCGCCGCGAGCTTCGCCGGCGACGACGGGCGGCGGAACGGCGACGGCGGCGCGCCGGTCGTACA
>Ga0070698_100009914_pt1 | contig 10183 bp, 13 predicted proteins | sample KBSK1502metaG_FD_65477 | JGI IMG/M metagenome (GOLD analysis project Ga0070698, IMG submission 65477) | Corn, switchgrass and miscanthus rhizosphere microbial communities from Kellogg Biological Station, Michigan, USA - KBS K1-50-2 metaG | ecosystem: Host-associated > Plants > Roots >... | reverse complement strand
CCTCACCCGGGATTCCGCGCAATAGGTCGAGGGGTGACTCGCTGAATAGCGGCGGCGTTTTCGATGACTTTAAGGTGGATGCGCCGAACGAGCAATGAAGCTCACGTTCTTGTTGCCTCGTTCTTCGGCCTCCACGCGGGCGAATTTAATGGCCTCTTCCGAGAGATCGATTCCGACGAACCGGCTATTAGGGAACCAAGTAGCCAGGAGGTTCAACGCCCGGCCCCGCCCGCAGCCGACATCCAGGACACGGATGCCGTCCTTAAGCCGCTCATCGAGGCCAGGGACTAGCGACAGAATGTGGCCTTTTAGCACCGGCAACACGGTCTGGCCGCTGTCTTCGGCCATGACCTCATGGAAGCGCTCGAACCGTGCGTAAGGTACGCCACCGCCCGCACGGAAACACGCAAGGACATCGTCTTCGACGGCACCGAGCAGAGGAATATACTGCGCATACACGGCCAGGTTAGCGGGCGTGGCGGCCCGAGTCAGGAAAGCGGCGTGTTCGGGCGGCAGGGCATAGGTGCCGTCCCGTGGGTCGTAATCCATAACTCAGCTGGCGACCATCGCCCCCAGCCATTCGCGCACGTAACGCTCGTTGAGGCCGCAGCGCGCAGCGATCGCTTCACTACCCGCAGCCGGCATGTCTGCCATGGCGTCGAAAAGCCCGAGCCGGTGGCCAGAGAGGTCATAAGACAAAGCGCCCCGGCGTTCAAGACGCCTACCAAGCACTCCTCGAAAGCCGCGGCCCGAGAGTGATCGAATGGAGCGGGGTCAGGCACGAGGTCTTCCGTTGCAGGGATAAGATAAAGGATATTTCTCCTTCCTCAAACTCGTCGCCTAACGTAACCGTGGTCCGAATCGTAGCCGACAACGTAACGTGACAAGATTTATTGCGAAACCGCTTATCTGCCCAGAGCCCTTACCAAGAAATCATATGCGGCGGGGTCTAAATCGCAGTCGGAACTCCGTGGGGGACCACAAGCGGAAAGAGGCACTTGCGAAAACTTTCCATCACAGTGTATACGTTATACTACTTGACCCAGCCGTGCTTCAGCATCGATCGATCCTGCGGTTGAACCCAAATCGCGACCCAGCGAAGCCATGCGTCTACGTTGGGATGACAGGATTGGCGGTCCAAGACCGGTTCCAGAATCACAAGAAAGGTCAAAAATCGGCCTGGGTCGTAAAAAGGTACGGTCTCCGCTTGATGCCCGAGCTGTACGAATACTTAAATCCGATGCCATTCGAGGCAGCGGCTCAGATGGAAAAGGATTTGGGCGAAGATCTGCGAGCGGAGGGTTACACTGTCGCCGGTGGCACTTAGAATTGGGTCACCTCCTTGGGTCCGACGCTGGCCGGCCTTGAACGTAGCATCTCGCCCAACCGGCGGGCAATATCTGACCGCAGATCGAGTCGTCAACCCTGACTTCTACGCCGTTCTTCACCCACAAGATTTGAGACATGAGGATCCAAAAAGAATCCGCACTTTCCCAGGCCTTCCGGCAACGCGCCCGGCCGTGCCACTGTTTTCCGGGCTTCCTCTTCGCCTACGGCTCACCGGCACGCCGCAGCTTCGGTCCTCATAGCGCTTGGCGTCCAGTGGTGAGGTAAATTTTGAGGTATAAAAATTTATAGATATACAAGTTCCTTATTATAAAGAACTTATGAAGATATAACAGCGCCCTTTGGAGGCGTTATTCATGGTTCGAATCCATGCGCGGTAGCCATTCGACGCGCTGTCGCTTGCTCATGGCAGGCCATCTAAGGAAGCGCGTCGAAGGCCCTGAGCAAGCCGAAGGCGCGTCGAAGGGCGCTGTCGCTTGCTCATGGCAGGCCATCTAAGGAAGCGCGTCGAAGGCCCTGAGCAAGCCGAAGGCGCGTCGAAGGGCTGGGACAACCCCTCCCCGCACGAACGGACATCTTATCTTTTAAGATACGTGACCTGTTCTTAGTTGATCGGTTTAAAAGAGACCCGTCAAATGTGAACCAGCGAGATGATCTTTCACAGCTCCCAACGCGAGAACCGCCTGCGCCTGTAAGGGGGAACGCCTATGTCTACATCCTCGCTTGCTCGGACCGCGCAGTCTATGTCGGAACCGCTGGCGACGTAGCAAAACGTCTCGCTGAACACGGTGGACCAAAGGGCGCAAAGTTTACCCGCGATCATCCAGGTGGACGACTGATCTATGTTGAAGGACCGCTCTCGAACACGATGGCGCTCCAACGTGAGCGCCAGCTCAAACGCTGGAGCCGAGCCAAGAAATTGGCCCTGATTCGAAATCAGACCATGGCTTTAAAAAAGCTAAGCCGATCTCGTGAGAAGCCTCGGGACTAACTCGGGACTGGGCCTCATTGCCCGAACGGACATCTTTATGGTATGTGACTTTTCCCTACTTTGTTGGTTCTACCTTTCGTAGTTAGAAGCTGGCTCTTGCTGTGGAGTGGGTTTCCAATTGAAACTCTGGCGCTGGGCGGTCCGCCTCGGGCACGTTGCTGCGGATCCGATGGCAAACATTCAGCCGACTGACAAATGGGAATCAATGCCGAGCATTTGACTGTTGCGTCTTACCACCGGTTATTGCGTTAGTGGCCGGCAAGGAACCACCGTCAAAGGGGCTAGAACCTACGACGAAATACCAGTTCTTGTTCCCCTATTTTCGTCCTTGGCGGCATGGCCGGACTTCGCACTTGCGAGCTAGTGCGATCGGAACCAATGGACCCGGTTCTAAACTGGGAAGATATATTGTGGACCAAAGATCTTATCCACGTCCGGCATGAAGTGGCAAAAGCAAACGAGATCCCGAGATTCACAAGCGCTACGTACCGCTGGAACCGGCTGCAGCCGGGATCCTGCGCCCGTTTGCCGGAACCGGGCCGATAATGACGATGTGCGAGAACCATTTTTATATTTGCCGCCGGGAACTAGCCCGTTTGATGAAAATCAAGCTTCCCGATAACTGTTTGCGTAATTCGTATGCGACATATGCGCAGACGTTTCGCTCGCTTGGGGACGTGGCAAAGGCGATGGGCGACCGAGAGGAAACGATTAAGCGCTTTTACGTGCAAACACTTAAGCCAGGCATCGGTCGGAGTTGGTTTGATCCGCTCGGGCAAGACGGGAAGAGCGACACCCCGCGTTGACGGCTTCATCCAGACCCTCGACGGGGCCGGACGCGGAGAAGTTCTGGGCGTTGCGGCCGGGTGGGTAGCCCAAACTAAGGATTCAAAAGCGCCTGCCCCAGCTCTGGTCCTGGCTTCTCGATGATGACATCTATAGGGAACAAAGATGCTCTCGAAAATATTGCATGAACAGGCAGCGCGGCATGCCGGTTGTCCCAGGTGACGGAGAGATCATGCATGGTACGACGATTTGAACACGGGATCTTCTATCGCGTTCACGGGTCACGAATCGTAGTGACAGCCATAATTGGCCTTCGACAATCCTCAGAAATGATCAGCCGACGACTTGGAGAATTGTGAGTACTCAAATATTTGACCTATCCCTCCTCGGGGCGCAAAAACTTCCTGTCCTGGCGGCGTTAAAAATAAGGCAACCGGGTTGGTCGATCGCGGGTTTATTTGGCATAAGAAAAGAGCGAATGCTCCCCTCCTGGAAAGACTCGTTCTCGGGGTTACGGAGCTGTTTGGCGGGCTTTTGGCCGTTGGCGCTGCCCGTAGTCCCCTTGGGGCGTTTCTGAAGGTTTCTGTGCGGTTTTAGAGTGGGTCGTGGTTTTGGAGCCTTGTTCAGCGGCAACAGGGGCGTCATCGGACTTCGGCCCTAGCAACTCTGGGTGATTCTTGGGGTTACGGAGGGGTTCATCGCCTACATCAGCTTGCCCAACGGCTTCGTTTACCTCTATGCCGATGAGACCATGGGAGCAAATTTCGACTCGATTTTTTAGTTCGTCGCTCTTTTGATGAAACTTGGCGTTTGTTTTTGGGAATCTTGGCTCAATCACAGCCAAGGCTCTCGCGCCTTAATGAGAAGATCACCATGTCTTTATCTGTCTCTCTCGGCATCCACATCGTAGACGTCCTTGTGTATCCGGTAACGAATATTCCAGGCGGCCAGGCACTGGCGTTCGTAGAACAGGTTCGCACCACGGTGGCTGGTTCCGCTGCGGGCACCGCCATCGACATGGCAAGGCTCGGATTAAAAGTTCACTCGATCGGCGCAATCGGCGAGGATACTCGCGGGGACTTTTTAATATCGACCATGCAAAAATTCGGCGTCAATACCTCCGGGATTGTTCGGAAGCCGCGAGTCGAAACCTCCTGCAGCGTGTTGCCGATCCGTCCCAGTGGAGCGCGGCCAGTCTGGCATCTGGTTGGCGCAAACCGGGAATTAACCATCGAAGACATTGATTTATCAGTAATTGCGAAGGCCGATTTTCTGCATTTGGGGGGTACGCCCCTGATGGAACAGCTTGATGGCGAACCTGCAATGCGGGTTTTGAAGTTTGCAAAGGAGCATGGCGTTATTACCACCTTTGACGTACTCGCGGTCTCAACGCCTAAATTGACGGAAGTGGTCAATATCTGCCTCCCCTATGTCGATTTTTTTATGCCCAATTACGAAGAAGCGGTAATGATCTGTGGCCTGCGCGGACGACAAGAAATCCTTCGATATTTTCTAGATCGTGGGGTCAAGCATACGGTCCTGCGCATGGGCGAAAATGGGAGCACGATCGGAATGCTTGAGGGGGGAGTATTGCGAGAGCTTCGAAAGCCGGCGTTTAATGTTCCCGTCGTGGATTCCACCGGCTGCGGGGACGCCTACAATGCCGGATTCATCAAAGGCCTTTCGGTTGGTTGGGATTTAGAAAAATGCGCGTGGTTAGGTTGCGCTTGCGGCGGTTTGGTAATCCAGGACCTGGGCTCTGACGCCGGGATTGAGAGCTTCGAAAGCACGGTCGAGTTTGCGAGAAAAACACCGACGCGGCCGATTACAGATTGACACGGTAGCGAAGAGACAGCGCTCGACCAACATCCTGATTTATGGGAACTTGCCAACCGGAGCGTTTAGAGCGTTTAGTCTTCATTCTCCTCTAGCAGAGCAAGCGCCGTTTGATCATCAACAATCAAACGCCTGATCAGTCCAGTGCGTAAAGCGCCAAGAATCGCGTTCTTTTTATCGAGACCGCAGACGACCGCCACAACGTTCTTAATAGACCGGAAGTCCTCCCAGGACAAGGCCATGATGCGATCGTCCACGTCGCCAAGAATTCTTTGGCCATTGATGTCGAAGTAGCGTCCCGAAATGTCTCCCACCGCACCTCGCACTCTCATCTGATCTATGGTAGAAGGATCCAAAAACCCGCTCTGCACCACGGTGGCGCTGTGATCGACCTTCCCCACACTGACCATGCACAAAGAGGCAAGTCGTGCGACGGCAAACGTTGCTTGGACTCCGGGATCAGACATGAAAAGATCCCGAAGTTCTTTGGAGGCGACCATCACCGGGACATATAACTGGTAAACGGGTGCATGCAGTTTTTCACCGAACAGTGACGCTACTCCATAAGGGTTAAAAGTGTGTCCGCTGTTTAATCCCCCTAGGGACTGGGCAATCATCGCACCCTTTACAGGAATTTCGTTCAGGGCTCGTGCGACCTCTAAAAGGGTCTTTCCCCAGGCGATGGTGATTACCTGATTTGGCTGGATGTTGTTCTCCAAGTAAAGCGCTCCCATTTCGCCGACGGCGCGCAGGATGTCTGCTTCGGTATGTCCGACGGAGGTTGGCACGATGAAAACTTCCTGTAGTTCAAATCGCTTTGCGAGCCGAGTGGAAAGTTCCATTTGTCTCAAAACGTCTAAACGCAGCGAAACCGTAACAATTCCTTGTTCTATGGCCTGGCGTAACAAGCGAACCACTGTAGGTCGAGACAAGCCTAGCTCGTCTGCGACTTGTTGTTGAGTCAGTTTCTGGTGGTGATAAAGCCAAGTGGCTTTCGCAAGGGTGTCTTTCTGCCCAAGGAGTACCGTCGGGGTGATTTTTCTACGACCCCTTTTAGCGCGCTTGCGAGCGGGGCTGTTGGTCTGCTTCATTGGCTGTTAGCGAATCACGCCGGATTCAATTAAGATATAAAAAGTCTCACGCGCCGTAACGTTCGGTTCGAGGGCAGTTTCTGTCGACCAGATAATAGACTAACAAACACAAAACAGCCAACTGGTTATTGCGATTGGATATAACGCCAACAGATGTAACAGATGTTTTTTGTGTTCTCAAGGGTATTGTTGTGAAATCTGGCCTGATCGATAACTCACCGGAGCAGTGCCCGCCACGCATCGCAGGGGCCTATGGACTGGAAAAAGAGAGACGATCGGAACCGATTTCGCCATTCGCGTTTCTTAACGCACACCTGGTGATCAGCAAAGACGTCGCTGTCGGGATCTAGTGTACCGTCTCCTAAATCCCTTGGGCTTCGTTGCGTTCAAAATGGGCCGCCGGCTAGGCGCTAGGAGGGCGCATCCCGCACCATTTTACGCTCCTGCAGATCTGGTTCTCTCCCGCCGGTATCAAAATGGTGCGGGACGTAACCGACGAGCAACGCAGCCGCCGGCCCATTTTCAACGCAACCCCCAGGGCCGCGGCCGGTTGGCTGTTTTTCTGCGTTGCTCGCTCGGCCCGTATCGATCCAGAGAATGGGCGCTTCGCTCGCGCCTTGAAAAACAGCCAACTGACCCGCGGCGAAACCAAGGGGATTTAGAAGACGGTGCACTAGGGCGAACAATCGATCTTGCGTTGCCGGTAGTGCTTGTTTCTGAGGGGAGTCACGACTCCTTGGCTGGCTTCTACGCTCGCAGGCTGGGAAAACTGGGAATAGTTCAGGCCAGTTACGCGCGGCCAGCTGGCGGTATGCGTCATGGGTTTACCGCAGTTGAGCGACGATTGTTCCTGATCGGTCCCGGGATGACGGCTTTGTGTCTGTTTTGACCATGACAAGTTAGAATGAATTCACTCATTTCGCAGGCATCGATTGGGGTGTGGCTTTGCCGATTTGGCTGAGAGTCATGCCCAGCGGCCAGCCTGATTTTACATACGTTCATTTAAATGACCATTTGACATATCCGTAAAAATGTTTATTTTGTGCACCGATGTATACCTCCTAAAAAGCCCCTATTAGACGAAAGTGCATATAAATGACCACATGTATATTACGATTATTACTCCGACAAATAAGAACTGTATCCGTGACGAATGCGCCTTCGAGATGGTCACCTTCAACACCGGCTGTACTTCGAGAAAGCCACTCCGCACCCTTTGCTCCAAGCTGCCGAAGCTTTTGGAACAGCCATCAGCTACGCCTTAGGCCGTCAAAAAATCCTGAACGACGAAGACGCGGTTCTCAACGAACGACCAGCAATGTGACCCACCCCTCGTTTGAATCCCATTTAACGCTGCCATGAACCCGCTTTGTTCTGAGGAAAAGAGTCCGCACACCAACGCAACTTGTCCCGCACTCCCGGTCAAACGGCACCGTGAACTTCTGCGTCTCCTTCGCATTCGAGACCAGATGACGATCAGAGAAGTTGCGAGTCAATTCAACGTTTCCGTGGACACTGCGCGCCGAGATCTTGACTTTCTGGCATCTCAGGGACTGCTCGCCCGCACTTACGGAGGCGCTGTCGCGATCCACAAGCCAGAGCCGCAAATAGGGAAGCCTTTGCAGCAGATGACCAGCCGTTTATTCGACGAAAAGCGCCTCGCGCGATTGCTTGACCAGGTCATTAAAGACGGAGAAACGCTCCTTCTAAACGGAGGTTCCACCACGAAGTGTTGTGCCGAAGAATTAGGCAGCCGTGATCTAAAAATCGTCACCAATAACCTTGACATATCCTTCGACTGGGCAACCGTCGCCCGCGTTTACGTTCTTGGAGGAAATTGTCTGCGAGACGCGCGGGTGACAGTGGGCCCGATGATCCTTTCGGGAATGAATATTACCGTCGACTGGGCGGTTATCGGTGTTGACGGGATCACGGTGAAAGAGGGACTTACCAAGAACAATCCCGAAGAAGCCTTAATGACTTCAGAAATGATCGCGGTTGCGCAAAGAACAATCGTAGTGACTGACTCTTCTAAATTCGCCAAAAAGTCCTTCGCACGCATCGGGCCGATCGAAAGCATGCAGGTACTCATTACCGATAAAGAGCCGCCGGATGATCTAGCTCAAGCCTTATGCGAGGCACGAGTAGAGGTAATTATTGCACCGCAGGAAGTGGCCGGATCGGCTCGATGGCGCAATCGGTTCACTAATCTCCCCCACGGGGTCGAGCCTGCTTTTAATCCCCTTCAGGCCGCCAGCCAGACAAGTAACCGCCAAAACACCGGAACCATGCTAGCTAACGGGCACAACGCCACCAAAACAGCGTAGATCTTGGCTTGCCGCTCCCGCTCCGCTGCAATATGCGAGCGTAGACCTGACGGTTCTCTGCCGCACCATGCCGTTGACGATTAGTTGATTTATGCGAGCAGGTCAGGGTTCCTTATTAACGAGCGACTTACACTATGTTCTCCTCTGAGACCTGCCGTTCTCTGCCGTACCATGCGGTTATATACCGCTAATAATTAGCCGACTTACGCTAGGAAATGAGGCGGCAGCGGACTTAGGTTTTTTCTCCTGGAGGAACTACCGATCTCTGCCGTACCATGCCGTTGTATGCTCTTCAGAACATGCTATGCCGTCCGTAGGTACCGCCAACATATGGCGGTTAGTAGGTAACTAAAAAAGTTGTCCTATTAGCGAAAAAACTGTTGACGAATTCTACCCAGAAGTGTTTTGTTTAGGTGAGCAACCGACATCTAGCCTAAGGTTGACATGCTTTTAGAGGCGATCCCCCGACCATGCAAAATGACATGGATAGATCTACCAGAGGAAAGAACTCCCCTCCGGTTGTTTGTTCGATGCCGCAAGGTCTTTCAGCCGCACTGCGCATATGGACGCTAATAAAGTAAAGGAGAGAAATGCCAGAGATTTATGATCATACGGGAGCTCCGCTCAGGCACGGGCGCGCCCGTGTGAATGGAATACGCATGCACTATGTCACGGGCGGTCATGGGGAACCGATCCTACTCGTGCACGGCACGCCCAAAACACATTTTTACTGGTATAAGCTGATCCCTCGTCTAACCGAGCATTTTACGGTTGTTGCCCCGGATCTTCGGGGCTTTGGAGACACTGATCGCCCTCCAGCCGACGAGGGTTACGATGCACTGACAAACGCAACGGATTTGGGAGAGCTGATGTCTCTGCTCGGGCACGAACGGTTTCACGTCCATGGCGAAGACCGCGGTGCGGAATTTGCCTATGTCTTAGCAGCAACCGAACGCAAGCGCGTCAAGACATTGTCATTCTGTGAGATGTTGTTGTCTGGCGACGAGTTGGAGAAGTGGTCGTACTTCACCAAAGACAACCTGTCAGCCCAATTTCGCCAGCAGGGCGTTTGGGTATGGCACATCCCTTTTTTCTGGATACCCCATATCCCTGAAATGCTAATTGCGGGGCATGAACGCGAGTTCTGGGAATTTTGGATTCGGGCCGAAACTTGGAATCCCACCGCAATCACCGCCGAGGCGATCGACGAGTGGATTGCGCGACTTATGAGCCCAGGCGGCCTTCGAGGAGTGTTGGAGACTTACCGTGCAGCTTTCAAGAACGCGCGGATCAATGAGGAACTGCGAAAAGACCGCCTCACGCTCCCCGTTTTGACAGTGGGCGCCCCGGAGTTTTTCGGACCGCTAGTTAAAGAGCAGATGCTCAAGGTGGCCGATCGCGTTGACCGCGCAGAAGTCTTCGAAGAATGCGGGCACAGTCTTGCTCTCGAGGCAGACCACAGGCTTGCTCTCGAGGCAGACCACAGGCTTGCAAGCCTCCTTGGCGAATTCATGTTGAGCCAATAATTATCAAGGTAACTATGTTATACAATCTACGCGCTACTACTCTCTGCAGCTTTCTCGTGACATTGGCGACTCTTGCCCATACGAATGCTGCAGGCAACATCGGCGACATCAAACAGCCGCTCTGGTATCAGCCGCCATCCGAAAAAACCCTCGAGCTTGCTAAAATTGATGACTTATCGCAAACGGTCGTCAGTGACGGGGAGCAAGGAGAGAAAGGCGTTCTAGCCTCAACGCTGACCGTCACGGACGATCAGGCTGCAAAGATCAAGGCCGGCAAGT
>Ga0070698_100009913_pt1 | contig 10184 bp, 8 predicted proteins | sample KBSK1502metaG_FD_65477 | JGI IMG/M metagenome (GOLD analysis project Ga0070698, IMG submission 65477) | Corn, switchgrass and miscanthus rhizosphere microbial communities from Kellogg Biological Station, Michigan, USA - KBS K1-50-2 metaG | ecosystem: Host-associated > Plants > Roots >... | reverse complement strand
CGCGCGGTCACAGCTCGAGGCGATCCCAGCCCCCGTGGCCCGGCAGGTCCAGCCCGAAGCTGTCGGGGTTGACGCCGAGCGTCTCGGCCGCCTCCAGCGCGATCCGCTGCACGGCCACGGTCAGCGGGAAGATCGACAGCAGCTCGCCCAGCCCGCCCTCGGCGATCCGGGTCACCGGGACGCCCGCCTCCTCGGCGGCCCGCGCCACCTCCCCCAGCCTGGCCGACCAGGCCCCGCCGCCGTCGAGGCAGACCAGCCGGTCGCCGGGGCCCAGCGCCACCGAGGGCCCGTGCAGGAACTGCTCCACCGCCAAGCCCTCGCTGGCCACGTAGGCCGCCTCGCGGATCTTGAGGGCTCCCTCGGCCGCGGTCCACTGGTTGATGCCGCCGCCGATGAACTCGATCAGCCGCGCGGGCGGCGGCGCCAGGCGGGCGTCCGGCGAGGCGCGGTGGACACGGTCGACGGCCGCCGGCACCTGATCCAGCCCGGGGAGGTCGGCGCCCAGCGCCCGGGCCAGCTGCGCCGCGCGCAGCAGCGCCCCGAGGTGGCTGGCCGTGTAGGCCGACGAGCGTTCCCGCAGGACGGTCACCAGGTCCGCGTCCGCCACGCCCACCCCGGAGACCTGGATGACCTGCGCGCCCGCCGAGCGGGCGCGCTCCGCGGCCTGCGCCGTGTACCGCTTGGCGCCGGTGTGGGTCAAGGCCAGCAGCACGCCGCCCTCGCCGGGCAGCGAGCCGTCCACGGCGGCGTCGGCGGACTGCGCGGCCGCGGCGTCGAGCCCGGCCGCACGCAGCAGCGTGGCCGCCTGGCTGGCCGCGTGCCAGCTCGTTCCCGTGCCGATGGCCAGCACCCGGCGCCCGCGCAGCCGCTCGGCCACGGCGGCGACCGGCTCCTCGTCGGCCAGGATCCCGGCCAGCGCCTCGGCCTGGCCGTCCATCGTCTGCCGCATCGCGCTGACCGCCGACATGACGTCCCTCCTGTGTCCGGTTCAGGCCGCCGCCACCGGGCGGCTCCGGTGGCCGCCCCGGGTGATGTGATCCGCTCGCCCTTGACGCCTGAACTTACTGAACGCGGGCGGCTGATGTCCTGCGGCGGTGCGGGCGGGTCCCGGGTTTCTGCGGGGGTGAGGCGGGCGGGGGCAGAACAGCCGGCCAGGATAGGGGCATGCCCCGTGCCGCGCCGCGTCATGACCGGGACGCGGGAGGCCCGGCCGAGGTACTGGCCGCGAAGGCCGACTTGCGGCAGGAAGTGTGGTCAGCGATGCGCGCGGCGCGGGTGGCCCGGTTCCCGGGCGCCGCGGGGCGGATCCCGAACTTCACCGGCGCCGAGGCCGCGGCGCAGCGGCTTCGCGCCACGCCCGAGTGGCAGGCGGCCGCCACCGTGAAAGCCAACCCCGACTCCGCGCAGCTGCCGGTGCGCCAGCGCGCGCTGGAGGACGGCAAGACCGTGTACATGGCCGTCCCGCGCCTGGCCGGACCCGAGCCGTTCTTCGCCCTGGACCCCGCGCACCTCAGCGAGCCACCGCGCGCTGCGGCCTCGATCAGCGGCGCCTCCCGTTCCGCCCGGCGGGTCACGCTCGCGGAGCTGTCCCCGGTGGACCTGGTGGTGATGGGCTGCGTGGCCGCGGGCCAGGACGGCGCGCGGCTGGGCAAGGGCGGCGGGTTCGCCGACCTCGAATTCGCGCTGGCCACCGGCGCGGGCCTGATCGGTCCGGACACCGTGTGCGTCACGACCGTCCACGAGCTCCAGGTCCGCGCGGCCGGGACGATCCCCGTGACCGGTCACGACGTCCCGGTGGACCTGATCGTCACCCCGGAGCGCGTCATCGACTGCCGTTCCCGGCACGGGCCACGGCCCGCCGACGGCATCTGCTGGGACGACCTGACCGAGGAGAAGATCGCCGCCATACCCCTGCTGTCCGCCCAGCGAGCCGGAGGGGTGTGATCCCCTGATGCGCGTGATCTTGGTCTCGGACACCCATCTGTCCCCCTCCGCCGCTGAGGCGCAGGCGAACTGGGAAGCCGTGCTCCGGTACGTCGGCACGGCCGCGCCCGACGTTGTCCTGCACCTCGGCGACCTCACCCAGGACGGCGCTCGAAGCGCCGACGAGCTGCATCACGGCCGCCGGCAGCTCGACCGCCTGCCGGTGCCCTGGCGCGCGGTTCCCGGCAACCACGACATCGGCGACAACCCGTGGCCGGGCGCGCCCGACGGCTCCGCGGTCGACCCTGGCCGGCAGCAGCGGTGGCTGGACATCGTCGGCGCCGACCACTGGTCGCTGACCACCCACGGCTGGACCCTGCTGGCGATCAACGCGCAGCTCCTCGGGTCCGGGCTGGAGGCCGAGGCCAGCCAGTGGTCCTGGCTCGAGGAGCAGGTCGGCGGGCGCGGCGCGGACCAGCGGATCGCCCTCATCACGCACAAGCCCGTGACCTCGACCGGAGCCGAGCTGGCCAGCTCGCCGCCGTACCGGTTCCTGCCCGCGCCAGGCCGGGACCGCCTCGCGGCCCTGCTGGCGGCGCCGCTGGTGATCAGCGGCCACGTGCACCAGTACCGCCTGCTCCAGCTCGACGGCACCGATCACCTGTGGGCCCCTACCACCTGGGCGGTTCTTCCCGACCGGGTGCAGCCGACGTTCGGGGCCAAGCGGTGCGGGATCGTGTCGCTCGAGCTCGCAGCCGGGTCGCCGCCGCGGCACGAGTTGATCGAGCCCGAGGGCCTCGCGCAGCTGACCCTCGCCAGCGACCTGCCCGACCCTTACCACCCCTGAGGACTGGGCGTTCCGGGCGCGCCGCGCGTCGCGCCATGGGTGCTCAGCCGCTTCAGCCCAGGGCGAAGCGCGGGCTCCCGATCGAGTTATAACTTGACCTTGCCTGAAGCCGGACCTAGGCTGGCGATATATCGTGATCGTATCGCGAGAAGCACGGGGAGCCGGTTATGGCGGCAGCAGCCTGGGGCGCGGGTGACTTCGACCGCGGCCTGTTCGAGATATTCAGATGCGCGGCCGACCTGCTCGGCCAGGTCCGGCGCGGCGCCGGGGCCACGTCGGGCGGCCACTGGCGCGGCGGGCCGTGGGACCGGAAGCCCGGCGGCCGGAAAGGCCCGGGCCACTGGGGCGGCGGCTTCGGCGGGCCTTGGGGCGGCTGGTGGCCGGGACCGCCCGGTCCGGCAGGCCCGGCGCGAAGTGCGAAGGCCGGCCGCGGCGACGTTCGGGCCGCGATCCTGGCGCTGCTGCGGGAAGGCCCGCGCAACGGCTACCAGATCATGTCCGACATCGAGGAGCGCAGCGGCGGAGCCTGGCGGCCGAGTCCGGGAGCGGTGTACCCCGCGCTGTCCCAGCTGGCCGACGAGGGCCTGATCGTGGGCGACGAGTCGGGCGGCCGGCGCACGTTCCGGCTGACCGATGCGGGCCGCGAGTACGTGGAGCAGAACCCCGAGATGGCGCGCGGCGCCTGGGAGTCAGCCGCCCAGCAGGAGGACTGGCAGGTGCCGGGCCTGTTCGCCGAGGCGGCCCGGCTGGGCGGCGGGATCGTGCAGATCGCTCACGCCGGCACCCCCGAGCAGGTCCGGGCGGCGGAACGGCTGCTGGAACGGACCCGCCGCGAGCTCTACCGGATCCTCGCCGACGAGGACGACGAGCCAGACCAGGACGAGCGAGACACGGAAATATAAGGCAGGCACGACAATGGACGATCGAATCCGGGTTTCAGACGCCGACCGGGAACGCGTGGCGGAGCGGTTGCGCGAGCACTTCGCGCAGGGCCGGCTCTCCTCCGAGGAGCTGGACGAGCGGATCTCCGCGGCGCTCGGCGCGAAGACCTTCGGGGACCTGCGCCGCATCATGATCGATCTTCCCGAGCCCGAGCTGGTGCGGCCGCAGGTCCGCGGCTCCGCTCCCTGGGGCGGGCGCCCCGGCGGCGTCTTCGTCCGGGGGCCGCGGCTGTTCCCCCTGGCGATGCTCGCGCTGATCGCCGCGCTGGTAATCCCCGGCGCCGGGTGGGTGTTCTTCGCATTCCTTCAGGTGGTCCTGGCGCTCTGGCTGGTGGCCTGCGTGGCGGGGATCTTCGCCATGGCCCGGCTCCGCCGGCGCTGGCGCCGCCACTGGCAGTCCGGCGACGGGATCTACTGGCACCGGTACCAGTGGCACGGCTGACCGAGCCCGCTCCGGCGCAGGCCGGGAGAGCGGCCTGTCAGCCGCTCACGGCGCTGGAGGGTTACGGCGTCGCCGGGCTAGGGGCGGTGTTCGGGCCCGCGTCAGCGGTCCACCAGGTCTGCAGGCCGGCGTATGACGATCCCGGGGCTCCCTGGGCCACGATGAAGGCGTACTCGGTCGGCATCGTCCAGGTGTAGGCGGGCTGGTTGCCGCTTACCTCCTCGCACTCGAGCACCTGGCCCTCGTGCTGCGGGAAGAAATGGGCGCTCCAGGAAACCGTCCCCTCGCCGGTCGCGCCACCCGGAGGGCAGCTGGTTCCGGCGGCCGCACCGTTGAATCCCCACCACTGGTTGTAGTTGCCCCATGCGGTGAGGTAGTTCGAGGCGCTGTCCAGCTGGAAGGCGAACACGGTACCGTTCCGCAGCCCGGGGACCTGATCGCACTGAAGCGCCTGCACGACACCGGACATGGTCCAGTGGTAGGGCGGGAGGATCGGCGAGCACTGGCTCGCCGGATCATCGAGCACCCCGGGCAGAAGCGCCGTGAGCGGGGCCTTCCCCTGTGGCAGGGTGGCGACGGTCGACGTCGGCGTGGGGGCGGGCGTGGCCGTGGGCTGATGGTGCGTCGGCCGGATGCTGGGCCTGGGCAGCGGCACGGCATCCACGCGATGGAACGGGAACAGGTGTGTGACGGCGGCAGCCCCCACGTACCCGCCCAGCGCCACCACCACGGCCGCCGCGACGATCAGAATCACGCGTCCTCGATTCCCCGGGCGGCGAGGCTGGCCGTAGCCGGGCACCGGGACGCCGGGGCCGGGCGGCACCTGGCCCGGGGGCATCTGCCACCAGCCGCCCGGCTGAACCCCGGGCTGAATACCCGGCGGCTGCATCCCCGGCGGCTGCATCCCGGGCGGCTGGACCCCAGGACCCTGGGCCCCCGGCGGCTGCATCATCGGCTGCTGGCTTCCCGGGGTGATCCCGGCTCCGGCCACACCGTAGCCGGCCTGCTCCTGGTAGCCGCCGAAGCCAGGCTGCGGCCCTCCCCATGGCGGGGGTTCAGGCTCGACCGGGGGCAGCTGGTCGTCGCCAAGCGGCCGGGTCGGGTACGCCAGGGTGGTGCCCGACGACTCGGGATAGCCCAGCACCCGGTCGAACTCGGCGGTCACCCACAGGCAAGCCGCCATCTCGATCGCCGTGCGCTCGGCCAGCTCGCGGGCCACGGCCTGAACCGCCCTGTTGGGGTCCTCGTATCCTTCCTGGATGTGCCGACGCAGCCGGGATGCCACATCGGCCCCGGCGGCGGCGCTCAGCAGGCTTCGCTCCCGAGGCGAGTTGGGCAGCAGCCGGGTCAGCGCCTCGCGGAGGGCCCGCGGGTCACTGAGAATACTGATGCCATAGGACGCGACGGCCGAGCCCAGGGCCTGGCGGGCCAGCCCCCTGTCGTCCTGCGGCTGCTGGCTCACGAGGATTCACTCCTCCTTCAGCGCGTCGGGCCGACCGGCGTGGGCCTGCCCGGGCTGGACTCAGCCGAGCGGGCTGACGTGTCCGACGGCCGTGCCTTCGAATGGCGCGGTCCCGACCGGTAAGCCCAATTATGCGCGCATGGAACGCTTTGTGCGTAACGCCGGAACCTGGAGGCTGACCGCGGCGGTCTTACAGTTGTCAGAAGGGCGGTGAATGGCTGCGGAGCCGTTGTCCGCAGTGGATGCCGATGGTTGAACTCGTTGTGCCGCTGACGGTTCGCGGCCGCCTGATTTAGTCGGCCGGCGGGTCGCTGTCCACGAGCACCGCTCCGCCACGTCCCCAGGTGAGATAGCGGTAGGCCAGGTTGATGAACGTAATGACCCGGTTCCGGCCGCCGAGCAGCTCCACAAGGTGCAGGCCGAGCCAGGCGAACCAGGCGAGCGTGCCGCGGAAGCGGATCCCGTAGCGCAGCTGCGCGACGGCCGAGCGGCGTCCGATGGTCGCCATGATCCCCCGGTCGTGGTAGACGAAGCGGCCCGTTGGCTTCCCGGCGGCCAGCCTGGCGATCTGCTCGGCCGCGAACTTGCCCATCTGCAGCGCTGGCTGGGCGAGCTGCGCGATCGGCTCCCCGTCGGTCAGCGCGATGTCGCCGATGGCGAAGATCCGCTCGTGCCCCCTGACCCGCAGGTCCGGCCCCACCTCGATGCGGCCGCCGCGGCCCTGCGGCAGGCCCCAGCCGCCGAGCCCTTCGGGCGCGGTGACCCCGGCGGCCCACACGGTGAGGTCGCTGGGCAGCCGCTCACCGCCCGCCAGCACCACGTGGTCGGCCGTGATCTCGCTGATCGCGGCGCCGAGCCGGACGTCGATGTCCCGGGCGACCAGCTGGCGGTGCGCGTACTCGCGCAGCGACGGGGCGTACCCGGCCAGCAGCGCGGGCGCCTGCTCGACGAGCCTGACCTGGAACCGCGAGCGGTCGATGTCGGGGAACGCGGCGGCCAGCGCGAGGTTGCGCAGCTCGGCCAGGGTCCCGGCCAGCTCCACGCCGGTCGCGCCGCCGCCGACGATGGTCACCGCCAGGCTCCGTCCCCGCTCCTCCGCGCTGAGCTTCTCCAGCCAGGCCAGGAGCTGATCTCGCAGCGCCACCGCGTCACGGCGGGTGTACATGGCGAGGCTGTGCTTGTCCGCCCCGGTGACCCCGTAGTAGGCGGCGGTGACCCCGGTGGCCAGAACGAGATAGTCGTACTCGAGCTGCTCGCCGTTACGCAGGACTATCTTCCCGCCCGCCCCCCCGCCCCTGCCCCCCGCCGGGTCCTCGATCCGCGCGAGCTCGCCGTGCATGAAGCGCGCCCCGTACCGGTGCGCGAAGCCTCTGAGCGGGTAGGCCACGTCACTGGGGTTCAAGCCCCCGGTGGCCACCTGGTAGAGCAGAGGCTGGAAGGTGCTGTAGATGTTGCGGTCCAGCAGCGTGACCTGCAGGCCCGCTCGCGTCAGCCTCCTGACCGTCGCCAGCCCCGCGAACCCCACGCCGACGACGACAGCCCTCGGTGCGCCGGTAACCGACGCGCGCAGCGCCTTTCGCCGAAACCTGCTCATGCCACCTCCATGTTAGCCGCGCCGACCCGCGCCGCCCCGGACAGAACGTGCCTGACCAGGCCCCGCACCGTCCCTTGCTAGCGGGCGGCGGGGCGGGCTCGCGTCGTTTCTGGGTGCTCTGCCCACCGGCTGGCGGCCTGAACGAAGTTCCGCATGATCGTCGGGCCATGCGTCGTGAGGATGGACTCAGGGTGGAATTGCACGCCCTCGACCGGCGCAGACGCGTGGCGCAGCGCCATCGGGAGCCCGTCCAGGGTGCGGGCCGTCACCCGGAGGGAAGCGGGCAGCGAGCGCTCGTCCACGATCAGGGAGTGGTAACGCGTGGCCTCGAACCGCTGCGGCACCCCGCGGAACAGGGTCCGGCCGTCGTGCGCGATGGCCGAGGTCCGGCCGTGAACCGGCTGCGGGGCACGGACGATCCTGGCCCCGAACGTGGCGGCCACCGCCTGATGGCCCAGGCAGACGCCGAGCAGCGGGGTCGTGCCGCCGCAGGCGCGGACCACGTCCACGCTGATGCCGGCGTCGGCTGGGCCGCGCGGTCCGGGAGAGATCACGATGCCCGCCGGGCCGAACGCCGCCACCTGCGCCGCGGTCACCGCGTCGTTGCGGACGACCTCCACCGCGCAGCCCTCGCCCACCAGCATGTGCACGAGGTTGTAGGTGAACGAGTCGTAGTTGTCGATCACGACGACAACGGGTCGGGAGCGGGCCCGGCCGGCCGGGATGATCCGGTCGCGGTCCGCCTGGGGACGCGGGCTCTGGGCCGGCCGGGCCGCATCGTCCGGCAACGGCGCCGCGCCCGGACGATATCTCCTGCGCGCTCCCCCGGCTCCCTCGTCCCGGGGCCCGGCCTCGGCGGTCAGGCGGCCGCCGACCGCGCGGATCAGCGGGCCGGCCTTGACCAGGCATTCGGCGTACTCGTCGTCGTCCCGCGAGTCCGCGACGATCCCGCCGCCGGCGCCGAGCCAGACGCGGTCGCCGGAGAACTCGAAGGTCCGGATGGCGACGTTCAGCTCGAGCCCGGCGGCGCCGCGGTATCCCACCGCACCGGTGTAGACCTCGCGCGGCGACGCCTCCAGCTCATGGATGATCTCCATGGCCCGGATCTTCGGCGCGCCGGTCACCGACCCCGGCGGGAACGCGCCGCGGACCAGGTCGCCGTCCCCCGCGTCTGGCCTCAGCGTGCCGCGCACGTCAGAGACCAGGTGCCACACCCCCGGGTGCGCCTCGGCCCGCAGCAGCCGCGGTACCCGCACGCTGCCGGGCACGCAGGACCGGCTGAGATCGTTGCGCACCAGGTCGACGATCATCACGTTCTCGGCGCGGTCCTTGGCCGAGTGCTCGAGCTCGCGACGCTCCGCCGCGGCCGGGCCCTCCCGCGACGACCGGCGGCGCGTGCCCTTGATCGGCCGGGACGTCGCGGTCCGGCCGGTCCGGCGCAGGAACAGCTCCGGCGACAGGCTGGCCAGGGCGCCCCCCGGGACCCGGGCGAACGCGGCGTACGGCGGGCGCAGCCGCGACACGCCCCGGCAGAACAGGTCCAGCGGGTCACCGCGGAATCCGGCCTCGAGCCGCAGGCAGATGTTCGCCTGGAAGATGTCGCCCTGCCGGATCAGCTCGACGGCGCACCGCACGGCCTTCTTGTGCTCCCCCGCGGACGGCACCAGCCCGAAGTCGCCGCACTCATAGCCGCGGGGTTCCGGCACCGACCGCGCCCGGCCGAGCAGCTCCTCGAGCCTGCGCTCCAGCGCGTGCTCGCGGTCCGGCGCAAACAGCGCCTCGAAGAACCACCGGCCCGACGCCCCGTCCCGGCGCAGCACGTGGTCGTAGTAGCCGAACCACCAGGCCGGCAGACGTCGCGGCCCGCCCGGGGCCGGGGGGATGTCCGCGAGCTCGCCGGCCAGCCCGTAGCCGAGGTACCCGATCCAGCCGCCGCCGAAGCCAGCACCGCCAAAGCCAGCACTGCCGAAGCCGGCGCGGCCACGTACCTCAGTGAAGGGGGCGTCGAGCACGTCGCCCAGGTACTGGGGCGGGCTCCGGGTAAGCCGGGGCTCGGATGCGATTACCGCGCCGCCCCCGGCCCAGGCGCCGACCAGCGCGACGGGATACGGGTCGTCCCGAACCAGGCGCAGCACGTCGGCCGGCTCGAGGTCCCAGCTCAGGGCTCGCCGCACGAGACGATGTTCCTGCTGCACGTGATCCGGTGCCCCCTTCGACCCGGCGGTAAGCTTCGGCCGGTCTGGTCCCGGCCTGGAGGTTAACAAGCACGTGTCCGCGAAGCGAACGAACTGGGCGGGCAACGTCACGTTCGGCGCCGAGCGTTTCCGCCGGCCCACGTCGGTCCCCGAGCTGCAGCGTCTGGTGGCCCGGAGCAGGCGGGTCCGGGCCCTCGGCACAGGGCACTCGTTCAGCCCTCTGGCGGACACCCCGGGCGATCTCGTGTCCGTGGAAGCCCTACCCCGCGTGATCGAGGCCGACACGGCGAACGCGGCCGTCATGATCAGCGCGGGCCTGAGGTACGGCCAGCTGGCCACCGCGCTGAACCGGGCGGGACGCGCGCTGCGTAACCTCGGGTCGCTGCCGCACATCTCGGTGGCCGGCGCGTGTGCCACCGCGACGCACGGCTCCGGCGACGCCAACGGCAACCTCGCGACCTCGGTGTCGAGCCTGGAACTGGTGACTGCAGACGGAGATATCGTAACGCTACGCCGCGACGGCGACCCCGGCCGGCTGAGCGGGACGGTCGTAGGCCTCGGCGCGCTGGGCATCGTTACCGCGCTGACGCTCGACACGGTGCCGGCGTTCGACATCCGCCAGTACGTCTACGAGGACCTGCCGTACGAGCAGGTGGCCGGGCACTTCGACGAGATCATGTCCAGCGCGTACAGCGTGAGCCTGTTCACCGACTGGCGCGGCCAGCGGATCCGGCAGGCCTGGCTGAAGCGCCGCGCGGACGCGGTGGACTCGTGGCCGCC
>Ga0070698_100009912_pt1 | contig 10184 bp, 10 predicted proteins | sample KBSK1502metaG_FD_65477 | JGI IMG/M metagenome (GOLD analysis project Ga0070698, IMG submission 65477) | Corn, switchgrass and miscanthus rhizosphere microbial communities from Kellogg Biological Station, Michigan, USA - KBS K1-50-2 metaG | ecosystem: Host-associated > Plants > Roots >... | reverse complement strand
AATGCCTTCTCCTTTGTGCAGAACGCGCTCTCATTTATCATTAACTCCTATACGGACATCGCGGCATGGCAGGCAGCCACAGAACGGCTTGACGGATTTGAGGAACGTCTGCAGACGATTCATCGATGGATGCGTGCCCCGCGTAATATTGTCCTCCGGCGTGGCGGCGGCGGCGTTACAGTCAAAGAAATCGACGTGAGTCTTCCCGACGGAACGACCCTGCTGCGCGGCATAAGCTTTGCTCCGGGCCGAGGTGAATCGGTGCTGCTATCCGGACCAACCGGTGCAGGAAAAAGTGCGCTGTTAAGAGCAATAGCCGGAATCTGGCCCTACGGTTCGGGACAGGTGAAGCTTGGAAAAGGTCGAATACTCTTCGTTCCGCAGCGGCCCTATCTGCCACTTGGCACGCTGGCCGGCGTATTATTATATCCGCGTGGAAACCAATGCGGTGTCTCTCCCAACCGTTTGGCCGAAGCGCTCGAATTGGTTGGGTTGGGCCATCTCAAGGCTCAGCTCGACGGCGAAGAAAACTGGTCGCAGCGCCTATCCTTGGGAGAACAGCAGCGTCTTGCTTTCGCTCGCATTTTACTTGTAGAGCCGGCGATACTTTTTCTGGATGAAGCGACCTCGGCTCTTGACGAGCGTTCAGAGGTAAAGCTTTACAGCCTGTTGCACTCGGATTCATGGCATCCGACGATTGTCAGCGTGGGACATCGAAGCACTTTGCGCTCATTTCATGGGAGCTTTGTCGATATCGGAGCGTTCTGTGTATCAAAGGAACAAGGATGCGCTGCGGAGCAAGCGATTGGGGCAGCTCTGTCCTCGTTTATCAGGCCGCCCCCCTTCCCTGTTGTCGCCCCCGCTTCCGTCTTGGTCCTTTGACCAACGCAGGCTAGTGCATCGAGTCATAAGTAAGAGGCATACCGCCGTCGGTCAGTTGGCTGATTTTCAAGGCGCGAACGACGAGCATCCCGCACCATTTTCGCACTCCGAATGATCTGGATCTCTCCCACGGGCGCAAAAATGGTGCGGGACGTGAGGAGTGAGCAACGCGGAAAATCAGCCAACTGGCCACGGCCCAAAGGGTTGGCTTGAAAAGGGCCCGTCTGCGTCGTTGTTCGTTCGTTACGTATCGCACCGGATATGCTCCTCACTCACGCCTCGCGTCCAGACCCTTTTGAAGCCAACGGTATGCCTCCTACTTATGACTCGATGCGCGAGTGCATCCTCCTACTGATCGCCCACGAACTTTTTATAGTTTAACGGGAATGCCGATTCGTTCATAATGCTCGTATGTTAGGTCGAATGATACGCAGATGAAAGAGCGGCTTCCGGATCGACTGCTGATTGAGGAAGTGCAACGCCGTGCCTTCAGTTTTTTTTGGGAAAAGGCTCATCCAGCGACCGGTCTGATCAATGATCGAGCCTCCAACTTCGGAGATGACGATTTTACCGTCGCGTCAATTGCGGCTACCGGTTACGGATTGGCAGCATTGCCGATTGCAGTAGCTAATCAGTGGTTAACGCGTCTGGAAGCCGCTGAGCGAGCTCGCACCACCTTGCGTTTTTTACTCACGATGCCGCACCAGCGCGGCTGGATGTGTCGCTTTGTTGATAAGCGAAATGGCGCGCGAGCATGGGGGAGCGAGTACTCGAGCCAAGATACCGCCCTCCTTCTCTGGGGAGCAATCGTATGCGCTCAATTTTTTGTGGGCGAACCCTCTACTATTGATATTTATAACTATTGTGACCTTCTTTATCGCAGGATTGATTGGTGGTGGATGCTTACAAACGGTGGTGCTCAGCCCGAAAAGCGCGTCCTATCTCATGGATGGACCCCTGAAAACGGATTCATCAAGTATAACTATGATTCCTACAGTGAAGCAATCTTACTCACCCTGCTTGGGCTGGGCGCGCCAGCCGAGCCCCTGCCCGAGGTAGCTTGGAGCGCAATTCGTCGGAAAAAACAAACCTACCGTGACCTCGAATTGCTCGAAGCAGGGCCGATCTTTATCCACCAGATGCCGATCGGATTCTTCAACTTCGCCAACCAACGTGATGTTCTTGGCTATGACTATTGGGTCTCGTCGACAAACGCCACCAAGATGCATAAACAATATTGCATTGATCACTCAGAAAGCCGCAAAACCTACGCCGACGGCTACTGGGGTTTGAACGCAAGCGACGGACCTTCTGGATACATGGCCTATGGCGCACCGGACGGTCCCGAGGACGGCACCGTTTCCCCCACCGGAGCGATCTGCTCAATTACGTTTACACCTGATGCGGCGACCGCGATCGCTCGGGCGTTGTATGAAAAGTTAGGGCCCCAGCTCTGGGGGAAATACGGGTTTGCGAACGCCTTCAATATTGATCATAGCTGGTACGATCCCCACGTGATCGGAATAGACTTAGGTATGGTCTTGTTGGCTATCGAGAACTACCGAACCGGATTTGTGTGGGACCTGACGAACCGCCACTCCGCAACCCCGCGTGCGTTGCGGGCCGCCGGATTCCGACTGACTACCGAACCGGAGCCGCGCCTTCTTCAGAATTCCGAAATAATCGGTCATCGGGTAGTTGCGAACGAAGTGGATCCGAAGGCTTGAACTCTGCGCCAAATTCTCACAAATCAGCCGCGAGAAGAATCTCACGTATCTCCGAGAATGAGCACCGGCTGTCATCATTCCATTCCATCAAACAACAGATTTTATCGGTCGTCGTCAGGCGTTCAAGACCGGCTTCAGAAACGCTGAGCGCTCGAAGCAGGCAATCCATCTTCTCTTCCCATTGCTCCGACGGATAGACTTTTTGAATTGCTGCGAGAGCGCACCATTGAACGGCGCTCGGGTCTAACGCGAGAACATTTTGCCCCTGCGCATTACGTGCCGGCGAATCTTGACACCATGCCTGGGACGAAAACAAAAGTTCGTACGCTTTCATTTTTCAGGGACTTCCAAAAGCGAATCATTAAGACTTACGCAGGGAAAACCGCTCTTGACAAGGCCTAAACAATGCTGGCGGAAAGCATGCATATGCCGCCTCGCGCCAAGGCCAAAATTGATTTATTCTGCCTTTTTTATGACGGAGTCGAACTTGAGGCATCTAATCGCCAGAGTGCTGGAATCTTACCGAGAGATCGGTGGAATTAACAACATCGACGGCTCAAACTTGCCATCAAAGCGGGCTATCGCTCAAATTTGCGAGGACTTCCTCCAGATTTTGTTTCCGGGCTTCCACGATGAGCAACCTATCGCGACAGAAGAGGTCGACCAAATCACCTCGAAACGGATCCTGAGCGTAGTTGAAAGGTTGCAGGTCGAAGCTTTCAAAAGCCTGAGGTTGCAGGAGCCGGACTGCCCTAAACGGCGGGCAACCGAAATTGTGAGCCACCTGATAGGTCAACTGACGGCCGTGCGGGACCTCTTGTGGACGGACGTCGAAGCGGCATATGAAGGGGACCCGGCGAGTAGGAGTTTTGACGAGATAATAGTAGCGTATCCTTCGGTAGAGGCGGTGGCGATACAGCGTATTGCACATGCGCTTTACCGAGAAGAGCTACCTCTTATTCCGCGAATCATGACCGAGTGGGCCCATAGCCGAACCGGCATAGATATCCACCCGGGTGCGAGCATCGGTGGCTCTTTCTTCATCGATCATGGAACCGGAGTTGTTATAGGCGAAACTTGCCGCATCGGTTCTCACGTTAAGCTTTACCACGGGGTAACCCTCGGGGCCCGCAGCTTCCAAAAGGATGAAGACGGCAAGATAAAGAAAGGCGGAAAAAGACATCCGGATGTAGAGGACTGGGTTACCATCTATCCCAATGCTACGATCCTGGGGGGTGAAACCATCATTGGCGCCAGAACGACGGTTGGCGCAAACGTTTTTCTCATGGAGAGCGTCCCTCCAGACTCGCTGGTGAGGAATGAACGGGCCCTTGTCAATATTGTATCGAAAAGAAGCCGGGAAGGCCTTCTGAGCCACCCGCCACAGAGCGAGATCGAATGGCTCCCCAACTATGAAATTTAGCCCTCCCCGACGCTGGCTTGCATCAGGGAATTTGAAATCGGTCCATGCGGTGCACAACCCTGGCAAGGACAGATCTTCGAGCTGCCCGCCGATAACGGCCGCCTCGGAGATGCGGCCCTGCCTATCTGCCTCGCGAGAACGGTCGCCTCGGAACGCGATCAGCTCAGGACTGATTCAGATGATCGATTCGCTTCTGAAGCCGATCCTGTTGCTTCCGATGCATCTCGTCCCAGATTTGACGCTGCTCTGGAGTGAGAAGACCGGCGATCGTAGCGCTCAATTTTGCGCGTTGCATTGTAAGTTGCGTCCTCGCGCTGTTCACGCTTGCCGAAAGCGATGAAATTGTCGCTTCGTCTGCCGGATTTTTGTAGATTGCATCTTGAAGGCTCTTTTCGGCAGTCAGTAAATTCAGCATTGCCGTTCGAAATGCACCCTTATTATCCGCCCTGAATTTCTTTATCTGGTTTCGCTGCTCGTCGGACAAATTCAGCTTTTCAAGGAACCCCTCCTGACCATGGCCCCATTGACCGTGGTGAGCGCCCTCTGGCGAAGCAGATGGGCCGGTTGATTGAGCGAGAACTGAGCCCCAGGCTGTTACAGCAAGAAGCGGCAGTAACAAAAATTTCAATTTCATACCTTCAGCCATAGACGGGAAGGATCCGGCCAAAGTTACGCAGCCTCGCCCTCGACAAAGCCAGGTGAAATTGGCAAGTCTTATCTACGCTACGCTTTGCGCGGCGGCTTCAAGCCTTTCTTCGACCGGCGCTTCGAGGTAGCCTTGAGCTGGGTCCGGAACGTTGCGGCGCAAGCGGCGATTCCTGCTCTCCGTCATCATCCGTAGGTACAACGTTGGACGTTCGGGCTCTTCGGCACGGGGAACGCCGTAACCAGTTCTCGCAACGGTGTCTAACACCTGAAGCATTTGTTCCATGGCTTTCCGCTGCGCTTCGATCGCTCCTACCAAGTCGTTCACGATTCTTTTGTCTTCGACGCTCTTGATTTGTTTGAGGCTTCCTTTGACGTAAGCAAGGTGACGATCCGCCTCTTTGAGGCGGTCCCGGGCCGGTATGAGTTCGGTTTTAGACAGCATGATGAGACACTGTACCCACAACATAATGATACTGGCAAGCAAAGATGTACAATATCTTGGGGTACGATCGCGTTTCAGAGATTTTTGCCGCCGTACCCAGATCCAGGCTTACCATCAATACCGCGATCCTGGCCAGAGTTGCAATCGGATTTTATTCCAGGGCGAAATTCTGGGAGGACTCAATCTCACTGGAAGAGCGCGTTTTTTCCACGGCGCGCTCGGATTCCAGGCTAAACCAGGCTAACCGATCCCATATTGTTCTTGGACAAAGGGGAGCAGACCTGCTTTTTCCAGAGCGGCCAGGGGTGCCAGGAATGTCACTTGCACGACACCAGGATGCCGGCCGATCTCTATAGCCCCGGTAATGGTCGCGCGATTCATCACCTCCGCGAGGCTCAATGAGAGAAGCTCAGCAGCTCGGCGGAGACCGACCTGAGTCGCCTTGTTCAAATCCGGACCCGACCCGACTACGGATACAGGCGCCGATTCTTCGATCTTGTCGACTCCCCATCGGGCCGCCAACCGGCGAGCACGATCTTTCTCTGCGTCGTTGAGAGGCCGAGCCAGAGGCGGAAGGTCTTCAATCAACGGGAAGAGCACCGGTCCCTCGAGGTTTCGCCCCTTCATTAAGCCGACCTCCAAGGTCACCGTGCCGGAAACATCCATCGTGTGACCGGCAATCTCACCATCACCCTGGAGCGCATGCATGTCTCCAAAGTAAATGCCCGCTCCCGGCACCTTTACTGGCGCCAAAAGAATTGCGCCCGGCCGGACTGCATCAATATCCATATGGCCATCGGTTCGGAGTTCCAGCTGCTCGGCGGTGATGGCGTATTCATGTGGCGCACCAACCAGCGCTGAGCCGAAATCGCCGGCATTATGGGAATCAGGCATTCGGACTGCGGGCGTCGTTCCGAGTTGGCCAAGGAACGGCCGCAGTCTGGTGGCGATGCCGACCAGATCATGAGGGGCAAAGGTGAGAATTGAATGCTGAGCCGAGCTCTCCGGCAAAGCGGCAAATTGATTGGCCGAATGCGCAATTCGTTCTGCAACCTCTTTTGGAACCGTGACTCCTACCTGGCGAGTGTCATCAAAAACGACCGTGTATCCGTTGACCATCTGAAAAGGAGTGACCGGTGTATTGCATTTCACGCAGCGAACCGCCTGCTGGCCGATCCCCTGGACGTAGGTGTCAGGATAGAGTGTACCGCAATTCGGGCACTTGGGTGCGGCGTAAGGATCACCCAGATAATGGCCTTCTACCCAGCGATCATGGCCCGAAGCTGTTGCCACCGAGGTGACATTGATATCGCGGACCCGCAGAATAACAGCGTCTCCGGGCATAGCTCCATCCACAAATACCGGCCGCGTCACTTCGTGACCACCCCGAATTCGCGGTGTGATCATCGGTCCCCAGCATCCGGGTGCCGTGTTTCCGACGATCGTCCCGTCGGCTGCTAAGGGACCGAGCATCGGTTGTGCCGGATCCAAAATACCGTCGGTCAATTCAGAAACGAGCACTGTGCGTCTCGCTCTTCCTTTGGCTTCAGAGGGATTCATAGATTTTGTTCCTTTGTTTGGAATTCTTGAAAAGCAAAACCCACCTAGTGATTAATGTACGGATACGGGAAAAACTTGACTCGTCTGCAATCGATTTTGCTTTTAAAGGATTCTAGCGGAGTTCTTTCGATTTCACCAAGGATATCGAGCCTGTGCCTGACCCTAAAGCTGATCCGGTCAAGATCACTAAGAATGGGAAGTTTCTCGGGCACAGGAAGTGGCAGCAACAAAATGCCCGGCAGCGATCTGGAGGGCTGCGGTCCCTCGCAGCCGTGGCCGGCCCTAAAATTGACACCGTTTCACGGCGCCGACGGAGCGGACGCCCTCCAGGGAATCGGCCAGCAATGGCCATCCGGCCGTGGCGAGGATGATCGGCAGGAGGCTCGGAGGTTGTCGGTAGAGAAGTGAGCCTACCAGCGGTTGACCCATGCGCCCCCGCCGCCATAACCCCGACGGTTGATCCATCCCCCGCCCCCCCTGTTTATCCATCCTCCACCGCCACCACCGTATCGGTTGACCCACCCACCACCGTAACCGCCCCGGCGGTTGACCCACGCGCCGGCGTTTGCCTTGGGTGGTAGCGCAAGCCAGGCGCCCCCCAATAGCGCCGCCGTAATTGCCGCGCCGGACCACTTCCCCATACTCTGGAGAAACAGTCGCCGGGCCAGCAGGTCCCCACCCTCCTCGATGCCTGCTCTGTCATTAGACGCTTCGTCATTCATAAGCAAGTGAGTCCATGGCTACTGTGCAGCTCCGGCTGCCGTTGTCGCAGCGCCCGTCAGTGTCGAAAAGTGCATCGCGGCGATCAACCACTTACCATCCTTTTTTGCGACCGTCAGGGAGATATTCAGCGGAAAAGCGAACTCTTTTCCGTCCTTCTTTCCCGTCACATTTCCGGCTGCCATCAGCCAGCCCATCTCTGCCGTCACTCCGCCGATCCTGAACTGGTACTCGAATTTCTGCTCCCCCTTGTCGAACCCCTCGAAGAAGTGCTCATAAGCCACCTTAATCTCGTCCGGCCCCGACCAGATTTCCCCGGGACCGGAACCCATGATCGCAGCGTTGTCTGTCAGGCATGTCATGACCCCCTTCAGGTCCTGGTTGGTAAAGGCTTCATCGTGCGCCCGCAACAGCGCGCGGATCTGATCCAGATCCGGGTTGGTCCCTTGGGAGGCTTGTGCATCTGCCGTTGGTGCGATGGCGACTGCCGCCGTAATGCCGGAAATCCAAGCCATCATGGCTTCTCTTCGGTTCATCGATAGACTCCTTTGATATTGTAGCCGACGTGGGCTCGGCTTGTTATTTCTCTCGGTGGCCGAGATTAGACTAGATTCCTCTCGCACCGCAAGGTCTTAGCCAACGAATCAGCGCGTTTAGGCATTTCCGATACTTTTTTGCCTTGCACAAATGCCTTGAACCGTCAGCTTGAAAAGCTCAGCAGCATGAGTACTCCGTCGCTGTTTCAAGATGACCCCAGAATTGAGCTCAATATCACGCTCGACTGGTCCAAAGAACAGATCACATTTGACTGGCTGTTGCATCACACAGACAAGAAACTGGCACATGGTGCGGTTTGGGTGGCTGACAGCGTTCTCCGCTGGCGAATTACCGGAGACGGCGAGCCTGACAATTTTGATTGCCTCATCGAGCCCCTGCCGATTGAGGTAGCGGTTCGATATGTCGCGCGCCGTTTCCCGGTCGCGAAGCGGGATGTCAAAGTGTTTGGGCGCAGATTCAATCCGACCCTGAACGAATGGGAGAGAAAGCAGATCGACAAAGTCCGCGACCCCTGGGAATTCCTTGCACTGGAAGTCTTGGGCATGGGAGAAGAGTTAGCTGGCGCCGAGCCGAGGTTAGCTCCTGCTTGCGATGATTTCGATCTTGCACCGGAAACGCTTAATCTGCTGGAGAGGAGGGCACGGCGAGAAGAAAAAAAGCGCCTGGAGTGGGAAGCGATCCAGAAACGTGTTGCCGAAGCCAGCCAACGAAATGAAAAACGCAAGCTGGACGCCCGGCGACAGGCATCGAAAGATCGGCCGCCGCATCCTGCCGCATCAAACACCAAAGCTGTGTCGTCGATGCCCGAAGTGCGGCTGGAGATCGCCGCCGCTCCAATACCGTCACACGATCTGTTTCGCACCCATTCCGGGATCGACAGCTTTCTCAAGATCGAGCGCGCGTCGCTGATGTGGATCTCCAATCAATCCGACGATCTTCTTTGTTTGCCCTATTGCTCCATTGATCATCTTGAATATCAGGTGCGTACGGCGCTGCGCGTCACCGGCGCCCTGCGTGGCCGGGCACTGTTATCTGACGAGGTCGGCTTGGGCAAGACCATCGAAGCCGGCCTCGTACTGAAGGAGTACGTCACTCGCGGCTTGGTACGCCGCTTTTTGGTGCTAACCGTTCCCTCCCTGGTCGATCAGTGGGCTGAAGAATTGGAAAGCAAATTTTCTCTCACAGCCGCCACAAGCAATCAGTCGCAATTCAGGGCCGATCCGGAGCGATTCTGGACCGAAGAGCGTGCACTCATCGCGTCCATCCACACGTTCAAACAGGATAGCCATCTGGCTCTTGCCGCACGGCGGGCCTGGGACATGGTAATCGTTGACGAAGCGCATTACTTGCGGAACAGAACGTCCAAAACATGGCAGGCCATTAACGCACTGCCACGGCAGTTTGTCCTGCTGCTAACGGCAACCCCAGTCCAGAACTCACTCGAGGACCTTTACAACCTGGTCACCCTTTTGAAGCCGGGCCATTTGCCTTCTCCCAAAGAATTTCGCCAGCGATTCATCAATCGTGATCGGCCCTACGAACCGCGGGAACCGGAACAGCTGCGCCAACTGCTTGGGCAGGTTATGATTCGCAACACCCGGGCGAACGCCGGCATACAGATACCTGCGCGCCGGGCAGAGACTGTGCTCTATGAGCCGGAGCCTGATGAACGTACATTTTGGCAAGAATGGGATTGTGAGCTTCGCGCTGCTCTGAAAGGTATGCCGTCTGGAAAAGCGAGTCTCTGGGGAAGGCTGCTGCTGCAAGCGGCGGGAAGCAGCCCGGCCGCCTGGATTCAGGCGCTCGACAAGTTTCCCGAGCCGAAACTCGTCCGCCGGTGGAAGACAAACGCACCCTTGGTACGGAGTTGGGAACGGAAGACCGCTATTCTTCCCTCACTGACCCGAACCGCTGGCGGGTTGGTAATCTTTACCCAGTTTCTCGCGACGCAGAAGGCCTTGGCAGAAATCCTCGCGAAGAACGGCGTGAAGACATGGACTCTGAACGGCGAGATACCTGCAGCGCAGCGACAGGGAATCGTCGAATCGTTTCACGACAAGGGCGGGGCCCTCCTCCTGACTCGGAGCGGAACCGAGGGCCGCAACCTCCAGTTCTGTCATCGGTTGGTGAACTTCGATTTACCATGGAACCCCATGGAAATCGAACAGCGTATCGGACGCTTGCATCGGATTGGCCAGAATCACAGTGTTGAGATCTACAATCT
>Ga0070698_100009911_pt1 | contig 10184 bp, 7 predicted proteins | sample KBSK1502metaG_FD_65477 | JGI IMG/M metagenome (GOLD analysis project Ga0070698, IMG submission 65477) | Corn, switchgrass and miscanthus rhizosphere microbial communities from Kellogg Biological Station, Michigan, USA - KBS K1-50-2 metaG | ecosystem: Host-associated > Plants > Roots >... | reverse complement strand
GCACGAACACCGAGAGGAAGCTCCGCTCGCGCTCGATCTCGCTCGCGGCCATCCGGCGCGCCACCTCCTCCTGGACGAGGACGACGACGAGCGGCGGCCGGCGCGCGTCGGCGAGGAAACGGTGCATGAGCGGCGACGTGATCTGGTACGGCAGGTTCGCGACGATCCGTGTCGGGGGCGGGCCGGCGGCGAAGAGGTCGACCGCGAGAGCATCGGCCCGGACGAACCGCACGTTCGCCGCGTCCCCCACCGCCTCTGTCGCGACGGCGATCATGCGCGCGTCGAGCTCGACGGCCGTGACCGAGCGGGCCCGGCGCGCGAGGCGCTGCGTCAGCGCCCCGGGCCCCGGACCGATCTCGAGCACGTCGTCGGCGTCCGAGAGCTCCGCGGCGTCGACGATGGCCGCGAGCGCCGCGGTATCCACGAGGAAGTGCTGCCCGAGCGTCGTTGCCGCACGGATGCCGTGGCGCGCGAGCGCGGATCGCAGCACGCGCGGGTCGGCCATGTCGGGCGCGCCGCTCAGGGCTTGGTCGCGACCAGCACCTCGAACGTCGTCGGATCGGTCACGCGCGGCGCGAGCGCGCTGACCGCGAGGATCGGAAAGGACCGGTCCCCCGTCGCGTCCACGTCGATCTCGACCTTTCCGTCCTCCACGACCCAGCGCTCCACGCTCGGCTTCGCGCCGAAGTGGAGCACCTGAACGATGTACCGCTCGCGAACGACGTTGGACGATCGGATGAACCCTTTCGCATCCCAGCCGCTATCGGCCTCGGCGTCGTCACGGTAGCCGATCTCGGGGATCTCGATGTCGTCGACCGCGAAGCCGTACATGTTCAGCGCCCCGTCGGTGACCTGCTCGAACCGGAGCAGCACGCGCTTCCCGGCGAAGGGCGTGAGGTCGACGCGCTGCTGGATCCAGGCGGCCTCCTTGCCTCCGCCGGACCGGCCGGTGAAGCCGTTGCCGAGGTTGTTGCCGTTCAGGTCCGCCGTCGTCGTCGCCGGCGCGGCGAGGGTCGTCCAGCGCGCGCCGCCGTCGGTCGACACGGCGACGTAGCCGTAGTCGAAGTCCCTCTCGAGGTCGAACCAGCTCCAGAACGAGAGGGTCGCGGTCTTGACCCCGCTCAGATCGACGGTGCGCGTCAGGGTGCTGTCGAGCCCGTCGGCGCGGTCGGACCACCAGAAGAACGCGCCCGAGTGCGGCTCCGTCGGGATGATCCGCGCTCTCGGCGGCGCGCTGAACGACACGTGCGACGTCCCGCGCGGCAGCTCGATGTAGCGCGTCGCCTCCGGATGGACCGACGCCCGCAGCGTGGTGCCGGCGACAGCGCGATCGGCCGTCGTGGGCTTCGCCGGATCGCGCAGGACGACGTCGGGGGGATAGGCGAACTTGGGGTCGGCGCCCGCGCCGATGAGAGCGTTCGCGGCCGCGAAGTCGGCGAAGACCTCCTCGAAGCCGGGCAGGCCCGCGCCACGCAGCGCCTTGTCGAGATCGGCCACGGTGTCGACGCCCTGGCTCAGGAGCGTGTTGATGAGCGCGTACGAGCCGCCGCTGCGCGCGCGCAGGTACTCGAGGAAGAGGTACGCGACGCCGTAGTGCTGGGCGGCGCCCTCGTCGAGGTCGGTCCACGCGTCGAGCTGGGTGTCGGGCTGCTGCAGGAAGAGGCGCTCGAAACCCAGGTTGAAGCCGTTCGCGCGCTCGCACAGCTGCGCCTGGCCCTCGTCGAACCAGATCGCGGAGCGCTTCCGCTTGTTGAACTGGATCATGTGACAGAACTCGTGCGCGAGGACGCTGTGCAGGCTGTCGGTGCCGATGCGCCCGGCCATCGCGTTCACGTAGATCATCTCGCGCTCGGCGGAGAACTCGTTGACCCACTGCGGCAGCTCATCGGTCGCGCTGAAGTAGCCCGCGGCCGCGCCCGGAAGGCGCGCGATGAGGATGTCGATCCTCACGTCGCCGTCGATGCCCGGCGACCACTCCTCCCCGAAGAGCCGGCGGTCCGTCGGGTAGATGCGGTCCTGGAAGGTCTGCGCGCTCCGCGCGAGCGCCGCGGCGTCCACCGTGACGTCGCTCTGGACCCACCACTTCGCGCTGTCGGTCTGGAGGCGCAGGCCGGCCGTGATGCGCACGTTCTTCTTCGCGCTGAAGTCGTAGACCCAGAACTCGCGCGACGCGCCGACCGACTCCTCGGGCGGCGTGCGGCGCACGGGCTCGAACAGCGCGCGCGGCGTCCCGTCGCGGCCCTTGAGCCGGCGCACGAGATCGAAGAGGTCCGCGGTCGGCAGCGGCTTCGCCAGAAGCGCCGCGGTCATGTCCGCCGCGGCGGCGCTGCTCGGGCTCGGCGCGCCGATCCCGCTCCCGCTCGCCGAGGGCGAGGGGGACGGCGCGACGCTGCCGGGGATGCATGCAGCGAAGACAAGCGCGATCCCGAGCGCGAGCGCCCTCATAGCCACGACACGCCTGCAAGGGTCCGCATGGCCACCCCCGCACCGCCTCGCTGGTAGCGGCGCGAGACGCGGCGGCGGATGTTCGTCGTGACCTCGTAGTTGATCGTCCCCCACGCGGCGGCGAGGTCCTCGGCGGTCACGCGCTCGCCGCCCTGGTCGCCGATGAGCACCGCCTCGTCGCCCTCGCGCGCCCCGGGGACGTCGGTCACATCGAGCATAACGAGGTCCATCGCGATGCGGCCCGCGACCGGCGCGAGGCTGCCCCGCACGAGCATCCGCGTGGATCCGGCCGCGTGGCGCGGCAGACCGTCGCCGTAGCCGATCGGGACCGTCGCGATAACGCCGTCGCGCGGCATGCGGTACTCGTGTCCGTACGACACTCCCGTGCCCTTCGGTGCCCGCGCGACGCGGTGCAGCATTGACGACCAGCGCAGGGCCGGGCGCAGCCGCCCCGTGAGGAGGTGCGGTGCGGGGTACAGGCCGTAGAGCGCGGCGCCGGGGCGCACCGCGTTGCACGTCCCGCTCGTGTCGAGCAGCCCGACGCCCGCGCTCGCTGCGGCGTGGACAAGTCGCGGACGGTCGGGGAGCGCGCTGACGAAGCCGGCGAAGAGCCGAAGCTGCTCCGCGGTGAACGTGTCACCCGGGACGTCGGCGTTCGCGAAGTGCGTGAACACGCCGTCGAGATCGGTGGCCGGCAGGGCGCGCACTCGTGCGTACTGGTCGACCGCGCGATCGAGTGGCGCACCGAGCCGCGTGAGCCCCGTATCCACCTTGAAGTGGACCTTGGCCGACTTGTTCACCGCCCGCGCCGAGACGGACAGCATGCGCGCGCGCTCCTCATCCCAGACGACGGCTGTGAGATCGTGGTCGACGATGTACGGCGCCTCCGCGGGCCTCGTGACGCCTCCCAGAACGAGGATCGGCGCCGTGATCCCCGACGCGCGCAGCTCGAGGCCTTCGTCGACGGCGAAGACGGCGAGCATCTCGGCGCCCGCATCCTGGAGCGCCCGGCCCACCACCTCCGCCCCGTGACCGTACGCGTCGGCCTTCACCACCGCGATCACGCGCTCGCCGTGCGGGGCGACGGGTCTCAGGTTCGCGACGATCGCGTCGAGGTCGATGTCCGCGACGGTCGACCGGATCATCGCCCCTCGACGATCTCGCGGACCGCGCGTGGCAGCGCCTCGACGATGTCGCTCGCCAGAGCGCCGGTCTGCCCGACCTCGCCGGCGAGGAGCGCCCCGGCGCGGCCGTGCACCCAGACCGCGGCCGCGGCCGCCGCGAGCGGCGCGAGGCCGCGCGCGAGCAGCGCGCCGACCGCACCCGCGAGCGCATCCCCCGATCCGCCCACGCCGAGCGCCGCGTTGGGCGCGTCGTGGATGAACGTCCGCTTCCCGTCGGTCACCACGGTCACCGGTCCCTTGAGCACGACGACGCACTTCCAGTCCGTCGCGGCGCGCTCGGCGAAGGCCGCGCGCTGCGCGCCCTTGGGCACGACCTGCCCCGTCAGGCGCGCCGCCTCCCCATCGTGCGGTGTGAGAACGCACTTCTGCGGCAGCACCTTCGGCCATTCCTCGGACCGGGCGAGCGCGTTCAGCCCGTCGGCGTCGACGATCGTGGGCGTCGCGCGCGCGTTGCGCAGGACGGCCAGCACGAACTCGTCCGTCCCCGTCGCGTGCGCGAGACCGGGTCCCACCACCATCGAGCGGATCCGCTCCGACAGGAACTGCGCCACCTGCGCGGCTGCGCCCACGGCGACGGCTCCCGGCTGCGATTCCGCGAGCGGCAGCAGGGTCACGTTCGGATCGATGCCGATGATCGCCTCGCTCACCGTGTGTGCGGTCGCCGCCGTCACGACCCCCGCGCCGCAGCGCAGCGCCGCGCGGCACGTGAGCAGCAGCGCACCGGCATAGCGCAGCGAGCCGCCGACCACGAGGACGCGCCCGCGGGCGTCCTTGCTGGCGTCGGCAGGGAGCGGCTTGAGCGCGGCGCGGACGGCCTTCGCATCGAGCGCCTCGGCGCGCGGGGCGGGCAGAGGATCAGCCCGCGGCGGGAGCGCGCACGCCGACGGCCACGGCCACGGCGAGATCGCGGATGTGCGAGATCGACACCGCGAGCGGCGACGTGAGGCCGAGCACCTTGCGCCGCTCCTCCGCCCGCCCGTGGAGCTCGACGATCGGCTGGCCCGCCCGCGTCCGGCGGATCTCGATCTCGCGCCACCCGACGCCGCGCACGCCGAGCCCGAGGACCTTCGAGACCGCCTCCTTCGCGGCCCATCGCCCTGCGAGATGCAGCACGTTGTGCCTGCAGTACGCGCGCTCCCACTCGGTGTACACGCGGCCGAGGAAGCGGTCCTGGTGCTTCACGAGCACGTTCCGGATCCGCTCGGTCTCGATGATGTCGATGCCGACCTCCGGTGGAGAGGAGGACATCAGCTCGATCGCGAGGGCTGTTGTGCCCCCGCCGAAACCCTCTTTACTGGCGTGGGACCACCACCCTCGCTACGCCATCCCCTCACTTCGGTCCGACCCACGGTCATCGGTGCTCCGCTCGGGTGGTCCCCCACGCCAGCGGGGTCCCTCGGCGGGGCACAACAACAGCCCTCGCGATCGCTTGAGGCAGCTTCCTCATTCGACGGTCACCGCTTTGGCAAGGTTCCGTGGCTGATCGACATCGTTGCCGCGACGGTCGGCGATGTGGTACGCGAGCAGCTGCAGCGGCACCACCGCGAGCGCGGGCGAAAGGAGCTCGTTCGTCCGGGGGATGCGGATGACCTCGCCCGCGTACTGGGCGATCTCCTCGTCGTCGTCGTTCGCGAGGGCGATGACGATGCCGGCACGCGCGCGGACCTCCTGGATGTTCGAGAGGATCTTCTTGTAGGTCGAGTCCCGGAGCGCGATCGCGACGACCGGCAACGACTCGTCGATCAGCGCGTTCGTCCCGTGCTTCATCTCGCCGGCCGCGGTGCCCTCGGCATGGATGTACGAAAGCTCCTTCAGCTTCAGCGCGCCTTCGAGCGCCGTCGGGTAGTTCGGGCCGCGTCCGAGGAACAGGAAGTGCTCGGCCGTGTAGTAGCGATACGCGAGCGCGCGCATCTTCGGCTCCTCGCGGAGGACAGCGTCCATGAGCGTGGGAAGGTGGAAGACCTCCGCGAGGAGCGAGCGGCCGGTCTCGTCGTCGATCGTGCCACGCCGCTGGCCGAGATAGATCGCGAAGAGGTAGAGGTCCACGAGCATCGCGGTGTAGGCCTTTGTGGACGCGACGCTGATCTCGGGTCCGGCGTGGAGGTAGATGACGTCGTCCGAGACGCGGCTGGCCTGGCTCCCGACGACGTTCACCACGGACAGCACGCGCGCGCCGCGCTCGCGCCCCGCCTCCATAGCTGACAGCGTGTCGACGGTCTCACCGCTCTGCGTCACCGCGACGAGGAGCTGCCCGGGCGAAACGACCGGATCGCGATACCGGTACTCGGAGGCGATCTCGACATCGCACGGGATCTTCGCTATGCGCTCGATGAGGTACTTGCCGACCAGCGACGCGTAGGACGCCGTCCCGCAGGCCACGAACGTGATCCGCGGGATGCCCCTCACGAAGGCGCTGTCCATCTTGAGGTCTTGATCGAAGAGCACCTGGCCGGTGTGACGGTCGACGCGCCCAAGGAGGGTGTCGGACACGGCACGAGGCTGCTCGTGGATCTCCTTGAGCAGGAAGTGCTTGTAGCCCGACTTCGCGGCGCCCACCGGGTCCCACGTGATCGTCTGACGGTCCTTCTGCACGACGCTTCCATCGAAGCGCTGGAAGGCGACGCTGTTCGCGGTGACGATCGCCATCTCGCCGTGGTCGAGGAACGACACCGACCGCGTGTGCTGCAGGAGCGCCGGTGCGTCCGACGCGACGAAGTTCTCGTGCTCGCCGTACCCGATGAGCACTCCGCCCGCATTGCTGATGCGCGCGGCGACGATCTTGCCCTTGTCCTGCGACGAGATGAACACCAGCGCGGCAGCGCCCTCGAGCCTCGGAAGGACCATCCGCGCGGCCGCCTCGAGCGAGCCGCCCTTCTTGAGCTCGTCCTCGAGCATGTGCACGACGACCTCGGTGTCGGTCTCGCTGGTGAACGTATGTCCCGCCGCGACGAGCGGCGCCTTGAGCTCGGCGAAATTCTCGATGATGCCGTTGTGGATGACCGCGGTCATCCCGGTGCAGTCGACATGCGGATGGGCGTTCTGCTCGGTCGGCCGGCCGTGCGTCGCCCAGCGGGTGTGACCGATGCCAGTCGTCCCGTCGGTCGGATGTGCGCCGACGACCGCGGCGAGGTTCTCCAGCTTCCCCTCCGCGCGCATGACCGTGAGCGTCCCGTTCTTCTGCACGGCGACCCCGGCCGAGTCGTACCCGCGGTACTCGAGGCGGCGCAGACCGTCCATGAGCACCGGCAGCGCCGTGCGCGGACCAACGTAGCCGACGATCCCGCACATCTAGCGAAGAGCCTCCTCTGCCACGCGCGCAAGGCTGTCCGCGGTGGACGAGGCGGTGACCGCGTCGCGCGATTCGACGAGGATCCGGAGCACCGGCTCGGTCCCCGACGGCCGCACGTACACGCGGCCGCCCTCGCTCGCGAGCTTCGCGCTCGCGCGCTCGTACGCGCTCATGAATGCCGGCACGTTCTTCCACTCCCCGCGGCGCGCCACCTTCACCGCGCGCTGCGCCGCCGGCCAGCGTTCGATCTCCGCCGCGAGGTCCGCGACGCGGCGGCCCTCGGCCTTGACCAGGTGAAGGACCTCGAGCGCGGTCAGGATGCCGTCCCCGGTCGTCGCCATCTCACGGAAGATGATGTGCCCTGACGGCTCGCCGCCGAACTGCGCGCCGCGCTTCTCCATCTCTTCCCAGACGTAGCGGTCTCCGACCGGCGTCCGGACGAGCTCGATCCCCTCCCGCTTGAGGGTCGCCTCGAGGCCGCCGTTGGTCATGACCGTTCCAACGACGAGTCGCGGCTGCAGCTTCCCGCCGCGCGCGAAGTGGCGTGCGGCGAGCGCGAGGACGAAGTCGCCGTCGTGCACCTGCCCGGTGTGGTCGACCACCATGCAGCGGTCGCCGTCGCCGTCGAAGGCGAAGCCGATGTCCGCGGCGCGCTCGACCACCGCGCGCTGAAGCGCCTCGGGGGCCGTCGCGCCGCAGCCTGCGTTGATGTTCAGACCGTCGGGCTTGTCGAAGAGCACGACCACGTCGGCGCCGGCGCGGCGCATGACCGCGGGCGCGACGCGGTACGTGCTCCCGTTCGCGCAGTCGAGGGCGACGCGCAGTCCCACGAGCGGAGGCGCGATGCCGACCAGACGGTCCTCGTAGCGCTGCACGAGGCTCCGCTGGTCGCCGACGAGGCCGATGCCGCCCTCGGTCGGGCGAGGCATGGTGTCCTCGCCCTCCATGAGCGTCTCGATGCGCTCCTCGAGCGCGTCCGCGAGCTTGAGGCCGCGCTGGTCGAAGAACTTGATGCCGTTGTCCGGCGCGGGATTGTGCGACGCGCTGATCACGGCGCCCGCGCTGAAGCGCTCGGCCTGCGTGATGAACGCGAGACCCGGCGTCGGCACGTGGCCGACGAGACGCACCTCGATCCCGACGGAGCAAAGGCCCGCGGCGAGCGCGCTCTCGAGCATGCGCCCCGACCGGCGCGTGTCGCGGCCCACCACCACGCGGTGGCCGGGACCCCCGAGGACGTGTCCGGCCGCGCGACCAAGCCGCATGGCGATCTCGGACGTCAGGTCCTGGTTGGCGATGCCGCGCACGCCATCGGTCCCGAAGAGCTTGGTCATGGGGTCCCCGTGGGTACCGGCGTGGGAGAGGGGCTCAGAGATCGGATAGTGACGGTCAGGCGGGACGGCTGCACGGTCTGCACCGTCGTACCGGCCGCGGACCGCACGACCGGCTCGAGCGCGTACGTCCCGGGCCCGCGCCCGGTCAGGTCGACAAGGGCGCTCACCGAGTCGGCGCCGAGGGCGCTGAGGACCGGGACCGTCCCCGCCACGACCACGTCGACCGTGCCCGGCGTGATGGCCGCGGACAGGCCCGGGCCGAGACCGGCCGTCTGCACCGCGACGAGAGGGAACGGGCGCGTGCCCACGAGCGCGACGACCGTGACGGCCACGGTCACTTGCGCGTCGCCGATGACCTTGACGCCGTTCGGGAGCGCGAGCGGAACGCCGAACGAGCGGCCGGCAGAGAGACCCGCAACGTCCACGGGAGCCGTCTCGACCCGATCCAGCACGGCGATGGTCTCGCGGTCGCCGCCGACCGTCACCACGAGCGGCGCCGTCGACACGCGCGAGATCCAGTACCCGGTCGCGACGTCACCGCGGAGCTGCGCGAGGATCGGCAGTGCGCGCGTGGTCGCGGTCGATTGGACCGGCACGGTGACGTGCACGGAGACCGGGTCCACCTCGACGCCGTCGACCATCTGACCGGATGCATCGACCGGGACCGGTCGCACGTCCTGCGCCAGATCGAGCGGGGTGTCGCCGAACCGCACGGCCGCGATGACCGCCGCGACGGTGGCGACGGCGCTCTCGGGTCCGGACACCGACACCTGCTGGGGCCGGAACGTCGCGGGGGCGGCCTGGAAGCCTCTGGGCGCCTCGTTGGCGAACCGTGCCTGCACCGCGAGGGTGCGCTCGAGGCGCCGCTCGAACTTGACCGACACGGTCGCGGGTGCGACCTCGACGATGTGCACGCGCTCGTCCGCGACGAGGACGCGCACCGGCGCGTCCTGCGCCGTCGGCCCGGGCGCCAGCCCGCTGATGTCGAGCAGTGCGCGGAGCTGCGGCTGCCCGACAGCGTGGACGGCCTCCTCCGGCCCCCGGAGCTTGACGGCCACGTCGCCGAGCGGACCGCCTAGGACGAAGCCCACCGGAACGTCGGGCCGCTCGACCGGGATCCGTCCGTCGAACGTGATCGTCGTGTCCGCTCCCGGCGCGCCACGGGCGGCGATGACCCAGAGGACGAACGCGAGCGCGACCGCCGCGCTCTTGAGCCTCAGGTCTCCGAGGAAAAGCCGCCGGACGTCGATCCGCCGTACCAGCGTGACGATGGCCTCGCCCGCCGGCGAGGTCCGCGTCATGACGCTTTAGTGGTGCGGAACGGCAGCGGCTGGATCCGGCTCCGGAGCAGGGAGCTGAGGACGCGGCGGATGCGCTCCTCGTCGAGGTTGCCGATCATGCGCCCGTTGCTCGCGATGGACATCGTCCCCGACTCCTCGGAGATGACGACGACGACCGCGTCCGTCTGCGCGCTGATCGAGAGCGCCGCGCGATGGCGCATGCCGTAGCGGTGCGCGGACCGGTCGCTCGTCTCGTCGAGCGGGAGCAGGCACGCCGCAGCGATCACCTGGCTGCCGCGCACGATCACGGCGCCGTCGTGCAGCGGCGACCGCGCCATGAAGATCGACGCGAGCAGCTCTGCGGTGAGCTTGCCGTTCACGGGCACGCCGGTCTCGGAGTAGTCCTGCAGGCCCGTCCCGCGCTCGATCACGATGAGCGCGCCATTGCCCTGCTGCCGTGTGAGGAGCGCACCGCGCACCACCTCGTCGACAACGAGGTCCACGGCCTCATCCGACGTCGGGGCGAGGATGCGATCGAGCGCGCCGAGGCGGCCGAGCTGGCCGAGAGCGCGCCGCAGCTCGGGCTGGAAGATCACGGGCAGCGCGACCAGGGCGGCCACCGACAGCGCCTGGAGGATGAGCGTCGTGAGGGTCA
>Ga0070698_100009909_pt1 | contig 10186 bp, 8 predicted proteins | sample KBSK1502metaG_FD_65477 | JGI IMG/M metagenome (GOLD analysis project Ga0070698, IMG submission 65477) | Corn, switchgrass and miscanthus rhizosphere microbial communities from Kellogg Biological Station, Michigan, USA - KBS K1-50-2 metaG | ecosystem: Host-associated > Plants > Roots >... | reverse complement strand
ATCCTCGACCTCCTGCGCGGCTCATCCGCTCCGGCTGGAGCCCGGCGCTCGTCGCCGCCGGTGGAGGAGCTCAGCCCGAGTGAGCTCCGGGTGCTGCGGTATCTGCCGACCAACCTTTCCCGGCCGGAGATCGCATCCGAGCTCTCAGTGTCGGTGAACACCGTCAGCACGCACATCCGCAACATCTACGCCAAGCTCGGTGCCGAGGATCGCTCCGTAGCGGTCTACCGTGCTCGCGAGTTGCGGCTCCTCTCGGCCGCCCGCGCGTTAGCGCTTCCCGCTACGGGCCAGGCGCCCGGCTGACGTTGGTGGTCAGCGAGCCCCGTTCCAGGTCCGGGCCCGATTACGCCCCCCCGGTCGCCGCTAGCGTCCTTGCAGGTACTGCAACCGCTCTCGCGCCTTGTCCGCTCGGCCGGTGCGCTCGTGCGTGGCCGCGAGCTTGAGGGCACGGTCGAGGTCGGTCTGGGTGACCAGGCCGTTGCTGAGGAGGTATTCCGGAAGCTCGCGCTGGTGGCCCTGCTCCTTCCAGATACAGCGCTGGAGCTCCCGTTTGTAATCGGAGACCGTGCCCGGCCCGTTCAGGTCGAGCGCGATGGCGACGTCGGTCATCGGCACCGTCTGCGGCGCGGACATGGTGCCACGGATGAAGTGCTGGTAGTAGTAGGCGATCGTCATGCAGGCCATGCCGTTGCGATCCAAGTACGCCCTGACGTTGGCCGCCGCGTCGGGCAGCGGCGCGTTCCCGTGCGACGGCGTGCCGTTCGCCCAGGGCCGGTTTTCCGCGGTGGGCGGCTGGTCGTCCCCGGGCGAGTCCGCGGGATGATCCCGGCGGTCGGCGGGCGCGTTGATGCGCAGCGCCAGCACCCACCTGCCGACGCTGACCAGCCAGGCGCCGTCGGCGAGGCGCACCGGCAGGGTCTCGTGCTGCGCCGTGGCGACCGGCAGGACGTAGGCCGCCGCCGCTTCGACGGCCACACAGCTCAGCGGAGACCCGGCGCGGTACGGCGCCACGTACACCAGATGCGTCGGATCGCGGCTGAACAGTTCCCACCTGCGGTCCACGTATCGCAGTCCGGCGCAGCGCGGGGAACGGTGCAGCGTCTGATCCTCATTCGCGCTCAGCAGCCTGCGATCAAGCCACACGATCTCATCGAGGGCGCGCTCCACCCACCCGCCGCTTCCCCGTGACCAGATCACGAGCCCGGCTCGGCCGGGGGGCACCGGGCCTGTCATACCGCAGGCGGGGCGGGCGTCATAACGTGTCCTCCTCATCCGCGTGCGCGGAGCCGGGGCCAGCCCCGTTGGGACCGGTTCCCGGTTGGCCGGCCCCGTTCGGCCGGCCGGCGCCAGGCATGGTAGCCGCCAGGTCTGCGAAACCGTCCGCATCACCGGAACCGGGCAGCGCCTCCTCCAGTGTGGTCCCCTCTGTGGCCACGCCGAGCCAGGCCGCAGACTGCGCTCAGCGGCCCGGCCCGGCCGGGCCGGTGGCAGGGGGCCCGGCCGAAAGCGGGATGGCAGGCATGCTCGCGCCGCGCTCTATGCGGGGCCGATCTGGACTCGCGACACCAGGGCCCCCGACTGACTTCCCCAGCTGATCAAGTCGCCGTCGCGGACCACCTGCTCGCTCCGCACCGGCATCTCGTTCACCATCAGCCCGTTCCGGCCCAGCCCGGTAACCCGCCACTGACCGTCGCGGAAGACGAACTTGGCATGTACCCGGGAGACCGTGGGTTCCTCGGGCAGCAGCAACTCCACGGCGGTTCCCCGCCCAGCCCGGGCGCCGGAGGCGCGGGTCTCGGCCGCGGAGCCCCTGGTCACCAGCCGCAACGGGGGCACGCTGGAGACCGCGCCGACGGTCAGCAGATCGGTCGGCAGTGCCCGGGCGCCGCCACCGTCGATGCGCGGCGAGCCATCACCGGAGTGCAGCGTCTGGCCATCGCTGGCCTGGAAGGTCCTGGCCTCGGCGGCTCGGAAGCCGAACCCGCCGGCCGCCGCTGGCACGGCACCCGCCGCCTGCACAGCACCTGCTGCGTGCCCGGCTCCCACCGCCTGCGCGGCGCCGGCCTGCACGGCGCTCACCGCGTGCGCGCCGCCCACCAGGCGCCCCTGGCGGAGGCGATAGCGGCCGGCCAGAACGTCCGGGTCGCTGGCGACCCGCACCATGACCGGACCATCGCCGCCGAGACGGGCCGCGTGCTCGCCGATGCAGCTCTGGTACGCCTCGCACGCCCACGAGTCGATCAGGCTCTGATCCATGACCTCGGTGAGAGAGGCGAAGTCGTCCGGGTTCATGAGCACTTCGAGAGCGTTCGGGGCGAGCAGCGACCCCGAGGGGGTCATGATGAAGACCTCCGGCAGGTGCCGCAGGGCGAGTTGCAGCACCTCGCGCCCGTCCCGCCACGGCCGCTCGCCTATCCGCTGGACCCAGGGATGATCGCGGTCGACGCCCAGCCACCGCAGCGCCATCAGGGCCAGGCCGATCGCGGTCGCCAGCACCAGCAACATGGCGGTGGCGACGGTCACCGAGCCCGTGCCCCGCAGCAACAGCAGCCACATGCCCGCCACGCCGATGAGAACAACCCACCGCTTCCTGCCGCGGCTCCGCAGCGGAGCCCGGGGCGGGCGGCGAGACCCATCCCGGCGATCAGCCATAACAGCACCATCCCGAAGCGCAGGCCAGGCACACTTTTGCCCGGCTCGTCTGGCCAGGATGCGAAGCAAGGTTCGCGAGGGTCAACGGGTAAGGCCCACTTTCCAGATATCTGGAAGACTCTGTTCCACCGGCCGCAAGTCGGCGGAGCGCTCATCGCGGCGCGGGATTGGTTGCTTTCCGAACTGACCCAGCGCGCGCCGGACGCCCAGCGGGGCATGGCGGGGTAGTTGGGTGGTAAACGGGTCGGCTGTGGGCTGGCGGGTTCCGGAGGGTCAGCCTGTGACTACCTCGATGTCGCCGATTCCAAGGGCGTTCACCGGGGCCTTGATCTGAGATGCGTCGCCGACCAGGATCGTGTCTAGGCGGTTCTCCGGGAACGCCGCTATGACCGCGGCGGTTGCCTCGGCGGTACCCGTCTCGGCCAAGCGTGCGTACAGGTGAGCCTGGTAGTCGTCCGGCAGGTGCTGTTCCACCTGGTCCGCCAGCGTGCGCGCGACCGACGCTGCCCTCTCGTATTGAAGCGGCGCGACTCCCACCAGGTTCTGCACCGCGGTATCGCGCTCGGTCTCGGTCAGCCCTTCCGCGGCCAGCGTGCGCAGCACCGTCCACAGGTCATTCAGCGCGGGACCCGTGGAGGCTGTGTCCACGGAGCCGCTGATGGCCAGCAACGACACACCTGTGGCCCGCTCCGAGGCGGGCGGTGCCGGCGACCGCAGGACCCGCTGGAAGGCCCGTATCCCGTAGGTGTAGCCCTTCTCCTCACGTAGAACCCGGTCCAGCCGGGACGTGAGCGTGCCGCCCAGGCAGTACGTGCCGAGCACCAGGGCTGGCCATACCCGGTCGTGCCGGTCCGGGCCGGTCCGCCCGATGAGCAGCTGCGTCTGGACGGCGCCAGGCCGGTCCACGATCACCACACGGCCAGTGTCGTCGGCGGCAACCGGCGGCATGGCCACTGGCTCGGCGGCATCGCCGGTCCATCCGCCGAGCGTGTCGGCCAGCACCGTGTCCAGGTGGACACCCGTCAGGTCACCCACGACGACCGCGGTCGCCGTCGCAGGCCGCACGTGAGCCTGGTAGAACGCGCGCACGCTCGCTTCGTCGATCCGGGCGACGGTGTCCCCGGTGCCCTTGCGCAGCCGGGACAGCCGCGCGGACGCCGGGAACAGCGCCAGCGCCAGCTGCTTGGCCGCACGCAGGCCAGGGCTGGCCATCTCCAGCGGAATCTCGTCGAGACGGTTGCGCACCAGCCGCTCGATCTCGCTGCGCGGGAACGCGGGCGCCTGCAGCGCCTCGGCGAGCAGCCCAAGCGCCTTGGCCAGGCGGGAGACGGGAACCTCCAGCAAGACCCGCGCGCCCGGGTAGTCGGCGCTTGTGTCGAGTGTCGCGCCGCAGCGCTCCATCTCGGCGGCGAACTCCTCGGCGGTGTGCTCGCTGGTGCCCTCAGACAGCGCGTTCATCATGATCGCGGCGACACCGTCGAGCCCATCCGGCTCCGCGTCGAGCGGCATCTCCAGGCAGATCTGCACGGCCACCACCTGCTGCCCGGGCCGGTGGCAGCGCAGCACGGCCAGCCCGTTGCCGAGGCCGCCGCGCTCGGACACGGGAAACGCCCAGGGTTTCGCCTGCCCGGGCCCCGGCTGGGGATGGAAGTCCATGGTCACCGCTGCGCCGGTCACCGCCCGGCTCCGTCCCGCTTGTCGTCCTCATCGGTTGCGCTGGCCTGACCGCCGACCGGGCCGGCCGTGTCTTTGGAGGTCACCGGTTCGTATACCAGCACCGCACGGTTGTCGGGACGCAGCCGCGCCGCGGCAACTGCCCGGACCTCCTCGGCGGTGACATCCAGCATCCGGTTGACAGTGGTGAACGCGAGCTGCGGGTCACCGAACAGCACCGCATACCGGCACAGCTCATCGGCCCGGCCGGTCACTGTACCGAGCCGGTCCAGCCATTCGCGTTCCACCAAGGCCTGCGCCCGCTCCAGTTCCCCGGCGTCCGGCGCCTCCGCGCGCAGCCGCGCCAGTTCCTCGTCGACGGCGGCCTCGATCTGCGGGATCTGGGCGTCGCCGGAGGCTTTCACGTCCAGCCAGCCCAGCGAGGGGGCGCCAGCGAGCCGCACCAGCCCGACGCCGGCCGTGACGGCGGTGCGGTCGCGGCGCACCAGCCGGTTGTAGAGCCGGGACGCCATGCCCTCGCCGAGGACGGTGAACGCCAGCTCGGCCGCGTCGCACTCACGCGTGCCGTCGCGCGGCATCCGGTAGGCGGCCATCAGCGCGCGCGCCGGGACCTCCTCCCGGATCTCCACCCGGAGTTCGGCGCCGATGATGTCGGGGAGCGTGCCGTCGCGGGGCGGCACCTTGCCGTCGTAGGACGGGATGGAGCCGAAGTATTTCTCGACCCATCGACGCGTCTGCCCCGAGTCGATGTCACCGACGACCGCCAGCACCGCGTTGTTCGGCGCGTAATTCGCACGGAAGAACGCGCGCGCGTCATCCAGCGTCACCGCGTCCAGATCGGCCATGGAGCCGATGGGTGTGTGGTGGTACGGGTGGCCCTCGGGATAGGCCAACGCGATCATCCGCTCGAACGCGGTGCCGTAAGGCACGTTGTCGTAACGCTGCCGGCGCTCGTTCTTGACCACGTCCCGCTGGTTCTGCAGAGACTCTTCGCCCAGCGCCGCAAGCAGCGAGCCCATGCGGTCTGCCTCCAGCCAGAGCGCCAGCTCCAGCTGGTGCGCGGGCATGGTCTCGAAATAGTTGGTGCGCTCGAAGCTCGTCGTCCCGTTGAGCGAGCCGCCCGCACCCTGGACAAGCTCGAAGTGGCCGTTCCCCTTGACCTGCGCCGAACCCTGAAACATCAGGTGCTCGAAGAGATGAGCCAGGCCAGTGCGGCCCTGGACCTCATACCGCGAGCCGACGTCATACCACAGGCACACCGCCGCGACCGGATTCAGGTGATCCTCGGACAGCACCAGACGCAGACCATTGCCCAAACGGTGCTCGGTCGCGGTCAGGCCGCCCGAACCGGCCCGCTGCGTGGCCGCGTGACTCACAGGCGTGCATCCCTTCAAGCGCGTGCATGGAGTCCTGTCACTGTATGACCCGCCACGCCAAAAGTGCGAAAGCCGGGTGGTAAGGGCCAGCGAGGTTAATGGCCCGGGACCTGCTGTCCGTGTTGCCCCAGCACCCCTGGCCTTGTAACCGGGGTTCATGGCCTTTGCTTTCTTGGGGCAGGAGTGCAAGGTGACCACGTCGGCTTAGGCAGGTAGAACTCCAGCCAGCCGAGCGCCGCTGCCTCCAGGAACGGCGCGGGCGCCGACCGCTCGCCCCAGGGGATCACAAGCCCGCGCCGGGCCATGGGAAAGAATTGCCTCACCCGCGCCAGCAACTGCGTCCCGCTCATCCCCGGCAGCCGCTGATCGGCCAGCACCAGCGGCACATCAGCCCCCGCCGCCTTCAGCTCCGCCAGCCGGGCCAGCGCCAGCTCCGCCGACGAACTAGACACCACCTGATAGTGCGCGCCGTACCGCGATTCCAGCTCCCCGGCCAGCGCCTGCAAGCTGGTGTCCTCAGCAACCACCACGAGCACCGGCTTCGCCATGACGGCCACCCTATGCTTCCGGCTCTGGTCGCTCGGCGGCGTCACCGGCGTCGCCCTGTTCACCCACGGCGCCATCGCTGCGGAGATATTCACCCATCGTGACGGCTGCCGGCGAACGGCCCTAGACAGTGGTGAATGGAACACAAACTGTGACAAGGCAAGAGTCTCGCTCGATCACTACAGCGGCCCGTCACGATCGACAGTGGACTCGTAGCGGGACCAAATGGACCCGTGTCGCCCGATGACCGTTCCGCGATGTGTCATCGAGCGAGGTGCCTGTCCCGGTGTGAGCGGGTCGCCGTCGAATGACGACGGGGTGCCCGCGCCGCCGATCAGGGCAGGAAACCAGATCATCTGTAGCTCGTCAACGAGACCTGCGCGTAGCAGGGCTCCGTTGATCCCTCCGCCGCCCTCGCTGACCACGCACCTGGCCCTCAGCAAGCCTTGCATCTTCTCGAGGGCAACGGATAGGTCCACTCGGCCCTCGCCGGCTACGAGGTAAGGCACCTCGAGTGCTCTCAGCCAAGCAAGGTAGGGCAGAGGCGTGCGAGCGCAGACGAGCACGAGAAGACAGGCATCGCTATCGGCCGTGAACGACCAAGGCACGCGCCCACGGCCGTCGACCACAGCGAACCACCTCTGGGACCGCTTCGGCAGCCAATTGCGCCGCAGGTCAGATGCGTCGTGCTGGCCAGGAATGCCGATAACTGGGCCTGCGCTGTCGGCAACGAATGTGCCGCTGCCTTCCATTACCACGGTGGGGTGGTGGCGGTCCTCGATGTCCGCTTTTCGTAGGGCCATGAGCTCGGGAACGTCGGGTGGCCAGTGCGACTGCCAGCGTTGGGCGACATCGGGATTCAGGAGCCGCTGCTGCCTGCTGAACGTGATGCGGCCATCAAGTGACGCGGTGCTCGAGACAATCACTCGCGGTCGTCGCGAAGCCCTCTGTGTGCTCATGCCGAGACCGTACGTGCACGTTGACCACGTTCGTCAGTCCAATCTCGCACGATCTGGGGATCACATCGCGCCCTGCCGAACCCGCACGCATACTCGGGCTGCCCAGGTGGTGCGGAGCGGGCAGCAACTGCAAACCAGGACGGTCAGGGCGCAGCCAGGCATCGACAAGACAGAAGGCCGTTCGGTGCGCCGCGGACGGCGATGTTAGCCGACCACCGATCCGTACAGGTAGGGCGGCTAGGCGTGCCTGTCGGTGCCGGGCTCGGCGACGGTTGGTCATATGCCGTCAAGGAACGTGCGCAGCAAGGCAGCGAACCTGTTGCTATCCGCCGTCGGCCGGTGCCTGTTCGGCCGTCTCGCCGCGACCTTCTTGGAGGTTCTGCCAGCTCGGGGCGGCTAGCAGCGCGGCGACGGCGATCTCTGCTTGCGCGGGGGCTGGAAGCGCGACCGGCACGGCGGGGATGGTGGGTAGCTCGCCGGCCGACTCATAGCGGCTTATCAGCTGTGGATCGATGTAGGACTTGCGGGCCACGGCCGGGGTGTCGCCAAGCCAGCCCGCCACCTCGCGGATGCTGGCCGCGATGACCCCCTCACGGCTCCGCGCTGCGCGCGGTGGCGCCGCGTTCGCCAGCGCCAGCGCCATCAGCACGGTCGCATTCCAGGTGCGGAATTCCTTGGCCGTGAAGTGGCCGCCGGCCCGGGCGGCGATGTAGTTGCTCACGTCGTGCGAATGGAGGATGCGCCAGCTGCCGCCGTGCTGGTAGCTGAACAGTGTGTCCAGACCATTGTCACTGTGGGCCAGTGCTCGCACGGTGGGCAGGACTACCTCGTCAGAGACGGTGATCGCCCGGCGCTTCCCCCCCTTGGCGATGTAGTCGAACATCATGCCCTCACGCGTCACACTCACGTGCCGCTTCTCCAGCGTGGTGGCACCGTAGTGATGGTCCAGCTCGGCATACTTTTCGCCGCCGATCCGGAACAGGCCAAGGTCAATCAGCCGGACGGCGCCGGCCGCGACGCGGTCACGATCCAACCCACCTCGCGCCAAATCCTCCACAGTAGCCGCCCGCAACGCAGGCAAAACGCTGGCGAACCGCAGCATGTGCAGGAACTTCTGAGCGTCGCGCTGTTCGCGCCACTGCTGGTGGTAGCGGTACTGGATCCGGCCCCGGCTGTCCACGCCGGTGGCCTGGATGTGCCCCAACGGGTCCGGCGAGATCCAGACGTTCGCCCACGCCGGTGGGATCGCCAGCGCACCGATGCGCTGCAGTGCCTCCCGCTGCGTGACCACTGCGCCCGACGGGTCGCGGTACCGGAAACCTTCCCCGCCCCGTTCACGGGTGATTCCCGGGCGACCAGGATCGCTGCGGGTCAATCCTGGAACCGCGGCCGCCGGCGACGATGCACCGGGGCTCATGCCCAGACAGCGTATATGGCCCCGGCACGCAGCCACCGCGCCCGCCGCGACCCGACTGCGGCATCAAGCCCCCCGCGACGCGGCACAGCCGCGGGTCAAAGAATGATGCCGTCTGCGGTGTCGAAGAGAACCTGCTGCAGCGGGCGCGGCAGGTCGCCGTTCCATACCAAGCCCGCGGTCGCGGCCAGGGGAGATTGGTCGAGGCCGACGGGGACCATGTTGCAGGTCTCCGCCGCCCGATGTGGCGAGGGCGTTTTTCGTGCCCCTATAGCGTGATGCGGGCAGGTCGGCACCGCGGTGGGCCGACTTCCCGTTGCCGCGAACGCGAGGGTTATCGGCAGCGAATTCCGGACCGGCGGGTCGGTGAACTCAAAGCGCGGGTCTATGGTCCGCAGCACCGCCAGCCAGGCGCCGTAGGTCGCGGCCCTGCTGCGGGGCGGCCCATGGATGACGTCCATCTGAGCCAGTTCGCCGAGGCTGATCGTCTCGCCTCGTGCCGCCGGGTGTGAGGCGGGGATCCACACGTCGGGCTCGAATTCCCCGAGGTTCATGACATCGAGGGGCGCGGCCAGGGCCTCCTGCGCCGGGGCCAGCCAGCCCAGGCCGGCATCGGCTCCGCGGTGCCGGATCAGCGAGAACTCGGCGTCCAGCGGCGTCTCCAGCCATGCGACGTCGACGCCGACAGCAGCGGCCGAAGCTCGCAGCCGCGACGCGGTCTCTACTGCGAGGGCCTCCGGCAGACCCGGGGGCATGACCACCCGCAGCCGCGGCCGGCCGAGCCCAGCCGCCTGCCGGGTACAGCTCACCCCGTGATCGAGCAGGGACAGGATGGTCCGGGACTCCTGCAGTAGCACGGCGCCCGCCGCGGTCAGCCGCACCCCCTCGCGCCGGCGCTGCAGCAGCGGCGCGCCCACCATCTCCTCAAGGCGCCGGATCTGCTGGCTCAGCGTCGGCTGGGCGATGAACATCCTCTCCGCGGCATACGTGAACGTGCCAGCGTCGGCGACCGCCACGAAGTAACGCAAATGCCGGAGCTCGACACCCTGCGGCGCCACGCCCTCCGAACCCGGCAACAGGATCGGTTCTGTCTCTGCCAGCACGACCGGCTGGCCGCTGCTGTGGTCCTCGTAGCCGATCTCGATGGCGTCAGAGTTCTGCTGCCCGACGGTGATCGTTCCCATCGCCTTGCCTTCCTGATGGGTGGTAGGGCCTTCAGGATGTCGGCCGGAGCCCGTCTCGTACCTCACGTGACCTCGTAGTCCGCCAGCGCCCGAAAGGCGCCGGAAACCGGCGGCCTGACCTCCCCGGCCGGCCGGGCTCAACCCAGCGACCCCTAGTCCTGACTGCGGTGTCCGGCTAGCGTGATGGTTGTCTTTCTGCTGCGTGTCGGGAGCAGGGAGGATGCATGGAAAAGACGCGGGCACCCCCGCCAGATGGGGCCAGTCTCGCTCTGGGCGCCGTGCTTGACCGGTCAGAAGGAGCGGGCAGCAGGCCCAGTCCTTTGCGCGACGAGATCGTCAGGTCTTGGGAGCGGTGTGCCCGCGCGGGCTTGCGGCCCGACC
>Ga0070698_100009908_pt1 | contig 10189 bp, 9 predicted proteins | sample KBSK1502metaG_FD_65477 | JGI IMG/M metagenome (GOLD analysis project Ga0070698, IMG submission 65477) | Corn, switchgrass and miscanthus rhizosphere microbial communities from Kellogg Biological Station, Michigan, USA - KBS K1-50-2 metaG | ecosystem: Host-associated > Plants > Roots >... | reverse complement strand
AATATCTAGCAACGAATGCAGAACCAGATTGAGCTCACTCTAACCCTTCTGCTGTTGGTCGGGTTGTCATTGCTCGCGACGGTCGATATGGCCTTTGGCCAGTTGAGCGACGTCGGCCTCCGTCGCCTGATAACGGAAGCCGAGGAGCGTGCCAAACTACGCTCATCAGCCTTCCTGAAGCAGGTGCTCGAGAATCGTCCCAGGTTTAGCTTTGCTATCTCGGCGACAATTCAGATTTTGCTCGTAATCATTGCCGTTCTCGTTACCTCGATTTCGCTAAGCTTGTTTCAGCAGGACCGTTTCGTATTATTTGGGTTACTCAGCGGCCTGGTGCTCGCCGGCATCTTCCGCCAAATCATTCCCCTGTTTATCTCGACCCGCGATCCGGAAGGCACACTGCTGTTTCTCTTGCCGGTGATTCGTCCGCTCCTGCCGTTTATGGCTTTTGCTGCGGACCCGTTTCATCGCCTGTTTGATCGTTCGCGCCGCCGGGAGCAGGAGTTGGAAGACGGCGAAGAAGATGAAGAGCAGGACGCCGGCGACGATATCCAGGCGTTTATTGACGTGGGCGAGGCCGAAGGAATACTCGAAGAGGAAGAGGGTGAACTAATCCAGTCGATCCTCGAGTTTGGCGACACTCGGGTCAGCGAAGTGATGACACCCAGACCCGACATTGTCGCCGTGTCGGCGGCGGCTACGGTCCGCGAAGCCCGCGACATCATGGTGGAATCGAAGTATTCAAGATTGCCGGTGTACCGTGATCAGATCGACAACGTCGAAGGACTCATCTACGTGCGCGATCTCCTGCAGCGTTGGGCTGAAGGAAATGAAGACGGGCCAATTTCGCCACTGGTGCGCCCAGTTTATTTTATCCCCGAGACCAAGCCAGTTGCCGACCTGTTGGAGGAAATGCAGAAAGCTCATGAGCAGCTTTCCATGGTGATAGATGAATACGGGGGCGTATCAGGTCTGGTTACCGTCGAAGACATCCTCGAGGAAATCGTCGGAGAGATCGAAGACGAGGACATAGCCGGCGAGGAATTGAACGATATTGTCCAACAAGACGACGGTTGTTACGAAGTGCTTGGCTCTACGGAGATTGGAAAGATCGAACGACTGTTTGACATGGAAATTGAGGCTGACGATTTCACGACTATTGCCGGACTAGTCATCAACGAGTCAGGAAAGGTTCCGCAACCTGGCGAGCAACTAACCTTTCGCGGACTGGAACTGGAAGTATTGGAAGCAGACGAGCGGCGCATAGGCCGTCTCCGCGTAAAGAGGGCCAAAAGCGGGAACGCAAACGGAGCCAGCCAGGCAACATAAGATCAGAGCGACCGAACAGACAATGGCAAAACGAACCAGCAAGTTTCTACAGGGACGAAGAATCGACCCGGCACCCATTACTCCAAATACAACTATTGCGGAGCTGGTCGACGAATCATTTCTGGCCTACAACGGCGCGCGCCTGCGTGAAGCGTGTCAACTCTTTGCGTTGAAAATGCTCGAACCGGAAGTGACCATTGGCATGTCCATCACCGGGGCCCTCACGCCGGCAGGCTTAGGGATGTCGGCGCTGATTCCACTCATCAAAGCAGGGTTTGTGGATTGGATAATTTCGACCGGCGCGAATCTCTATCACGACACACACTTTGGTATCGGCCTGGTAATGCGCGAAGGTAATGCGCAAATTTCAGACATCATCCTGCGCCAGGAAGAAGTGGTTCGCATCTACGATATCTTTTTCGACTATTCGGTGTTGCTCGACACCGATGCATTCTTTCGCAAGATGATTACCGCGAAAGAGTTTCAGAAAACGATGTCGACCGCGGAGTTTCACTACCTGGCGGGACGCTACGTGCACGAGCGCGAACGCGCCCTGGGCTTGAAAGATAAATCTTTGCTGGCGGTAGCTTACGAATATGCCGTGCCCATCTACACTTCATCTCCGGGCGACTCTTCCATAGGCATGAACGTCGCGGCAAAGGCGCTACAGGGCAACAAGCTGGCGTTTGATCCATCGTTGGATGTGAATGAAACCGCGGCAATCGTGTTGGCTGCGAAGCGTAATGCGGGTCCCGCAAAGGCCAGCAGGGGTAAAGCCAATAAGAAGCCAGGCCGTTCCGCCTGTTTCATTCTTGGCGGTGGTTCACCGAAAAATTTTCTGCTGCAAACCGAACCGCAAATTCAGGAGGTCCTGGGCATTGACGAACGCGGGCATGACTATTTCCTCCAGGTAACCGACGCGCGACCCGATACCGGAGGCTTGTCTGGCGCCACTCCCGGTGAGGCTGTTTCCTGGGGCAAAGTCGATCCGGACCGCTTACCCGATGCAGTGGTCTGTTACGTCGACTCCACGGTAGCGCTTCCGATCATCACGGCTTATGCTCTCGCGAAACATCCGCCTCGTGAACCAAAGCGCCTATACGACCGGCGCGACGAGTTTATGAGACTGCTGCGGTCTGAATATCGAAAATCAAAGCGACGATGAATGTTTTGGATGCGGTGACAGGTTGCCGCAGTCAATGCATCCAGGGGAATAATTGAACATGGGCTCAACACCAGCTACCGTTAACAAAGCGTTAAAGTATGACTGTGATAAGTGCATCGCTTATTGCTGCTCGATCTACGATCGCGTTCAGGTCACTCCCCGCGACATCCGCAGGCTGGCAGCGCATTTTCGCGTAGCGCCTGAAGTTGCTACCCAGCGCTTTACCAAGTTGTTTGGCAAGGAAAGAATCCTCAGGCGCAAAGCGGATCGGTTGTTTGGACAAGCCTGCATGTTTCTCGATCAGGACACGCGGAAATGTACTGTCTACAACGCGCGGCCGCTGACCTGTCGTGAGTTTCCAACTACCTCGCGCTGTGCCTACTACGATCTAATAGAATTTGAACGCGAGCAGCAGAACGATCCGGACGTTTTGCCACTCGTCAAAATTACTTTTAAGTGAGTAACACGGTCTCTACGCTCAAAAAATTGACAGGCGGTAATGCCTGACCTACATTGGCTGAGTCATGCAAACAATTCTATCCAAATTATTGGGCAAGAAAATAGATGTCTACTGTGGTGGAGCGTCGAGCTTGCGCGGCGAGGTTTTGAAGGTGGAGGAAGGAGTGGTTCACCTGAAAGACAGTGACGACAAAACGTGTTACGTCGCGATAGATAAAATTCTGGTGGTGTGGGAAGCCAGAGATGAAGAACACCGCGCCGGTTTCGTACCCTCGCAGTCCTCTGAGAGATGATTTGGGAAATGACTTGACATAGTTCGATCGTCAAATTGAGCTTGAGGAGAGATCTGGTTCCAAAAACAAAACCGCCGGCGCTAAATCAGAAGCGCCGGCGTTTTCGTTTTGGGGCGGTCATAAGGATCGCATATCAGCGGTCAATCGGATCCGCAACTGAGCCAGCCGCGGGGACTGGTGAGTTGTCGGCTAAAATCGGAACCGTAACGGGAACCTTGCGGAAGCCGTCAATGCGCTTGAGCCAGTATTCATTGAAAGGTGAATAGACTACGCCATGATGACGGGACGCGTGATAGAAACCGTTTTCATCAGCAACGATCCCGACGTGGGCAAGATTGCTGAAGAAGACCAAAGTGCCAAATTTATATTGCTCTTCCGGGTCGGGCGCTGCAAACCGACTCCACAAGGTGCGCGCACTGGCGCGTTCAAAGCCCAATCCCGCCGATTGATAAATGCTCCAGACAAAACCTGAACAGTCGAAGGATGAAGGTCCGGTGCCGCCCCAACGGTAAGGAGAGCCAAGTCGTACTTCGATCGCAGATGAGAGCAGCTGCTGGTACTGGAGACCGCCGGTTTTAGAAACCAAAGGCTTCGACGCCTTTATCTCTTCCGCCGACGCCAGCGAAATGATGACTGGTTCTTTCTCCACTATGGGCGGAGTGTAAGTTTTGAGAACGGGCTTTACGAGAGGCTGGCGAGCTTCGCCAATCTGTGCGGCGGCCGTTAGTGGAAGCACGAGGGCAAAAGAGGCCGCGAGTGCATAGGGGAACAGTTTTTTCAACAGCAAAGGGGTCAAACTCTCCTTAAATTTTTTCTTCGGTGAGGGGGGTAACGCCGGGAGGCAAAAGGGATTCTAGTTGCCGAAACATCGACGAACAAGCGGCAATCTGACTGTTTCGTGGCGAATCACACTAGCTAAAAACAATGCGAACCAAAAGAGGTCACAAACATTTCGAGAATAAGTTGACTTATAAAGGCAGTAACGTCTGAACGTGCTTACCTTCAAACATGATCAGTCAATGTGAAGGCAGATTCAGCGTATCTTGGGCAGATTTCGGAATAGATTTAATGCGAACAGCAGCGTGAGAGCTAGCGTCATATGGGGCAAGTTCCTTCCGTTAAGTTGTGAATCTAAAATACTGTCAATCGCTGGCAACTTCCGATAGTGCCTTGAACTCAATTAAGACCAGTGGTAACCAACTGAGAGTGGAAAATAAATCGGTCGCCGATGTGATTATTTTTCAGCTGCCGTGAGACGCGGCGTGATAGTTCAATCCGACAGTAATTATTTTCTGTAGCAGTTGATCGTAAGGCAGGCCACTGTGAGCAGCGGAGTCGGCGAAGTCTTCACCGGCTGCGATCTGTGGATTGGGATTCGCTTCGAGTAGATAAAACTGCCCTTCTTCTGTCAGCCGATAGTCCAACCGCGCATATCCGCTAAGAAAAAGGTAACGGTAGATTCGTTTGGATAGCCGTTCGAGGGTCTTGTGTTGCTCGGGCGTGAGTTCGGCGGCTCGAGTCTTCACGCCGACTTTTTCCTGATATGCCGGATCCCACTTGACCTTGAGCGTGGCAATATTCTCGGAGCCTTCCGGAAGTTTCTCCATCACCAGCTCCCAGGGAGAATAGGTTTGGACGTTCTGGTTACCGATCACGCCGACGTAAATCTCGCGTCCCTTAATGTATTGCTCGGCGATCGCCGTCGTTTTGTTCTGGCGGTGAATGAACTCCACTCGTTGAGTTAGTTTCTCATCGTCGTGAACTACGGATGCCTGGGAAATACCCACCGAACCCTCTTCGCTGATTGACTTTACCAGCAAGGGAAACTTCAAACGTTTCGGGCGTCGCACTTTTCGGTTCATGGGAAAGACCCCGAAGTGTGGCACCTGCAGGCGATGATAGGCCAGGATCATTTTGGTCAGGGCTTTATCGTGGGCCAACGTCATGCCGCGTGGGTTGCAGCCGGTGTATGCCTGACGCATCAACTCCAAATAACTAACCACGTGCTGATCGTAAAGCGGATAACCGTGGAACTCCTCGAGCAGATTGAAAGCGATGTGCGGCTTATGCTCCATCAGCGCGTCGCCGATGACATTCAGCTGATTGTAGAGCCCTATGGGATAGACCTCATGACCCATTTTCTTGAGCGTGGAGATGACGTCGTACTCAGTCTTGATCTCAGCTTTCTCTTTGTCGCTCAAACCGTCGAGAGAGTCGGGAGGCACCAGGTCCTGATGCACCAGAACGATGATGCGGAGCTTTTTTTTCGGTTCAAAAGTCTTTGAGCGTTTCATGGCGATCAAAGGGCGATGCGATGATAACCCGAATGCAGCACGTTCATGACCTGTACTGTCAGAACAATCATTACGCGGCGACGCGCCTCCCTTTTCGGCGTCGATACGCGCAGTTTTAAATCCTTGCAGCGGTCGATCATATTTTCGAGGACATGATCGATGGTGTATTGGTGAACGCCGGTGCCTTCAGCGACGATTTGTCGAACCTCACGTCGCACCGAGCGAAGGAAACTGGCGGCGCTGGGCTTGGAACCATGGCGCGGATCATCTGAGAAGATGCGAAGCAAGTCGCGATCGTAAACCGCGGGCCAATCAAAATTGTACTTCTCTCGTTTGCGCCGGTAGTGTTCGCGCAGCGTAGTCCTCAGTTCCGAGATTGGTTCTACTTTGGTGCGCGTGCGGTTCCTTGGTTTCGTTCCCGCCACGTCCAGCATCAGGTCGTCGATGTATTCTAGTTTTTGCATCGCCGGCCAACCCTTATAACGACGTCGCCAGCGCGAGCGAGGGGTGAGCCAAACGGCAAACGTTTCAGCGAAGTCCTCAGCGGGATGTGCCTGCGCATACCACGCGGGCAGATGCAGCACAAACTTGCGACTCTTCGGTTTTGGCTTATAGAAATCAGGATAACGTTGCGCGAATGATCCGAACAGCTCACGCCAGGGACGTTTGAAGTGAAGACGAAATGCGGTATCGAGAGCGTGGCCAGCTTCGTGGCGAAGAATACGCATGCACTCGGGGTCGGTTCCGCCCTCGACCTCCAGCATCTGCTTGCGCTCGAGTTTCATCAGTCGCGGATGGGCAAGATAAAAAGGGATCGCAATGCCAGGCACACCGTCGGGCGAGAACCATTCTTCGGAAAGCCAGACGTGCGGCTTAAAGCGAATGCCGCGCTCGTTTAGTTCGCTGTATAGGCGTTTGATATGTGGCTCGAGAAAAGAGCCCTTGATCTTAAGCGTCAAATCGCAGATGCGCAGATCGAGCAGGTGCTCGTCAGTTAACCGATACCAGGGAAAACGATAGCTCACGCTGCGACTCCGCTTCCCGGCTTGGTCACCCCGCCGTTGAAATCAAGCGTCAGGCTGGAAAAGCGGCAAATTTGGCCGAAATTACGGCTAACAGCGACGGGCATGGAGCCTGTGGGTGACAGATCCGAATCAGTATAAGTGGAGCGCGCTCATTGTAGCGGCGTTCGCTGGTATGCGCTAGCAGGGTGTTCGTACGAGACTGTCGAGTTCCGATCTGGATCTCAGAGGTACATCGTGAATGAAGGTATGTCCACTCCTCCAGTTGACTACTCAACTTCCGGGTTGCACGCCGGTCTTTAGGAACGAGGAAGGACAAAGCTTCTCGATCACGCACTCAGCGCAGAGCGGATTGCGCGCTTTGCAGATAGCGCGGCCGTGGGCAATCATCAAATGCGGAAAAATAACCCACTCTTTCTTCGGAACAATTGCGATCAAGTCGTGCTCGATTTTTTCAGCAGTCTTTTGCTCGGATAATCCCAGCCGATGTGAAAGTCTGGTGACATGAGTGTCAACGACTACGCCCGCGCTTAAGCCGAATGCGTTACCGAGCACAACGTTAGCAGTCTTGCGTGCTACGCCCGGCAGCTCCAGCAGTTCGTCCATGGTCTGCGGAACTTCATCTCCATACTGTTCATGCAGGACCCTGGCGGCGCCTTGAATAGAGGTGGTCTTGTTGCGGAAGAAGCCAGTGGTGCGAATGTCTTGCTGCAACTCCTTTGGCGAAACCTTGAGATAATCTTCAGGCTTGCGATATTTGCGAAAGAGATCCTGAGTGACAATATTCACGCGCGCGTCAGTGCACTGCGCCGATAAAATTGTTGCCACCAACAGCTCAAAAGCGTTTGAGTGATTCAGCGAACACTTCGCGTCCGGATAAGCACGCTTCAGCAAACGAATGATCTTGCGAACGCGCTGATGCAGCTCTGTAATCATGTTGTTCTTTATGGTGTTAACCGCCAAGACGCCAAGAACGCCAGGGAACTTTTCTGAATGTTAATTGCACAAAATTGGTTTGCATATAATAAATCTCGGGTCGATCCTGTAGGGTACTCTTGGCGTCCTCGGCGCCTTGGCGGTTGGTTACCTTCTTCCGTGTGCAATCTTCACCGCTTCCGGCAGCGCGCGCAACCGCAGCATTGCGATCACGCCCAGCAGCGGACCCGGGGCTAGTGCCGCAAACGCATATTGCCACCCAACAGCGTTTACGAAATAAGGGATCAGTTCGATAGAGATTGTCGTTAGCAGGAATCCCACGCAGGTTTGCATTGTCAACGCTGTGCCGACATATCGCGGATCGCCAAGTTCGGTGACGCAAGCAGAAAACTGAGCTGAATCGGCCACCACAGCTGCGCCCCAGATGGCAGCCACGAATAACAGTAGGAACGGATTTCCTCCGTAAAGAAAACCAATCAGCAAACAGCAACTACCGCTAATCGCCATCGCCCATGAAGTGACGACAGTGCGCCCGACGCGATCCGCAACCAGACCAGCGACGACACAGCCAACCGCCCCGCAACCAATAACCAGAAACGAAGCAACCTCCGCAGCCCGTGGCGAAGCTTTCGAAACAGACAGACTCGCCCGAATCATCACCGGAATCCAGACCCACATAGCGTAGAGTTCCCACATGTGCCCGAAGTATCCGAAGCTGGCAAGACGAACGCCGTGATTACGAAAAACTCCAATGGCTTGCCGCCAGTCAAACCTGGCTGCCGGCAACGCATGCGGCCCGTCCTCGACAAATAGAAGCACAATCAGACCGCCGGCAATAGCGAACAACGAAATGAAGAAAATATTTTGACGCCAGTTTTGGCTGCCCAAACCATTAACTAAATACGGCGAGGCTTTGCCCAGAGTTAAAGCTCCCACCAAAGCCCCCAAAGCCATGCCACGGGATCGTATAAACCACGTTGCCATGATCTTCATGCCCGGCGGATAAACTCCGGCGAGGAACATTCCGGTCAGGAAACGAAGCGCAATTCCGGTTTGAGCACTGTGTGCGAAAGCCCCAAAGGCGGCGTTGGTTAGGGCGCCAGCCAGAGCGGAGGCCGCGAAGAGATAACGAACCTTGAGCACGTCGGGTAGATTGAGAAATGCACTTAGTAAGGTGCCAAAGACAAAACCGAGTTGCACGGCAATCGTTAGCCAGCCGGCGCTTGAATAGCTCAGGTTCCATTCAAGTCGAAGCGCAGGAACAACTGCCGAGGCACTAAACCACAGCGACATGCCGAGAAGTTCCGCTAACGACAACAACACCAACGCCCGCCACCGACCGGGGGCGGCGGCAAGTGTTACTTCCGTAGTCTGTTGCTCAAAGCCGCTCATGAAACGAGCGCAGAGAATACTACAAAAAGCAAAACGGCAGGTCGCAATCCCTGCCGCTTTGGAAATAATTCCAATACTATTTGCTGAATACTAAGCCACAGCCATTGTCGAGTGGTCGACCGCAGCTTCGGTCAATTGGAGATTTGTCTCCTCTTTCCGCTTGCTTCGTTTGTTCTTGTACATGACCATATCGGCCAAAGCCATCAGGTCTTCCATTGACTGCGTGCCGTCGTCATCACGCTGGACCACGCCAATGCTGATTGAGAGCTTGTAAGGCACGATCCGCAAAGCGTTGTAATCATCAAATCGCTGTTGTAAACGGGAAACGAGTCTCTTTAGGCCACCTTCCCGATCAACTACAGCCAGCGCTGTAAACTCATCACCGCCCAGGCGGGCGAGTACGTCTGATGGCCGGAACGTCTCCTTCATTAATTCAGCGGTTTTCACTAAGGCGCGGTCGCCCTCTTTGTGACCAAACGAGTCGTTGATTACTTTCAGGCCGTCTAGATCGGCGTAGACAACTACGACGTCCTTATTGCCCCGATGAATGGAACTAAGATGTTGCTTGGAAAACGCCAGGAAACCACGACGGTTATAGAGACCCGTCAATTCGTCTGCCAGCGAAAGCGTTTGAATTGCTGCTTCCGCGCGTTTGCGTTCAGTGATGTCCTGGATTTGAAAGATGAAGTGCAGTGGTTGACCAGGCGCGTCACGAACCAGCGAAACGTTGGTCGACGCCCAAACATAGTGGCCCAATTTATGGATGTAACGTTTCTCCAGCTGGCAGGTAAGAATCTCACCAGAAATCATTCGATATATCTCTGCGAGGTCGTTGCCTAGATCTTCCCGGTGCGTAATAGCCTGGAAGTCTGAGGCGAGCAACTCGGCTTCGGAGTAACCCACGATTTCGCAGAGGGATCTGTTTACGCGCAGCCAGTTTCCTTCCGGCGATACGAGGGCCATGCCAATCGCCGCGTAGTCAAACGCACTGCGAAAGTGTTCTTCGCTCTCCACCAGGGCCTGGCTGATTCGTTCCTGCTCGGCTATGTACTTATTGAGTTCCTCAACGTGACGCTTAGCCTGTTCGGCTTGCGCCGCAGAGGTTTCAACATTTGTAAGATAAGTTCGGTAAGTGAAGTAAACGATGACGATGATTGGAGCAAACGCAGCAAAGCCGAAAAGTCCGAGGTTCTCACTCAATCTTCCGACGATTGCCGCGCCGACAACTCCTCCGAAGTACGTTAATGAACTCCATAAGAAGTTGGCGCGCCAACTCTGCCACACGCCTTGATCAGCTTTAAG
>Ga0070698_100009907_pt1 | contig 10189 bp, 10 predicted proteins | sample KBSK1502metaG_FD_65477 | JGI IMG/M metagenome (GOLD analysis project Ga0070698, IMG submission 65477) | Corn, switchgrass and miscanthus rhizosphere microbial communities from Kellogg Biological Station, Michigan, USA - KBS K1-50-2 metaG | ecosystem: Host-associated > Plants > Roots >... | reverse complement strand
CGCTCGGCGTGTTCATCGATGGCTCCTCCAGCTCGGCGAGCTTCTCCTGGTATCGCTTTTCGCGCCGCAGGCGATCGATGCCTTTGCGGCGCGCCGTGGTCATGAGCCACGCCCCCGGGTTGTTCGGGATACCTTCGTGAGGCCAGTGCTCCAGCGCGGAGACGAGGGCGTCCTGCACGCATTCCTCGGCGAGGTCGAAATCGCCGAGCCGTTTCACGAGCGCCGCGGTGAGCCGGCCGGCCTCCTGATGGAAGACCGCGGCCACCGCGTCGCTCGTGATGTCGGCGCTCAGTGCACGACGATCGGGCGCACCTCGACGTCGCCGCCCGGCCAGCTCTTGGCGATCGCGATCGCCGCGTCCAGATCGGTCGCTTCGATCATCGCGAAGCCACCTACCTGCTCTTTCGACTCGATGAACGGACCGTCGAAGACCTTCATCTGCCCGTTGACGCGACGGACCGTCGTCGCGGTCCCCGGACCCTTCGCGAGCTCCTCGCCGCCTTTGAGGACGCCCTTCTTCGAGAGTTCCTCCCACCATTTGCCGACGGCGGCGTACCCACGCTGGATCTCCTCTTTGGAGCGCGTCTGGCGCCACTCGTCGGAGCCGACGAACATCAGAACGTACTGAGCCATCTTTTCCCTCCTAGCGCCGGGCGAGATCGGCGGGCACGTCGTGCTCGTCGCGCTGCTCGACGAGGCTGCGGACCTCGACGGCGTGCCCGGGCCATGTCTTCGCGAGGGCGATCGCGGCCTCGCGGTCCGGGAGCTCGAAGATCGTGAAACCGCCCACCGACTCCTTCGCCTCGATGAAGGGTCCGTCCGTCACCGTCGCTTTCCCGTTTCGGTGGCGAATCGTCGTCGCGGTCCGCGTCGGCTGGAGCTCGGCGCCGCCGTCGACGATCCTCGAGCCGTTCGTCTCGAACCACTTGAAGATCTCGCCGTAGACCGCCTGCTGCTCGGGGGTCGGGCTGGCCTGGTAGTCCACTCCGTCGTCGATGAATAGGAATGCGTACTTCGCCATTGCGTGCTCCTCCTTGCTGCTTTGTCCGTACAACGAACGGTCCCCGCCCGAATCGACAGGAAAAGGCTAGCGCCGCGAAGGTGGCCAGCCGCCGGCCGGCACCTTTGCCTGGCCTCGCTCCAGTGCGAGGAGGCGCCGCTTGGCTGGGAGTCCACCGGCGTATCCGCCGAGGCTGCCGTCGGTCGCGACGATCCGGTGGCAGGGCACGACGATGGGGATCGGGTTCGCGCCGAGCGCCGCACCCGCCGCGCGAGAAGCCTGCTCGTTCCCCGCCTGGCGGGCCACGACCTTATATGTGGTCAGCTCACCGTACGGAACCCGCGCGGTCGCGGCGAGAATGCGCTGCTGGAATGACGTGAGCGCGGCCAGGTCGACCTGCACGTCGAATGACCGTCGCCGGCCGGCGAAGTACTGATCGAGCTCCGTGAGCACGCGGTCGCAGGCGCGCCGATCCGGAAGAACACCCGGACCGTAGGTGTGCGTGATCCGCGCGAGCTCCCGCGCGTCGGGAGTCGCGCCGTAGTGGATGTTCAGCACACCGCGCGGGCCGACCGCGATCCAGAGGGGGCCGAGCGGCGAATCCATGACGTCGTACCCGACGGTGACGAGCCCTTCGCGCTTCGCGCGCGCGACAAGATGCTCGCGGGCCTCATCGACGAGTGGCGCAAGGGCGTTCATCGCACGGCCTCCTTCACTTTCTTCATCGCCTCCGCGACGCGAGAGCGCGCGGCCTCTTCACTGCACCCGAGCGTGTCCGCGACCTCCGCGTAGGAGCGGCCCTCGACCTTGCGGAGGACGAACGCCGCGCGCTGCCCGGTCGGCAGCGCGCGGACAGCTGTCGCGAGATCCGAGAGCGTCACGCCGTCGCGTTCGGGCGCAGCCAGCCGCAGGTCTTCAAGCGGAACGACGCGGCGCGCGCGCCGTACCCGATCGATCGCCTTGTTCGTCGCGATCTTGTAGAGCCAGGCGCGCTCGTTCCCCGCGCGTGGCGGGGGCCATCCGCGAAACGCCGCGAGGAACGTCTCCTGGTAGAGATCGTCGGCGTCCGCCCGGCTCCCGGTGAGACGCAGCGCGTAGGCGAAGATCTCACGCTCGTGGCGCTCCAAAAGCTCGCCAAATGTCACCGTTCCGATCCCACGACGATAGAACGGTGAAGCGCATGCCCATGTGAGACGGCTCCGTGTCGGAGGACACACGGAGGCGGTCGCTCAAGTGACGGACGATTCGTGGGCTGGCGGAAAGGCTTGGGCCGGTGAGGATGATGGGAGCGGACGTCGCGAAGCTGAAGGGGCGGTTGGGGCCGTGAGGTCCATGCACTGCTATTTCTGTGGAGCCGGACAGCCTGTGGCTGGCAGATCGTCATGTGCGAGCTGCGGCAGGACGCTCCAGTTTCCGCCGGCGCTGCTGACCCTCGGCCGGGCTTACCTCCTCAATCGTCTCGACGACCTGGTCGGTGCAGGTGCGATCGACGACTACGCGGCCGACCGCATTCGCGAGATCGTGCTCAAGGAAATCGCCGCGTCCACGGGCCGGCCCGCGACGACCACCGTGGCTTCGGCGCAGTCACCGACCCCGGCGGCCGCCGTGTCCGCGGTGCCCGCGCCGGCGGTGCCTGCGCGCGCCGCCGTCCCGCCGACCTCCGCAGGGCCGTCGGTCGTGGAGACGTTCTTCACCGCGGAACGCGCGCCGAGCCTGCTTCTCTATCTCGGCGCGTTCCTCGTCGTCGTCGCCGCGCTGATCTTCGTCAACGTCTCCGGACAGCAGATCTCGGACTCTGTGCGGCTCGTGCTGATGATCGTCGGAACGCTCGGATTTCTGGGGGGCGGTCTCGTCTGCCATCGCATCGCGCGGGTGGAAGAGGCTGGGCGCACGTTCCTCATCCTCGGCGCGCTGCTCGTGCCACTCGACTTCGTCGCGTACTACGCACTCGTCGCCCACGTCTCGCCGTTCACCTCGCCCGCAATGTGGGTGCTCGGCTCGCTCGTGGCGGCTGGTCTCTACGCCGTCCTCGCGATCACGGCATACGGCCGCGGGTACTCGTACTTATTCTTCGTCGCGTCGCTCAGCGCGCTTGGCGGCATCGCCGTCCTCTTTAACGTCCCCGGGACATGGCTCTTCGTTCTGCTGGCCGCCTACCCGCTCGCGATCCAGCTAGCGACCCGCGTGGGAGAGGCTCGGACGCTGCGGCTGGTCGGTCCGCTCGACTTGCCCAGCCGTTTCCTGCTCCCGGCGACCCTCGTGTTCGGCGCGGCACCGACCGTGCTCATCAGCGTGCTCAGCCCGCTCTCAGTCGTCGAGCGGCTTGCGATCCCGGCTCTCGCGAGCCTCGGGACGGCTTATTACGCTGCGCGCGCCGACCGCGATCATCAGGGCGAACGGTGGCTCGCGGTGGCAGGACCCGCAGCCGTCGCCTTCGGGCTTGTCTTTTCCGCGAGCGCTCCCGTGCAGACGTACGGATTCGTCTCGGCCCTGCTGGCCATCGGCTACACGCTGGTACGCGAGGTGGGCGACCTCGCCGGCGCGCCCTCGCCGTTCCCGATGTGGGCGCGGGACCGCGCGCGGATCGTCGCGTACGGCCTGATCGCGTTCGCGCTGCTGCCGCCGGCGGCGTACTGGCGCGCTCCCCTGGTGGGGGCCACGACCTATCTCGGGATGTCAGTGCTTCTCGGCGCGCTCGCGGTCTGGCGCGCGCGTCACGGTGAACCTCCCCGCGAGCTCAGCGCTCTTGTCCTCGCCGGTGCCGGCGCGCTTCATGTCGGCGTCGCCTTCATGCTGATCGCGACCGGCCTCACGCATGCGGGCGTCGCAGTCTTCAGCGGCATCGAACCGCGCGTGCTTGCGCTGGGATTCACCCCGATCGCTGCAGGCCTTGCCATCGTCGCTGCGATCGCGAGGCGGAAGATGCCGATCCTCGCGGACGTCCTGTCGATCGCCTCTCTTGTCAGCGCGGTGCTCGTTGTGTCCACCGTCTTGGACGACTCAACGCCGCTTGCCACCGTGCTCGCGGCCGCGGCAACGCTCGGCGCCGTCGCGTCGGCGATCGACGCTCGTCGCCCGAAGCACCTCTGGATCGCCGCAGGATTTGCCGGGGTCGCGGCCATCTCCGCGGCGCGCTGGCTGCAGCCACCAGACGAGCTTGTGCCGCTGGCGCTCGCGGCTGCCGCGCTGCTGCTCTTCGTCCCGGCGTACCTCTCGCGCTTCAGGGCGAGCGAGTTCGCGCGGGTTGCCCGCGAGATCGGAATCGCCGCGAGCATTGCGGCGGCGGCGGTCGGTCTCGGCTTCGCCCTCGCGCACCCGCTCACCTCCGCGTGGTGGGACCTGCCGGTCTGGCTCGCGACGTCGCCTGCGTTCGCCGTCTTCGGAACGATCACTCTCGTCGAGGCGCTGAATCGTCGCTCCGAGCGAGTGGCACTCTTCGCAACGGCCTCGTACCTCGCGAGCGTCCTCATCGTTATCGCTCGCCTCCACCCCGCCGCGATCGAGGCGTTCACGCTTCCGGTGGCGATCTATCTCGGGCTCGGCGCGTGGGGCATCGCTCGGTTCGGATCGCCGGCGCTTCGGGCCGAATTCTTCGTACCCGCGCAGATCGGTACCGCTGTCGCGCTTCTCGGGCCTACCTACGTCTCGAGCTGGAGCCAGGACGCGGTGGCGCGGACGGTTGTGCTCCTTGCGGAGAGCGTGATCCTGTTGGAGTTCGCGAGCGCTCGCGGGCTGCGCGACCTCGGCGCGGTCTCGATCGGTGCACTCGGGCTCGTCGTCATACGCGCCGCGGCTGCGCCGCTCGCGCTGGAGTCTTCGACGGCGGTATTCGGTCTCATTACGATCGCGCTCGTCCTCGCCGTCCCGCGGATGTCGTGGCGGCTGCCCAGCGAGCTGCGTGAGGCGGCCGAAGTCGTCGGCGTGTTGCTCGTCCTCGCTCCACCGCTCGTGCGTGCGACGGCGTTCGGCGACGACGCCCTCACCCACGGCGCGTCGGTGCTGGCAGGCGGGACGGTCATCGTCGCGCTGGGTCTCTGGTCCGGACGGCGAGCGCTTGTGACATCGGCGGCGGCGATGCTCGCCGCGATCGGGGTGCTCGCACTTCGCGATGCGGCGCGGGCCGAGCCGTTCGTCGCGGCGACCGGCGTGGCGATCCTCGCGCTCGTCCTCGCGATCCCGCGGGATCTGCAGCGTCGCCTGCCGGCGCAGTACGAGATGGCACTCGAGATCCTCGCCGTCGGGCTTGTCGTTTCCAGCGCGATGGAGCGCACGCTAACCGCGCCGTTGAACACGGGCGGGGGAGACGCGGCTCGTGTTCTCGCCGAGAGCGTCGCGCTCCTCGCGATCGGCCTTGCGTCCTCACGGCGCGCGCTCGCGAGCGCTGGTCTCGGCGCCGTGGCCCTGGGAGCCGTCTGGGTGATGGCCGACCCCGCGGCCCGGCAGTTCCACGGCATCGCCGCGGGTGCGGCCCTGGTCGTGATCGCTCTCGCCGCGATCCGCTACGCCCCGAACGTGCTTGCCGAGCGCGCTCTCATTGGGGCCGAACTTCTCGGCTCGGCGCTCTTCGTGGCACCCCCGCTCGTCGCGGGCTGGAACGAGCCGGTCCTGCCGGGAACGTTGATCGTCTTCTTCGAGATCGCGCTGCTCATCGGGGTCGGCGTGGTCCTGCGCCGGCGATGGATCGTGGCGGGCGCCCTCGCTGCCTTGGGCCTGGAGACCCTTCGGGCGAGCATCGACGTCGTCAATCGCCTTCCGAATTGGGCGCTCTTCGGCGGGAGCGGGGCGATTCTCCTGACCGCCGGATTCGTCCTGCTCATCAAGCGGGACGCATGGAACGCGTGGTCGCGCCGTGCGTACCAGTGGTGGTCTGGCCTCTAGGTCGATCTCGTGGCACGCGCCGTGCGCGTCGGGTGCGCATGGATAAAGCCAAGAAGCTCGAGCAGGAGCGCGCCGAAGAGCAGACCGAGGGTCTCACCGAGAAGCGCCGGGGAAGCCCACCCGCGGCGAGCGACCGTCCCGAGGGCACGCCGCCGCACCCTCAGGACGTGAACGAGATCGCCGAGTAAGGCGGCTAGCGCCGCAGCTCGAAGATGATCTCGCCGTCGACCACCTGACCGGTCCGCGCGAAGCCGAGCTTGTCGTGGACTCGAAGTGACGCGGCGTTGTCCGGCGTCGTGGATGAGACGAACCGGCGGATGCCGTGCTCCGTCGCGGCCCAGTCCATGAGAGCCCGCGCGGTCTCGGTTGCGTAGCCCTTCTTCCGGCGATGGGGAAACACGGTCCAGCCGAGCTCGACCGCGTTCGGCGTCGCGGTGTCGTTCACGCCGGGCGGTCCGTGGAAATTCACGTACCCGACCATCAGCGCGCCTTCGCGCAGCACGATGGCCCGCAGTGACCAGGGCGCCCACGATCCGTCGTTCGCGATCTGTTCGCGCCGATAGCGAAGGAGCTTGAGCGCGCCGGCGTTCGGAAACTCGGCTGGCACGCGGTAGCCGGCGAGCTCCGCGACGGCCGCGCGGTCGCCCGCGATGAGCGCGTCGAGGAGCGGGACCGGCATCAGGATGAGGTCAAGGCGTTTGCTGCGTACGACCCCGTGCGCGCTCGCGACCCGAGCTACTCCCGTTGCTTTGTGCCGAGCGTCCGCTCGAAGAGCTCCTCCGAGAGGCGCAGCGGCCGGCCCGAGCCGCCGTAACGCTCGAGCGACAGCTCTGCGAGGACCGACAGCGCGATTTCCGCGGGCGTACGGCCGCCCAGATCGAGTCCGACCGGAGCGTGGACCGCGCGGATCCGATCCTCGGGAATGCCCTCGCCTCGCAGCATCTGGGCGATGAGGATCGTCTTCCGCTTGCTGCCGAGAAGGCCGACGTACCGCGCCTCTGTCTTGACCGCCGCGCGAAGGCAATGCGAGTCCAGCTTGTGGCCACGCGTGGCGATGATCACGAACGAGTTCCATCCGATGGGCATCGTCTCGATCGCCTTGACCATGTCCATGTTCACGACCTCGGCCACACCCGGGAAGCGCTCTCGGCTCGCAAAGTCAGGACGGTCGTCGATCACCGCAACGTCGTACTCGAGCTGGACGCCGAGCTTCGCGATCGCGAGTCCGACGTGCCCGCCGCCCGCGATGATGAGTCTCGGCCGCGAAAGGACGGGCTCGACGAGGAGCTCCGTCGTCTCGTCGAGGACGACCGTGCGCGCCGTCCCTTGACGAAGCGTCTCCATCGCCGCGGCTCGCGCGCGGGCATCGAGGGCGTTGTCGCCGAGAGTGCCCCCGCCCTTCGCGTCCGTTTCGACGAACAGTTTGCCCGCGGCCGTCAGTTCCTTCCCGCGCTTGCGCATCAGGGTCGCGACGGCGACCGGCTTGCCGCCGGCGGACGCCGCGAGCACATCGCCGAGAAGATCGCGTCCGGCGAAGCGCAGCACGCGCTCGCCGGGTTCGATCGAGATCCACATGGTTCCGCCACACACGAGGCCGGTGTCCCACGCGAGGTCTTCGGTGAGCTCGTACTCGCGTAGCGAGGGCTCGCCGCTTTCGATGACGTGCTTGGCTTCGACGAACGCGTCACCCTCGACGCATCCGCCGCCGAGCGTACCGACGAGGCGCCCGAGGTCGTCGACGAGCAGCTTCGCGCCGACCACCTGAGGAGTGCTTCCGGTCGTGCGAACCACCGTCGCGACCGCGAACCGCCGCCCCTCACGCTCGAGCTCCGCCATCCGAGCGAAGATCTCACGCATCTATCCCAGTATCCGCCTTCCGTCCGAGTTCTCAGAAAGTGTGCTCAGGCGCCTGTGTTCAGCTCTTCGCCAGGTCCTCCGGTCGATCGACGTCTCTGATCACTCCCGGATCGTCTACGTCAATGTCCGTTCGGATGTCGGTGTGCGCGTGTATCACGTCGTGCAGCGTCGCGCGGTGGTCGGCCGCACGAATCTCATCACGAAGAGACAGAGGCAGAGCCACCGGGTGGCCGCGTTTTCCGCGATAGCGCGGCGAGACGATCGCGGGCTTACGTTCGTACGCCGCGATCACCGCACGCACCGTCTCCGCTGAGACAAACGGCATGTCCCCGGGCATCACGAGGATCGTGTCGCCCTGCGCTTGAGCGACCCCTTCCTGGATCGAGCTGAACATCCCGCGCGACGGGTCGGGGTTTTCGACGGGACGGACGCGCGGGTCGAGCATCGAGTTGACGTCCCGTTCGATTTCGGTGCGCGCATCTCGGCCCACGACGACGATCACCTCGGCGACCCCGCCCTCGAGCAGTGCGCGTATGGTGTGATCGAGAAGCGGCTCGCCGTCGATCGGGGTGAGCAGCTTCCTTCCACCGAACCGCTCGGCCGATCCCGCCGCGGTGACGACGGCGACGGCCCGCACGCCTAGGCCGGACGCAGCGAACGCAACGCGCGCTCTGTGAACACGAGGGCCGCGCGTTTCCGCTGCGAGATCGTGCCGGACGTGTTGTCCATCGGACGGGCCGCCTTGTGGACCGCCTCGGCCGCGAGCGCGATGGTGACGTCGTCGAGGCTCGTCCCGACGAGCGGCCGCGCGGCGTCCTCGACGAGCTGGGGCCGCGAGCCGAGGGCCGTGATGGCGACCCGCGCCTCGGAGACCTTCGCGCCATCCCAGCGGACGGCGGCGGCGACCGCGGCGATGGGAAAATCGAACGAGCCGCGATCGCGCAATTTCAGATACGTGCTGCGCCAGCCCTCGGCCTCGGTGAGCGTGACGTCGGTCAGGACCTCGTCCTGGCGCATCGCCATGGGCCGGATGCCGTCCTCGCGGTAGAGCTCGGACAGCGCCACGTCACGTCCGCCTTCAGCGTCCTCGAAGTGCACCGTCGCGCCGAGCACGAGCAGGGCGGGCACCGTGTCGGCGCTTGCGACGGCGAGGCAGCGCGGACTCGAGGTCGCGACACGGCACACGATGTCGGGATTGGTCTTCATGCAGAAACCTTCGGCCGTGCGCCAGAACAGAGACTGGTCGTACCAGTTGCAGCGGGTGTCGAGACAGATGTTGCCGCCGATCGTCCCCATGTTGCGAAGCTGCGGCGTGCTCACGAGCTCCGCGGCTTCGGCGAGCGCGGTCGAGCGCTCGCGAATGCCCGGATCCTGCGCGATCGCCGAGAGCGTCGTGCCGGCGCTGATGTCGACATGGCCGTTGCGCTGGATGCCCGCTGCGTCACGGACGCGTGCGAGCGAAATGAGCACCTCGGGCGTGAACTGCCGCCGCTTCATGTTGGGAAAGAGGTCGGTGCCGCCCGCGACGAGCATCACGCGAAGGGTCGGAGTCCCCCGGGACCGGTCGAGCGCGCCCGCGCCGTTCTCTGCGAGGAGCTGCGCCGCCTCGCCGTAGGAGCGCGGCTCGAGCAGACGAAAACGCGGGAGCCGCAGCATTAGTTCAGCGGCCGCTTGCGCTCGCGCGCGTCGGTCGATGCGGTCAGCCGCCGGAGCGCCCGTTTGGGGTCGCTCTTGCCCGCGTCGAGCCCGTCGGGCCCGATCCGCGTCTTCGGTTCGCCTCGCCGGTCACGCTTTCCGAGCGCGTTCAGGACCTTCTCGGCCGTGATCGGCGTTTCGTCGAAGCGCACGCCGATCGCGTCGTAGACCGCGTTCGCGATCGCGGGAATGACCGGGTTGAGCGGACCTTCCCCGGCCTCCTTCGCGCCGAAGGGGCCCTCGTCGTCGACGCTCTCGACGATCAGCGCCTCGAGCACCGGCGTATCGAGCGAGGTCGGGATCTTGTAATCGAGAAGCGACGGCTTCTTGTGCAAGCCCCCGCGGAAGACCTGCTCCTCGCCGATGATCTCGCCGTAGCCCATGTAGGCCGAGCCCTCGACCTGGCCCTCCACGTTCGCGGGGTTGAGCGCGCGGCCGCAGTCGTGCGCCGTCGTCACCTTATCCACCGTGACCACCCCGGTGTCCATGTCGACGGTGACCTCGGCGACCGCGGCCTGATACGAGTACGCAGGCGTCGGCCCCACACCCGCGCCTTTGAACGATCCGCCGATGCCCTTGGGTGGCTTGTAACTGCCCGCCGCCACGAGCGTCCCGTGCTTGGACTCAGCCAGGACCGCGGCGTCGGCGAACGCGACGAATTTCGCCGGATCGTCGCGGTCGTAGATGCGGCCGTACGCGGAGAGCAGGCGATCGGCCGGGACCTCGAGCTTCTCCGCCGCGGCCGCGACGAGCAGCGCG
>Ga0070698_100009906_pt1 | contig 10190 bp, 11 predicted proteins | sample KBSK1502metaG_FD_65477 | JGI IMG/M metagenome (GOLD analysis project Ga0070698, IMG submission 65477) | Corn, switchgrass and miscanthus rhizosphere microbial communities from Kellogg Biological Station, Michigan, USA - KBS K1-50-2 metaG | ecosystem: Host-associated > Plants > Roots >... | reverse complement strand
TGCCCCCTGGTGCTGCATGCGAAAAACGAGATCCTTAAAGCGATCGCCGGTTTTGGCGTCCACGGGCAGAGACTGTTCCTGATAACCCTTGGCGCGGACGCTTACTTCGTAGTCCGCGCCCATTTTCACGCGTACGGCAAAGTCGCCGCGCGAATTTGAAACGGTCTGCCAGCGGAATTTTTTCTCGGGCGTGCGGCGGATGCGGAGCAGGGCGCCCGGCAAAGCCAGCCCTTCTTCTGTGAATACGGTGCCACGAACAAGAAAGTCCCCGGCATGGCCGGAGGCGGACCGGCCGGGTTCTTGGTGTGAGGAGGATTCGGAGGAAGGAGCTGGTGGTGCCGGCGGCGCTTCGGCGGGGTTCTGGGCGAGGAGACACGCAACGGAGAAAAAAGCCACCCCGGCAAGGAGCGCCGAATGCATGAAGGTGGCTCGCATGGAGTGGTTTGGGCCAGGTCTCAGGAAGACAAATCTCACTTCACTTGGATGCCGTAAAGGTCTGAATTCGATGCACGAAGATATCGACTACTCTTCGTCCTCTTCCTCATCTTCCTCGAGGTCATCGTCCTCCTCGTCCTCTTCTTCCTCCTCAACCTCTTCCTCGTCTTCTTCTTCTTCTTCCTCTTCGTCGAGGTCGTCCGAGATGGGATTCAGATGGACAGGATGCGTTTGCGTAACTTCCAATTCCGATTCACATTCTGGGCAGCTCAAGATTTCGCCCTCCTCGACTTCATCCTCATCCACGTCAATTTCAGCGCCACAATCGGGGCAGCGAATCACGGCACGATCCTCCGTAACAATATTCGCGGGGCGGGATCAGTGAGAGTCGCGACCGCCACCGACCATCGTATTATATACCGCGAAACAGGAAGGCAAAGTCAACCTGTGATGAAGGATTGCTGCGCTAGCGTACAAATCCGAAACCATCGTCTAGCGGCGGGGCAACGGGGTTGAAAGCGGGAGCGAAATGAGTTCGTGGCGGGAATATCCCGAGAGGCCGATTGTAGGCATCGGCGGAGTGGTGATTGAGGACGGCCGGGCGCTGCTGATCCGGCGCGGAAACGAGCCGTTGATGGGGCAGTGGTCGATCCCCGGCGGAACGCTGGAACTCGGAGAGACGCTTGTCGAGGGAACCGCGCGCGAGTTGACCGAAGAGACCGGGCTCGAAGTGAGGGTCATCGAGATGATCGAAGTGTTTGAACGGATCAATTTCGGGCGCGGAGCGGATGAATCCTGGACCACGATGGAAGAACGGCGTCGGCCGCGATTTCATTTCGTGATCGTGGATTTTCTGTGCGAGCGGATCTCCGGAATGGCCATCGCCGGCGGCGACGTGACCGACGTTGCGTGGGCGGACGAACACGATCTGGAAAAATTTGCTTTGACTCCGACGGCGACGCGGGTGATCCGCAAGGCTTTTTCGATGGCCCGTCGACCAAAGTGACCGCCCGGGAGGGTGCCGGTCGCGGTCCCAAGTCACGGAGCGCGGGTGATCTCGATATTGCCGTTGGAGTTCTGCAAGTCCAGAGTGCAGGCGCCGTTGCCGATGGTGCCGCTCAAGGAATCGCCGCCCATGGTGCCGGTGGCGGTCACCGGCAGTTCAGTGGTGATGTGGCCGAAGGAGGTGCGCGCGTTCACCTTGTAGCCGCCGCTTGCCGGAACGCGGACAGCGATGTGCGAGAAGGACGTTTTCAGATGGATGTCTCTGCAGCCCGCAGCCGAAGCCGCGGTGACGTCGATGGCGCCGTTCTGATTGTTGACGCGAATCTTTCCGCCGATATTTTCAAGAGTTACACCGGAAAAGGATGTGTCCACGCCCGCGTCGCCTTCGACGGATTTGGCGCTGACGGCGCCGTTTGAATCCTGGGCCGTGAATTTTCCTTTTATATTTTCAACATGGACGGAGCCGAAGGAAGTCTTCGTGTAAACGTCGCCTTCGACGTTGCTCAGTTCGATTGCGCCGTTGCCGGTGACGATGTTGGCTCCTTTATAGAGATGAGCGCCATTCACGGAACCGAAGCTTGTGGTGGCGGAGACAAATCCACGCGCTTCATTAAAACGGACCGAGCCGTTGCTGTTGTTGACGGTAAGCGTTCCGCCTATGCGCGCCGCTTCGACAGCGCCAAAGCTGGTTCTCAGGTCCGCGCTTCCCGTGACGTCCGATGCGTCGATCTTTCCGTTGCTGTTCGAAACAGCGAGATTTCCGCCGACGTTACGCGCAGAAACTTCGCCGAAGGAGTTGTTGATGGTGGAATCTCCGCCGGCAGCGGAAAGAGAAACCGCCCCGTTGCCGCCCGAAATGGTGGCTCGACCGGCGATCTGCGAAGCTTCGATTTCGCCAAAGCGGTTGCGGACTTCGAGAGTGCCCTTTACGTTCGAGACGCTGACGGCTCCGTTGTTGTTGACGATCGAACAATTCCCGGAGGCGTTTGAAAGCTCAATGCGGCCAAAGGAGTTGACGAGCTTGGCGGCGCCGGCGTCGCGAACGGTTAGCAGTCCGTGGCCGTTTTCAATTTCTGACCAGCCACGCACGCCCAGAACTTCCGCGTTGCCAAAATCATTGTGCAGCCAGAGCGCAGCATCGGAGGGCATGCCGATGTCGTAGTCCACGGAGTAGGATGTGCGGCCGCCGATTCGAACCATCGGGAATTTAGGCTCCGGGTAGATGGTGCGGATGTGCACGCCATCACCGGCTTCGCGGACTTCAATCTGGATTTTTTGCGCAAAGTCCTGCGCTTCGGCGTTCGAACGGGCCTGCACGTGAATCTTGGCGGCGATCTTGAGTTCGCGGCCGGAAGTGCCGCGGATCTGAACCTGTCCCAGCCGGTGATCGAGACTGAATCCTTGGTTGGCGGACAGGGTGACGGATTTCTCAAAATCGCGCGTGACTTCTTCCTGAGCTGGACCGCTTGCCCGAGCGGGGACGCCCGCCGCAAGGAACAGCGCGGATGAGAGAAGCAGCGCGCCGCCCGAGTGGAGCGTTTTCCTTCGAAGGCCGGGTGCCGGAAGTTTCACTTTTTTGCCTCCAAAACCTGTTCGAGCGTGTCCTGCTTTTCCTGGTACATCGCGAGCAGTTGATGGCGCAGATGGCCGTTGGCGGGATTGATGCCCGCCTGGGATTTGAGGTCGGCAATAGCGCTATCGAGCACCAGGAGCTTTTCTCGATAGCTGGCCATGAGGGGTTGTGACGAATCTCCGAGTTCGGGCCGCGCCTGTCGATCGAGCTTGTCAATGGCGCGTTCGTAGGCGGCTTCGGCATGCTCGACTTCATTGACGGCGCTGTCTTTCAGCAGCGCCTGGTGCTCGATTACGGGCGTCTTCGGTTTCAGGACCAACCACATCCCGAAGCTCGTGACCGCAACCAGAACGAGAGCGGCCGCCGCTGCCCGCCATTCGAGCGAACCCCAGCTCCAGGCGGGGAAAAACCGCTGCCACCTGAAGCCTCTTGATAGCGCCCCTTGCTGCGAAAGAGCGCGTTCGATACGCGGCCAGAGAGAAGGAGAATCCCACTCCTTACGGAGTTCGCTCGCGAGGGCGGAAAGACTTTTAAAGGCGCGAAGTTCCTCGCGGCATACCGCGCACGTCAGGGCGTGAGCCTCAAGCGAGGTCCATTCTTCCGGCGTGCCATCGAGGAAAATTCTTTCGCGATCCGTGCAGGTCATAATCATCCGGCGATTACCTCGCTTCCGCTTCACTGCTGCGCGGCGCTTCAAGCCGCATGCGAAGATTTTTCTTGGCCTGAAAAAGCGTGTTCTTGGAAGCCGTTTCGCTGATGTCCAACATCGATGCAATCTCGGAATGCTGAAAGCCTTCGACTTCGTACAGGAGGAAAACGTCGCGCTGATGGCGGGTCAGCTCTGAGAGCGCGCGTTCGAGCGCGATTCGCAGCGAAGGATGCGCCGCAGCGGCGCGGGGTTCAGGGTGTTGAGACTCGCCCGGTTCCTGCGCTGCGACTTCCCTTTTGCGCATGCGGCTGCGGCGAACGTCGTAGCAGGTATTGACGAGGATTCGAAAAGACCAGGTGGCGAAGCTCGATTGGCCGCGGAAGCTCGCGATGCTGCGTTGGATCTTGAGGAAGGTATCCTGGACGGCGTCCTCGGCGTCGCTCTTCGTGCCCAGAAGATTGCGCGCCATGCTCTTCATGCGCGAGCCGTGGAGGTGATACAGGCGTTCAAAGGCCCGCAGGTCGCCGGCCCGGCAGGCCGAGGCCAGCGCAGCGTCGTCCTGGGCATCGAGGGGCAAGTCGGCGGCAGGTGAGGAAGCGCCCGGCTTCGATTCCGATGGCTGCAATCCTGTCTCCTGGCGGCGCATCTCCCTCTGGCGCAGTCCCTTGGAGATTCTAGCGTCCCAAGGCAGCGCAAGTCGCATGGTTCCCATCTGCGTCTCCCGAAGCTATAGACGCCACAGAAGTGTCAAAGGTCAGGGCCACGACAACGCTGCCTCTCGCGTTTCAAGCGAAAGAAAAGAACGAGTTTAGTGGATGCGATCGAGTGCGAACGGCGTTCCGGCTCGAAGGCCAGGAGTCGGCCGGCCTTCTGGACCTAAAGGAGACGCAGGGGATCCACCGGTCGACCCGTTCCTCCGGATCTGCTGTCGAAGGACTTTAGAAATTCTCCGCTGCCAGATCCCGGGGGAGCGCGCCGCGTGTACGTTCACGCCGCGAAAATTCCGCGAGCGCTGCGCGAAGATCGGCGACGGTAAAATCCGGCCAGCGTTTGTCGAGGAAGACCAGTTCGGCAAAAGCACATTCCCACAGCAGAAAATCGGAGAGCCGCTGCTCGCCGCCGGTGCGAATCAGGAGATCCACGTCGGGCGCGCTGCCGCGGGAAATTTCGCTGAGCACTTCCGAGAAGGATTCAAGAGAAAGTTTCGTGGCCTTGTAATAGCGGCGAGCAGCGAGATAGATGGTTTCGCGCGCAGAATAGTCGATGGCGAGTCGAAGATGAAGGCGCGTACCGCGCGCGGTGGCGGCTTCCGCGTCCGCGACGGTCTCGCGCAGCGTGGCGGGAATACGGTCGCGTCTGCCGAGGATCGAGATGCGAATGCCGTGCTCGACACAGCGCGTGGTCTCTGTCAGCAGGTATTCGTGCAGCAGGCGGAGGATGCCAGTAACTTCCGCAGGCGGGCGCTGCCAATTCGCCGAAGAGAGTGCGAAAAGCGTGAGCGTGTGGATGCCCAGTTTTGGGGCGGCTTCGATGATCGAACGGCTGGCCTCGGCGCCGGCGCGGTGGCCAGCCGAGCGCGGCAGGCCGCGCGAAGTAGCCCAGCGGCCGTTGCCGTCGGTGATGATGGCCACGTGGAGTGACGGAGCCGGACTGACAGGAGGTGCGCCGAGAATGTGCTGCAGGATCACGTGTTGAACGGTCATGGTGTTCCTTCTCCGCCGCGGAGAACTCTTCTATAAATTACTTTACACTACAAAGTCTGGGGACAAATTTTTTTCACCCTTCGCGTGTTGCGCGAATCAACGCTTCCATGTGGTTCAGGTAGCGCTCGAGCGCTTTGCGCCCGGCCGGCGTGAGCCGGTATTCGGTTTTGGGCAGGCGTCCGTCGAAGGATTTGGTGCACACGATGTAGTCCGCTTCTTCCAGGCGGCGGGCGTGCACGCTCAGGTTGCCGTCCGTTGTTTTGAGCAGGGCTTTTAATTCGTTGAAGGTCAGCGAGCGGTTCACCGCCAGCGCGCTGACGATCCCCAGGCGAATGCGCTCATGAATCAGGCGGTCCAGATCTGGCGACACCACTTCGCGCTTTTGTTCCTTGACCGCGCCGAGCGGGCCCGTGCGCTCTCGTGCCGCGTGATCGCTTCGAATTGTGGACGATTTGGTCATGCGAAATCCCGTTCAGCCTCCATGCCGCTGGGCGATCCAGACGCCGAATCCGATCTGGACGAACCCGAAGCCCAAAGCCATAAAGAGATCGCCCTGCGAACGCGGAACGAACAGCGCCGCCGCGCCGAGCAGCATCAGGCAAAGCCCCATGATGGGAACGACGCGCACCGAGAACGAGCCGGCAGTCACAATGGCCGCTCCGTAGAGCAGCAACCATACTCCCGGAAGGGCGGCGTGAAAGCCGGCGTGGGCCAGAGCGAAAGTCAGGAGTCCGCCGACGACGATGGGAGGCGCGAAGCTCAGGAGAAATTTGCGGCCCGGGCCCGAGAGCAATTTTGCGTTGGCGCGATGGGCCTTGGTGGCGGAGGCCGGCGCGGCGATGGCCACGGCCACAAACGCTTCAATGAGCCAGATGGAAAGCCAGCGTTCGGGGGTGTGCTGTCGGGAAGCGAAGTACGCCGCGACCAGCGCGGTCACGCCCATGGCCACTCCCCCCCAGCCGGGAACCGCCGTGAATTCTCCGGCGCGCTCCATGGTCTCGCGGATGTAGCGGAGATGGTCGGCGGCGCGCGCGTCTATGGGAATGGGAGCGCGGGAAGGGGAGCGAAGCGGACCTGGAAGGGCCATGAAGCAGAGGATAGAGGAAACGTGAATCTTTGTCAAGTACTTTACAATACAAAGTGTGAAGCTACCTGCGGCGACGGTAGCGGCCGAGCAGCGCGTTCGAGCGAATGGTGAACACATCGACGAACATCTGGACGCTGTCGCGCAGCATGTTGATTTTTGTTGCCGGCGAATGCGACCAGCGCACCGGAATTTCAATGGACGTCAGGCCGTGGTGGCGCGCGAGATAAAGCAATTCAGGATCAAACCCGAAACGTTCGATGCGCTGTTGCTCGAAGATGACTCGGCACCGCTCGCGGCGGAACGCTTTGAAGCCGCACTGCGTGTCCACGAAAGGAAGCCACAAAACGATCCGCACGATGCGATTGAAGATGATTCCGGCGAACTCGCGAAAAGGCGATTCGTGCACCTCGATGAGATTGCGATCGAGCGCACGCGAGCCGATGGCCACATCGTACTGTTCAAGCGCCCCGAGAAGTTTGTCGGCCTCTTCAATGGGGGAGGAAAGATCGGCGTCGGTAAAGAGAACATGTTCGCCCTTGGCCTCGAGCATGCCGTGCCGCACGCTGTAGCCTTTGCCGCGGTTCTCGCCATTTTTCAAGATGCGCAGATTCGGGATGCGCTCGAGGAAGGACGCCGCAACTTCGGCGGTGCGGTCCCGTGAGCCGTCATCGACGACCAAGACTTCCGTGCTGCGGCGAGTGGAGTCGATATACGCCGCGATGAGTTCGAGGGAAGTCGGAAGGCGAAGTTCCTCGTTAAACGACGGAACAACGATCGAGAGTTGAAATAGCGAGGTCTCCCTCGCCGGCGGGAGGTCTGGCATCGGTCAGGTCTGGCTTTCGGCCAGGGCGTGCTTTTCCCAGGCGCGCGTGTTCAGAATTTCCTCGATTTGCGAAAGAGCAAAATCACATTCCTCCTGCTGATTGTAAAAATGCGGCGAGATGCGGATACCCGCTTGCGGGCGGTAGTCCACCAGGATTTTCCGCTCGAGCAGTTCGCGGCAGACTTCGAAAGCGTGCGGGCAATCGACGGAAACCGTTCCGCCGCGATCCCCGGCATTCTGCGCGGTGTTGACGCGCCAGCCCCGCCGACGGGCGCCTTCGAGCAGACCGCCGGTCATGCGCAGGGACTTCTCGCGGATGGCTGGTGTGCCGATTTTATTCAGAATGGCGAGCCCCGGCTGGCACGCATAGAGCGCGGGAATATGAGGCGTGCCATTCAAGAAACGGTAGGAGTCTTCGCGCGGGTCGATCGAGCCGGGTTCGAAATGGAACGGGCGGCGATGCGCGAGCCATCCCGTCAGCGCCGGACGCAGCTTCGGCCGCAAATCTTCGCGCACGTAGAGATAGGCAACACCCGGGCCGCCGCAGAGCCATTTGAGCACGCCGCCGACGGCAAAATCCGCGCCGAGAGCTCGAACATCGACCGGCACGGTGCCGGTAGCCTGGAAAACATCGAGGATCACGTGGGCGCCGACACCATGCGCTTTTCGAATGATGGCCTTGGCGTCGACGATGAAGGAGCTGCGGAAGAGCACCAGCGAAATCGGAACCAGCAGGGTGGTTTCGTCGATGGCGGCAAGAAATGTTTCAAGGTCAAATCGGATGAGGTCTCGGCTGGGCACCAGCTCGACGCGCGCCCCGAAGCGCCGTTGCTCGTGATAAAAATACTGCACGGACGGAAATTCGAGATCCGTCATGACCACCTTGTTGCGCGGGGAGCGGAAATCAAAGCACGAGGCGATTACCGCCTGAGTCGAGGTGACGTTCTGATGGAGCGAAATCTCTCCCCCCGCCGCTCCGATGAGCGGCGAAATCTGGTCGGCGACCGTACCTGAGAGCTCCCACCAGGAATCCTCCCAGGCGCGCACGCCGCGCTCACCCCAGGCATCGGCATAGGCGTCAAGAGAGCCGTACACCCCGCGCGGCATGGCTCCGAGCGAGTTGCTGATCAGATAGGTGGTGCGGTCCAGAATGGGGAATTCACCGCGCCATTTGAGCAGTTCATCCATCAGGTGCGGCTCCGGCGGCAGACTTGGAGGACTCGAGCTTTCGCCAGATAAAGTAACACACGGTAAGGAATAGGAGCCACGGCGGGCCGGCGAGCAGCGCGACGTGGAAGCCTGGAATCCACCAGGTGGAAGCGAGAACGGCAACGAGCGCCAGGATCCCGAAAAGCGAGCTCCAGATCCCGAGCGGAGCGACGCGGACGATAGCGCGATTTTCCTTCGCGACGCGGAGACGAAAGGCGATGTGTGTGGCCAGAGTCATAAGCCAAATGAAGGGGCCGCCGAAGAAAGCAACGCCGATCAAAAAGACAAAGGCGGTGCGCTCGAAAAGTTGAGCCAGAACAAGAGCAACCGCCATCCCGATGCTCGAAGCGAGGACCGCGGCCACGGGCATGCCCTTCTTGCTGAGCTTGCCGAGCCGAGCAGGCGCGAAGCCGCCGCGGGAGAGCGAAAAAAGCAGGCGCGCCGTGAAATACAGGTTGCACAAGGCGCTTGAGAGAGCTGCGGAAAGCACGACGAAATTCATGACGTGGCTGGCGGCGGGAATGCCGACGCGTTCGAAGACGCGCACAAACGGGCTCTCGCCGAGGCCGATGTCCGTCCAGGGAACAATGCCCACGACCAGGGCCAATCCACCGAGATAGAAAAGCGCGAGAGAACCGAGTGTGCGGCCGAGCGCGCGCGGAACCGCCCTTTTTGAGTCGGCGGCTTCGCCGGCGGTGACGCCCACAATTTCCAATCCGAGATAGCTGAAGATGGCCATCACTACACCGAGGCCCACACCGCGCCAGCCGTGCGGCGAAAATCCGCCATGCGCGGTGAAGTGGGCCAGCCCGATGCGGGGAAAACCCACGCCGAAAAGAAGCATCGCGCCGAGAATCAGAAACGCCACGATGGTGACGACTTTGATCATCGCGAACCAATATTCGACGGAGCCGAAATCTTCGATGTCGAGCGTGTTCACAAGAATGAGCAGCATGGAAAATCCCGCGATCCAGAGCCATGCGGGCGCGCCGGGGAGCCAGAACTCGCAGTAGATGGCGGCGGCAACGACCTCGCTTCCGACAATCATGACCAGGCAGAGCCAGTAGGTATAGCGGACGGCGAAGCCCGCCCAGGGGTGCAGATACATTTCCGCATACAAGCCGAATGAACCGGCCGCGGGATGCTCGACGGCCATCTCGGCCAGCGCCCACATGACGGTGAGCGCAATGACCGCGCCTGCCGCAAAACTAAGAACGACTGCGGGGCCGGCGAGTTTCACGCTGATCGCGCTGCCGAGGAACAGTCCGGTGCCGATGGTGCAGCCGAGTCCGATCATCGCGACCTGGCGCTCGGAAAGGCGCTTGTGTAGCCCGGCTTCGCGCTTGGTGATGTCGGACGCTTCGTTGGCGGCGAGAAGGTTTGCGGGCTGCTGGTCTTCGATTTCGGCGGCCATGGCGCTCGATCCTAACAAACGCACGGCGCAAAGACCTAATCAGCTGCAAGACCCGTTCTGAGATGCATCTCCGGGGCCAGGACCCCAGGCACTTGGATCCGCCCAAAGAGGCTTTCGGTCACCCTCTAAAAAGGCACCTTAGGCCCTTGAATCTGCATCAGACTGACATGCCATCGAACGCCCCCAATCCGAGTCTGACTTCACGCGAATTGCTTGCCGCTTGGCGGAGGATTTTAGTCGGCAGTGTCCCCATGCTGTCGATTGAGATCACTCGTGAGTGCCCGCTCAGCTG
>Ga0070698_100009905_pt1 | contig 10191 bp, 10 predicted proteins | sample KBSK1502metaG_FD_65477 | JGI IMG/M metagenome (GOLD analysis project Ga0070698, IMG submission 65477) | Corn, switchgrass and miscanthus rhizosphere microbial communities from Kellogg Biological Station, Michigan, USA - KBS K1-50-2 metaG | ecosystem: Host-associated > Plants > Roots >... | reverse complement strand
CGCCGATGCAGAACAAACGTGTTCCTTTTTGCTGTGAGCTTCGTCTGCCGCCGATGATCCTGTACGGATCGAGAAAAGCGCTCTGCGCTTCCACGAAGCTGACTCCATGTTTGGCTAGGTTGAGTGTTTCCTTCTTCGGGTCCCATTCGAATTCCACCTGGAGAATAACGTGTTTATATTGCTTTTTAGCAATACTTTTTTGCATCTTTCGTTCGTCCTTTGCCTCGTGATCAGCACCGCCCGGACGAAGAAGGAATGGCCTCCAGCTCCCGTCCTCGGGTTTTTGCCATTAAGCAAAAGATTTTGCTGGATTCATAAGGATAAATCCTACACAAACGTGAGGCTGAATACTGCTGCCCTGTGAAAATGAGATCAATTTTTGCCGAAATTGCGGCCGAGGCGGCTACCTCTACAACGGACCCCAAGTCCTCCTTTGCGGCGCCAACGTTGCCTGGGCGTTCTGACCAATGTCTCCTGGTCGAAGCCTGCCCATCCCGGTCGCCGCTGCCGCCGTGGCCGATGGCGACCGCAGCAGATAACGCTGTTCGCGCCCGCAAGCCGTGGGCTTTCATGCTGCCACAGCAACACGGGCGAGATACCTTTACATTGCCCGAGCAACGTGGGCGCCACCGCGGATTTACGTTGCTGCAGCTGCGTGGGCGCTCCTGCGCCTTTACGCTGGCCGAATTGCTAGTCGTCACCGCCATCATTGGAAGTTTAATGGTACTTGTGGCGCCGGCGTTCACGAGCATCAAGAGCGCAGGCGACGTCACGAACGCCGCTTACACGATCAAGGACGCTCTGGAGCAGGCTCGCAATCACGCCATGGCAAATAATACCTACGTTTGGATCGGGTTTTATGAAGAAAACGGCTCCGCGCCGACTGCGACTCCTACTGCCACCCCCGGAATCGGAAGACTTGTGATATCGATCGCGGCGTCAAAAGACGGGACGACAGTGTACAACCCGAATAGCAGCTCTAACCCCGACCCTATTGATCCAACAAGGTTGGTGCAAGTAACCAAACTGGTGAAGATCGAGAACCTCCATCTGCCGCTCTTTGCGGTCGGTTCTGGGACCGGAGATACCTTCGATATGCGCCCTACTCTTCAGTTCGACCCAGGCGGAGTCGGTTACAATGATTCCAGATTTGGCGAGATTAACCTGTCTGGAAACGAATCTGCACCGACTACAAACTCACGGTTTCCTTTTCAGTACCCGGTCGGAAGTCCGGCTCCCTCCGCGCAATATATATTTCGAAAGACGCTCCAGTTTAATCCGCGCGGCGAATGCAGCATCAATAGCACATACAAAATGCGGCGTGTCGTGGAAATAGGCCTTCAGACCACACACGGCAATATCACGGACACCAATTCACGTAACGTTGTTGCAATCCAATTCAGCGGAGTCGGTGGGAACTTTAAGATGTATCGGCGATGAGTGGAAGCAAAGTACAGGTCCGGGCGTTTACTCTGGTAGAGGTAACGCTGGCACTCGGGATGGCGGCGGTTTCGCTTATCGCGATCTTTGCATTGTTACCTGTCGGACTACAGACCAGTTACAGAGTGGCCGAGCAAGCGGCATCAAATGACATTCTTGCGGCTGTAATTGCCGACCTACGAGCTACTGCTCCAACTTCCCCACGCGGTAACAGCGCAATCTCTGCGCAATTTGGCATCGACGTTCCAGGCAATTCCGGCGGCTCTGGATCGACTGTCACTCTTTACTTCGATAGTCAGGGTCGGGTCCTGCCGTCGCCTGATGGGTCCCGCTATCGTCTCACAGTGATGTTCCCACCTGGCGGAGGCGGGTCAAAGGCGGCAACGTTTGCCGAATTGAAGATGACCTGGCCGGCCATTGCCGAGCCCGCAAACGCGCTGGGATCTGCGGAAACGATCATCGCATTGGATCGGAACTAGTTGTTAATGATTACTTCAAAGACTCACCACGGATTTACGCTTGCCGAGATGCTTGTCTCCGTTGCGGTTTTGGTCCTGCTCGTTCTATTCGTTAGCAGGCTATTTAGCGGCGCAGCGACGCTGACCACAGCTAGCAACAAGCGCATTGATTGTGATCTCCAGGCGAGACAACTTTTCGACCGAATGGCAACGGATTTCGCGCAAATGGTAAAACGGCCGGATGTGGATTATTACATAAAATCGAATGTAGACACCGAACCCGGCAACGATCGAATCGCGTTCTTTAGTCAAGTGCCCGGCTACTATCCTTCGACCGGTTCTCAGAGCCCCACATCGTTGGTCGCTTATCGGATCAACTCAGATAACAGCTCACCATCATTCAACAAGATGGAACGGATGGGGAAAGGACTGTTGTGGAACGGTGTCTCGACAACTCACACGCCATTCATCTTTGGATTAACAACGATCGTTAATAATTGGCCGAGCGCAACGGATAGCAGCGGGCCAGACCCTGACTATGAGACAATTGGCCCTCAGGTCTTTCGGTTCGAATACTTTTATTTCCTGAAAGACGGGACCGTTGGCGTCATCCCCGGCGCGCCCGGCATGCAAGATATCGCAGCTATCTCTGTATGCATCGCCGTTATCGATCCAAAAAGCAAAGTGGTTCTATCGAATTCGCAGCTAAGTACGCTTGCTGGGCGGATGGATGATTTTTCCACTTCCATGCGACTTGGAGATTTACTTGTGCAATGGCAAACGGCTTTGGATAACACCAACGATATGCCGCGCGCTGCGATTTCGGCGATTCACTTACGCCATCACAGCTTTTAGCTTCTGCCCAGGTTTTAGATGGAGAATCCGCGAAGAATGCTTCGCTCGTCTGAACAGGGCATGGCTCTCGTCATTGTGCTCGCGTTTATTCTCCTGTTAACTGGTCTGGCAGCCGCATTCCTCTCCCGAACGAGCAAGGTTCGTCAGATCGCGCACGGTAGTTTTAGCAATGCAAGGGCTGACCAGGTGGCTCGAAGCGCCCTGGATATTATTGTCGCTGATTTTAAACAGGAAATGGCGAGCGGATTCCCAATTACCAACTCCACTGTCGTCCCCCAGCGCAGTCCTCAGCCGCCGGCCGGTTCAACACCCGCCATTGCAAACCTAATCCGTCGGAGCGTCCGCGCAGACGCAATTTCCCCTCCCGCTGTATCTAGTCGCGCGTCTGCCGTGAACTCGACCACGGACGTCTCTATCAACTATCGCTCAGTGAGTCTGGCCCGCTGGAACCGTCACTACCTGGTTCCCAAGGCGAACCCCAGTGACGATGCTTCCGATCCTATAACAACTGGTTTCAATGCGCCTGATTATTGGGCGCCCGACTGGATTATCGTCACGCGCAGCGGACCAGCTGTTTTCAGTGGATGGGATTCTGTTTTGGCAGATTCAACAAGCACAAACTATGCACTCGGGCGATACGCATTCGCAGTTTACGATGAGGGTGGTTTGCTTGATTTCAACGTTGCGGGCTACCCTTATCCTTCTCCTTCGCCAGCTGTCACGCCTTCGCCTCTAATAACGAACATAGGCAGAAAAGGCGTAAGCACTTTCGCTGACCTGACTGGAATGAAAATCACATCAGCGGGCTCCACTCCAAATCCGACTGCTGTCACGAAGATGGTAGGGTGGCGAAACTATGCGACGTTAAAGTCGGCCGGCACCTTCCCGACTCTTTCGCCTACACCCGACCCTGCCGCGTCAGATTTTGTCGCATATTCGCTCATGAGGACCCGCGACTTTCTCACCGTCGACGCCACCGTGTATAACAACCGGACGGACCAAGCCTTCATTAGCCGCAAGCAGCTGATCGATTTGTTCAGCGCGGTGGGCGCCAGCTTTAACACGCTCCAGTTCTTAGGAACTTTTTCACGTGAGCGCAACCTTCCCACGTGGAACGATTCTGCCACACGATTGGCAGGTCGCTTCCCGCTAAGTCGGTTCGACCTCTTTACCGACCCGGCCGGCAACGCGACGGATATTAAGCGGTACTTCGGAGTCGTGTACATTGCCGCCTCTGAAGATACGCCCGAACACTGGCAATACTTTGGTGCTGAAGGAACCGGTTTACAGGGTTCGATTCGTGGCTTGACCGGGAACCAGCAAGACCCGGACTTATCTGTCCTGCTAAGATATGCATATCCAGTCAGCATTACCGATGGCGAGATTCTGTCTGTCATTGCATCGCTAATTGATCAACGCGACAGCGATGCGAACACTACCTGGATTGAGTATGGTGATCCGGCCGCACCAAATAGAGCATCCGTGACAGCGCCTGGCTAACCAATCGATCGTTAGGTATAAGCTCGAATAGTTGCGAACAAGATTGACTATATTAGGCACTCAGAACGGCAACTCGGCGTCAACGGTTGCCTTCACATCCCGAAAACCCCGCCGCGCGAGTCCCCTCGCGCGCCCGCGTGCGCGTGGAGTTGTCTGCCGTCATTTCCAGCGCACTAATGCCTGTCGCGCTGTTCTTCAATTGCTCGAAAAATAATTTTGCGAAATTTCACGGCTGTTTATAGGTTGAGGATGAGTAAACAGTCAGGCACGGCTGCCGAGGCGGTGATTCCGGCCATCTTAACCAAGCAAGAGGCAGCGGCCTACCTTCGCGTCTCCACGCGCTATCTCGAAAACATGGTCCGCAGCGGACGCTTATGCGCGTTCAAACCGACCAAGAAACTGTGGCGGGTAAGCCGGCGCAACCTCGATGCTTTTCTAGAATCGGGAGCGTCGATTGGAGGTGCAGAATGAGCCTACGGGCAAAAGCGGTCAACCGCACGTCAGCCTTCCCGCAAGGCACGCCCGACATAAAAACGCGCGCTACGGCTGAGGCTTGGAGTAAGAAAGGCCATTCCTATAAGCCGTTGCCGATTCGGTTCCGACGTGACGGGTTCAACTACCGGCAAATCGCTCGGAGCAAGACGCCGCGATATACGAGCAAACGTGGAGCGGTCGTTCTAATGCGAGTGTTTGTTACGAGGTAATTCGCATCCGCCGACGCGAGGGTTTTCAAATTGACGGCAGGCTTGTCGAACCGGCGGAGGTTTATCCAAACTCAGACGCCTGGGGCGTGGACGGGTTCACGCTTACAGACAAAGACGCGGCATCTGCGAAGCTGCGGGAGATCGCGGGGCAGTCATGAGCGACCATAGCCATCTGCGCCAGAAAGTTGATGAGGCTAAACGGCGGTTGCCGCTACCGGACTTGATGGCGAGGGAAGGACTTGGCGAACACGCAAAAAAAAGTGCGCATTGCCCGTTCCCCGGCCATGAAGATAAGCACGAGTCGTTTTCGGTGTTCCAGGGCAACGATGGCTGGTGGCATTGGAAATGTTTCTCGCAGTGCGGCGACGGCGATGAAATCATGTTCCTTAGCAAGCTGAAAGGGGTTTCGCTAACCCGTGCGATGAACCTTTTTCTAGGTATGGCTGGTTTCCCGTCCTGTGTGCCTCCTAAGTCTCGTGAATATCCTCAGTCTCGTGAGTCTCGTCAGTTTCTTGGGTGTCATGAGTCTCCTAGGTGTCATAAGTCTCCTGAGTATCCTGTGTCTCTTGTGTATCCTGTGTCCAACGGACAAGGCCCAGAGAAAGCACTCAAAGCCTTGGCGGCGCGCAACACTTGCAACGAGCGCACCACCGCAAAGAAAGGACTTTGGCAGCTCGCGCGTGACTTGAGAGCGGTCGAGAAACGAATTGGCCGGAAGCTGAGTAACAGGGAGCTGATGCTGGTCTTCGATGAATGGCATCGGCTTTCTCAGCCGTTTCTTGATCCACAAAAGACGCGGGACGATTACTTGGCAGCGTTTCTTGCGAAGCCCGCAAAGGTCCGAGTGCCGACAGGCGAAGGTGCCACGATCGACGAGGGGCTTAAAGTCGTTACAACGCTTTCACTTTCCGAACTGCCACTGATACCCGGAGTAGCGGATGCGCCGGAGAGTTTGCGGAGAGTCGCAGCACTTCACCGCGAACTGTCGCGTCTCTGTGCGGGGAAGACATATTTTCTGAGTTGCCGCGATACCGCGAAAGCGCATCCCGGCCTGAGCCGCCAATCGGCTTACAACATCAATCTCGCCCTAGCTCAGCTTGGCGTGATTGAGATTGTTCGCGTCGGCGACGCGCGGCCAAACGGGAGAGCCTCAAAGTTTCGGTATCTCTTGTCGTAAATCGCGATTGCCTGACCATTTGACCTGGCCATCGTCGATATTTACCGACTTGACCAAGCCAAACGAGACAATGTCGCGAGTAAAGCCGGGATATTTTACCGATTTTAGCGCGTCACGGATTTGTTCTTCTGAAACGGACATCTCGCCGCAAATTTACGCGCGGATTGATCGCAGTAAAACGTGCAAAGAGTTCCATACGAATACGAGCTTGACCCTCAGCCGCCGCCAGACAAGATGAGCGGCATGAAAACACAACTTTCTCTCCGCATTATTTTCGCAGGCATTTTGTTCCTTTTAGTGAATGGGTGCGCTACTTCTCCACAGATTAGTCGGGGGCCGCTGGTGGGGGTTTGGACAAACTCCCTTGGCACGGTCTGGACGATCAAAGCCGACAATACCTTCGATGTCGTCAATCCTAAACGCCATATCTGGGGCAATGTCACAGTAGCCGGCGATACTGTCACCATTCAGGAAACGGGCGGCAACGCTGCCAAAGGCTGCCGTGGCCCGGGCGTTTACAAGTTTAACCGCACCAGCGAAAACACTCTTGCGTTCACGTTGGTTAATGACCGCTGCAAGGAGCGGATCAAAAACGTGACGCTCGCCTGGCATCGAAAGTAACTTCGCGCCAATTGAAGCACAATTAGGCTTAACCGTCGTTCCGGGCGCGCATATCGGTCAGACCCGATCTTTCAGGTTCGTCTTTCCTCCGCTGCGCGCGCAGGACCAGGGTTCGTCTTTCTCCGCCCGCCATCCCGCGCGCGCGCGCGCGCGCGGATGCGCAGGATGAACCTCGGGCCGCTGGCCGCCAGTGAAAATGACAGACCTTGGGCGCATTGGTGGGAAGATAACTTTATCGGTGTTCCAATTATTCAAGATCGGCCTGCCCTCGTCAGGGTGTCGGCGGTAGCAATTGAACATATTCTTTGGTTTAAAGGAAATGCCAGTGATGTCGCTGAACACGAAAGTGACCAAACGTCGAATTTCAGATTCGAGACGGATTCGGCCGACATGCAGATTCGCTAAGGTTTCGGCGCGGATGAGGCGACAAGTTTTTGGAAGCGCGGATCATTCCGAAGCGGATCGAACATTGGGTCGAGCCGGAGCAGCGCCGGAGTGATGGTTACAACCAGTGGGCCACTGTACGGTATCGAGAGTAGTTTCTGTAAAGCGGCGATGGCACGGTCGGGTTCCCCCGTTTGCGCAGCCACGCGAGCGAGGATCTCGATCGGAACGGGACCATCTATCGCGTCTTTCTCGATCGAATTTGCGGCCAGCGCCCCCTCCGCCAGAGTCAACGCGGCGGCTTTGTCACCGAGGCCCGTGTTGGTCAGCGCGAGATCACCAATCAAAACAACGTTTTCCGGCTGTTCTTTGAGGAAAGGTTCCAGTTCGCTGCGCGCCTGTCGCCAACTTTCCTGCGCGGCCGCGTGATCGCCGACGACTTCTTGCGCCCAGCCTAACCAAAAGCGCAGCTCGCCATTGTAAAATCCCAACGCTGGATCCGGCTTGGCCAGTATTTCCTTTAGCCGAGGGATGATTGGTGCAGGGCGCCGCTCTAGGATCGCTTGGTAAACTTGTACTTCCAACGCGCTGGAGTCGTCGGCGTTCGGACGCAGCGGAGCGAGTAGTGCAGCAGCCCGCGGCAGGTCGCCCTCAGTTTGTGCGATGGCCGCCTTGAACACGAGGGTATCCATGTCGTCCGGTGTGATATCGAGAACCTGATCAAACTTTCGATGCGCTTCGGGGAAACGACGAAGGCAGATATAGTAAAGCGCGTGCTGGCTGAGTAGGGGCACGTCGCGCGGGTCGAGCCGCTCGGCTTCGTTGAAGTAGGCCTCGCTCCGGTCCCACTGGCCTCGCCTCCGCGCGACATAAGCCAGCGACTCAGGAATCCGGCTGCTATTCGGGAGGAGCTGCCGCGCTTGCTCAAAGTAACGCACCGCGGTGTCGTAGTCTTTTAGGCAGGCGTAGTGGTAGTATCCCTTGGCATGCAGCGCCTCGCCGAGATTGGGCTGAAGAGTGAGCGCGGTTTCGGCTGCCTGCCGTGCCTCTTCACGGAGAGCGACCGTTGGTTGAAGAGTCTGTGTGAGGTAGCCGTTCGCATCAACATATGACAGCAGCGCCCAACTAAGGGCGAACTTTGGGTCCAAGCGCACCGCTTCTCTGAGATATTTCTGTGCGCCAAGGGCGTTGGCGGGGGTGTTTGCCGTTTTCAGACTATAAGCCAGCCCACGCAGGTAGGCATCATAAGCCTCAGGATTGTCTGTCGGTTTGGCGGCGATAACTTGCTCTTCCTGACCGCTGAGGTGCGCTCGCAACTGGTCGGCAATGGATTTGGCCACTTCACTCTCAACCGAAAAGATATCGGTCAGTTTGCGATCAAAGGTATCGGCCCACAGATGGGAATCATTGGCCGCCTTGATTAGCTGCACGTTCACGCGAACGGCGTCGCCGCTCTTCTGCACGCTTCCTTCCAGGATGTGGGCGACGCCAAGTTGTTTGGCGATCTCAGGCAGGTTTTTCGGCGCGCTTTTGTAACGTTGCGTGGATGTGCGCGAGATCACCTTGAGATCGGCGATCTTCGATAAGCGCGTCAGGATCTCATCCTGGATGCCCTCGGCAAAATAAGCGTTCGCTTTTTCTTCGCTTAGGTTTTCGAACGGCATCACGGCAATGCTCTTTTCCGCAATCGTGGAGATTGATCGTATCGGTCTTCGCACAAAAATGAAGGCAGCGATAATCGCGAGCACAAGCAGTCCGATTGCCACTCCGGCTAAACCTGCTGTGACAGCGGCTTTGTTCCGCTGGATGAACTTGGTCGCGCGATACTTGAACGTGTCTTTGCGCGCGATCACCGGCAAACCTTCGAGATGGCGGCGAATGTCTTCTGAGAATTGCGCGACTGATGCGTAACGCCGATCCGGTTCTTTGCGAAGTGCCTTCAAAATGATGTTGTCGAGATCGCCCCGTAACAATTTTGGATTTTGGATTTTGGATTTTCGATCGATCGCTTTTGTAAGCGCCGTGCTCGGAGGTGTTGGTTCCTGTTCGGTGATGGCGCGCGCGATCTCCTCAGGTCTGCGACTCTTGATTTGATAGGGGCGCTGTTCGGTTAGCAGTTCGTAGAGGACGACGCCGAGACTGTAAACGTCACTCGCCGTGGCCATGGTTTCGCCGCGCACTTGCTCGGGGCTCGCGTACTCCGGCGTCATGATGGTACGAAACGTCATGGTCAGTTCGCTGATTGTCGATGTTGCGTGGTCGAGCAGTTTGGCAATGCCGAAGTCGAGTAATTTTGGTTCACCCTCCGCCGTAACGCGGATGTTGGCCGGCTTGATGTCGCGGTGGATGATATGATGTTGGTGCGCGAAGGTGACTGCGGCGCATACTTTACGGAAAAGGATAAGCCGATCATAGATCGACAATCGATTATCGCGGCAGTAACGATCCAGGCGCGGCCCATCAACATATTCCATTACGAAGTAAGGCAAGCCGCTGGGTGTTACAGATCCGCCGTAAAGCCGTGCAATATTTGGATGGTTCAGGGCAGCGAGAATTTTTTCTTCATTTCGAAACTGACGAAGAATGCTGGTGGTGCCGAGGCCTGGTTTGACTAGCTTGATCGCGACGTTGCGGCCGAATGTTATGTCTTCGGCGAGATAAACCTCGCCCATTCCACCTTCGCCAATTAGTGACAGGATTTTGTATTCGCTGAGAACTTCTCCCGATTGCAATTTGCCACTCTCGTCTGCAAGAATCGCGGCAACCTTCTCGTAAGCCGGGGTTTCAATGAAATCGCGCGCGCGCTCTTGAAATCTGAGCAGCGACTCAACCTCCGCGCGAAGATTGACATCGTCGCCGCAGGCTTGATCGAGAAAGGGGCGCCGCTCTGCTGGTTCGCGGTCAAGCGCCGATTCGACCAAGTCGGCAATCAACTGTGCTTTTTCAGGCGGGCTAGAGGAGCTCGGAGTTTTGGTCACGGTTAAAAGGACGTTGTAGTGCCGGCTATCTCAGCCGCAATAAAAGCTGCTGCGCGTGAGGACACGCGCCTCTA
>Ga0070698_100009904_pt1 | contig 10191 bp, 7 predicted proteins | sample KBSK1502metaG_FD_65477 | JGI IMG/M metagenome (GOLD analysis project Ga0070698, IMG submission 65477) | Corn, switchgrass and miscanthus rhizosphere microbial communities from Kellogg Biological Station, Michigan, USA - KBS K1-50-2 metaG | ecosystem: Host-associated > Plants > Roots >... | reverse complement strand
GCCAGGCAGTGGAAGAACGGATTGAGTCGCCTCCGCCGCCCAGGAGCCAAAGAGACTGAAGAGCGCCATCCGCGTGTGGGAGCCGTGAGGGCTACGTGTGCCGCCACTGATTTTGCGCGCAATGACCAGCGGGCGCACACTGCGCTCGGCGAGATTGTTGTCCGCCGGCACCTCTGGTCGCGCGACAAAGACGAACAATTCGGGTAAAAAGCGTTCGACCCGCTTACACAGCGTCTGCAAGGGCGAAGCCGTGTGCGCGTAGGGCGCACAGAGCTGCCACAACTCCTGCTCGAAGGCACGTTGCTGCTTGCGCCGGGCGGCCTCTTGCTTGGCCGGAGGCAAGCAAGAGGCCGCCCGGCGTAGGCGACGGCCCGGTCATAGACGGCTTTGACGTCCTTGGCCCACTGTTGGACCTCAGCCTGCTCGGGATGCTGCTCTTTGAGCTCGTGGCGATCGCGTAACAGATGCACCCAACACCGTTGATGCAGACCTGTATACACATTGTAGGCGGCGTAGAAGTCAGAGCCCAAGACCCCCTGGAAGTCTGGGCGAAACCTCGCCTCGACCACCTCGTGCCCACGCGAATGATGATAGTCGTAGTAGCGCACCGTTGGGGTACTCGCACTCCAGATGTAGCCGTTCTGGCCGTCTTCTCGCCAGCCGGTCTCATCGGCTTGCACCGCCGGACTGGCACGGATGGCTGCTTTGAGCCCCGCAAGCGTTGGCTTCATCTTCTCTGTAAGCCGATGCAGTAATGCGGCAATCTCCCCAACACTGATTTTGAGTCCGTGCAGCGTCGCCAGATACGCTTGGATCTGCCGCAGCGGTAAGCGCATCACCGTGCGCAGGTAGGCAATCAGACTGGTAATCTTCACGCGCCACTCGGCCTTGTCCCAGCACCTCGGCCCTCACATCCAACGGTGCCTCGCGCCATTTCTGGCACTGGCTACACCAGCCATGATAGACCACATGCTCCCTCACCTCGACCGGCGCAGGTGGGGGTAACTCGATCACTTGCCGCCGCCGCGCGATGCTGACCCCTCCCAGCCGACTGGCGCACTCCGGACACGACAGCAACCGGTGTTCGATAATCCGCGTCGGCGCTTCTCGACGCCGCCCATGATTATGCTGCGCCTCGCGCTTCTTGCGCGGCTTCTTCTCACTGGCGGCTTTCTTTTTTACATTCGCTTTGGCAAACGCGGGAGGCGGCGTCTTCTGCGTTTCCAACTCCTCGATGCGTTGCTGTGCAGTTGCCAACTGCTCATGCAGCGCTTGATTTTCGGCCTGCATCGCGCTCGCGTGTGCCAGCAACTGGCTCTCCCGCGCCTCCGCCTTCCTCAGTTGCTCCACCACCTCGCTGAATCGCTCCACGAGCTCGCTGAGCTGCTTTTTCAGTTGTGCGATTTCTGCTTCTTGCGTCATGCCCCTAGTTTATCAGAAAGGTGCTTTCTGAACAATATCACGATGGGTAACCAGGTTTTGTGAATTATTGTCAAGAGCAGGGCAAAGAAACCTTAATAGAGCAATGACCACAAACAATGAAGAATGACACCTTTGTATCTATATGTATTGATTACTTCCACCACGTTCCGATACGTACAACTGCTTGACTTATCGGTACCATAGCATCTTTCCCTCCCAGCGAAAGAAGGAGAGGAGATTGCGTTGAAAGTCCTTCGAGGAAGTGAGGTCTTGGGTGTTTGGCTAGCGCGTGCAGAAGTTTATTCCAATACTCATATTGGTCACAGGGTATGAGAGGAAGAAGATGAACAGTTATCTTTGATACGACATCTGCTATACCTTCACCATCTATGCTCGGTAGAAGAGCAGCCACCTCACGAAATAATGGATCCTTCGATGGGAGGTCTTCTACAGAAAGAAGATCCACCAGCACACGAATACGGTTTCCAGCAGTTTTCATTTTTTCCAAGCGATGATATATATCCGTAATTAACCGCTCAGACGTGACATATGGTGCGAGTGTTATCAGAATATGCATGGAAAACACCTCATCCAGGTCTCCCGGCTGAAAGGTACGATACAAACCAAGCAGCTTTTCTGCATAGCTGTGACGTAGTGAATAAGGTAAATGCTCAAAAACATAGATGAGTGCGCGTATTCTCTGTTTCGCTTCTTTTAGAGAGTCTGCGCGTTCCCAGAGATCGGGCAAGAGCGACTCCCAGCCACTGGAGACCAGGAGCTCAATTAATTCTACTTGTTCTTTTTCATGTAGCTTAGGGAAAAGGGAGAGCGCATTGTCTAGCGCTATTGCTCCTTCATCGACTTGCGAAAATCCACATGCAACAAATGTGAGAATAAGTGCTTTATATTTGTTGGTATTCAGTGAACTCGACAGTTGTAGCACCTTGCCTAAAAGGTCTTTAGGAAGAAAAGGTATGATACCACGGAGCAAGAAAGTAAGGCCGCGTACATCATCATGATATGCCTGTTGACCTCGTTCGAGGAGTTCTTGCGCCAGCTGTTTTTGCGATGGTTCAGCTAAGTATGGTAGAAGGTTTGCAAGAGTTTGCATCTGTGTTCTTTCTGGATGCAGGTGCCTGGCTTTGTCTTCTGCTTGACTCAAGAATTGCTTGTTATGTGGAGAAGGTGCAACTGATCCTAATGCTGCTAGAGTTATGGCTTGATTCCGCTCATCATTATAACGGCGATCTGTATTCCAAAGATCCAAGATGAACTGTTCTAGGTCTTTTGGTGGAAGATCTTGATAGACAGCAAGAAGCGCTACACTATATTCTTTATGATCCTGCGTCTTTCTTATAAGATGAATAAGATGAATTGCTTTTTGTAGAATTCTCTCTTTGTTTAGTCCTGAGAGTAAATGGGCGAGATCGCCGTATGCAACTGCTTGGAGTCGAGCACTCGGAAGCCGGGGTATCATATCCTCGATTTCATGCAGGATATTCTGCCTCCCTTGTACGGGAATCCGCGTAGCAAGAACAAACAGAATGCGAATGTGCTCTTTCGGATCGATCCAGGATTGTACCTGTTGCCAGATAAGTTGCATTTGTGTTTGTGTAGATGCTTCAATGGCCGCAGTGAGAATGTTGGTAAGTTCAGTCCCTTGTTTCATGGAAAGTGTTTCGTTCAATACCTCTGCGACGAGTTGTTCTCTCTCTAGGGGAGAGGAGATTCTACGCATAGCATGTGCCCGAACCAAGAGATCTGAAGATTTTTTCCCCCGAACCTTTGAGAGGATATCTCGTACTTCTTCTTCAGGAAGAAGCGGCAACAATGAAATGACAGCGTTGGCCCAAGGACGACGTTCTTCGATCTGTTGCGCAATGGTTAATGCCTCTCGTAGTATTTGTGATCGCTCTCCCTCATTCCAGTGTTCGGCAAGCGGTATTAAGATACTCACCAGAATCTCTTTGTATTGCTGGTACTCGTTGAACTTTAATGCCTTAATTCTTTCCCATGCCTGTTCCAAAGCAATGTGTTTCTGATGTGGAGAGAGGCGAAGAAACAAGGGCAGTTCAGCTTCTAGCAGGTAGTGGTCTTGTCTTTCTACGCTGCGTAATATAATGCGTGTTTCCTGTACTAAGGGCCCATATAAATGCGGACTCATCTTCTCTACGAGATGGACGCGCCCAGGGCCACTTTTGACTTCCTGGAGAAGATCTAGTAATTCTCGTAGAATAGCCCTTTTTCGCGACTTTGAAGAAGGGACTAAAAGGAGGTCAACAAGGATAGTTGCTTGTTGTTCTGCATCGCGTAGCTGATGTGCATATGCGAGTACCTGTTCGATCGTCAATATCTTTCGCTTTATGCCTTCAATAAGGAGGCTTGAAGGCACGTGAGCAACTATCCCTATCACACTCGCCTGACAGAGCGCACATAACACTTCCATTTCCAGATGGGGCGCTTGTTTTCCCTGAGTTAGCGCTGTTTGATTAAGGTTTTCGGCATGTTTCCAGGCAAGGCTAACATCTGAGAGGAAACCGGCGTAGAGTCCTTCGTATTCCTCCCACGCTCGTCGCCATCCATCGCTAACCAGTGAAAACATGGGTTGTGGATCTTTCCTGTGCATACGCTCCATATGCCGCCCATAATATTGAAGAAGGTAGGGATGAACATCTTTAGGAGACATCGATCCCTCATTCAACGCCTTTAGCGTCTTTTGTCCCCAGGAAAGAAAACGTGCTTCGATGGCGAGGCGTTCTTCTTCGTCTATTTTCTCATAAAAAAATCTTGCTAGGCGCGGATGAGTAAATGCGTATCCCTGCTGACGACCATCTCCACTAACCAGACGTCCCAAAAGTTCTAAAACACTTTCCAGTGTGATACCAAGTGCTACTTTCCTGTTTATTTTGAGTTCTGGAGGGAGCACCTGAGCGAGCCCATCGCGGTCTATTGGGCCAAGAGCACATGCGAAAACATAAAGTACAGCTTGAACAAGTGCTTCGTTGAAAGGAACCTTACCTCTCCACTGTTTTCGCTGATCATCCCACCAATTCTCAAAATAGCCCTTTAAGCCTACCTCCCGTTGCTCTAGATCCTCAAGTTGTACTTCGTGCATTTGTAGATCTCTGATATATAGTTGGATAATAAGTGGATCTCCTTCTTCGCTTAAGTGGTACAGTTTCTCCACGAGGAGGGCTTGTTTTTGTTGTAATTCTTCTGGGAGAATTGCATCGTGTATGACATCCTTAACTCCTATCCTATTCAATTTTTCGAGATCAAGAGGAAATATACGAGTAGGCTGATTTTCCCCAAGGAGGCGAGACCAGGCCTGTGCATCAATTAGGTCGCCAGTTGTTCGTGCAGAGAGTATGACACGCGTGCTTTCATGTGGCTGTCGCGGAAATAACCCTGGATGGATACTCCAATCTGCGGCTTCATCTACCCCGTCGAGTATCAGAACCAGACGTTTTCCATTGGGGAGCGGAAGTTCGAGATACTGTGCCAGAAGACCTTGCCATTCTTCGGGAGTCATATTGTGAGAAAATGAGAAATGCTTACGGTGTACATCTGCCAGCCGTTGTACCAGTTCGGGAAAAACAATTCCCGCAAGATTTGTATTAAATCGGATACCCACTGAGAAAAAAAGAACGCAAAGATCTTCTCGTTGTTCGATTTGATACCACCATCGAGCTAGTAATGCTGACTTACCCATTCCGGCAGGTGCTGCGATAATACAGTACGGTGGTTGTTGTGGTTCATTAAGCCATGCATTGAGCGATTCAAATACCCCATCACGTCCGCCAAAAGCAATGGGGTCCTGAGCAGAGCCGAGATAACTTTCTAGGAAGTGACGAAGTCCACTTCGGACATGGCTGTTTCGAAAGGGCTGAATGAATGCATCAATGCGCTGTTGAAGGTCATTAAGGGCGGAAGACGTGGAGAGCTGGTCGCGAGGATAGGGAGAACTCATCACAGTCTCGATCCAGACAGAATCAGGATCTTCGTTGATTGAAGCACCAGCACACCATGCACAGAACCAAAACTCTTTAATCGCTTCTTGTATGTTCTCGGTGTTAAGCAGTCCTTGATCCCTGTGAAGGTCTATGAATGCGTGAATGAGTTTCCGAAGATAGATCTCTTCAGGGATATGAACTCCCGCTTCCCATTGTTTTATCAATGTATCGGAAAGACGTGTATGTCCCCCAACAAACCGTCCGAGTTGGTCCTGGTTCATACGCACTTGTGAGCGCCACTGTTTCATCATTTCACCAAACCGAATGCGATAATACGCCTGCTCAGTTTCACTAAATGCTTTCTGTTGCCTTTGGGGTTCTCTGTTGGGGGTCGGACTGAGTCTCAGCGGTTCATTGCTCGTGGCATCAACATCATCAGGGAGAGGACCGAGCAACTTTGCCAATTGAGGACGAAGGTATGGCCTGGGGATGCTTGATCCCTGCTCCCAGCGAGTCACAGTTTTGGGGTTGATATGGAGATATTCTGCTAGCTCCTTCTGAGTTCGTCCCTGCTCGAGCCGGGTTTTGCGCAACCACTTCGCAAAACCCGGCTGTTTCTGTTGCTCGCTCATAGCTAATTTCCCGCTCTCCCCAGAGACATCCCGCTGTTTTATTGAAAGGCTCCTTGGTGGTCGTAGTGCCTGACTAATATTCGTCTCTGTCTCTGATCTAGAACTGCATATGGTGTGCCAGGGCTGATGGTTACCCAGAGTTCACGATCTGTTCCGGTATTCTTTGCTATGTACTGTATCATGCTTTTCTTGTATACAACAAGGGCCGCAGGAACCCTGGTCCATCGATGGCGAGATGTGGTCGTCAGAGCGTACCTCCCATCGATGGACCAAGACTACAGAACGCTGGTTATGAAAGTATGGTGGGAATGAACCTCCGTCAGGAAGTGGAATGCCAGCCTAGCGGAGGCAAAACGCACTACGCTATTTTTTTCGTCTCTTAATGCGGCCACATCCTTCTGCTGGTAATTCTTGCGGTTTGCCCAGTCGGCGATGCCACAAGAACCACCGTTCTATCCCGTGCATGGCCAGCATAAGGGCACTGATCAGCAGTGACAACCATTCGTAGAGATTCATCTCTGTTCCTTTCGACCGCAACTCGTTCGTGAGAGTACGGAATAGAAGGTCTTACTGCAGCAGACGTAACACCGCGGCAATGACACCCAGCATGACGATTCCTCCAGCGATGAGCAGGATGAGGTGAATGGAGAAGGTGCTGTGTTGTGATGATCCAGCTCCTGGATCATTAGTCTGTTCACCGTCCTCTTCTTCTCTCGGGTTATGAAAGCCGAGCCCTTCCGGTGTGTCGTTGAAGTACATACACAATTTCTGGAGCGAATATGCCCTCGGTGTGCTTTTACCGCTCTCCCAGCGTTGCACTGTTTTCGGGGTCACATCAGCAATCTCTGCAAGCTGGCTCTGCGTCAGACAATGTCGCGCACGAGCCTCCCATAATAGAATATTGTGGCGAGACTGTTTCGCCATGGTTTGCTCCTGTCTTTACAGGACAGCGAGGAGGCTCACACCTTCCTCCAAGCTGCATATTCTGCGGTGTGGGCTGCTGGCCAGCAGAACGGGTAGCTTTCCCGTCGAAGAAAGCATAGCTGAGGAGGGACAGGACATTAAACGTCTGTAGCAGACGCTTTCGCGACATTTTGACGACATATATATTGTCCCCTCGTCATTTTAGGCGCAGGCAATTGGTCTATTGCCAGAGGTGCAATAGTCGTGATGGAAAGCCTAGGATGTCTGAGAGGAGGTTGTGCAAAATTCATGCCGCAGCGACGAATAGTGGGTAGAGTATAAATACGGTCCTTTATCCTTTGTATGTTCAGCTACGTAGGAACGACTTGATATGCCTGTGTCGTCGCATCGGCTATTGGCCAGTCGGAATATACCTAAGAGACTATGCAAGTGAAGGTTCAGCGGGGTTGGTCAAGGTGACGAAGCAGGTGGCACGGGCAAGGACCATCACGACTTCCTCGAAGCGGACATGGATCGCCGATATATATGGCTCAGCCTCTTGGCCGAACAGGTCGAGCGTGGCGTCGAGCCCTTTGCCAGAGAAGCTGCTGTTCCATGCAGCGACCGCTTTGCCCGCTAGGAGCCTCACTCTAAGCCCATCACCACCACACTGCTGTACCTCTATCTCTTAAAGACGCCGTTGTAGACGCAGAACTGATGCTCTTCTATCTGATGAAGCGCGATACGTACTGTATCGCTTCGGCAACATGCTTTGCCTGAATGGCTGAGGACCCATCTAGATCAGCAATCGTCCGGGCTACCCCCTCTATCCGCAGCGTTTGCCAGGGCGAGAGCTGGAGTTGGCGAAGAGCCGCTTTGAGGAGCTGATCCCCTGGCGCATCGAGTGGACAATAGTGTTGCACTTCCTCAGCAGATCTAAGATCAGCATTGACCCAGAGATGGATTATCCCGGCATACCTGCTATTTTGCACTTCACGAGCCGCCTGGACACGCTGACGAATCTGTGCAGCGCTTTCTTCTGGATGTGTACTCAAGACCTCCCCTCCCGGCAGCAGAACTTCGATCTCGAGATCAAAGCAGGTACGAACGACATCTTTGATGCGCTGCTGGTACTGGTCAATCTCTCCTGCAGAACAGAGACACGATCTTCCGGGATCGCCGGCAAACCCACAGGGACAAGGTTTGACTGTTGCCACAAGGATGAATTTGGCAGGAAGTACGACCCATCCTTCCTGGAGAGGGATGGAGATCACCTGTGTTTCCACCGTTTGGGCCAGAAAGGTCAAAAACGACAGGTCAAAGGTGTCGAGATCCTTTAAAAGCAGCACTCCACCATGCGCGAGTGTCAACTCTCCGAGACAAGTCGTATCTCCTACGAAAGCATTCCTGCCAATGCTGAAGGGAGGCTCTCGGAAGGGATATGGTAGAGATGTTGTCGGTAGAAGGGAGGGCAATGTTCGTGCTAACACTGCTTTTCCTGCGCCAGGAGGGCCCACGAGAAGGATGTTGTGTCGCCCGGCTGCTGCTACTTCCAAGGCTCTTTTCACATGGTTTTGTCCCCGAATATTCTGTATATCGTGTTCAGGAAGAGGAGCGTGTGTTGTCATTGCAGAGGCTTGTAACATTTCTAAAACGGCCTGCATGATTTGTCGCTGTTGATCTGCAGGGATGGAAGTCGTGCGCATGATGCTTCGTACCTGTTGAAGCAATGCAGTAAGATAAGGATCAAGCTGATTTGCCATGAAAGACTCCTTACATGTGTCTCTACGCACCATTCACCGCTTTCTTCTATGCTTGGAACGGAAGTTCAACTCTCACACTAGTGTAACAAATCACACTCATCGTCGCCTCACAGAAATTCACGATATGTTCATGACTATTTAGTAGAAGCTCTTGCGTCTGGTCTCTCTTGGCCCAGGCATGCGGGTGGGAATGTGATCGCCAGGGCTGTATTTGCGTTTCTGTTCCTGGAGGATCGTATCATTCATGTGGATATAATTGAGCACCGTGGTCAGATCCTCATGGCCCAGCAGCTCCTGAAGCGAAAAGGGATCGTTGCTCTTGATGAGATAGTTCATGGCAAAGGTATGGCGGAAGATGTGTGGACTGATGCGCTTGCCCTGAATACCAGCCCGTTTTTTGAGGCGCTTGAAGAGCATCTCCATGCCATTCTTCGTCAACGGCTGGCGGGTTTCCGAGAGAAAGAGGTGGTCTTCTCCGGCGCTGCCCCACTCCGCGAGTTCTGCTTCGTTAGGACGATGTTTATCCAGATAGTAGCAGAGATTGCGCAGACAATTTTGTCCTAACGCTACCCGTCGCTCCTTCGCTCCCTTGCCCAGCACGGTCACGACCCCATGTTTGCGATCAAAATCGCCTACCCGCAGATTGATGAGTTCGGAGACGCGGATGCCGGTATCGTAGAGCAGCCAAAGAATGGCGCGGTTGCGTACCGCCGCTCGTTCAGCAAACGGACCCGTCTCATGGGGTGGAGCACAGGCAAGCAAGAGCTGTTCAAACTCCTCGCTGGTAATCGTTTGGATAAGCGGCTTGCCGACTTTGGGAAAGACCACGCGCTCAAAGGGATTGCTCTGGAGAGTGCCACGACGGATCAACCAGTGGAAGAAGGCACGCGCCGAGCGCGCATAGGTCTGAATGGTGCGTTCGCTGCGTACTTTGCCATGGGCTGCAGGAGTGCTGCGCAGGTGCGCAAACCAGGCGCTGATGTCGTCGGCCTCGACCTCCTCGATCTGTGTAATGTCCAACTCCTCTTCCAGGAACAGACGCATCAACCCGAGAGCGGTGCGGTGCCACTCGATCGTTTTCTCGCTGTGATTGCCGCCGATATGATCCTGAATGTACGCTTCAATGAGCGTTGCGATGACGCGCCGTTTCGCCTGCATCTCTTGCCGGACGGTTTTCTTGTTTTGCGGTTGAGGAACAGCCGCATCTTGCTCGTCTTGTTGCTGATGGATCCGCGCCTGGGCATCAAGCTTGGCTCGTTGGGCTTGCGCACGTGCTTCGGTGACGCGCGATTCTTTCTTGTTCATTGGCTTGCCTGGCCCCCTTGGTTTCCCGGCGTTGGCTGCATATGATCCGTTGTTCGTCGCCTTCAAGACCATGATTCCTTCATCTCCTTTTGTCTGCATCATCGTGAACCGCTCTGGGACTCGGATGATGCCCATGCAACACACAAGTATATGCAAGCAGTGATTCAGTCTTCCCTAGCGCTCGTGTCTCTATGCGCACTTGGGATTCCCCGG
>Ga0070698_100009903_pt1 | contig 10191 bp, 14 predicted proteins | sample KBSK1502metaG_FD_65477 | JGI IMG/M metagenome (GOLD analysis project Ga0070698, IMG submission 65477) | Corn, switchgrass and miscanthus rhizosphere microbial communities from Kellogg Biological Station, Michigan, USA - KBS K1-50-2 metaG | ecosystem: Host-associated > Plants > Roots >... | reverse complement strand
CACTTACATCGAATACCTTCGCCGCAAAATGCAGTCCTTCACCGGGAAAAGGGTCACCGTGCAAGAATCCCATCCGGCGAGGTTTCAAAAAAATACGGATTCAGATGATCGCTGACAGAAGTAACAGGAGGCGTTAACCAACAACAGTTGACCCTTGCGCGAAGCTACTTTTCTGCGGTTTAAAACCATGATGATTCCCTGTGCCGTTGTGTTGTAGAACAGGTTTTCGGGAAGCAGCGTAACCGCCTCGATGAGGTCGGCTTCGACGAACCCCTGCCGGAGAAGTTTCTCTTTGTTCGAGGATTTGCTACCCGAGCCACGGGAGATTGCGCCTGTATCAAGCACGACGGCTGCCCGGCCCGTGTCGTTGAGCGAAGCTACAATATGCTGTAGCCATGCCCAGTCCGCCGAACTCGCAGGTGCAGGGCCATACTCAAAGCGTTTCCATTGGTCGTTATCGTAAAGTGATTCGTCATATCCGGGCTGATTCCACATAGGATTTGCTACCGCATAGTCGAATCGCCTGAGTCCGGCGCCCTCTGCTGCGAAATGGGGCTTCTTGAACGTATCGCCGACCGCCAGAACCGAGTCGGTATAGTCGTGGAGGAACATGTTTGTCTTAGCGATGGCAAAAGTATCCGGGTTCAATTCCTGACCGAACAGTTTCGGTGCTTGGCTGCGTTGGGCAGGGTGAGATTGCTCAAAGAAAAGGCGAGCCTTGATGAGCAGACCACTCGAACCGCACGCCGGGTCGTACACCGTTCGGTACGGCTGTGGGTCAATGAGATGGGCAATCAACCAGCCGACTTCTTTCGGAGTGTAGAACTCGCCAGCGCTCTCTCCCGGCTCCGCAAATTTTCGCAAAAGGTATTCGTAGGCCCTCCCGAGGATATCGGGTTCTGCATTCGACAGCCCCATCTTATGTCTGCTAAGAACCTCGATGAGTGCAGAAAGCCGGTCGTCATCAATTGTGCGTTGTCCGCTGCGCCGCTCGTTGTAGTCCTTTGTGTCGAGCACGCCTTGCAGGTCTGGATTGAGGCGAGCAACCTCGCGCATCGCATCAGTAACGAACTGCCCTAGCTCTTCGTTCGCCGGGTGATTGCGAATGGCTTCCCAACGGTACTGATGAGGAATGAAGAACCGGACAACAGGTCTACGTCCTGATTTCAGTGCGTCTTCGTGGTCCGCCTTGATGACCTCGCGGGCGACCTCTTCATCGCGAAATTCCTTCACCTGCCCGGCGAACTCGTCATCGAAAACATCCGAGAGCCGCTTGAAAAAAATGAGGGGAAGGATGAAATCCTTAAACTTCGGAGCATCCGTGGCACCGCGAATCGCGCACGCCGCGTCCCACAACCACGTCTCTAGAGTCGAAATATCGAGATGGTCGCCGTCCAAAGCGGGCATCGCCACTACCACCCCGCCATTGCCTCTCGGCTTCGTGCGCTTCTGCTTCTTTCCCTTGTTCGTCCTTGCCATCATCCTCGCCTAAACTTCTTTCAATTGCGCGTGAAGCGTACCCTCTGAGAGCAGGGCGGTCAATCAATCCAGCCTGTTTACCTGAGTCTATGCGTCGGGAGGACCCCGACTAAGTGTAGACTCCTCGACTGTTGTCTATTCGGTACCTTCAAATCCAGCTATACTGGCTTAGTAGGATTCTCTTCACCTTGCGAGAGCGCTCGGCGTGGATAAGGTTCTTGGGAAACCGGACGGAATGACCAAGCTGACGGAGTCCATGGCAGAATTGCTGAATGTTCGCGCCCCAAGACCGTCCGCTGCATCCTGCGCCCAAGTTCTCATCCCTTGAGAACCTTTTCAGGATTCTTTAAGGCATTCGTCTCGCTCACCGAGTGCCGCCCTCTTGTGGTGCTCTTCTAAGCGTTCTGTGCATTTCCTTTTTCGCGGGTGCACTCTTCGATTGCGGGAATCAGAGTAGAGCCAAGACTGCTCTTGTCGAGCAGTTTCAGCGCGCCGTAATTTCGCGCAAGGCTGGCCGTCTCTTCATCAGCGTAGATGGACATTGCCAGCAGACACGAACTGCCAAGGTGGGCTTTGATAGTATCGGCGTCAAATTGCTTCTCATCGGGCATTCGCAAATCCATCAGTACCACTTCTGGCGTGGATTCGCTGAGGACACCCAACAATTCGGTGTAGTTGCGGGCCTCACCGATAATCGTGATGCCCGATTCGTGTTCAAGCAGCCTGTAAATAGCACGGCGCACGATGTCAGAATCGTCGGCAATTAGAAGACGGACTGGTACGCCCATCACGGTTGTATACGCCTTTTGTGGGCGCACTGTCTGTCCTTTGCAAAATTCAGTTGCCGAAGCCGCTGGCGCCTTGAATGTACACTTGCAGCCATCCGCCAGGCGCGAACGCGTGAACCGCTCCGCTGGTAACAGTGACCGGAGGATTGAGAACTACGGCTTGCGGTTCTGGACCTTTGCCGCGACCGGCGTACGAGATGCTCGCAATCAGAGTGTCGTCGGCACCCTTTACGATAGCGGTGCCTCCGGAAGCGGGCGGTTCGTGCCAACTCACGCGAGTTACCACCAGGTTCGCGCCGATTGCCGTGTGAGAACCCGGCTTTAAAACTATAGGAAGTGCCATCTGTGATTTCCTTCTACTTCTTCTGTGTTTCCTGCGCGCGAGACTGTCGGGCGCGTTCGAGGGTTTGAGACAAGAGCTTTTCTTCGATGGCGATGAGCGTAGGGCTGGCCATCGCGCGGTACTTTTCAATTCGGGAGCGGTGAATCTGAATCCGTCGATTGAAGTATGTCCGCTGCTGCGCGGGACTCCACTTACGCGGCACGGCAAAAAACCGTTGCTTTCTGCCGCGCGCCATCGCGTTCGCTTTTCAGATTGCGGAGACCTTCTAGCTGAATCTGGTAGCGTGGGATATGCCCCCGTCGGCCTCGTTGCTGCGCGCGCTTCAGTTTCCACTCAAGGTCGAGAATTTTCTGGTCAAGATAAATTGACCGTTTAATCGGACCGCCGTACAGACGTGCGGGGGCCGTGAGTTCGGGACAAACTTCGCGGGCGACGATGTTCAACCGGCGAAGCTGCTGGCGCAAACACCAGGGGGTGATGTTCAACTCTTGCGCTGCTTCGACCGAGTTCAAACCACGCCGATAGACATGCCAAACGATTCCCGCCCATAAACGAAGCAGGTGCTCCCTCGTCCCTACAAGTTCCACGCCCATTTTCAGAACGCGGGCCGCGCGGGTCTCGAAGATGAGGCGCATTGCTTTGGTGTCGTAGGCCCAAGGAGGAACCACGCGACGGCAACGGCGCCTCTCCTTCAGGTGCATAGACACACGGTAGTCCGAATAAGAAATCCCGCTCCGTGCAGTCAAAAAGTTCTCGCCACGCATCTACGCAGCCCTCTTCCATGTACGGCGATTGCTGTTCTGTTCGCTCCAAGTAGCCCATCGGCAGTTGCCAGGCTCATAGTTTCCGTTTTTGTCTGGATAGCGGTCGAGTGTTTTGCCAGCGGGGCGAGGACCCATATCTTCAAGGAACGCTTCAAACGAGTCTTGCCATCGGTCGCAGACAGTGATTCCTCGGCCGCCGTAGTCGGGATAGTGTTCGTGGCGCGGGTTGGTGCAGCGGGCCAGCATGGCTTGCCAAGACCGGTACTCTGGCGTGGTTTTTAATCCGCGCGTATGCCCGTGTGTGACCAATGACTCTGGCCCAAGAGGCTGAAATTGTTTCAGTCGGTCAGTCGCCTGTTCTATCTGCAAACAGCCGCAACTCGTGCTTTTGCCTCTTCGGAGTTCGGTGCCGCTGACAACTTTTTCGTTCCCGTCTTCGCACCGACAGAGCCACTGTGCGCGGCCGTGCTTGTCTTTACGAGCAAAGCTCAGCACCGTCCATCTTCCGAACACCATGCCGGTCAAAGCAATAAACTTCACGCGGCTACCTCCGCGAAGTCAGAATCGCTTCGTCGAATAGGCCGCCAAATGGTTCCGCACTCACTGCACTCGACATCGGGCGAGTTCTCTACTTTGTAGCGATATGCAGATTGGCACTTCGGACAAAAGTTCGAGCGCGCCTCACGCTTGTTCGCCGTTTCGCGTTCCAGCCGTGGTGAACCCATGTAGCGTTCGCTCATGAGAAGGTTTCGGGCCTTCCCGTCGCCAACGCCATACGAATATTCGCGGCCAAATCCTTCGCGACGGCAGTTCACGCAGTACCAAGCGAACCCACTCGCGTGCTCATCTGCGCGAGCGAGTGGAATTCCATGCGCACAGCGAGCTAAAGGCTCTACGACCTTAGAACGGTTCACGCTGCCTCCCTCCAGAGTTTTTCCTGCACTACAAAGCGAACGTGTGTCGGAGAGATTCCAAAGTCTCTTGCGAGTGCGGCGCGAGTTGCTCCCTCTGCGGTTCGCTTGCGAATCTCACGAGCCTTTTCCAAAGTAAGTACGTTTCTTCGTGTATTGCGGCCCTGCTCTATCGCAGTCGCCCATCGGCAGTTGCTAGGCTCGTAGTGGCCGTTCATGTCGAGGCGGTCTAGCGAAGTACCTTCGGGGCGAAATCCCATGTCCTCTAAGAACGCAACGAATGAGTTCTGCCAGCGTTCGCAAACTATGATTCCGCGTCCGCCGTAGCGCGCGAAGTTCTTGGATTTTGGATTGGAACAACGTTCCCGCATTCCGCGCCATGATTCATACTCGGATGTCGGCTTTCCATTTCGCGGGTTCGCACCGTGCTTGCGCAGAAGGCACATGCAGCCTCGCGTCTTGCAGCACCGCAGGCTGTCGCCTCTTACAATTTTTTCCTTCCCGTCGCAGGCGCACTGGCAGAGCCATAAATCCTTCCCGCGTTTGTCTCGACCGGCCGAACGCAGTACCGTTAGCCTTCCGAACACCTGTCCAGTCAAGTCGATAACCTTCATGCATGAACTTGCCCTGTGACGGTGTTTTTGCTGGCGAGACTATGGTGAAGCTGACCGAAGTTTGGTCTGCGCTAGTTAGGGTCTCCGCTGGCGGCTGAAGGAAGTGTCCGGTTACGCGATAGTCAGGAGTTGACGAATGGAAGGACTGAAATCATTTCAGTTGTCGTACGACTCTGCGAAAAGTTCGTGGCGAAGGCTAAGCCCGGCCGATTCGATTACGACTTTGGCCTTCGCAAGAAAATTCCAACCATCTTGGTCAGGTCTGAATTTGAACACGACGTTGATGGCGACGGGTCTACCCTTCGCATCGCGATATCGCGTAAGGATTTCGCCACTTTCGACGAAGGCAAGATACCTATTCAACTTTGCTTGCAGAATAGTCTGATGATTTGTCGAATCGGACCAGTCAAGATGGTCGCTTATAGTGAGGACGACATGTCCCGTTTGCCCATCCGTACTTATCACGTCGACGAGGTCTGGCTGCTCAACGGACACTTGTCATCACTCAAGGCTGCAAGCCACCAACGGATTCTAGCTTAGTGTGACGGCCGAGTGCTGGTACGAAGATGTCCCGTTGCCCGACTTACCGTGTGCGAGCAGCCTAGACGGCGACTCAGGGAAATGTAGCAGTCTCAGAATCATTCAGGTTTGCTTTGTAATAGCCGATGTTTTCCGAGAAGCCCGTCGCCTGTCCTGAAGCCAAATGATGAGGAACACGACGCTCGAATAGAAGACCCAAGAAAGGCCGATTCCGGTGACAACCGCAAAATCTTGGACCGGCGTCCACTCATGCCAGTGTTTCTCTGGGGAGCCGATATTCGGACCGGGGCCAGATAAGTAGAGGCAGGCCGTTACCGGCCACAACACAACGTTCGCGACGACTCGGAGCGGGCCGGGCACGCCTACTACCGCGTCGATAGAGCTATCTACTAAGACGAAGAGAACCACGGCTATCAGCACGCCCCCAACGACTGATACCAGCAGCCATTTCGTTTTGAAACGCATGGAGGACCTCGAACCGAGCGTTCGTCAGCCTAGATGAAAGGATGGCAGGGCCAACCCCGCGAATCAATCGCTTATGGAAACAAATGACCCATTAACGGGCCAAGTCTGAAGCCAGGTGGCTGTTAGGACTGGCAACCACAATGCCTGGTAAAGCCGTTTGGACGTGGCCGTCCGTGGTTGCGGTGGACGCGCCTATGCAAATTCAATTGTGGGAAGGAGCGGCGTTAGGCCGTGGCGAGACTGTGCTGCAGGGCACGACACATGACACCGTGCGTGCGGAAATTGGCTACGGCGAAAAAGTATCGCAAAGACTGTGGTCGGGCGGCTACGTCCAAACGCGCTAACCGGAGTCCGGTAGTCCGAATTTAGTTTCCGAATATCGCTTGCAGCCTTCTCCAGTTTGCATCCGAGGCTCGCTCGGCAGCATCGTGCGATTTGACGTCTCAAATCGGTGGCCTCGGCACATGTCCGATAACGATTACCGGGAGTTAGCGTGGCTGGCGGTTCCGTTCTAGCTCAATCGGCACGGCTAGGTGTAGCATTTCAGAAATCAGGCATGGCAATGAGACAGAGGCTCATGGAGTCCCCAAAGATTACGTTCAGGCTTACGTGTGGTTCATCTTGGCTGGCAAATCAAACCCAAACCTGCCCAATGCCAAAGACCACATGACTCCCCAACAGATTCTAGAGGCCGAGCGATTGATAGTGGAGTGGAAGAGTCGGCATACCATACCGCAATGAGCGTGCATTGCCTCGGCCCTAGATAAAGCAATTAACTTGTCCGATTACCGACTTACCAGGCACTGCGCGAAAAGACGTGTGGTCTAAAGGCAGCGCGGAACTCTTCGCGGTTATTTCGACACATAGTTTGCTACCGTGCTGGCCAAGCGAGAGGCAAGCCTGCATCTATCAATCTCCTTCTCCAACTGCCTTTGCTCCATTCGTCGCGTTGCAAAGTACATCCCGAGGATGAGGGCGAAATACACAAAACCGACTCCTACCCAGAGGATTGCGTTCCAGCGTGTATTTCCAGCGAAGAGCACGAGGAGAGCTAGGGCCATTACCGAAGTGACGAGCAGCAAAGCAGCGACAATGAGAAGAAAAACGTCCGATGCCGGTCTGCGCTGCCTCACTCCCGCCCAGTTCAAGAGACCATGCATGGGGTGGTTGTTGAGCTTAAAGACAGCAAGGGCAAACTCCCAATCGAGGGATGGAGTTAATTTTCGGTCACTCAGATACGCGGCTTTTCCCAGCGCACAGAGCCGCTCGTAATTGAGGTCTCTTGGAACAGGCGGCGCAGGTATCTGGTCTCGGTAATAAAAAGCCATGGCCCCTGGCGGTACAGAGGGTAGATTGGCGAGCAAGAAAAGCTGCTCCTCTGTGAGAGGCTCGCCGGACCGCATCGCTTGTTCCTCAACTCGACCAGTTACAAATCTCAGAGCAGCCTCTAGGTCTGCCGTTCGGTCCATTGAGCCTCACGGAACTCGCAGTGATACCCACTCTCGTGAGCACTAGTTTACGCTAAGTCCCGATTAACGCCGAAACCGGACAAGTCGCCAAAGGCTGGAGCAGACGAGGTCCTCGTGCAAATCGACAAAGAGGCCCTGGCTCAATTAACGAGGCAGGAGATTTGCTTCAACGAACTTTTGGGCAGCGTCCCGATATTCGACAAGGTCGCGGCCTTCAAAAGCAGCGGCGACAGTGCTCTCAAATACTGAGTAGCGAGTGCGCCAATTGCCGTCGCGGACTTCGAGCATCCCGTTCGGGAGGGCCAACACTTCCAACTTGTCAACGCGCCCTTTTGGCAATCGGAACTCTGTCCACAAACTGAAACCAGGACACTTCTCGTTCGCGCACAGAAAAAGCTTCCGCATTGACCCGTCAACAGACGCGCGCCAATAACCTGAAGCGTGGCGACCGGAAGGAATTTTGAACTTTACTAGCTTAGGACTGTCGGCAGGAATGGCGAGCGCATATGCGCCATTGTGCGCAAAGAGACTGATGCGGACGTTCGCAGCATCGCGCTCAACTGAGAATCCCGCATAGTACTCTTGGAGAGGAATTTCGGCGAGTGCTTGTTCGAGACTCATGCTCGGCTACCTTAAAGCGTTGATGGCTGCGACCGCGCGCGGGTTCATGCAAAGACGCTCAAGCTCTTTTGCTGTCAGCCGGTCCAAAGCCGCGTGTGAAATCTCCACGCCGTCAATTACCTGAACCCGGGGAGCGGTGCGAACGCGCTTCGTGGGTTGAATTAAAGTTTCTTGAATGTTTGCGTAAGCCTCTCCGTACGCGAGCGGGTCGTCCAATTTCATGTCGTTTTTCACAATCCACTCGAACATCAGTTGCTCGTTCGCCTCGCATTGCACAAATTCTGGATGGCTCTGAAGAAACTGCGAAGCTGCACTGCGGATGCGCTGACGCGTCGCTTCCTTTTCGCGCTCTTCTTTCCGTGCAGCGGCCTGTCTAATGGCGGCTGGGTTCAGTCCGGCGCGCCTCAATTCTTCGTCCACAATGCGCGCGAGTTCTGCAGGTGCAGAGCTTGGATGGGACAGCCGCACGGTGCTTTCAAATCGGTTCAGGTCCACTTCGTATGCTGCGTTCATTTTTCGGGTCTCCTGTTCTTTACCTGCTGCGATTCCCTTTAACTCGCCTCACGCGAAAGGATGCTTCACGCGATGCTTCCATCGCTTCGTTATCCCGCTTGCGTTGGTCTAACGCTTCCCTGGTTTGCTTGTCAGTCAGAGTCCGTGGCACCGGCATATCGCGATTCTGATTCACGACGCCTACTGCACCGCTTCTTCGTGCGTGCATGCTGTCCATCGGGGCGCCGGGCTGCCGTTGCGCGACTGCTTCCTGGTGATTCGCGAATGCGGCCTGCGTCGCCTGGCGCGATTCGGCAACATTTTTTTCGGCGTTCGCAATATCCGCACCCGCGTACTCTGCTGTGCGAACTACTCGTGCGCCGTGAACAAAAGCCCCGTGAGTCAATGCATTTGGTGAAGGCGCAGGGAAACACAATTCCACCGCGCGCTGGAACGCGAAATCGTTCATCCAACGTTCTGTTTGGGCAGCCGTCAAGTTGTTATAGAAGTTTTTGAAACCAAAGTTGCCGCCGTGGTCGGCGATTAGTTGCCGAGCGGCCGCATCGAGGGCTGCCTGGGTAGGGTCAACCGGCTCCTGTGCAGATTCAGGCGCACGCACAGGCACTCGCGTTTCTTGACGAGCACGCGCCGGGGCTGGATTCAGAAAAGTCCACGCTTGTTCCCAATGCCCCACCTGCGTCCCATCGAGGCCCCATCTCGCGAACAGAGAGACGCACGTGTATCCGAATTGCTCGGTGTTTGCCTCCGGAACCTTGGTGATGAACTCCGTCATCGCACGTTCTTGCGCAGCAAACAGTTCCTGTTGATTCTCGACTACCGCAGCTTCTGCTGTAGCTTTCAGCGCGGGGACAACGTTCTCACGAACGTGCTGCCGAACCGCTCCGGAAATGTCCCCAGCGTTCAAGCGTTCTTCTATTTGGTCTGGCATGTGGGTCTCCTCATTTACGCGGGTCTGTGAGGGATTTTTTGAGGCGACGCGGAGACCCGTTGTTCCAACGTCGCCCCGTTTCAGCCGACGAGGCGGTGCAGCCGAAACTCTTTGAGTCACAGTCCTGTGACGGTTTTTGGTGAGGCGCGATGTGTAAGCGTGAAACGAAAACGGAGCCAGTGGTTCCCCGCCTCTGGCTCCGTGCCCAAGCTCAAACCCTTCTGTTCAAAGATTCAAGCTTTCAAGGAAAGCAAGTCCTGTGACGCGTCGCGTGCTTCAATTTTGGGGAAAATATCCGCCTGAGGACATCAAGAGTTGCGGAACGGCAGGCGCTGGCTTGTGCGCAAGGCTCGGCAGCAACTTCTGCACACGCGACCTGTCAGCGGGAAGAGTTTCGCTGAGCAGGCTGTCTCTAAGATTTTGATAGAGAGTAACAAGGAAATGAGCAGCCGCAGGACGACCAGCCCGCAGTTCAAACTCGACAGCCTCCACGGCACGCGAATGTTGCGCAGAAAACCCGTTTTGTGCGAATCGCCGCAGGTTCGTATCGCCCTCCACCAAGAGCTTCGCGTGCTTCGCACTATGTAGTCGCCGGTAGAGCCCATCCAAAAAAGGCCGCTCGGCGTAGCCGCTTTCTGCGACCTGCGTGGTGACTGCGGAGAGAATTTGTATCGAAAGCGCCGGGTCCGTCGTTGAAAGTTGTGTCAGCCCCGCGTGGCACGAAATGAGAGTGCTCGCGATTTTTTCGTGCTCCTC
>Ga0070698_100009900_pt1 | contig 10191 bp, 9 predicted proteins | sample KBSK1502metaG_FD_65477 | JGI IMG/M metagenome (GOLD analysis project Ga0070698, IMG submission 65477) | Corn, switchgrass and miscanthus rhizosphere microbial communities from Kellogg Biological Station, Michigan, USA - KBS K1-50-2 metaG | ecosystem: Host-associated > Plants > Roots >... | reverse complement strand
GCCAGGTGGCAGGGGTCAGCGGCCGGGCCTGGAACGCTCCCTGTCCGCCCGGGACCGCGAAGTGCGGCATGGCGCCAGTCAATCACTTAGAGCCTGCGGTCCGTGTCCAGCGCCGCCCCCGCGGGCACGGCACTCCTCATCCGGCACCACCGCCATGCGCGCTCCCAGCGGCACGAGCGGACGTTCCTGGGGAACGTCGGTGCGAGATCGCTGACAGATAGATGAGCGGCCGGGGCAGCGGCGGCCGTCAGTTGATGTCGAACTCGTTGCCCTCAGGGTCTTTCATCGCCACTGCGTAGTGGTCGAGGCCTTCCGTGTTCAGGACACCGACGAGCAGTGCACCGAGACCGGCCAGACGGCCCGCCTCCGCGCCGGCGCGCTGCCGGCGCGTCCCGATCGGAACCGCGCGGCCGCCACTGACACCGATACCGGCGTGCAGCCGGTTCCTGGCCGCTTTGCGCTCCGGTACCACCTGGAACCAGATCCGCGGCCCCCGCCCGCCCGGATCGGCGATGCAGTCCGCGCCGATGCCCAGCTCATCGTCGGGCACCCCGACGTCTCGCCAGTACGCATCCCAGCTGGCGAAGCCATCGGGAGGCCGTTCAAGCTCGTATCCCAGCGCGGCGGCCCAGAAGCGCGCGAGCGGCTCAGGGTCAGCGCAGTCGATCACCAGCTGGAAGCTCACGGCCATCGGTCTCTCCCCGGTGCCGGCAATGTGTCGTCGCCAGCATGCATGGAGCCTCTGACACCGACCCGGCCGCTCAGCGGCTACTTATGAGAGTGCGCCGGTTAGCCATGAGCTGGGCATTCGGCACCTGTGCTGTTATGCGTATCGCCACAAGCCAGGTCGCAGGTCACGCGGTTATGTGGTGACGTCGCAGGAACGACGCGATCGCGGTGGCTACCTGCGGAGCATGGGTCAGGGCCAGGGAATGGTCAGCACCGGTGAGCATCACTTCCTCGGCGTGTGGCAGCCAGGCCAGGATGAGCTGGCGAACCTCCGCGAACCATGGCCCGCTCGCGGTCCCGCCGAGGTAGAGAACCGGCTGCGTGATGTGCCGTGCGTCGCCGGCGCCGAAATGCCAGGCCAGCAGCGCCGGCAGATCGGTGGCGAAGAAGGTGCCGGCATCGTGTTCGGCCTGCGCTACTCCGCCCGGGAGGTGTCGTTCGATGTCGCGCCGCCAGTCAGGTCCGATGACTGTCGTCAGAACGTGTCGAGCGCCGCCGCCGGACCATGCAGCCGCGACACCAGCTACCTGTGCATGTCATCTTTGCCGCCGGCCTGGGCCAGTCCGGTTCGTGGGAGGATCTTCGTGCCTGCACGACCGCGCCCGATCCGGAGGACGAGTGGCCATCAGCGACGAGAAGATCGGCGATTTCCTGGACCGGCTCGCCGGCCGCGTACCGGCCCCCGGCGGGGGCTGTACCGCGGCCTTGCACGCGGCGCAGGGCGCGGCGCTGCTCGCCATGGTCGCCCGCTACAGCACCGGCGAGAGGTACGCGGAGCACCAGGAGACGATCGGCCGCATCATCACCGAGGCCGACGAACTGCGCGGAATCGCGCTTCGGCTCGCCGAGGCGGATGCCGACGCGTTCACCGCCGTGACCGGCGCCTACGCACTCCCCAGGTCCACCGAAGCGGAAAAGGCCGCGCGCTTCTCGGCCATCGCCCAGGCATTCACCGGCGCCGCCTGGCCAGCGGCCCAGGTCATCAGCGTCGCCGGGATGGTCGTTGATCTCGCCCAGGCGCTGGCGGCGATCGGTAACTTCAGCGTCATCAGCGATGTCGCCGCCGCCGCCGAGGCTGCCCGCGCCGCAGCGGCCACTGCCCGGGTGAACGTCGAGATCAACCTCGCCGCCATCGCCGACGAGCAGGCCAGCCTGCAGATGATCGCCGAGATCGGCAAGGCCGACGACATCATCGCCCGCGCCGGGCAGGTCACCGCCGCCGTCCGCGACCAGATCCGCGCGTGACCCGATCAGGCCAGCCCGCCCATTAACCCGCACCCTCGGCCTGCGCCCAGACCGCCGGCGGGTGCGCCGGCCGCCGGATGCAGGCCGGCAGCTGGCCGGCCCTGCTCAGCAACCGCCACTCATGCCCTGGCCTGGCCCGGCGCAGTAAGGATGAGGAGAAGGCGCACGCCGCCGGGCAGCCTCATCGCCGAGCTGGCAGTCCGGTCGGCCTATGTCAGATGCGGCGGTAATGAAGGCGTGCCGCAAGGTGTGCGGCCCGATGGACTTGCTGAATCCGGCGCGGCGGGCTGTCCGGCGGACGATCCGCCCGGCGCGGTGGCGATCCAGCCGCCGGCCATCAGCGCCCAGGAACACTGGCCCCTCGCAGCGCTCGCCGATGGCCAGGTCGATAGCACGCGCGGTGCGCGACGCCAGCGGGATGGTCGCGACTTTGGGCGCACCGATCCCCCCGCGGCGACGCGACTTTATCGAGCTCGGCAGCAAGTGGCTGGACGAGACATGCTGGGACTGCGACCACATCTGGCGCCAGGTGACGCGCACCGGCGCCAGTGTGGCTGAGAAGGCCAGGCTGCCGTCAGACTGCGGCGGGCTGCACAGCGCGGACCTTGACCCGCTGCCCGGACAACGCCGCCGTTCCGGTGAGCTCGTCGACGAACTGCTCGTCGGTGACGTCGTTGATGCTCGCGCCCGCGTGCTTGCTGGCCACCTACGTGGCCATGCGCCTTGTGGAACAGCTCATGAGCCATAGCCCGGGAAGCTCGTCCCTCTCATCAGGCCCACTCCAGGCCAGCGACCAGCGGCATGTACGGACATCGGTTGGCTTAAGATGTCGCGCGCCATACTTAGGTGACAGACCTACTCAGAAGTTACTTCTGCCGCATGACCAGGGCCCGCCCGGGATCGGTGATCGGGTCGGTGGTCCCGGCCGGGACGGGGTACCGTCGTGGGGAGGCTTGCCGCCAGGCTGGGCAGGCACTGATGTGCAGTCTGTGCCCTGCGCCCTGTGTGATCAGCGGCGTGGCCGGGCGCTGGCTGCGCAACGTTGTCGTCGCCTGCTCGCTGGGCACCACGTCGCTCCTGGTGATGGCGGTGAGCGGGACGGATTCCGCCTGGTGTGCTCGGGTGCTGGCGGGTGAACGACTTCCTTTTGCCGGGCTCGTCACGCTGGCGGCCGGGTCCGGCGGCCTGGGAGCCGGAAGCCCTGGCATCCTCGGGCTATGGACAAGGCGCTGGTGCCCGTGCGCGACCTCACGGACTGTGATCAGAACCAGGCGGTGCTCGACGTGGCCTCCGCCCTGGCCGGGGGCCGCGCGGCGGCGGGGCGTGTCGCGGGCAGCCACGGTCCGGCGGTGGCGGCCGAAGCGATTGCTGCGGCTCGCTCGCGGCGGCGGCTGGGCGAGCTCACCGGGCCGGTCCACCTGAGCGTGGTGTGGGCCATGTACGGCGAGACGGGCCGCATGGTCCCCCGTGCAGCGCACCCGCACGGGGAGGACTTCGTACGGGCCAAGGTCCGCCAGCTCGACTGGCTGACCGGCGGCCTGCCCGGCGTCACGTGGAGCATCATCGGCTGCGACGACGGATGCCCCGACCGGCCCTCCAGTGCCGACCTCATGACGGACATCGCGGCGGCCGAGGGCTACCCGGGGAAAGGTCACCGCAGCGTGACGGTGCTCCGGCTGGCGGAGGTGATCGGGGGTGACATCCCGGTCAGCCCCGCATTCGACCGGCTGATCTCGACCGGGCAGTCCCGCAAGGGCGGATCGATACTGGCCGGGCTGGCCGCCGCGGCCCGGACCGATCCGACGCGGCCCAGCGGCGCCGGCCGGCATGTGGTCTGCTACACCGACGCGGATCTGTCCGCGAACCTGGCCCAGCTGGGCTCGCTGGCAGCGCCGGTGGTGGCCGGTGACAAGGTGGCCGGCGCGCTCGGCCAGCGTTACGGGATCGACGGGGCGGTGCTGGTCCGGGCCGACGGGCCGGTCACCGAGCCGCACAGCACCAGCGACAAGCCGGACAAGATCATCGTCCTGTTCCGCCATTTCGTCCGGGCCATGCTCATCCCGCCCCTGGCCCAGGTGCCCGACACCCAGGCCGGCTTCAAGGCCTTCGACGCCGCCGCGCTCGGCCCGGCCATCTCTCAGATGACGTCCTTCAACGAGACCTTCGACGTCGAGTTGCTCATCCATCTCGCCCAGCACTACGGACCACAGGCCCTGGCACTCGAGCCGATCGTCTTCACCGAGGACTTCGCCGCGACGAACTTCCCCTCCGCCGAGCCCGGGCCGCGCCACCTGACGATGGTTCACCAGATCGTGGAACTCTACGACCGGCTCGTCGCACCGATCGCCCCCGCCACCGGCGAGGCGGCCGACCTGCTCACCCTGATCAGGACGCTCGACCCCGGCGACTACGTGACCTTGATCAACCACCTTCGCGCCGAAGACCGGGACGACCCCACACTGTTCGACCGGCGATGGCCCGTGCAGCACCTTCGCGACATCCTCCGCCGCTGACACCCGCCATGCGCATCCGCAACGCACGCATCCGGCACGACCGCGCCTCCGAGAACGAGCGTCATCGCGGCATAGTAATTCGTTTGCGTCTCGGTCCGGGATGTGAAGACGTCCTCCTGATGCGCTTGCCGGGCTTGGTATCCCATCGCAGGAGGAGGAGGAGGTCCGTGAGCAACGGTAGTGGTGTTTCCCGGGGCGACCGCAACCGCAACGCCCGGCTGGGCCGGCTTCGTGAGCTGGTGCCGGTGACGAGCGCGATCGTGGGCATCGATCTGGCTGACAGTAAGCAGATGGTGGTGGTGACTGATCATGACTCCAGGGTGCTGGCGCGGCGGATGTTCCGGTGCCAGGCGTGGGCTCTGGGCACGGCGCTGGACTGGGCGGCAGGCCGTGCGGCGGCGAAGGGGTTCGCGCGGGTGACGGTGGCGTGCGAGCCGGCCGGGCACCGCTGGCGGGTGCTGGGGCAGCTCGCCGCCGGCCGGGGCGTGGCGTTTTGTCTGCGTGCAGCCGATGCTGACGTCGTGGGCACGCCGGACCGGGGACCCGACCTTCGATAAGACCGGTGAGAAGGACGCCGTGCTGATCGCGCGGCTGATTGACCGGCTGTTTGCCATGTGGCAGAGCGAGCCCGGGCACCCGGAGCGGCTGGACCCGGCACAGTTGTATAAGGCCCAGTCGACCGGCCACAACGGGTACGAGAACACCAAGGGCGGCGATCGCACTACGATCGATCCACCGGGCACGCCTAACCCCTGCGACGACGACGTGCAGGCCTGCCTGCAGCCTTGGTGGGGCATCCTAAGCCCGCTTGAGCCCTGGGCCGGCCCCGGGGACACCGCGCAGACCGCCGCGACAGGGATCATCCAGAATGTAAAGTCGGTGCGGCCGTGGGCGCCACCAGAGAACCAGCAGATATTCAAAGACTCCCGCGATCCGAGCGTCGTGCTCCCGCCGAGCTACGATACGGCCCCGCATATCAGCGCCACCTCGCTCAACGTCAGCTGCAGCCCGTCTTCGGTTCTCGTGGGCGCTCAAACCGCTTGCACGGCTACCGTGTCGAACCTCGATCCCACCTCTTCGCAGACCCCCTCGGGACCGGTCACGTTCAGCAGCAGCCGCCCTGGGTCGTTCACCCCCGCTCAGTCCTGCAACCTCAGCGGCACAGGCGGGTCGTCCAGCTGTTCCGTGCAATTCGCGCCGAGCGCGGGCTCGGTCGGGGTTGTATCGATCACGGCGACCTACAACGGGGACGCGAACCACCTGGGAAGCACCGGATCTTCTTCCCTCAACGTCTTCGACTTCACGTTGACCGCGACCCCGTCGGACCGGACCGTACTGCGTGGGAACTTCGCCCCCTCCACGGTCACAACGGCCCTGGTCCCCGGGTCGGCGGGCGCTCCTGCCTCGGTCGGGCTGGCCGTGTCCGGGCTACCCGCGGACGCATCGTCCGGACCGTCCACCTTGGCCTTGCCTGGAACCGGGACGTTGACGATCCAGACAGGGGCGGTGTCACTCGGAGATTTCGCCCTCACAATTTCCGGTACGGTCCAAGGAGGCTCACGATCCGCTGCCGTCGGTCTTCACATCTACGACTTCACCGTGACAACGACTCCCAGCAGCCTCCAGGTTCTGACGACGGGCTCGAACACGTACTCGGTAAGTGTTCTCTCGGCTCCCGGATCGACCACGACGGGGCTGCCCCCGATCGCGCTGGCTGTCAGCGGTCTGCCCTCTGGGGCCACAGGTGGCTTCAGCCCAAACAGTGGAACTCCCAGCTTCGTGTCGACTCTAACCATAACCACAAGCAGTACGCCCAGCGGCACGTACACGCTGACGATCGCGGGAACCGATGGTCGCACCCCTGAGGGCGGGAGTCGCAATACGCACTCGACACTCGTCGTCTTGACTCCGGCGCAGGCGCTTCAACTTGTCATCAACCAGGTCAACGATCTCCAGTCAGACGGCGTTCTGAATCATGGTCAGGCGAACTCTCTGGTCGTGAAGCTGCGCCATGCCATCGACAACCTAAACCACAGGCAACACAAGCGCACCGCCTGCAACCAGCTGTCGGCGTTCGTCCACGAGGTCAATGCGTATGTGTCCACCGGCATTCTTACGCCGGCCCAGGCCAATACGCCTCTCGGCGGACCGCTGGGAGTCCAGGCGATAATGGCCGCCATTCCCTGCTGAGATCCCAGCAAGCTGGTGCACGGCACCATGACGATTTGCGGTGAAGCCGTCCGCCGACCTGCCGGATCTGGCGGGATAACCGGCCCGCGCGCTAGTACGGCAGCCGTACTTCGTTATCTGACTGGGCGGCGGGCGGTGGACCGCTGCGGGTGTTGTGCCCGGATCGGGCTGGTTGCGGCGTGTTGATCACGTGTTGAGGCGGCCGCCTCGTGATCATTAGCTCGTGACAGTTCCTGATCTTGAGGCGGCCGCTGCCGCCATGGTAGAGGCCGGCCGGGCCGAACAGAACCTCGATGAGCTGATGGGCGCGCTGGCCTGCTGTTTCGGGCGGGTGGAGCCGCGCCGTCAGGCCCGTAAGTACATTGCCTGCCTGATGAGCGGCGTGCCGCGCAAGAACTGCTGGAGCCTGGCGGAGCAGGCCGGGGACGCCACCCCGGACAAGATGCAGCGCCTGCTGGAGCGCGCCTGCTGGGATCACCTGGCCGTGATGGGCGCGGTGGCGCGGTTCGCGGCCGGGCACCTGGGCGGCGAGGACGCTGTCGTGGTGATCGATGAGTCGGGGCAGCTGAAGAAGGGCGAGCGCACCGCCGGGGTCAAGCGCCAGTACGTGGGATGCGCCGGGCGGGTGGAGAACGCGATCAACGTTGTGTACTGCAGCTACGGCGTCCCGGCCGGGCATGCGCTGGCCGCGGCGCGCCTGTACCTGCCGGCCGAGTGGGCCGCTGACCTGCCGCGGCGCCGGGCCGCCGGGGTGCCCGGTGAGGTGGAGTTCAAGACCAAGCCCGCGCTGGCCATCGAGATGCTCACTGTCCTGGCCGGGCAGGGCATCAGCCCGCCGTGGGCCGCCGCCGATGAGGTGTACGGGCGCGACAAGAAGCTGCGGGCCTTCCTGGAGGACCGCGGCACCGGGTACGTGCTCGGCGTGCCGTGCTCGTTCCGGATCACGGCGTCCCCGGGCCGCAAGATCCGCGCGGATGCCGCGGCCAGGCTGGTGCCGGCCAGGGCCTGGATGACCGCATCCTGCGGCAAGGGCTCCAAGGGCGACCGGGACTACGCCTGGGCATGGCTGGCCACCGCCAGCCCCCGCCACACCCTGCTGGTCCGCCGTAACCTGCATGACCCGTCCGCTGACCTGGCGTTCTTCTACTGCCACGTTCCCGGCGGCCGGTCCGCGTGCTTCACCACCCTGATCCGCGTCGCGGGCCGCCGCTGGCCCGTCGAAGAGGACTTCCAGGTAGGTAAAGGACAGTTCGGGCTGGCTGACAGCCAGGTTCGCACCTACACCGCCCTGTACCGGCACCTCGTGCTGTCCATGGCCGCCCTCGCCGTCTGCGCCGTCACCGCGGCCGGCGCCCGGCCCCGCACCACCGCCCTGCCGCCCCCGCCGCGCCACCCCGACGAGCAGCCACCCAATGACCCCGGGCTGATCCCGCTGACGGTCGCCGAGGTCAAGCGCCTATCCGGCCTGCTCACCCGCACCTGGCAGACCGCCCGGCACTACCTGCACTGGTCCTGGTGGCGGCGCCGCCACCAGGCCAGAGCCCGATGGTTTCACCAGCGCGCCCGCCTCCGGCGGCTGGCGGCCGGGCCATGATCAAGTCACGAAATACGGCTGCCGTACTAGGTACGCGGAACATGTGGCTGACGAAACCCGCAGCCAATTCCCGCACGGTTCGCGAGGTGACGGTGGTCAGGGGCGGGCCGGACCGTTGGCCCCCCGCCTTTCAGGTCACCACTCGCGCCCAGCGCTGGCCGTGGCGATGCAGCGGGCACGTGACCGATCCGGGCAGGAGCTGACTGATCCGGGTCCGGTCGCGTACATGTACGGCGAGTTCTCCGCTCTGGCACCGTACGAGACCCATGTGATCGACTCGTCGGCGATGTCCCCGGAAGACACCGCCAACGCTGTCCGGTCATCGGTGGCGACCGGCAAGATGCGCGTCAGCGGCCGATGACAGCCACACCCTCCCCGAGCGCCCAACGCGGCAGATGAGGGCAGGCTGCGGCCTGCGAGTCTTTAGCGCAGGCTGGCCGGGTTGGCTTGCTGCTGACACCATGTCAGCTGCCGGAGGCCGCATGGCTTGAACGCTCGTCCTCCACGGCCTGGCCCGTTGTGGCCAGTGACGCCCGGTATGTCACCGCACTCAGTTCCAGTACGTTTCCTACATCGCCTTCCAGTTCGAAGAATTGCGGTGCGTCCGGCACCCCGAATACCCGGTACAGGGCGTAGGAGTCTGGGTGGCGCTCCGCGAAACTCAGCTCAGCTGACGAAATGTAGAAAGGCGTGTCAGCGCCGAGCCTCGTGGTCTTGACCTCGATATAGCGCACGTGGCCGTCAGCGCGAAAGGAGCAGATGTCGTAGCCCAGTCCATCGCCATCCTCTTTGGCAGTCCATCTGACCCGTTCGGCCAGGTCAGGCCGTCCTCTGTGCCGTAACTGGCTACGCTCGTATTCCACCACGAGCTGCTCGCCGAGCGCACCCCATCGCCGGTTCTCCTCCTGAAGCAGCCCGTAGTCCGGGTGCCTGCCGCGGCGGTTCTCCCGGGCGCGAGGAAGCGTCCCGACGCGCTGCAGCCGCGAATTCTGGACAAGGTCACCAGGATCGACCCGCAGCAAGGCCAGCAGAGGCGGGCGCGTCTCCACGCGCCGCCGGATTTCCCCTGACAGAGCGGCCTGGTAGTTACCCATGGGCTTATAGCCCTGGATATAAGGCAAACCAAGATCGAGCATGGCTGCGCTGATGTTCTGGTGCTTGAACTCGATGGCCGAGGCGGTGCGCTTCGCATTCAGCTTCTGGCTCAGCGCCCGCCTGTGGGCTGCCTTCGAGTACGTCTGGCCCGAGAGTTCTGCCCGGAGCATCACCAGATAGTCCTCAACTGTGGCCCTGACCTCTGCGTCGCTCCAGTCTGCGCCAGTAGCCAACATCGCGAAACTAGGATCGACCTTTTCCCTCGCCTGACGAAACAGCTTCGCCACTGCCTTCTTCATCGCGTATTGGCTGCCCTCGCCGCGCCTCCACCAGTCAAAGGGAAGCCTACGACCTGACTCCTCATACGCCCGCCTGATGGGGCTGAGGCTTGAGTTAACGGATCCCCCGATCTGCGCCGCAATCCAACTCGAGTCGAGAAGCTCACCTGGCCGATCCATCATGAGATCGAAAATCAACTTACGATTCTTGGCCAGCGATCTATAAAAAGCCTCAGCACGGCGGCCATCACTCTCCCCCCACTCCAGGCCGTAGTGCATGTCACCCCCGGAGTGCTCATCCCACCGAGGATCGTCATCATCGAGCGTCACAGCGATCCGTCCTCTCGCGTTGCCTTCGTCCGAAAGCTATCGGAACGCACCAACGGTCTGCGGCATGTGCGGATGAAGCCGACAGGGTCCGGCGCTGGTTAGTCAGCCCTGCCCGGTTCGTTTGCGACGGCGTTGGCGAAGGCGGCCATGGACGGGAACTCCCAGTCGGGGGCGGCGTGTGCCGGGGGCGCTGGCGTGGCGCCCCAGCCTGGCCTGT
>Ga0070698_100009899_pt1 | contig 10192 bp, 9 predicted proteins | sample KBSK1502metaG_FD_65477 | JGI IMG/M metagenome (GOLD analysis project Ga0070698, IMG submission 65477) | Corn, switchgrass and miscanthus rhizosphere microbial communities from Kellogg Biological Station, Michigan, USA - KBS K1-50-2 metaG | ecosystem: Host-associated > Plants > Roots >... | reverse complement strand
GGGGTCGAAGCAACCGCCCACCTGCTCACCGAGCTCTGCGAGGCGCTGGCCGAGGACATGGACGTCCGTGTTGTGACCGGCGTCCTGCATGCGCACGAGAAGGAGCCGCACAAGGTCGTCCACAACGGCGTAGAGATCGTCCGCGTCGCGTCGACCTCCTTCGAGCGCTCGAGGATCCTCGCGCGCGCCGCCAACTATGCGACCTACCTCGGGAGCGCCCTGATCCGGGGGGCCGTCGGGCGTCGACCGGATGTCGTCCTCTGCATGACCGACCCGCCGATCGTCGCCGACATCGCTCTGCTCGTTGCCCGTCGCTACCGCGCGCCGCTCGTCGTCATCAGCCAAGACGTCTTTCCCGAGATCGCCCTGCAGCTGAGACGACTCGAGAATCCGGTGCTGATGAGCTTGCTGCGGGGCCTCGTCGGCCTGTACCTGCGCCGGGCCGACCGGATCGTCGCGATCGGAGAGACGATGCGCACACGGCTCGAGGAGAAAGGTGCCGAACCGGAGCGCCTGCGCGTGATCCCGAACTGGGTCGACACCAGCCGGCTCGCTCCGTCGGAGAAGGCGAACCCCTGGGCTCGCAACAATGGCCTCGACACGAAGTTCGTGGTCATGCATTCGGGCAACGTCGGGCACGCGCAGGACCTCGACTCGCTCGTGCGCGCCGCGACCTTTCTCCGTGATCTGGACGATCTGCGGATCATGATCATCGGGACGGGCGCCCGGCACGCCGAGCTCGTCGCACTGACAGAGCTGCTCGAGGTGGAGCAGGTGCAGTTCCTCTACTACCAGCTGCGCGAAGTGCTGCCGCAGTCCCTGTCGTCCGCGGACGTCCATGTCGTTGGGCTTGCCCCGGGCCTCGCCGGCTACGTCGTCCCGAGCCGCCTCTACGGCATCCTCGCCGTCGCGCGGCCGGTGATCGTGGCGGCAGACCCGGAGAGCGAGACCGCTCAGGTCGTCCAGCGGGTCGGCTGCGGCATCGTCCTTCCGCCTGGCCGCCCGGAGCTGCTCGCACGTGCAATCCGGGACGCGCACGACGGCAAGCACGACCTCCAGGCGATGGGTGTCCGCGGCCGCGAATGGGTCGAGCAGGAAGCGGACCGCTCCGTCGCCGTTCGGCGCTATCGCGACCTGCTGTTCGAGCTTGCGCCGCATTAAGACGGTCGGTCCGCGAAAGCAGCGCCGACCTTTTCTGCTCGGCGTCGCAACCGAGCGCCGAGTCGAGGTCGCCGCAGTGGCGCTGATCGTCGCGCTCGCGCTCGTCGCGGGCTGGAACGTCCACGGCTATCCGAGCGGTGCGGGCTACGACGTCCAACAGCATCAGGCATACGCCGATCTCCTGATCCACCACGGTCAGATTCCCGGACCGGAGACGCGCAGCGAGTACTACACACCGCCGCTCTTCTACGCGCTCGCCGGTGCTGCCACGGTGATCGGAGAGCACATCCACTCGGGCGATCCGCACAAGCTCGGGCAGGTGCTCAACTGGTTCGTTCTGCTGGCGTGCGGCGTCGTGCTCTGGCTCCTGACCCGCGAGTTGTTTCCTCGGCGCCCCTGGCTGCAGCTGTCCGCCCTCGCGTTCTTCTGTTTCTTGCCGGTCGTCGTGCGCGTCGGGGCGATGTTCCACCCGGAGCCACTCTCGATGCTCTTCAGCGCGGTTGCTCTGCTCCTCGCCGTACGGATGCTCGGCCGCCGCGATTACCGCTGGACGTTGGCGGTGGGGACGGGTGTCGTGCTCGGGCTCGGCCAGCTCGTACGCGCCTTCTCCCTCTGGACTTTTGCCGCCGTCGTGCTCGCGTTCGTCGTTGCGCGCGCCTGGCGTCCGCTCGCCGTGGTCGTCGCTACGACAGCGATCGTCGCGGCGCCGTGGTATCTCCGGCAAGCGCTCGAGTACGGGAATCCCGTTTTCGACCGGCCGACGAAGCACGAACCGGTCTGGGAGAGGCGGCCGGCCAGCTTCTACATCGGACTTGGCTGGCCGAAGGTCTTGAGCGATCCGGTTCGCCCGCATTTCCGCAACGAGGCACTGCCGACGACCTACAGCGAGGTGTGGGGCGACTACTTCGGCGTCTGGCGTGGCAACCGCGAGCGCCAGAGCTTCCTCGGCCTCCTACCGACGCTCCTCGCCCTCGCCGGCTGGATCTTGCTCCTCGTCCGCTCGTGGCGGGTGCCCGCTCGCTTACCGGTGGTCCTCCTACCGGGCCTCGGGATCCTCGGCTACCTCTACTTCACCGTGAGTTACCCGACCCCGGACGGCGACGTGCTCAAGGCGAGCTACATGCTGACCACGGCTCCAGCCTGGGCGCTCGCGTTCGGCTATGCGGTCGAGCGTATTCCTGGCCGGCTCCGTCTCGTCGCCGCTCTTGTTCTGGCCGCCTCGGCGCTCGCGAGCCTGCCGTTCCTGCTGTACTGATCGCCGTGACGACGGTTCTCTTCACCTGCGCTGGGCAGCGCGTGGACATCGTCGGTGCCTTCCACCGTGCGGGGGCCGTCACGGTCGCAACCGACGTCAACAAGCTCGCACCGGCTCTCTACCACGCCGATCACCACGTCCTCGTCCCGCGCATCGACACGCCCGAGTACGTGCCAGCCTTACGTGAGCTCATCGACGAGCACGACGTTCAGCTGATCGTGCCGCTCACCGACCTCGACCAGCTCACGCTTGCACGTGCGCGCGAGGAGCTCAACGCCCTTGTCCTCCTTCCCGACGCCAAGATCGTCGAGCGACTCGAGGACAAGTACCTTGCCCATCTGCTCTTCGAGGAGCGCGGCATCGCGTCCCCGCCCACGTGGCTACCGGAGAGGGTGCCGCCGGATGCGCCGTTCCCACTGCTCGTCAAGGCGCGCCACGGTTTCGGCTCGCGACACATCTACCGCGCGGAGAATCGCGGCGAGCTTGATTTCTTCCTTGGCTACAGCCCGGTCGAGTCGATCGTTCAGGCCCGTCTCGGCGGCGAGGAGTTCTCGATCGACGTCTTCTGCGACCTCGACGGGCGCTGTCTCAACGCGATTCCGCGCACGATGATCGAGTCGAAGGGCGGCGAGTCGATCAAGGGGATGACGATCCGCGACGAGCGGCTGATCGAGCTGGCGAGGAGTGTCTCCGAGCAGCTCGAGCTCGTCGGCCCGGCGAACATCCAGTGTTTTCGCGAGGCGGACGACACGCACTTCGTCACGGACATCAACACTCGCTTCGGAGGTGGCTTCCCGCTCCCGCTCGCCGCAGGCGGACGCTACCCCGAGCTCGCGCTCGCACTGGCACGGGGAGAGCGCCCCGAGCCGAGGCTCGGCGACTTCCGCGAAGGCATCGTGATGACCCGCTTCTTCTCCGACCTCAGCCTGATGCAGAACGGCGACGGAACGTTGAAGCCTTTGGCAGAGGTGTGAGCTCGGAGCTCCGGGACATACGCACCCTGTTCGTCTCGCGACTGCGTGCGACTGAGCGATTGCGGCGTCGGGCGTTCTCTTTCTCGGTGGCTTCGCTCCTGTGCGGATCAGCGGCGCTGCTCGTTTGGAACGCCGTCCACTCCGACTGGTTGCGCGGCTACGACGCGTGGCAGAACTGGCGCTACGAGCAAGTGATCGAGCACGGGAACTTGCCGGGGCGCACCGACACCGATGAGTGGCACAACCCTCCGCTCTTCTACGCCACGGCTCGTGTTGTGCAGGGGCTCGCCCACGTTGCCGGCCTGGATAAGCCGGAGAAGGCCGTTCAGTTCATCGGCGTAGCGTGCGGGCTCGGACTTGTCGTGCTGGCGTTTCTCATCGCGCGCGAGCTCTTCCGCGGCTCTCGGACTGCGCAACTCGGCGCGCTCGCATTCGCTCTGGCGACTCCGGTTCTCGTTCGCGGCTCGATCATGTACCACCCCGACCCGCTCGCGTCGCTGCTCGTCGCCGCAAGCACCTACGTCCTCGTCCGCGCGCTCGCTCGAGAGCGCCTGACATTGGCGAACGGGATCGCGGGCGGAATCCTCGTCGGGCTGGCGTGTCTGACGAGGACGTGGGCGCTGGCGGCGCTCGTGGCGCTGACTGTCGTCCTCGTGACACACGCGCGAAGGGGTTCGCTGCGGCGTCCTTCGCTGAAAATGCTGGCAGCCTTCGTGACGTCGGCGTTCGTCCTGACCGCACCCTGGCTCGTCTATAAGGGAGTCCGGTTCGGGAGCCCGCTGGCGTACAGTCAGCCGGTCGCGGCACAGTGGAAGCACAAGGGTCGCCCGGCGAGCTTCTACGTCGGTCTCTCGATTCGAGACGTGTTCTCGCAGCCTTATGCACCCCACTACCGGAATCAGCTGCTGCCGGTCGTCTACACGGATTGGTGGGGTGACTACTGGCGCTACTTTCGCGTCCCTATCGAGATGATCAACGAGCCCGCACGCCTGCCGAACCCATACAACCGTCAACTGGTCGAGCAGTCCTATGTGGGCATCCTGCCCTCGGCGCTCGCCGTCTTCGGACTCTTCGCACTCGGCTGGACCGCGGTTCGGCGCAAGTCTCTGGCCCTAGTCGCGCTGCTTCTGCCGCTGATCGTGCTCGGCGCTGCCTTCGTTGGCTTTCTCGTGAAGTACCCCAAGCTCGACGGTGACAACATCAAGGCGCTCTACCTCCTCGATGCGGTCGTGCCGCTCGCCGTCTGCGCCGGTTGGGCTCTTGACCGGGTGCGACGACTCAACCGGCTCGTCTTCGGTGCATTCGGCTTGCTGCTTCTCGACGCTGCCTTCCTCGACGTTCGCTTCCTGGTTCTGCCCTCATGAGGTACATCGTCACCGGTGCCGCCGGGTTCATCGGCTCGCATCTCTCGGAAGCGCTCAGCGAACGCGGCCACGACGTCGTCGGCATCGACTCCTTCACGGACTACTACGACCCCGCGCTGAAGGAGGAGAACGCCGCCGACCTCAGCGTCTCACGGCTCGATCTCGCGGAGCAGAACCTTGCGCTCGACGGTTTCGACGGCGTCTTTCATCTCGCCGGCCAGCCCGGCGTACGCAGCTTCGGCGACGTCTTCGAGGTCTACGTGCACCGGAATCTGCTGGCGACGCGGCGCGTGTTCGAGAGCGCAGCCGCAGCAGGCGTGCGGGTCGTCTTCGCGTCGTCGTCGTCGATCTACGGCGACGCCGAGACCTATCCGACGCGCGAGGACGCAGAGCCGCGGCCGATCTCGCCCTATGGGATTACGAAGCTCGGCTGCGAGCAGCTCGCTCACGCCTACGCGAAGGGGTTCGGGCTCGACGCGGTCGTCCTCCGCTACTTCACGTTCTACGGACCGCGCCAGCGTCCCGACATGGCGCTCGCTCGAATGGTGAGGGCTCTCGCCCTTGGCGCGACCTTCGAGCTGTACGGCGACGGCCTCCAGTCCCGCTCCTTCACCTACGTTGCGGACGGCGTCGAGGCCACGATCGACGCGATGGAGAACGCGCCCGCTGGTGCGCTCTACAACGTCGGTGGCGGGTCCGAAGCCACGGTCCGCGACGTGATCGCGACGCTGGAGCGCGTTTCCGGGCGCACGCTCGACGTGGTCGACGGGCTTGCCGCGGCGGGTGACGTGCGGCGCACCTCGGCGGATACGAGTCGGATCGAGCACGACCTCGGCTGGCGCGCGACGACCTCACTGCACGACGGTTTGCAGGCCCAGTGGGAATGGGCCTCGGTTAGAGTCGCCGCGCCTTGAGCACGCGCGACACGGATCTCGACTCCGAGCAGGAAGTCGATCTCGCCCGGTACTGGCACGCCATCGTGGCGCGGTGGTGGCTGCCACTCGCCGGTTTGCTCGCCGGTGCCGTGATCGGGTACCTCTTCTCGCTCGGCGGCAAGCAGGTCTGGGAGGCGAGCACGAACGTCTACCTCGGCGCCTCGTACAGCGCGATTGGCGGAATCCTTCTCCAGGGACCGCAGGCCAATCCCTCGACCGTCAACACCATCGCTCGCGCACAGGACTCGATTGCGTTCGCCGCGCATGAGGCGGGCATGAGCCCAGGTGAGCTGCGGAGAGGCATCTCGACGAAGACGATCTCCTCCGGAGTGTCGACGAGCACCGTGCGCACGACGGCGAATCCTCTGGTGCGGCTCACCGTGCAGGCTTCGACGCGACGCAAGGCGCAGGTTGCGGCCAACGCGCTGGCGTCGATCGTGGTCGAACGGCTCTCGGGCTACGCAGACCGGAAGATCAAGACGTTGCAGGAGCAGATCAGTTCCGACCAGGCGCAGATCGATGCGATTCGACGGCAGGCACGCGGGTCGTCGGATCCGACCTCGAAGGCCGTCTTCGGCGTCCAGCTCGGCGCGGTCCTCGACGATCAGCTGCAGGCGAAGCAGCTCGTGATCCAGGCAGAGGAGGTCGAGCGCCCGCAGGTGCTCACGCACGCAGCTGCCGTCAGGACGACCGCTCGCGGCCGGCGCAACTCGGTCGTGGTCGGTGCGTTCATCGGCCTGTTGCTCGGTCTGGGCGCTGCGATCGTCTGGGATCGCGCGCTCCGCCGCCGCTTGCGTTAATGCTCGAAGGAAAGACCTTGGCCGTCGTGGTGCCGGCCTATGACGAGGAAGAGCTCCTGGCGACGACGATCCTTGGCATCCCTGACTTCGTCGATCGCATCATCGTGGTCGACGACGCGTCCAATGACGGCACCGCGAAGGTCGCGAGGGAGGCCGGCGACTCGAGGGTGGAAGTGCTGACGCACGAGCGGAACTCGGGCGTCGGCGCGGCGATCGTCACCGGCTATCAGCAGGCGGTGGCGGAAGGGATCGACCTCGCTGGCGTGATGGCAGGAGACAATCAAATGGATCCGGGTGACCTCCAGAAGCTCGCGCTGCCGGTCGCACGCGGCGACGTGGACTACGCGAAAGCCAACCGCCTGATCTCCGGCGAGGCGTGGCGGGTGATCCCGCGCTCGCGCTACCTGGGCAACGCGGTTCTCTCGTTCCTGACCAAGCTCGCCTCGGGGTACTGGCACATCGCCGACTCGCAATCCGGTTACACCGTCGCCAGCCGCGAGATCCTCGAGCAACTCGACCTCGATCGCATCTATCCCGGCTACGGCTTCCCAAACGACATGCTCGTCCATCTGAACGTGTGGAACGCGCGCGTGCGCGACGTGCCGTCGCGACCCGTCTACGGGATCGGCGAGCGGTCGGGGATCAAGATTCGCAAGGTCATCCCGCGTATCTCCTGGCTCCTGCTGAAGGGTTTCTTCTGGCGGATGCGCGAGAAGTACGTCATCCGGGACTTCCATCCCCTCGTGTTCTTCTACGCGCTCGGGTTCCTGATGACCTTGGTCGGTCTCGGGCTCGGGATTGCAGAGGTGGTGTTACGGATCCTCGGGAACGCGGTCTCGGTCGGGACGGTCGTCCTCGTCGCCCTGCTGCTCATCTTCGGGTCCCAGTTCACCCTGTTCGCGATGTGGTTCGACATGGAGTCGAACAAGGACCTGCGCTGAACATCAGGGCTCAGGGAACCTCGACCACCATTCCCTCGTGGGCGAGCTGAGGCAGAGGGCCGCGGCCGTTGGCGAGCCCACGCGCGCGAGCTTCTAGCCGCTCCAGCGCCTCGTCCGTGTGGCTCGGCTCGTGATGGAACAGGACGAGCCGGCGAGCCCCGACTGCACGCGTGAACGCGACCGCGTCGTCGACACTCGAGTGACCCCAGCCGATTCGCTGCCGGTATTCGTCCTCGAAGTACTGCGCATCGTGCAGCAGCGCGTCGACGTCGGCCGCGATCGACGAGCCCGAGATCCAGTCGCTCGGCCTGGAGGCGATCTCACCCGTCAGCGCCGGCTCGTGATCGGGCAGGTACGCAAAGCTCCCCTCGGTCGTCTCGACGCGATAACCGACGGTCGGGCCAGGATGCACGACGAGGTCGGCGGTCAGTGATGCGCCGTCGATCGTCCACTGATCTTTCGGCACATCGTGGAACGAGAGCTCCGCGGGGACCTCTCGGAGGTCGACCGGGAAGAGCGGTGGCGAGAAGTAGCGCGCAATGCGCTCCTGCAGGCTGAGCAGCGGCGAGGGAGGGCCCCAGAGCTCGAGTGACACGCGCTCATCCCAGAGAGGGGCGAAGAACCGGAGGCCCTCGAGGTGGTCGAGATGAAGGTGAGTCAGACAGAGATGGATCCGGCGGGCGCCGCGCTCCTCGAGCTCGACGCCGAGCTGCCGGATGCCAGTGCCGGCGTCGAGCACGAGGATCGACTCTCCCTCCAGTCGCACTTCGATGCACGACGTGTTCCCGCCGTAGCGAACCGTCTCGGGCCCTGGTGTCGCGACCGAACCGCGGCAGCCCCAGATCTTCAGGCGCATCCCAACACCGGCCTAGTCGGGCCAGAAGATCGCGACGACTCCGACGAACTCGTCCGCATGAGCGAACAACGGGAACGCCGTCACTTCGATCTCTCGGTCGATGCCTTCAGCGCTCGTGATCCAGAAGCGTTCGTGTGTAGCGCGTTGTTCATTCAGAGCCTTCCAGACCGGGCGCCGCTCGGCCGGTAAGGGCTCGGACTCCTGCGTTCGCGGAGCCAAGGTCTGGGCCCAGTCCTCGATCGGCATCTCACCGGACTCCGCGAACGTGCGCCCGACGACGGCTTCCGCTGCCTCGTTGTAGTAGACGAGCATCCCGTCGGCGTCGGCGATCAGGGTCGGAGTCGCGAGATTGGAGGCGAATTCTCGGGCGAGGATGAGGACGAGGTGCTTGTGCCGCCGCGTTTCCATGGCGTAAGCGTTACGCGCAGGTTCTGCTGTGTAAAGCCCTCGTAAAGTCTGCGGCCTGGGATCAGGAGACCTGGGTAGCATCCCGCCGATGCCTGCCGCCGTCGTCACGGGTGGGGCCGGCTTTCTCGGCTCGCATCTCTGCGATCACCTGATCTCGCGGGGCTTCCGCGTCATCTGCGTGGACAACCTCGACACCGGGTCGCTCCAGAACGTCGAGCACCTCCGCGGGGACGCATTCCTCTTCCTGAACCACGACGTTACCCAGCACCTCGAGGTCGAGGAGCCGGTCGACTTCATCTATCACCTGGCCAGCCCTGCGAGCCCGATCGACTACGCGCGACTCCCGCTGCAAACGCTCAAGGTCGGCTCGTACGGGACGCACAATGCGCTCGGTTTGGCGAAGTTCAAGCGCGCGCGCTTCCTCCTCGCGTCGACGAGTGAGGTCTACGGCGACCCACAGGTGCATCCGCAGCCCGAGACCTACTGGGGAAACGTCAACCCGATCGGGCCGCGAGGCGTCTACGACGAGGCCAAGCGGTACTCCGAAGCGATGGCCATGGCCTACCACCGCCAACAGGGTGTGGACACGGCGGTTGCGCGCATCTTCAACACCTATGGCTCCAGAATGCGGCCCAACGACGGGCGTGCGGTTCCGACGTTTGTCCGACAGGCCCTCGAGGGCAAGCCTCTGACCGTGTTCGGCGACGGTACCCAGACCCGGAGCTTCTGCTACGTCGACGACCTGATTCGCGGGCTCGTCGCACTGGCCGAGTCAGGTGAGCATCTCCCGGTCAACATCGGGAATCCGACCGAGTTCACGCTGAACGAGCTCGCGGAGACCGTCATTCGCGTCACCGGCTCGAAGAGCGAGATCGTCTACGAAGCCCTTCCCGTCGACGATCCGCAGGTCCGCCAGCCGGACATCACCCGCGCGCGCCAGCTGCTCGGTTGGGAACCGCAAGTCCAACTCGAGGAAGGGCTCCGCAAGATGCTTCCCAGCACAGGGCGGGAGCGGGTCATTGCTTAGACGCGTAGGGGTTGTCTCGGCGATCGTTCTCGTCGCCTCGGCTCTCGCTGTGCCCGCGGCCCAGGCGAAGCAGCACCTGCTCGTCGGCCTCCAGGACGACGCGATGACCCTGCGCGGCAATCCGACTTTCACCTTCGCGACGATGAAGGACCTGCGCGTCCAGCTCGTCCGGATGAACCTCAACTGGCCGGACGTCGCCAAGCGCCGTCCGGCGCATCCCCAGGATCCGGCCGATAGCGCCTATGACTGGACGCTCTACGACCGCGCAATCCGTTACGCGTCGCAGAACGGCATGCAGGTCATGCTGACGATCCTGTTCACCCCTTCCTGGGCGAACGGCGGCAACGCGACGAACGTTCCACCGACGAACTACAACGACCTTCGCAATTTCGCCTATGCCGCGGCGCAGCGCTACAGCGGGAAGTACATCCCGAACACCGATTCGTTCGACGAGATTTATCTGCCGGCCGT
>Ga0070698_100009898_pt1 | contig 10192 bp, 6 predicted proteins | sample KBSK1502metaG_FD_65477 | JGI IMG/M metagenome (GOLD analysis project Ga0070698, IMG submission 65477) | Corn, switchgrass and miscanthus rhizosphere microbial communities from Kellogg Biological Station, Michigan, USA - KBS K1-50-2 metaG | ecosystem: Host-associated > Plants > Roots >... | reverse complement strand
CGGCTCGAGCTACGACCCGCACGTCGACGGCGCCATCGACATCAAGGGCGGCTCGTTCGTCGCGCCGGACCTCGGCACGTCGTTCTCGGGGCTCGACACGCGGATCGACCTGAAGCCGGACGCGGTCACGATCAACGAGTTCCGGATCCTCGACAAGAACAAGAAGGCGATGACCATCGGCGGCAGCCTCGCGGTCCACGAGCGCTCGGTCGGCGCCGTGGACATCAAGGTGCAGTCGGACGACTTCAAGGTGATCGCGAACAAGACCGCGGACCTGAAGTTCGACAGCGACTTCCACATCACCGGCACCGTCCGCGCGCCGAAGGTGGAAGGCAGCGTGGAAGTCGAGCCGGGCACGATCGACGTCGCCGAGGTGCTGCGGCTGGCGGGCGAGCGAAGCGCCTACTCGACGACGGCGACGGAGATCTCGCCGACGGAGTCCGCCGGGCCGGAGCCGACGACCCCGGAGCTGCCGTCGATGTTCGACGCGCTGGACCTGCGGCTCGGCCTCGCGATCCCGGGCGATCTGCTGCTGAAAGGGAACAACATCAAGCCGTCGAACGCGCCGATCGACGTGGGCGACATGAACGCCTACGTCGGCGGCGCCGTGAGCCTCGTGAAGCCGCCGGGCGGCAAGGTGCGCATCACGGGCGAGGTCAACACCGTTCGCGGCACCTACTCGTTCCAGGGGCGGCGGTTCGACATCATGCGTGACGGCCGCATCCGCTTTCCGGGCAGCGACGTCATCGATCCGCTGCTCGATCTGACCGCGCGGCGCGTCATCGCCGGCATCGACACGTTCGTCCACGTGCGCGGGTCGATGCTGCAGCCCGAGCTGTCGTTCAGCAGCAACCCGCCGCAGGACGAATCGGACATCCTGTCGCTCATCATCTTCGGCACGCCGACCAACGAGCTCGGCGAGACGCAGCAGGTCGCGCTCGCCGTGCGCGCGCAGGAGCTCGCCGGCGGCTACCTGGCGTCGGGGTTGTCGGAGGCGATTGCCGGAGCGCTGAACCTCGACGAGTTCGAAATCCAGGCGGCGGGGGAGTACGGGCTCGGACCGAGCGTGACCGTCGGGCAGCAGGTTGCCAAGGGCTTGTTCGTCCGGCTGCGGCAGGGGTTCGGCGCCGAGCAGGCGACCGAGTTCATCCTCGAGTATCAGCTCACGAGCTTCCTGCGCCTGCAGGGGACCCTGTCCGATGTCTCGGGCAACGTCCAGCGCAACGCGTTCCGCCGGGTCGAGCGCGGCGGGCTGGACCTGATTTTCTTCTTCAATTATTAGCTGGCAGCTGGCGGCTGGCAGCTGGCAGTGGCTGGGCAGCTGGCCGCGGCTGGCAGCTTCAAGGCCGCTGCCTACTGCCCGCTGCCTGCTGCCCGCTGCCCGCTGCCCGCTGCCAGCTGACTTGCACCCGCGCGTCGTTGAAGCACGCGCCGCCGCCGACATCGGTCAGCGTGTCGGGCACCAGCGCGGTCCCCGTGTAGCCGTTCGCCGTGTGCTTTCTCCACAACCCCTTCGGCAGCGACACGGTGCCGCGACGAATCCAGCTTCCGAGCCTCGCGTTGCAGCGGACCTCGCCGAGCGCGTTGAAGACGCGTACTTCGTCGCCTTCGCCGATGCCGCGCTCCGCCGCGTCGTCAGGGTGGATGAGGAGACGAACCTCCGGCCGCGGAATCTCCGCGAGCGTCGAGCTGATGGTCTTCTCGCTGGCCGGTGAAATGAGCGCGAGCGGGAACTCGTCCGTTGCCGGGTCGGGCTGATACACGTACAGGCCGGCCGCCGACTCGTTCGCCAGCGCCTCCGGATAGAGATCGATCTTCTGATCCGCGGTCCGCGGAAACACGTCGCGGAACTGGATGGGCCGGCCGTCGAACGGCGCGGTGGCCGAGCCGCAGTCCCGCACTTCATCGCCCGCCGCGCCCGGCAGACGCGAAAGGACGTCGAGCATCTCCTCGAGCTCGCCGCGCGGGTCGCTCCCTTCGCGCAATCCCGTCATCTCGAGCAGGTCGCCGAACACGTCCGCGTTGCAGCGCGACTCGCCAATCGGCTCGATCACCGGCCGTCCCAGGCCCATCGTCCACGGACCGTACGACTTCACCAGGTCGTAGCCCTCGAGGAAGGTCGTGTTCGGCAGCAGCACGTCGGCGTAGCGCGCGGTGTCGGTCATGACCTGCTCGAAGACGACGGTGAACAGGTCGTCTCGTTCGAGGCCGCGCAGCACGCGCCGCTGGTCGGGGGTCGTCACCGCGGGGTTGCTGTTGTAGACGAACAGCATCCTGATGGGCGGATCGGCTTCGAGCAGCGCGCGCCCGAGCTGGTTCATGTTGATGATGCGGGTGGCCGACTCCTGAGCGCCGATCCACGTGTTGGTGATGCCCCACGACGCGGAGTTGCTCATCATGTAGCCGCCGCCGCGTTCGCCGAACTTGCCGCCGACGGCGGGCAACGCGAGGATGGCCAGCGACGCGCTGCCGCCGTTCCGGTTGCGCTCCTGGCCGTAGCCGCAGCGCACGAGCGCCGGCCTCGTCATCGCGTAGAGCTCCGCGACGCGGCGGAGCGCGTCGACCGGCACGTCCGCTTCGGCCGCCGCGCGCTCGAACGTCCATTCGCGAGCGCGTTCGCGCAGCCGTTCGGCGCCGCGCGCGTGCGCCCGCAGGAACGCCTCGTCCGCATGTCCTTCCTCGAAGAGATACCGGTGGATCGACAGCGCAACCGGCAGGTCGGTGCCGGGCCTGACCGCCAGATGGATGTCGGCCTTTCTGGCGAGCGGCGTCGTGCGCGGATCGATGACGACGAGCGTGGCCCCGCGGCGCTGCGCCTCACGGATGTGCGGAACGAGATGAACGCCGGACGCGGAGGGGTTCGCGCCCCAGAGGATGATCAGGCGCGCCTCGGGATAGTCCTTGTACGTGACCGACGGCATCTTGCCGTACATCGACAGGTTGGCGGCGCCCGTCGGCGCCGCGCAGACGGTCCTCGCCAGGCGTGACGCGCCGAGCCGCCGGAAGAGCGTGGCGTCGCTGGTGTCCTGCGTCAGCAACCCGTTCGACCCGCCGTAGCTGTACGGCAGGATCGATTCGCCGCCCCACCTGTCGCGCGCGTCGAGCAACCGCTCGGCGATCGTCGCGAGCGCTTCTTCCCACGTGACACGCGCGAAGCTGGCCGCCCCCTTCGGTCCCTTGCGGACCGCCGGGTACGTCAGGCGATCGGGTCCGTAGACGCGCTCGGGAAATCGGCGCACCTTCGCGCAGATGTATCCGTCGGTCACCGGGTTGACGTGCGAGCCGTCGATCGACACCGCGCGGCCCTCCTGGACGGTCACGTCGAGACTGCAGGCATCGGGACAGTCGAGCGGGCAGACGGTCGCGACCACGTGCTCGGGCGTGAAGGACGACGGCTTCATTTCGATACATTATCGTGCATGCCGCAACCGCACGTGGTCATCGTAGGCGGCGGATTTGGCGGGCTCAACGCCGCGAAGGCGCTGCGCAAGGCGCCGGTGCGCGTCACGATCATCGACCGCCACAACCACCACCTCTTCCAGCCGCTGCTGTACCAGGTCGCCACCGCGACGCTGTCGCCGGGCGACATCGCGTCGCCGATCCGCTGGATCCTGCGCCACGCGCGCAACACGCGCGTCCTGCTTGGCGACGTGCGCGCGGTGGACCTCACGGCCAGGCGCCTCAGTCTCGTGGACGGGGAGGTGGTCGAGTACGACTACCTGATCGTCGCGGTTGGAACGAGTCACACCTACTTCGGCCATGACGAATGGGCGGCGTATGCGCCGGGGTTGAAGACGCTCGAGGACGCGCTCGCGATTCGCCGCCGCATCCTCGTCGCCTTCGAGCATGCCGAGCGCGAGACCGACCCGGCGCGACAACAGCGGCTGTTGACGTTCGTCCTCATCGGCGGCGGGCCGACCGGCGTCGAGCTTGCGGGCACCCTCGCGGAGATCGCGCGGCAGACGCGCGCCGAGTTCCGCAACATCGACACGAGCGCCACGCGCATCATCGTCGTCGAGGCAGGGCCGACCATTCTCTCGTCATTCGCGCCGAAGCTTCGCGACGCGGCGCGCCGATCGCTGCAGCGCCTGCGCGTCGAGGTTCGGGAGAATACGCCCGTGACCGGTGTCGACGCACACGGCGTGGTGCTCGGGTCCGAGCACCTCGACGCCGCGACCGTGCTGTGGACCGCCGGCGTGGCGGCGTCGCCGGTCACCGCGACGCTCGGCGTGCCGCGCGACCGCGCCGGGCGCGTCATCGTCGAACGGGACCTCTCGGTGCCCGGGCATCCGGAGGCGTTCGTGATTGGCGATGCCTCCGCATTCGTGGATGCGGCAGGCAACCCGCTGCCCGGCGTGGCGCAGGTGGCGATGCAGGGCGGCGTGCACGCCGCACGGACGATCCTCCGGCGGATCGAGGGGAAGCCGTCGCGGGAGTTCCGCTACAACGATCGCGGCAGCATGGCGATCATCGGCCGGGGGTCGGCCATCGCCGATATCCGGGGGCTCAGGTTTTCAGGACCGCTGGCCTGGCTCGCCTGGCTCTTCCTCCACATCTTCGAGCTGATCGGTTTCCGCAACCGCCTCGTCGTGATGATCGAATGGGCGGCGGCATACGTGACGCTGCAGCGCAGCGTGCGCCTGATTACGTATCAGGAGACGGATCGCACCGAGAGCTGATCCGGAGAATCCCGTTCCATCCTTGACTCATCCGGGCGCCGATCGGGCCGTCATTTGCTACGTGAAGGCGCGGAGGACAGGAATGAGGCTTACTCAGATCGCGGTATCTCTCACCATCGCCGTGTGCGCGGTGTACGGTTGCCAGCGCGGCCCTGACACGAAAGGCGACGTTCGCAAGGCGCTCGACCAGGCGAATATGCCGGCTGTCGACGTGAAGGTCGATACCGACGAGCACATCGTCCATTTGAAGGGGGTCGTCGGTTCGATGGCCGAGCGTTCACGCGCGCAGGAAGTAGCGGACGCGGTGGTCGGGACATCGGGACGCGTGCTCAACGAGCTGACCGTCAAGGGCGTCAACGACACCACCGCGGGCGACCTCGATGGCGACATCCGGAAGAACCTCGACAAGATGATCGACAACGATCCGACGCTGAAGCAGCGCGACATCACCTTCGAGGTCGTCAACGGGATGGTCACCATCAAGGGCAAGGTGCGAACCGTGGACGAGAAGAACCGCGTCGGCGACATGACGAAGGCCGCGGCCGGCGTCAAGGATGTCGCCAACGGGTTGCAGATCGAGGCGGCCGCTCACTGACGAGCGGCCGAGCGGCGCGCGAAGCGAAGGCCGATGCCAGCGCCGAGCGCGAGCAGGCCGACGAGGCCGACGAGCGGCAGCGGGCTCGCTGTTCTCGGCAGCGGCTTCCTGGCAGTCTGGCCTGCTTGAGGCTCGTTGCGCCCGCTGGTGCCGACGGGCGGCTCCGACGCGCTCGATGCGCGCGCCTGGCGTCGCGGTGCTGCAGCGGGGCGCGATTCGCGCGGCGCTACCCGTGGCGCCGGTTTCTCGCGGCTCGGCGCCCGTTCTTCGACGGCGGCCGGCTCCTGCTGCGCCGCGGCCGCGGTGTTCCGTGAAACCGTCGCTTCAGGTTCGGCGGTGAAGACGGTTCCTGCACCGCCTCTCGTCGCGTCGCTGTCGGTGGCGAGCACCGGTTGGCGAGTCGCGTTCGCGATCAGCTGCGCCTGTTCCCTCGGATAGATCAGGACGCTCCCGTAGAGATCGGTGGGGTAGTAGAGCACGCGGATGGCCGGAGGAATGCCCTGCGGCGTTTCACCCATCGTGACGACCGGCCTGCCGCCGGCGCGGTTCTGCTCCTGCGTCGTGCGTCGCGGGCCGGGCACGTCGAAGAACGTCGACAGGACGCGCCGTTCGCGCGCGTCGAGGACCTGCCAGACCGTCTGCGCGTTGGGGTTCGCGAGGCGGAAGACGTACGTGCCTGCCTGGAGCGTTGTTCCAGGCACCTGCACGGGTGCGCTGAAGGTCAGGAAGGTACGCTTGTTGGCGGTGCCGCCCTGTGCCCACACCTGGGCAGAGGCGAACACGAGCAGCCCGACGGCAAGTGCTGCTGCCACGGGGTTCTTACGTGTCATGTTGTTCTCCTGCCGGGGATGGCCACGGGTGCATCTTGTGTGCCCGACACCGGCAGCGACGCGCGCCGCACGGCTCATCCGGACGCATCGGACCGCGGTTTGCTATTTCTGTCGCGGTGCCATCGGTCGAATCCCCCCTGGCCTCAGCCGCGTCGGCGGGGCTCCACTACGTCACCGACGATCGTCCCGGTATCCGTCGAGTCATGGGCGGGCTCGGGTTCCGTTACAGGCGCGCGGACGGCAGGCCCGTGCGCAGCCCGGCCGACCTCAAGCGGATTCGCGCGCTCGCGATTCCGCCCGCATGGAAGGACGTCTGGATCTGTCCCGACCCGAAAGGCCATCTGCAGGCAACCGGCCGCGACGCGCGCGGGCGCAAGCAGTACCGCTATCACCCCGAGTGGCGCGCGTGCCGCGACAGCAACAAGTTCGATCGGATGGAGGCGTTTGCCGCGGTGGTCCCCGTGATTCGTACGCGAACGTCCGCTCACGTGGCGAAGACTGCCCTGTCGCGCGAGAAGGTGCTCGCGACCGTCGTCCAGCTCCTGGAGAAGAGCCTGATCCGGGTAGGCAACGACGAGTACGCGAAAGCGAACCGTTCCTTCGGCCTGACGACGCTCCGCGATCGGCACGTGGACGTGAACGGCTCGACGCTGCGGTTCCAGTTCCGAGGCAAGAGCGGCAAGCGCCACAGCGTGGACGTGAACGACCGCCGGCTCGCGCGGACCGTCAGACAGTGCCGCGACCTGCCGGGCCAGGAGCTGTTCCAGTACGTCGACGAGGAGGGGCGGACGCAGGACGTCAATTCGTCGGACGTCAATCAATACCTGCGCGACATCACGGGGACGGATTTCACCGCGAAGGATTTCCGCACGTGGGCGGCGACGGTGCTGGCCGCGACCGCGCTCCGCGAGCACGCGGGCGCCGGCACGCGGCCCGCCTCGATGGCGCAGGCGAAGAAGAACGTTCTCCGCGCGATCGAGGCGGTGGCCGGAGTCCTCGGCAACACGCCCGCCATCTGCCGGAAGTCGTACATCCATCCGGCGGTGCTCGAGTGCTACGTGGACGGATCGATGGGCAGGGCGCTCAAGGCGCCGCTGCCGGCCGCGATGCGCAAGACCGCCTCGAAGCTGAAACCCGACGAGGTCGCGGCGCTGCGCATCCTGCGCGGCGCGCGCCCGGCGACCGAGCGCCGAAAGGCCGCGTAGAACACGCCATCAGCGACGATCCTCATTCCTCGTGCCCGGCGTGAACGCCGCCTCTGACGGCAGGCAGACCGTTCTCGCCCTGTGAGCGATGAAGCTCTGCGCGCCGAACGCGTTCATCACCGAGACCGTGGTCTTCTCATCCGGCGCCGACGGCAGCTCGTAACACGTCAGGTGCACCGGTCCCTTCATCGTTGCGCCGCTGGCGTCGATCGCGGAGCAGAACGACCTGGGCCTGGCCGATGTCTGCACTGGACCGTTCGGTCCCGGCAACGTGATCGTCACCGGCCTCGCGTCCACCTCGGAGCAGAGGTATCGATCGACCGGCACCGGCGTCGCGTCGCAGACGTCGCCGAGGCTGTCCGAGTCGGAGTCGATCTGGTCCGGGTTCGACACGAAGGGGCAGTTGTCGAGCGCGTCCTCGATGCCGTCGTTGTCGTCGTCGGGGTCGCAGGGGTTCCCGATGTGGTCGCCGTCGAGGTCAGCCTGGTCCGGATTGACGATCAACGGGCAATTGTCCGCCGCGTCGGCGATGCCGTCGTTGTCGTCGTCCGGGTCGCAGGCGTTGCCCAGGCCGTCTCCGTCCGTATCGAGCTGATCGGGGTTCCGAGTGAGTGGACAGTTGTCCTGCAGGTTCGGGACCCCGTCGTTGTCGTTGTCGGGATCGCAGAGGTCGCCGATGCCGTCTCCGTCCACGTCGGCCTGGTTCGCATTGGCGAGCAGCGGGCAGTTGTCCGCGGCGTCCGTGATCCCGTCGTTGTCGTCATCGGGGTCGCACGCGTTGCCGAGCGCGTCGCCGTCCGTATTCAACTGGTCCGCGTTGCTGACGAGCGGGCAGTTGTCGGCGGCATCGGCGATGCCGTCGTTGTCGTCGTCGGGGTCGCACGCATCACCGAGCGCGTCGCCGTCCGCGTTGCGCTGATCGGCATTCATGACGAGCGGGCAATTGTCGGCGGGGTCCGGAATGCCGTCGCCATCCCGATCCGGCGGCGCGACGAGATCCGTATCGGAGGCCGTGTTGTTGGCGGGCGTCGGGTCGGTCTCCGAGAGGCTGATCGTCGCGGTATTCGTGATGGACGTGGTTCGGTCGGCGCTCACCGCCACCGTGATCGATCGAACGGCAAGCGCGCCGGCGGCCAGCGTGCCGATGTTGCAGGTCACGACGTCGGCCGCGACCGTGCAGTTCGGCGCCGCGACGAAAGTGGTCCCGGCGGGGATCGGATCGCTCATCGAGACGTTGGTCGCCTGCCCCGGACCGTTGTTGCGCGCGGCCAGCGTGTAGGTCGTGGTGTCGCCGGCGGTGACCGTGGTGACGCCATCGGTCTTCGTCAGCGATACGTCGGCCGGAGGCGGCGCCGGCATGACAGCGATGCCGAACATGCAGGCGGTGCCGCACGTGGGGAACGGGCCGACCTCTATCACGCCGGAGGCGATGTTGAACCTGTAAATGTCGCCCGTGTTGAAGTCGCCGGCCCAGAACGACGATCCGACCGGGTCGAGGCTGAGCGCGAACCAGTTGTCCTCGCCGGCGCTGTCGTAGAGCTGAACCGTGCTTCCCGCCGTGCTGAGGCGCGCGACGACGGCCGAGTCGGCCGCCAGCAGTTCGCCGTTGGCGCGAAGTCCGACGAAGAACGCCGGCTGCGCCGGCAGCGCGGCGAAGTCGGGCAGCTGCGTGTTCGTGCAGACGTTGAACCGCTTCACGCGGAGACCTTCCGACGTGTAGAACAGCATGCATTGGTCCGCCGAGAGCGCAATCACGGAGCTGCCGCGGTTCTCGACCTGCACCGTGTAGATCGCGATGACGGCGCCCTGCGGGTTGAGCTTCGTGACCTGGCCGTTGTCGTCGCGCGCCGCGTACAGGTTGCCGCCCGAGTCGAAGACGAGACTCTCGACGTTGCCGAGATTGCCGGGACCGAACTGCCCGAGCAGCGTGCCGCTGCTGTCGAACCGGAAGATCTGTCCCGTCGAGTAGCTCGTGACGTACAGACGCTGCGCCGAATCGAATGCCATGCCGGTCGTGAAACCGCCCGCGCCGGTGCTCAATGTCTTCACGAGCGAGAGCGACGCGCCGGTGGGCCGGTACCAACTGACCTGTCCGTTCCCAATCGAGACGAAGACGTCGCCGCTGTGAAACGTTTGTGCGCCTGCAGACGACGGCCGTACGAGCGAGATGAGTACAGCGATCGCCAGACACACTCGCGCCGGGAACCGCATAATGCCTCCGGGGTTAAGAGTGGGGTGAAGCGAGGAATGCTAACCAGACGCGGCGCGGCGGCGCAAGGACAGCGGCGCCGCGCGGCAGAGCTCGAGGAGCGAGATTTTGCCGTCCTCTTGTGTGACGAACCGCCGCGCTCACTCGCGGAGAGCAAAAGTGACGAGCACGTTGCCGGAGTTGACGGTCACGTACTGCTTGCCGTCGATCGAATACGTCATCGGGCCGTTCATGATCGCCCCGCCGAGGCTGGCCTTCCAGAGCATCGCGCCAGTTCGCGCATCGAGCGCGTGGAAATAGCCTTCACGTCCCCCGGTGAAGAGCACGTCGCCGGCCGTCGTCAGGATGCCGCCGTCCGTGACGTCGTACATCTGGAACTTCCACTTCGGCTGCGAGGTGCGCGGATCGATCGCGATGACCGCGCCGCGTCCCACGACGTCCGTCCAGTCGTTGATCGGATTGCGGCGCATCGCGGGCGCATCCGGATTCGGCGCCGTCACCTGAAAGCCGCCGCCGTTGAAGCGCCGTCCAGTCTGGTACGGCGTGGCTTCCTTGCGATAGATCGACCCGTAGTTCTCCCACGCCGACACGTAAAAGAGTCCCGTTCGCGGACTGAAGGACGGCGAGTACCAGTTGGTGCCACCCTGGTTGCCCGGATAGGTGCTCATGCCTGG
>Ga0070698_100009897_pt1 | contig 10192 bp, 11 predicted proteins | sample KBSK1502metaG_FD_65477 | JGI IMG/M metagenome (GOLD analysis project Ga0070698, IMG submission 65477) | Corn, switchgrass and miscanthus rhizosphere microbial communities from Kellogg Biological Station, Michigan, USA - KBS K1-50-2 metaG | ecosystem: Host-associated > Plants > Roots >... | reverse complement strand
CCGGGGTAGATTGTGCTCGATGCACAAGAACAACTCTCGAGGGCGACACAAGAGAATTGAGAATCGCCTGGACGAGACCGTGAGGATCGCGTCGATTGTGCAGAAAGGTATGGCTACGGGGAGATCAAGTTATGTCGAAATGCGAGCCCTAGAGAGAATCGTCAAACACAATATCAATACAAGCGTTAAGATAATCCGGTCGAGCCCATTTGCAAAAGATGAAGATATGGTGGCGCTATTGTCCAAAATAATGTCAATTCACGGTGGCTATGCTGATACCCTGACTCCAAACGGAGTGTTGAGAAAAAATGAACTCGACCAGCTGCTTTCGATTGATTCCGAAATATCAATGTGCCTTGGCATGTTGGAATCGCCAGGAACGCGCGCAAAAGCCCTGGATGTCGCGGTTACGCTAAAAGAATTGATAGAAGAAAGAAAGAAATTGGTCGGGTCGCTCAGAGCCTGAGATGAGTCTTTAGACCCTTGTAGCGATTCCTTATCGTAACTTCTGTAACACCCGCAGCTTCTGCGACATCTTTCTGGGTCTTGTTTTCGCCATTCATGACGCATGCCACATACAGTGCGGCCGCAGCCAAGCCCATCGGATCCTTGCCTGCTGAAATCTTGCCTTCCTCGGCCTTCTTTAGAATTTCAAGTGCCTTGCGCTTTGTCTTCTCTGACAATCCCGCCTTGCTTGCAATCCTGGCAACACATTTTACCGGGTCGACTACTGGCATTTTGAGATCCAGCTCGCGGATAAGCAGCCTGTAGCACCTTGCAACATCTTTTTTCTTGATGTTGCTTGCGTTAGCGATGTCCTTCAGAGTCCTCGGCGTTTCAGTGTCACGGCATGCAGCATAAAGTGCCGCAGCTACTAGAGCCGAGATTGACCTACCGCGGACAAGTCCCTTCTCAAGTGCCTTTCTGTACACATAAGCCGCCTTTTCGATTACAGCGTCTCCGACGGCCAATTTGTCCTTGAGTCTATCGAGCTCAGAGAACGCCTGGCGGAAGTTTCTGTCGACAGGCTCATGTACCTGGCTTCTGCTGTCCCAAGTCCTCAGCCTCTCAATAGTGCTCTTCATGGATGCCGATAGAGGTTTGCCTGACGCGTCCTTGTCGACAGGGCCGATTATCGTCGCAAGCCCCATGTCATGCATAGCAAGAGACGTAGGGATGCCTGCCCTGCTTCTGTCTTCGTGTTCTTCCTTTGAAAATGCACGCCATTCTGGACCTAATTCCTCAATTCTCTCACTGACGACATAGCCGCAGCTTCCGCAAAACATCTCGCCGCTAGAGTTGTCTGTTACCATTGACCCCCTGCCACAACGTGGGCAGCGGTCACCAAACATTGAAACATCTTTGACCAATTTTTTTCACCAAAACTTTTTTGGCTGCCTTCGCAACCTTATATAAATATTTTATTCTTATATATAAACATTCTCCATATTGGAACTGTACCATAGGGGCTGACGTGTGTGTTTTTTCTCCTTGTAACAGCGCGGCTGATGACCCCTCTCAGGCACATAGCTTTAATATAAAATCCATGAAAGCTCGAAGTGTGACTAGTGGCAGCTTCTATGGCAAGAATAGAGCTGCAATTCTCTTCAACAAGAACCTCCTAATCTCTGGGGTTGCGGGCTTTCTCAGTAGTGCCTATGTTTCTCAACTATTCTTTGGGTTTGAAAGGAATGAATTTGCTAATTCCGTAATTGCATTGGCTACAGAGTACGCCACATATCTGCCCCTATTCGCCATCTTGTTCTATTTGGATAATCGTCAAAAGTACGTTGACCAATCTGGAAAGAGGGATAGTAAGGCGATATTCACCGACATCAAGAAGCTCCTTGCATCGTTTTCAGTTTCAGAAATCGTCTTTTCGGTAGCACGAGTCGGTTCGCAATACGGACTGTTGAGACTTGAGATCGAACCGTATGAAGCATCCATGCTTGGCTCCTTGACTGCTTGGGGCTTATTTTTTGTGTCGATTAACATCATGGCAAAAATAACGAGATTGCACAAGAAATAATCTGACTGGTTGGCGACTTTGCATGTATTCTGTATTACAGTAACCCACTTGTTCCTGCCATCTATCTTGATGTTAGGTGCTTCGGCTGGAATCTTGCCTAATGTGTCAAGTTCCCTGAAGTAGTTGTGGTAGAGCTGGTAGCCCTTCAAAATCGGTGAGTCGATCTTTATGGTACCTCTAATGGTCTTTTCTCAATCGCTGATTTCCTAGTACATTCCTTTTCACATAACAAACGTATGCCCGCATACATACACATCTTCTTAATCGATCACCATCGAAAAACAGTGTTGCAACTGTACGTAAGGGAACGGCAGATGGTTCACAAAAACCGCCTTCTATTGCGTCTGCGGATCGCCCTATTTGGCTGCGCAAAACTATGCGAAGTTGACAACCTAGAGTTCTATGTCTTTCGCTGCCCAGTTCACGGGATCATGACTGATTACGCGAGAGGGCACGGACGCTACCTAGACTGTTCATACTGCAGAAACGGGTAAGACTACTGGCGAATCTGTGTGGATGTCCTTGTGACAACCCATCCTTTATTATGCAAAGTCTGGTAGGTTTTTCAATCGGCCATGGTCTGTAGAGTCTGCGGGCATTCTAATAGTGAGCACAAGTCAGTCTCTTCTGGGATGTTTTACTGCAGCAATTGTAATGTCGTCGAACAGGGCGTCTCGTTTTCAATCGACGCTGATGCGACCCCAGGTAACCATATCGACCCGTCAAAGTCTGACGATGTCCAGGCAGACATGTATCGGTCTTTTAGAAGAATGAGCCGTCCACGCTACGAATAACTACCTTGGTTTTCGGTGCTTGCGCCTTTCTGCCTTTGCATATTTTTTGCTTCCAGATCTCTGGGCGCTAAAGGCATGAGTCTTTGTGACATCGCGTTTTCGAGGCATGTGTGTATTCTGGTAGACGATACTTGGGTATTATATATTGTTCCTACCGCTGCTCTTCCTTTAATTTTGACAACCTTCGTTGAATCTCACCGACAATCTGCCTCTGGTTAGAATATCTGGCAGCCTTGTGCAGCTCCAAGCTTTTCTTCAAGGTCTTTGTGAGCCATTTTCTGTCCTTGAACTCAAAGAAAATATTCTCCCACTCTTCCGAGAACGCCGTGATCACTTTTACGACCTTGCCGATTACGTTATGCTTTCCAACCGTAAACGTCGAGCCGGAAAGCGTGTCTTCTACCGTTACTGCACCATCTACTATGCTGACCTTTCTGACCACCGCGTGCTCCACCGATAGGTCCTTGACGTCAGTCATTTGCAAGATCTGGATGTAGTCACCCGTCTTTAGCATGTCAACTACGGCGTAAACAATAATGTCTCCTGGAAACATCAAGTTCGGGATATACCTGTCGGATATTCCAACATGGCCTGAATCTGCGATCAACAGACCATACTCTTCCTGTAGGAACTTTTTGCACGTCCAGTAGACCTGGGACTTTTCAGATGCAGACATCCTTTTGAGTAATTCTGCAAGAGTCGAGCTGGCATTCTTTTCAAGAGACAGAATTTCGTCAGCTAGTGCCGCAATCCTGTCCTTCTTTGTCAGCAGAGGTGGTGATGACCCTGTAGAACTGGTGTCAGGTTGAGGAGACGACAACCAGGTCTACTAGAAGATTCTTACTATTAAAAATATGCAAAATAGAAACCAAACAAAAGCAATAAATTAACTCGACACATTCGTGCTAACACATGCAAGACATGAACAGGATACCGCGATGGGTTGTCGAAAACGACCCGTCATGGGAAAAGTCAATCGATTCTAATCTCGGTACGCTAAAGTGGACAAAGAAAGGCTCTGGAATTACCGCAGTTTGCTCCCCTTCGAGCATGTTTTGCGAAATACTCGGCCAGGAAGAATCGGCGGCTGGCCTTTCAAATGTCGCTTCCAGCTTTACAAAAATGCAGAAGCAGTCAATTGCAGGCACTGGCGATATCACAAAGTACCTTTCCAGCCTTTATCTCAATCCCGGCATAAACGGCCCGCGGCTCGATTTAAGAAAGTTCAGGTCTTTTTAGAACAATCCATAGTAGGAAAACACCACAAAAGCTTAAAGGAATGACTGCAGCTTGTCGGTGTCTTTACGCCGACCCCTACCAACTGATTGTTGCAGGACAAGGGACTTTGCCAGCCTGCAACAATTATAATTTTATATAAACACAGGTGATGCTAACTTTCATTGCCTTCTCTTCAGGATGCGATACAGAGCATGGTCAAAGATGCAGCTAAACTCGCCCAAGGGACTCGAACAGTCGGATTGGGAAGTGGGAGCACGGCAGCGAAAATTGTAAAGGAACTTGCCAGCCTCAAGGACGACAGGATGGAATTTGTGCCTACCTCCACTCAGATCAAGATAGAGGCAGAAAAAAACAATCTAGCAATTGCGGATGAAAATAGAATTCCGAAAATCGACATTGTCTTTGACGGAGCGGACCAGATAGACGGCAGATTTAATATGATAAAAGGAGGAGGTGGCGCGCTCTTGAGAGAAAAAATCCTGATATCTTCGGCAAAACGGGTGGTTATCCTTGCGGACGAGTCAAAATTCGTAAAGCAGTTTTCAAGGCCGGTGCCCATTGAAATTCACCCCATGGCACGCTCGTCTGCATCAAGGAAATTAGTCGATGCGGGCGGCAAGCCTTCTTTGAGGATCCTGGACAAGGGTTATCCATTCATTACCGAAAACGGAAACCTGATCCTCGACACCGCTTTTGCTTCTATCAAAGACCCGCGCGCAAAAGAGATCGAACTAAAGAGCATCCCAGGAGTCATGGAGGTTGGAATTTTTACGAGAAAAGCCGATGTATATTACAAGGCAAGAAACGATGGGACATATCAAAAGATTACTACATAAGAAACTGCCCCACCTCAGTTGAATGCACATACCGAGAGCAGTACTTTTATACGACAAAACACTTCCGACTGCGCATGTCAGACACTCCTCCCGCAAAAAAACAGTCTCTGATGGACGAATTCATTGGCTTTCTAAAGACCTTTGGAGTAATCGGCCTGGCAATTGCGTTTGTCATTGGTGCCGCCGCTTCAAAGCTCGTCACCGCGTTTGTATCTGATATAATCAATCCCATTGTTGGCCTTGCACTGCCATCAGGCAACCTTAAGACCCTGGCCTATAACGCCACCAATCCCAATACTGGAGTTACGTCAAGCTTTGCCTATGGTGACTTGATTGCGAACATTATCGACTTTCTGATAATAGCATTCATTGTATTTCTGATGTACAAGCTGCTGTCAAGGTCCAAAATGTTCGGAGTCGAAGACAAGACAAAGCCGGCAAAGTAAGTCTCACGAGTGCGTCGGCACAAACTCGCCGTGGCCCTGCGCGCCTCGGTCAACAAGTCCATCTTCCATGATGACTCTGCCCCGCACGATTGTCATGACGGGCCACCCAGTCAGCTTCCAGCCATCGTAGATGGTATAGTCAGAGTACGATTGTAATAGTTCGGGTGTCACAGTTTTTTGCTCGTCAAGATCGACTATTACAAGGTCTGCATCTGATCCAGCCTGAATCGTGCCTTTGCGCGGATACATGCCAAAGATCCTCGCAGTATTATGGCTAGTCACTTCCACAACGCGCTCGATGCCTATCCTACGTTGGTTGACTCCTTGATCAAGCAGAACTGGGAGCATTGTGGCTATTCCGGGAAACCCGGCCAGCGCACTCCACAGGTCCCCTTTTCCCAATTTCATTTCAAGCCGGTTGGCTACGTGGTCGGTTCCTACGGTGTCTACGATGCCGTTTCTTAGCGCAGACCACATGCTCTGAAGATCGCTTTTTGATCTTATAGGAGGCACCACCTTTCCTGTGTTACTTGCAAAATCGGTGGTATGAGTAAGGTAATGCGGGCAAGTTTCTATGTAATAGTTTGACATTCCTTTCTCCCTCTGGGAGAGTATGGAGTCAAGGGCGGCGGTTGACCCTACATGGACAAAGTATAGGTTTGAGCCATACTTACGCCCGATTTCCGAAATCTTGGCGACACTTTCAGCTTCAGAAGTTGATGGCCTGCAGTCCGACCATGCCTTCAGTCCAGTCCTGCCTTCCTTTATGCCCATCCTGACGCCTTCTGAGCAGACGTTCGGATTTTCGGCGTGGACAAGTATCGTCGAATGAGCTTTTGAGCCTACCTGAACTATTGATTCCAAAAGATCATCGGTCATGTCCACTTCGGCTTCCCTGATCCCATGAGTTTGCGGTAAAAGATCCATAAAGATGCGGTTGAGGTCTGCCCCAAGATTCATGTAGATCTTGAGCGACCCTACTCCTGTTTCCTTTAGGTAAGGAATGTCTTGTACCTGATCTGGCCTGAGAATCGATGCATGAGTTGAATAGTCGATATAGTGGTTCCCCTTGCTGGCCTCAAGCTGATCCTTGAGGGAACTATTGTATCGTTCATAGAGCCTGAGCATCCTAATCATAGTCGTGACCCCTCCAACCGCAGCGGATCTCGACTCCGTCATTGCTGCTTCGTCTATGGGCGTGTATACTCCGTAATGGACATGTGGGTCAATTGCGCCAGGCATTACGTACTTGCCCTTCACATCTATCTTCCTTGACGCAGCTATGTTGCTACCAGAATTTGTCAGGGCCTTTATCTTTCCATCTTCTATCATGATGTCGGTATCAATAACGCCGACCTTTGGAATTACAGCAGATGCATTTGTCAACAATAGATCGCAGGAGTTGCTTGCATGTGCCAATTTCTGTTCTTTTCCAGTAGCATCGTGGGGCTCATATATTTATGCATCAAAATTCAATTCGGAGGCTGGTGTAATGGGAAACTAGTGGGACCGGAGTCGCCGCTAATCCTCTGACGAGGCACGATCCGTCGAAGGCACCTTTGGAATTGCAAGAGTTTCTCTGACCACTCTCTGAAAATCTTTCAAATAGCGCGACAAGGAAAAACCCGCGACCGAATTGCTCACCCGGACCCTCTCCTCTTGGGTAGCATTCAGCGCGGACGATATGATCGCGGGTGCATCTAAGAGTGTATGGAACTGGTACTTTTTGGAAACCACTTCTGTGTGGCCGCCCGTGTCAGGCACGATTGCGATGAGACCTGCGCTCATTGCCTCTATTATGGAAATTCCGAACGGCTCGCCGGGCAGCGGGTGGAAATAGACTTTGCATTTGGTTAGGAGCGTTTTTAGCCTTGTCAAAGGAGCGTTAGTTTCCACCGTGACATAATCTGACACCTCGAACTTCTGTATCATGTCGATAATGCCATCATAGTATTTGACTGCAACGGGATCGTCCTCCATCAGGTTACCTGCGATTATCATGCCCTTTCCAATTTTCTTTCGCTTTAGAATGCTGGCCAGACGGATGGCGTTCTCCAGCATCTTGCTGGGACTCACCCTGGATATTACCAGTATGTGATCGCTTTTTTCGGAAGAGGATAGCGCAGGTCGGAACTCGTCGACATTCACCGGTGGTGAAATGATTAGTGGCTTCAACTTGGCATGGTTTTCACTTGCTAGAGTCGTCAAGATGGCCTCCATGCTGAAATTCGAATTGGTGATCAGCAGCGAGTTACCAAGCATGAGCAGGTAATGCTGCCGGAGGTCGCGCCACATCTTGCCACGATTTTCAGTGTCATCAGGAATCTGTTCGTCTATCAGCTTTGAATTTGTAAGGTAAGCAAAGTAGGACACGTCGTGGGAATCAATAAGGTCTATCGCAACCGGGAAGTGGCAGTAGGCTATTGTGTTTCTTCTTGAAAAGCTGGGGAGGAAATAAGGAAGCATGTCTGCATGGGTGTTTATGTTGATATCATAATCTCTGGTACGCCATTCGTCATCCTGTCCTGGCTTTGTTGATCCGCCGTTTGCATCGATTAGCAGCATGCCCAGCGAGTTTATCCTCTTGATCTTGTTGAATAGTCTGCCAACCCGCTCGGCTCCGAAGGCGCACTTGAGCCTCGAAATATTGGGCTCTCTTGCCGTGGTAAGCTCGACGTCAAAATTCATTTCAACAAGCGCTTGGATCGTACCCAGTGCCACTTGCTCGGCTCCGCCACACGGATTCAGGTCGGTATGGATGATGTTTGCCCTCATTGCATTATCAGAATATACGACATCCTTTCCCAATAACCTTACCGAGACAGACTGCTGTTCGGTCGGGCGGAAGGGAGTGGGGAGCGGTGCTGCGACGTCTGCCGTCAAATATCTCCGCATGTTGACATAAAAAATACTGACAAGAAAATTAATAGTTGGGAGGTACAGCGCCGCTCCATCCGAGAATAGATGGAATCCTTCGCATGCGCATACGACCAGTGGAACACGTTCGCTTTAAAAGCAGATTCTTTCTTGAAGAAGACGCAAGAGCACGTCCTTCAGGGCATAGACCCAGGCGGCCATTACAGTGCAATCTGGTGCAGAGATGCGGCATATATCCTGAGGGACTGGTTCATGTCGGGAAACGTCGGCGCGGCATTGCAGCAGGCGTATTTGATATGGTCACATCAGATAGGGCCCGGCAGGGAAAAGTTGGTCTATGGAAGGGGCTCGCCGGATATGAAATTTGTATCAGAGACCGTGCCAGGGAGGAAAGAAATGGAATTTGAGGGAGCGCTCCCAACTACGATATACAATGAAGGTTTCTCTGAAGTCTACGGCCAGAGTCCTGACATTGATTCAAGCGCACTAATGATCTCGACTACATCCTACATGTTGACACAAATCTTGAAAGATGAGCGGCGCGCAGCGCCCTGGAATAGGCACTTCAGTATTGAAGGAGCCGGCATGGGAGGTATTGATAGTTCGGAGGTGGTTCGGCTTTTTGTACCGAAAATGTTGGCGGCGGCTGATTTTCTTGTAGGTCGCGACCTCGACAATGACGGGCTTTTGGAGCAGAACTACAATGAAGACTGGATGGATACAGCACTAAGAACTGGCAAGATTGTCTACAGCCAAGCCTGCTGGATACTTGCTTTGAAGGACCTGTCTGCTTTGCTGTCGGTCACTGAAAGTAACGGCTACGCCCAAAAAGTGCGCGGGATGGCGGACCGGGCGAGTCGGGCAGTAGAGGAGCGCCTGTGGTCAGAGGTCGATGGCTGTTACTTGGATATGCATTACGGAGATGACGGAGATAGTACGTCCAGAATTCTGACACAGGACGTCTCCATGTACGTGGTAGCCGCGACTGATCGGAGTCTTAATAGTTCCTTGGACAGACGTGCGGCAGATCAGGCGTTAGAGAATCCACATCAAGCGCTTGTGCAAGAGCGGGTCAAGTACTCACTTGACGTAATAAAGCGCAGAGTCTGGAAGGACAGGCGCCCGCTGGTTACAGAAGTTGAACTCAAGAGGACGGGCCCCGGCCTTTTCAAGGCGAATTACTACCATAACCAGACATTCTGGCCATGGACAACCGGTATAGAGATGCTTGCGAGAGGCAGGCTTGAAAGGTTTGAAGAATGCGAGATGCTGCTCTCGGCTCTTGTTTCGGAGAGCAATTTGCATAACCACGCTTTCTACGAATGGGTAAATCCAGCAACGAACGAAGGGAGTGGTGCGTTTCCATTTAGGACAGGGCTATCAGCTGTCAGAATAGCTATTTCAGAAATTCTGGAGATGTTAGGACGGAAGTCTGAATCCGGTGCCGCCCAGAATTAGTAGCAGTTAGATCCGGATCGTAAAGGCCGCCACTTCAGGATTGAAATATTCAGTGGTTCATTAGGTAACCGCCACTCAAGAAAAACTACGAAGTTTTGGACGAACCCAATCGATCTGTAATTCACCAACGCGAAACATGAGTTACAGATACCGTGGTGACGACGCGAGTTCTTAGCAGACTTGGAACTCTGATATTTTTATATTGGGATCAGTCTGCATCGCAAAGGACGGGGCTGGTAGTTCAGCGGTAGCAATGCTCGCTTCGCAAGCGAGAGGTCGCGGGTTCAAATCCCGCCCAGTCCACTCCCGTACGGGTATAAATCCGGTCAAGATCTCATAAGAAAATGGATCGGCTAGTTTTTGCGTGCGGCGGGAGCTAGTTACTAATGGACGAGTGCGAATTTAACTAACCCTACCTTTTAACTTCTCTCTGATGGCTGCTATCTCGGTGCTCGTATGCCGGGTAGGATTGTTATCGGCTGTCTCTTGAGTGTACTGTATGTTAAAGAGCAC
>Ga0070698_100009895_pt1 | contig 10194 bp, 6 predicted proteins | sample KBSK1502metaG_FD_65477 | JGI IMG/M metagenome (GOLD analysis project Ga0070698, IMG submission 65477) | Corn, switchgrass and miscanthus rhizosphere microbial communities from Kellogg Biological Station, Michigan, USA - KBS K1-50-2 metaG | ecosystem: Host-associated > Plants > Roots >... | reverse complement strand
CGCAGGCGGGTGATCTTTCCCTGATGAGACACGTATACATCACCAGTAGGGATATGCACAGTGACACCTAACGGAACGTAAAAAGCTGAGGCGAAAGTAAGGCGCGATTCGGCACGGCCATCCCGGTCTTCATCCAAAAGCAGATAGACGTTGCCATCCTGCGATGTGACGTACATTCTTCCCTGCGCGTCAAACGCAAAAGCCAGAGGACGATATAGATCCGCAAATTTAATGATTGAAAATCCCGGCGGAAGCTCAGCGCCTTCTAATTCAATCGCCGCAGCAGGCACAGTGGGAGTAGATACGAGTGTTTCAATGAATGTTTGTTGTGGTAGTGGAGTTTGTGTAAAAAGTAACGGGGCGGTTGGAGCCGGAAGAGTCGGCGGAGTTGTTGCACTTGTCGCTCTAATCGGCTGGCATGCCACCAGGAAAAGAGCACACAGTATTATGAAGCGCGGAATTTTCATGCGAATCTCTTCATCACACAAAATTATGATCTCAAACCTTCAAACAGATCTGTCTCAACTTTTCTTCCGCTGTTCACCAGGCTGTAAGCGCGATAAAACGTTCCCTGCATGGCTAGGATTGCGGTCGCTGCGTCTTCGTGCATTTCGGCGAGCGCGCCCAGCGATGGCAATTGACTCTGGTGACATTGAATTGCACGCCACGCCGCTGAACAATATTCAGCCATATCCACACGCGTAGTGATCATCCATTCGCTCCATGCTACTTCATCGCGCAATTGTTCATCCATGAGAAAGGTCAGATCTTCTATAAACGGCTCGATTAGATTGATGAAGTTTTCGGAATCAACCATGTAATAAAATTTGGAAACACGATGCGCGGGCAAATTTTGCAGATCAGCATAAGATGAATCCGCTGCGCAGAGGACGGCCGCGCTGGTAAATTGTCCGACAGCAATATGATCGGGGTGACCGTAATTTCCATCAGGAGGGAACGTGACAATGACCTGCGGTTTGATTCGACGAATATGCGAAACTATTTTTTCAATAGCTTCTGTGCAATCCGCCTTATCCACCTCGCCGTCAATGTAGTCAAGAAAATAAAGGCCGGTCATGCCGAGTTCTTTGACGGCATTCTCCAACTCTCTAGTGCGGATCAGGCCGAGCGCGCCTGGGCCTGGATTCCGCTGCTCGGGGCCAAACCAGCCTCTCTCGCCGCGTGAAGCGCAGAGGTAATATGTCTCCACATCTTCCGCGGAGTATTTCGCCAACGTGCCGCCCATGCCCATCGATTCATCATCCGGGTGAGCAAAGACGGCCAGCAGTTTTAATGGTTTGGACATGGTGAGGTCATGTTACTCGAATCAGGAAATGAATTCAAGCGATGATGGAATTTATTCTGTCTATCGTTCTGCGTGTGATTGCACGCGCTTGAATTCCAGCATAAATTGTTCTGCGATCAGCTCGTTGTAAACAATAATCGTATTCTCGTCATTTCTCTCTTCGGCGCTTTGAGAAAAGTTATAAGACCCAAGCACAACAATCTTTTCGTCGACGATAAAAACCTTATGATGCATTTGACCGGCATTGCCATCTATTCGTACATCCAGATCTGCCTGCTTGAACGGATCATATTCCGTGCCCTGGTTCGAAGAGATCTGTTCCTGGTCCATCACGCCTGCGACAGTGAGTCCCACCTGCGCTTTTTCACGGACGATCGCGCCCAGATCATTGGAGGTGAAGGAAAATGCCAAAAAATAGATGCTCTCCTCGGCGCCATTCAGCAGACTCGCCAGCGCATTGAGCACTCCATCGTCCGGCGAAAAATAGATATCGACGCGCGTGTCATCAATGGTGACAGTGGGGTTTGGAGTTTTCGCGACAACATCCGGCCCGAACTTATTATCTTCGAACATTTCGTTGAATTCAACAGAATAATTTTCAGCGATCTTCGTTGAATGGATGCGCATCAGATTATTGTTATCTTCGTACGTGCCAGAGTCGGTAAAGTTCATGGCACCCAGCCAGGTTTCAGATTTGTCGATCACGATGAATTTATCGTGCATTAACCCCGGACGGTTATCTCCGATGATGGGAACGCCAGCATCTATCAGGATCTGCGGATCGGAGCGGTCCATATTGGTGGACTCCATGACAATACGCACCGTGACGCCGCGATCATGGGCGCGCAAAAGTGCATTGCGGATGCTGTTCAAACTCAGGCTATAAGCGGCGACATCAATACTTAAACGCGCGTCATCAATTGCCTCCACAATTGGGCCATCTACGCCGCCTGTCCCTTGCGGAGAAAGCGGGCTGGCAGGGTCGGTAAAATAAAGTTCGAACCAAGGTCCCTTTACGCCGTAGCCCGCTTCCAGATCAACCCGCGTGATATCAGTTCCGGGTTTTGGAGTTGGTGTCGTAGGCGTAGCGGGTATATTTCCACAGGCAGAAATTAGATAACAGGCGATGGATAATAAAGATATAAATCGTTGATATGATTTCATGATATTTCCTTCTACTGATTTCGTGCTCCCGAAAAACGTCGGGACAATGTGAGCAGAGAACTGAGCGTTCGCTGCGAAGTTCGAAGACGAAGCATGAATGCTGGGTAGTGTACGCGACTGGAAGACCCAGCCCTAACTTACACTCTCAACGCGATAAAACCTATTTTTGTTCGGTTGCTTCTTTGAGGCGTTTGCTCAATACCTTGATAACTGCAAGGCTAACTTCCGGCCTTTCACGGATCAACCCCTCAAAACTTTTCTGGTCAATGCACAAAGCGCGTACATCACCGGATGCGATCAATGTTGCCATGCGCGGCTCACGGTTGATGATCGACATCTCGCCCACATACTCGCCTGATCTTCGGCGCACTGCCTCCACGTTATGTCCATCCTTGATGATCACCACACTGACCTCGCCGGAGACGATCACAAACAGTGCATCTCCTGGCTCACCCTGCTGGGCAATCATATCACCATCAGCGAAAAGCTCCTCTTCAGCGATCGATGCCACCTGCTTTAGATCGGCGGGCGAAAGATCCTCAAACAGAGACACACGCTTAAGAAATAAAATTCTGTCCATCAGAGATAATGTCGCAAGTGTATCCATTCTCGTCTCTCCGTAATTCTTCGCGAACGCGGCGCACTCGCGGATCCACGCATCGCCATCAGCAAGCAGGCGTTCCCAATTCACAGATTGAGTTGCCACACTGTCGCCTTCCCATAATTTCATCAACGGTTGAAGAATATCGCGATATTTTGCGCTGATCGATTCTAGTGCCTCAATCACGTTCGCGCGCTGGCCCGTATCGCGCGTTTGCAAATTTTCGATGGCGGTGTTCATTGCATCCCTATCCCCTAACAAACCGATGGCACGCAAAGCTCTGATCCCAAATCGATGCGACTTATCATGCAGGGATTCCACAAGCAGACGCTGCGCTTCATTCTCCGCCGACAGCGGTATGCCACGCATCAAAGCATCATACTCCCCCGCGCGGGATACTGACGCACGCGCCAGATCGAGTATCGGTTTGGCAGGAGGCATTGGCAAATATTGGAGCGTGAGCAATGCGCCGTCCACTGAGGCCTCATCCTGCAACGCGGCAAGGACGGATTCCATCACAGACGCGCCGATACTCCCAAGCAGCCGTGCGGATGTTTCGCGCGCGGATGAATCCTTTAGAGCTTCGAGTAAATATCGAAGCGACTCTTGTGGATTGATCTGCACCAAAGATGTAAGGATCGCATTCTTTATGCCTGGCTCCAGACCTCTTTCGAGCATTTCATTGGCAAGAAAATCAAAAGCCTCCTTATCACCCCATTCTCCCAGAGCAGTGATGGCGTGAAGGCGCTCATCCAGGTCGCCTAAAACAGCCGTGTTGCGGAGGTGAAATTTGGCTTTAGTGAGGATATGTCCATCAACCTGCGTCTCGACTGAGCTCGGCTCTCCACTCACATCGTCCCGACGTTTTTTCGGGAGCGCGAAGGATGGAGATTTGAGAATTGCCACTGCTGCATGGGTGCTGACTCTTGCCTCTTGATCATCCAACATGGGTGTGAGATAACGCGACAGCGCGCGCGATGGGGCAGATAAAACTGACAGCGCAGATAAGGCTTCAAAACGGACGTCCGGCTCGGGATCCGAAAGAGAGGCAGCGATATCCAATAAGGCAGGAGTCGCTTTGGATCGGGATAAGGCTCTGAGGCTGGCAGCGCGTACAAGTGAGTCTGCATCGCTTAATCCATTGATAAGAGCATCCGTCGATTCGGGCAAAGAGAGATGACCTAAAATTTCAGCAGAGACGCGTCGAATCATGGGATCAGACGCGTGCAATCCGTTGAGCGCAGTTTGAATGGCGGCACCGTCCTGATGGAAACCGCCAAAAGGCTGATCTTCACCGTAAAAGAGATTCGGGCGGCCAGCGCGCAAAGCATCGACCAGCGCGATGTTATAACCACGACGCGCCTGATAAATAATATAAGTGCAACAGGCTGCGGCGAAGAGACCGATGTAATAAAGTTGTTGAGGCGTAAGAGTTTGTTCGCCAACAATGAGTATGCCGCCCGCGATAAATGTGCCTGCCTGCTCAGGTACACCGCTAATAAACGTGCGAACCTGGTCGCGCTTTTCAGGTGGAATAACATTGAACATACTTTGCCAGGCGGGGTCGGCAATCCCTGAAAGCCAGAGCATTTGCACAAAACGAAATGCAACGATAATGGCAAAAACAGGTGCTAGGGCAAGCCCGCCAAAACCGATAAAGTAAATAACGGGCAGAGCCAGAATGCAGGCCATGATGCCAATGCGCGCGAAGAGCCTGTTTGCAAGCAGAAGTGAGGCGAGAAACGCGGCGGCGGTGCTGATGCCATTGAAAAGACCCAGGAATGAGGCGAGTGAATCCTCATTCGAGAATTGCTGAGTGATGACGCGCGAGAAAGGGAGCGAAATGGAAAAGTACAGCATGGAAAAGAAGATCGTCGAGATCGAAATCCACGTCATCAGTTTGGAGCCGCGCACATATTGATAGCCGCGTTGCATCTCTTGGATGAGGGTCGGTTGTTTGCGTCGCGACTTGCTCGCCGGGATGGATGCTATCTGGTGCCGCGCCAGCAGCGCACGGCTAAGCAGAAACGCGAGCAGCAACGTGCCCGCCCAGACGAGCAGAAGATTCTCGGTACCAATGGATGCGACCAGCAAACCAGTGATAAATCCGCCAATCACCTGGCCAAGGATGCGCGCAGCATTGAACAACGGAAATAGTCGTTTTGCCTGACGTGTATCACAGACGACTCCTGCAATTCCCCAGAGTACGAGGCTGACCAATATATTGAGTGCTTCCTTGCCCAACCAGAGTGCGGGATATAACCAGTTGGCCCCTGTAAGCAGAGCAAAACGCGCCACAATGAGCAGAATGGAAATAAGAAGCGGGACTGTGATGTAAAGGATTTGCCGAGGTATGCGGCTGAGGAGAGCTGTTACACCAAACGACATGATCATGTTTGTGATGCCCAGGCCTACAAACATATAAGGAAGATATTCCACGCCAAAGCGCGCGAAGAAGAGCGCTTCAATGGACGTCCCACCCAGTGAGGCACCCAACGCTGTGAGAAGCATGACGCCGATCGTCATGGAGGCAATGCGTCCTTCGCCTGGTTTGATGGAAAGCAGTTGAGCGAAGCGAGTCATTTGTTTATAAGATTATCAATCGTATCCAACTTCCAGAATTTCAAAACCTGAAAGCGGACGACGATTTTGCAAAACAATTTTTTGAACCAATCGGGTGCAATGGGCAACTGCCCTTTAAAGGTAAGCCTGAGATGTGTGCCACCTGATTCGGTTGGAATAAAATGAAAAGTTACCAAAAGCGAAGTTGAGGTTCCCTGAGGCGTGTGAACGACAGTGTAATATTCAATGGGACGAATATCGAGCACATCTTCGACAATGACTTGATTTTTGCCGTGAACGCAATGATTGCGCGCACCCGCGCCGCTTCGTCCACGCACGCGCAGGATCGGGACGATTTCGCTGTGCATCCACTTGCCGCGCTTGACGGAGTCATTGAACCATTCCCAGATAACATGTGGAGACGCAGCATAATCATATTCTAAAACGTGATGCGCCTCATCTTTTGAGAGAAACACACGTCTCGATTCAACGATTTCCTTGTATTGCCGATGCAAATCTAGGCTGTAGGTCTTTACGCTGCCGATATGCTCATAAGATTCGGTTGAGGCGTGCAAGCCATCGGGTCTCAAAGCGAGATGTTCAAGCACCTGCGCGGTGAACATGGCGTAGGCCTTCCAACCTGTAGTCTCGGCAAGATGATTCTTGAGCAAACGATGGATGAGATTGACATCCGTGCCGACGAGTTCTTTCGTCCCCATGATATCCTGCACGAAGTAATCGCCGTGATGGGTTATGAATTTCAAATCCAGCGTTGGGATGGCGCGGCAGGCCTGGCATGTGCAAGTGGCTCGGCGGTGCGCGGCTTCGCGTTTATCGCGGAATGCAACGTAAGTGGATTCGATCAATTCAAAGAGAGACTCGCCGCGTGGGATTTTATTCTCAGCGGCATAAGCAAAGACCGCGTCACCTTCGATTTTATGGATGATCAATTGCGGCTTGAGATGTATGATGACGACTTCGAGCAATTCACTAAGAATATCCTGCGAATGTTCCAGTTCAGTCCCAGCGACAAAAGAGGTATAACCTGAAATATCTGCAAGAAGCAGATACCCATGTTGTGTTTTATTCACGATCACTCACTCTTCGTCTTTGCAAATTCTTCCCCAGCCATTTGCGCGGCTTTGCGAAGCGCTTCTTCATAGTGATGTTGGCCCAGGATGACGATGCGAGCGAGAATGCGCCGAATAAAACGCGGGCCTGGCATGTGCAGTTGCATCACATCGTGCACACGCGTACCGCCGTTGGTGAGCGGTTCAAAATGAAATGTTTCGGAGAAAGTCTTCTTTCCGTTTTCAAACGAATCAGCAGTGGAATATTCGAACGGGCGCCAATCAAGAATTACTTCGGTACTGAGGCTCTTTCCGTGTTCACAGTGATTGACCGCTCCTTTGCCCGCGCGCCCTTTGGGTCTTTCGCCCATCGACCAGTGAACATGATCCGCCCACAGGTTGCGTTTGATGGGGTCTTGAATCCACTCCCAGGTCACTGGGGGAGGCGTAGGAAAGTCAACATCCACAATCAAGTCCGCGTCCTTTTCGTCCACTACAATGCGACGAGTGTCTGTGATTTCCTTATAGCGCTTATGCAAGTCAAGATTGTAGGTTTTTATTTCCCCCAAATGCTCGTATTCTTCAATTTGAACATGCGCATCTTCCAGATTCAACTTGAGATGATCCAGACACTTTTCGGTGAACATCATATACGCGCGCCAGCCTGTTGCTTCGCCGAGATGATTCTTCGACAGACGGTGAATCAAATTTACGTCTGACCCAACCAGCTCACGTACGTTGCCGATATTCTGAACGACAAAGTCCCCGTGATGCGCGATAAATTTCAAGTCGAGCGATGGGATATTTTGGCACGCCCTACAGGTACATGTCGTTTTGCGACGCATGGATACCTGCCTGTCGCGGAACGCCACATATATCGATTCCATAAACTCCAGTAATGTATCCCCGCGCGCAAACATAATTTCCGCAGCATAGGCAAAGACCGCGTCACCTTCGAGTTTGGAAATCACCATCACCGGCGAAAACTTCTCCACCAGCAGTTCGAGTAATTCGGTAAGTATCTCGTGAGAGTGCTCCAACTCCGTTTTGGCCACAAAGGAGGTGTAGCCAGAAATATCTGCCATAACGAAATATCCGTGCTGAGTTACTGTGGACATATTTTTGGCACCTTTTGCCGTGATTATACTCTCACCATAATATGGAGGTCGGCGGTCGTTATGAAAGTATAATCATTCTTTATGACAAATAATGCCAACCGCCAAATCGCTCGCGCGGCGGGCACAGTGATGTTCGCGATTTTATTTGGTCAAGTTGCCGGGCTCGCGCGCGGCATGCTGGTCGCGCGCGCGTTCGGCGCCTCTCCCCAACTCGATGCGTTCTTCGCCGCAAACCGTGTGAGCGAGACTCTCTTCCTGTTGATTGCGGGCGGCGCGCTTGGCTCTGCTTTCCTCCCGACGTTTGCCGGATTGCTCGCCCGCGCTGAAAAGGACTCTGCCTGGAGACTCGCCTCCGCGCTGGCAAATGCGGTCACGCTCACCCTCAGCCTGCTCGCCATTTTATTGGCAATTTTCGCCCCGCAAGTTGTCCGCTACGCATTGGCTTCAGGCTTCTCCGAAAAACCCGAACTCTTCGCGCTGACAGTATCCTTGCTTCGTATTCAACTGATCTCCGCAGTTCTCTTTGGTCTGGGCGGACTCATTGGAAGCGTTCTCAACGCGCACCAGGTATTTCTCATTCCAGCGCTGACGCCAGCGATGTATCAACTTGGCATTATCTTTGGCACCCTCGTACTCGCGCCTTCTATGGGAATTTACGGTCTCGCCTGGGGAGTCGTCATTGGCGCGGCATTATATTTGATTCTACAAATTCCAAGTCTCCTCAACCAAAACGGGACTTATAGCTTCAAACTTGGATTTGATAATTCTGATGTTCGCAAAGTATTTTTTCTGATGGGGCCGCGTCTGCTGGGAGTCGCGGTGGTGCAACTCAACTTTTGGGTCAATACAAATCTTGCCTCCCACATGGACGCCGGCAGTGTTGCCAGCCTCACTTACGGATTCTCGCTCATGATCATGGCGCAAGCAGCCATTGCCCAGTCCATTGCTATTGCCGCTTTGCCAACTTTTTCCGCGCAGCACGCGCTCGGCAAAACAGACGAAATGCGCATCTCACTGGCGGCTTCCTTACGCGGCATCTTGATACTGGCACTACCCGCCAGCATTGGATTAATGCTTTTGCGCGAACCATTGATCTCATTCCTCTATCAACGCGGCGAATTTGATGCACACGACGTGCAACTCACAGCCTGGGCATTGCTCTGGTACGCAGCAGGACTCGTCGGTCACTCGATTATGGAAATTTTGACGCGCGCCTTTTATGCGCAACAGGATACGAAAACCCCGGTTGTCATCGGCACAATCGCGATGGGATTGAATGTGCTTTTTAGTTTGTTATTTTCCAGTCTGTTTGCACAGAGCGGCTGGTTGCCACTTGGTGGCCTGGCTCTGGCAAACTCACTTGCCACCGCGCTGGAAGCCGCCGCGCTGTTCATCTTCATGCGGAAGCGGTTGAACGGCATCCAAGGCAGATCCCTCGCAGATGGCGCGTGGCGAGTGATGATATCCGCGCTGGGGATGGCTATCGGTCTGTTGTTCTGGATTCAGACTACACCGAGTCTGATGCATTGGGCGGTCACGTTGGGGGGAGTCGCGCTGGGAGGAATGATCTATGGAATCGCTTTGATCGCGCTGAGAGTCCCGGAAGTTCAAAGCGTAATGCAGTTTGCGCGCAGAAAAATAAAACGCTGATCAGGGCACATAGGGCGGAAAATCCTGCACGACATAACCATTGCCATTCAAGGATTTTTCAACAAAAAACGGAAACATGCTCACGGGAGTTCCAGTGGTCTCGCCGCAACAAGGCCCCTGCTGGAACATTGTGCCATCCGCATTGTTGAACTCCACCCAAAAATGATGACCGTCTACTTCAGAGGCACGATAGGTGATTGAACGCGGGGCAAGGCATTGCAGTCCATTTTGTGAGCAGGCACGTTCAAGCAGCGTGGGGAGATCAGCATTAGGGATATCTGAATTCCAGGTTTGCAGGAGGCTGGTATCTCCGCCATATAGTTTTGCGGCAGCAATATAATCCCCAGTGTGCAAGGCCGTTAGATAAGCGCGTAGATCCTTTTCTGCTTCATCCACATCCGGGCCGGCTTCGGCGGCGTAACCAAGTTGAGCATCCATGCTGGCGGCGAAGTCCAGAATATCGCGGATCGTCTGTTCATCCGCCTGCTTTGTACCATTACCTGCAAGAGTTAGCGTTATTGTCATTCCATCAGCAAGCGGCGCATTGCTATCGTTATAGTCAACGTTGCTGAGGCTATCCACCCAACTATAAAGTTGGTCAAGTTGCGAAGCAGTGAGATAAGATTCAGCGTGGAAGCCTTTGCAATCTGATGTAGTGATCAGGCCAGTGAGATAGACAGACACATCATCACAAAAACCACCAAGACCTCCCTCACGGTGCCA
>Ga0070698_100009894_pt1 | contig 10194 bp, 8 predicted proteins | sample KBSK1502metaG_FD_65477 | JGI IMG/M metagenome (GOLD analysis project Ga0070698, IMG submission 65477) | Corn, switchgrass and miscanthus rhizosphere microbial communities from Kellogg Biological Station, Michigan, USA - KBS K1-50-2 metaG | ecosystem: Host-associated > Plants > Roots >... | reverse complement strand
CCCGTGCGCCGGTGCAGGTCGCGCACCATCGCGAGCACGATCTCCTCGGTCACCTTCTGGATGCTCGCGGCCATGTCCCAATGGAACTGCTCCATCGGCGCGCCATCCAACGGGCGCACGGGATGACCGAACAGACGCGCGAAGCGCTCGTTGGTCATCGTGAGGCCGTAGTCGTAGGCGAAGTATTTCATGTCGAGCTTGAACGAGCCGTCTTCGCGCAGGTCGACGAGCTCGTCGAGGATCTTGTCGGCGTAGCGAGGCGTGCCATAGGGCGCGGCGCCCATCACCTTGTACTCGGCGCTGTTCACCTTGAAGCCCAGGTAGTAGGTGAACGCGCTGTAGAGCAGACCGAGGGAGTGGGGGAAGCGGATCTCCTTGGTCAGCTCGAAGCTGTTGCCGCGTCCGACGCCCTGGGTCGTGGTCGCCCACTCGCCCACGCCGTCGCAGGTGAGGATCGCGGCCTCCTCGAACGGCGAGGCGAGGAACGCCGACGCCGCGTGCGACTGGTGGTGCTCGGCGAACAGCACCTCGCCCGAATATCCGAGCTGGGAGCCGATCAGGCGCGGGATCCAGAGCTTCTCCTTCATCCACACCGGCATCGATTTCGCGAACGACGGCAGCGAGCGCGGGAACGTCGCGATGTAGGTCATCAGGATGCGTTCGAACTTCACGAACGGCTTGTCGTAGAACACGACGTAGTCGACGTCGTCGATCGAGAGGCCCGCGGTCTCGAGGCAGTACTTGACCGCCTGCTCGGGCAGTGCCGGGTCGTGGCGCTTGCGCGTGAAGCGCTCCTCGTGCGCGGCCGCGACGAGCTTTCCGTCGACCAGCAGCGCTGCTGCGGAGTCGTGGTAGAACGCGGAGATCCCCAGGATGTTCAAGTCGGTTTCCTCAGCGAAGCCGCGTCGCGCGAGTCGGATCCCTCGTTCAGCTCAACAGCTTGGCACGTTCGAGATCGTTGCCGCTGCTTTCGCTCTCCTGCCAGGCGCTCTCCTTCCTCCAGAGTGCGCGTTTGTCGAGCTGGTCGCGGCGCCCGAACACCGAGAAGAGCGAAATCGGACCGATCAGGATCAGATAGAAGATCACCAGGAGCAGCAGGGTCTGGACACCGCCGAAGCGCCCGGCGATCGCCATCCACCCATTCAGGAGAGTCCGCCAGAGCGGCGTCTGCTCGCTTTTCACCTGAAACTCCGGTTGTGTCGGCTCGCCTGGATCCGGTGGAGGGCCTTGGCCGGATCCAGCGCAGGGTCCGAAGCCAGTTTTTCGGCGGGTGGCGGGGCCTACCACAGGGTTTTGCGTGCTCTCCGGTGCAAAAAAGAGCAATGAGTATGACCTGTGGGCGGAAGAATGGAAACAGAACGGCACTCTGTGTCTCCTGGATGAACGCGCGTTCCTATCGAGTAAAAGTTCTTCCCAACCGCGGAAAAATCTTACACACTGGGTAGCTTCGAGCGGGAAGTGCCAGTGGGATGACCGGTGAAGCCCGCACCACCCTCATCCCCGAGGCCCGGAGACCGATCCCTGATGCCCCAGCGCGCGATTCAGCCCTCCACGGATGCCGCCGAGCCCTTTCGCGTTCTGGTGATCGACGACGATCCCGGCGTGCGCGACTACATGGAGGCGCTGGTCTCGCGCCAGGGCTATCGCGTCTTCCTGGCTGCGGACGCCGAACAGGCCCTTTCGGGCCTCAACGACTCCCGGCCCGACATCGTGACGCTCGACGTCGTGCTTCCGGGAATGGACGGCCTCGAGACCCTGCGCCGGCTGAAGCAGCGCGCGCCCGACGTGCCGGTCGTGATGCTCTCGGGGCACGGCCAGGCGCGCAACATCGTCGAGGCGATGCGCCTCGGCGCCTCCGACTTCCTGCGCAAACCGTTCGAGGTCGAGGAGCTCGAGCTCGCGTTCCAGAAAGCGCTCGAGAAGCGCGCGCTCAAGCAGGAGATCGAGCGGCTGCGTGGCCGCGCGCGCTCCGAGACCGAGCTGCTGCTCCTGTGCGGCGACAATCCGAAGATGCGCGAGATCCGCGAGATCATCGAGCAGGTCGCCGACACCGACATCACCGTGCTCGTGCGCGGCGAGAGCGGCACCGGCAAGGAGCTGGTCGCGCGCACGATCTTCCAGCTCTCGGGCCGCCGCGACCAGCCGTTCGTGAAGGTGAACTGCGCAGCGCTGCCGTCGGAGCTGCTCGAGAGCGAGCTGTTCGGCTTCGAGAAGGGCGCGTTCACCGGCGCGCAGAAGCGCAAGCTCGGCAAGTTCGAGTACGCCAACCACGGCGCGATCTTCCTCGACGAGATCAGCGAAATGCATCCGGCGCTCCAGGCGAAGCTGCTCCAGGTGCTCCAGGACGGCGAGTTCTCGCGGCTCGGCGGCGAGAGCGACGTGCGCGTCGACACGCGCGTGATCGCGGCCACCAACCGCAACCTCGAAGAGGCGGTCGCGGACGGCAGCTTCCGCGAGGACCTCTACTACCGGCTCAACGTGGTCACCGTCCACCTGCCTCCGCTGCGCGAGCGGGTGGACGGGATCCCGCTGCTCGTGGATTACTTCCTGCGCAAGAACAACGAGCAGTACCGCAAGGACCTGAAGGCGCTGTCCACGGAGACGATGGACATCTTCATGAAGTACCAGTGGCCGGGAAACGTGCGCGAGCTCGAGAACATGGTCCGGCGCATGGTGGTGCTCGGAAACGAGTCCACGGTGCTCGAGGAGATCTCGTTGCGGGGAAGCGCCCCCACATCGCGGTCCGCCCCGAGCGACAACACGCTCGACCTGGGCGCGCTGGGCGTCGATTTCACGAAGGGCGAAGCGATAGATCTCAAGGCGATCTCGCGACGTGCCGCACAAGTTGCGGAGAAACGTGTGATCGAGCGTGTGCTCCAGCAGACCCGTTGGAATCGGAAAGAGGCGGCCGAGAAGTTGCAGATCAGCTACAAGGCGCTGCTCTACAAGATGAAGGAAAACGGACTCAGCGAAGGTCGTTAGGCAGTTCGCGGTTCCACATTCCAGTTTCAGGGGGTCGGTCCGGGGCATGCGTGTTCGTGAGAATCGGGTGAGGTTCGCGCGAGATCCGGGTGTCGTTCGATTGGTTGCGATCGCGGCGTTGTTCGCGATCGGCTGCTTCGGCCGCACGCTCAGCCCTCCGCCGCCGGACCCGACTCCCACGGACCGCGTCACGTACACCATCGGGGTGACGGACGTGCTGAAGATCGCCGTGTGGAAGAACCCGGAGTTGACCGTCGAAGTGCCGGTTCGTCCCGACGGGATGATCTCGGTTCCTCTGATCAACGACGTCCAGGCCGAGGGCTTGACTCCCGAGGAGCTCAAAGAAGTGATCACTCGCGAGCTCGCGGAGTACGTGACAGAGCCCAACGTCACGGTCGTCGTGATCCAGATGAACAGCCGCTTCGTCTCGGTGATCGGCGAGGTCGGACAGGACACGCGCGTGCCGCTCACGCGCGACCTGCGCGTCCTCGAAGCGATCGCGAGCGCGGGCGGATTTGGCCCGTTCGCCGACAAATCGGACGTTCGAATCGTGCGCCGCAATGGTGACGGCACCGAGTCGGAGTATCGATTCGATTACGACGCCTACATCCGGGGTCGAGCACCGGGGACCAACATCGTGCTCCAGCACGGAGACACGATCGTCGTTCCCGACTGAGGCCACCGATGAAGCGCGCGATCCTCACCACCTTGCTAGTGGTCTGCCCGGCATTGCCGGTGCTGGCCGCCAATCTCGAGTTCTCGGCAGGCGGCGAAGCCGAGTACGACGACAACGTGTTCCGGTCCCAGTCGAAGAAGGAAGACGACGTCCTGTTCCGGCTGCGGCCCGGGCTGCGCGTCTACGAGGATCACGGCGACGACCTGAACTTCTCCGCGGGCTACCAGGCGCCGGTGGAGTTCTCGGTCCACAACAGCCACGAGCTCGACGACGTCGACCACGTCGGCGATGGCAACTTCTCCTACCACCCGAACCAGCGCTTCGACGTCTTCGGCCTCGAGAACTACGGCTACCTGCGCAGCACGCTGCGCCAGCCGGACGTCAACACGCAGGCGCAGGCGCTCAACCCGGGGACGCTGGAGTTCACCGATCAGCGCGACCGCGTGAAGACCAACGACGCCACTCTCGGCATGAACTATCACTTCTCCCCGCGCACCGTCGGCCGCGTGATCGCGGGCTCCGAGTTCTTCGACAGCTCGCGCCAGGACCGCGCGAGGGTGTGGTCGGTGTCGGGCAGCGCCGATGCGCAGTACAAGCTGACGCTCAAGCATCAGCTGGGAGCGGGCGCGGGCTACTCGTACCAGGACTTCGGCGATCGCCTCGACATCCCGGGCAGCCAGACCCAGACGTACCGGGTGTTCGGGAGCTGGCGCTGGGCGATCAGCCAGACGCTCACCTTCGACCTCACCTCCGGTCCGGCCTATCTCGAGACCCAGCAGGCCCACGCGGACCGCCAGCGGATCGCGACGAGGTTCCCGTTCTCGGTGCTGCCGGCGGCGAACGTGAGCGGGTTCTTCGACAAGAACGGCAACCAGCTTTCCGGGCCAATCGGCTCGGGGAGCCTCCTGTTGTCGAGCCTGGACTCCACGACCGGGACGAACTGCGGGCTGGTCGGGGGGATCCCGGTGGCGTCGCTGTGCAACGGCAACATCATCATCGACTCGAACACCGACCCGGCGACCGTGAGCGCAGTGAAGGGCGACACGCTTCCGATCACGAACCGGAACCCGAGCGGCCAGAGCGATCGCAATTTCAACTGGTTCGTCGACCTGACGCTCTCCCAGCGCTGGTCGCCCACGCTCGCCAGCGCGCTGCGCTACACGCGCCAACAGGGCGACGCGTCCGGTGTCGGCGGCACGGTGATCGTGGACGCGGTGTCGCTCTCGAACACCTGGGACTTCGCCGACCGCTGGCAGTTCGCGCTCCGCGGGGACTTTGCGCGGCGCGAGTCGGCCTTCGACATCAACCAGACCTATGACATCGTATCGGGTCAGACGCTCCCCGGGGGGAGTGCAGTGGACATCGCCGGGCGCACGGGGACCGCGTTCAACTCGACCCGCAACGTCCAGATCGACACCAACTCCTATGGGGTGGCCGGTCGCATCACCCATCAGCTGTTCAAGACCACATCCATCTATGTACAGGCGCGTTACACCAAGCAGGACTCCCGCAGCAACAGCCTGGGCGCCGATTCCGACTTCGAGAACTTCCTCGCTACGTTTGGCGTCCATCACATCTTCGAACCCATCCCGTTGTGGTGACCCCGCCCCCATCGCGAAACCGGATCCTCCTGCATGAACATCGACGCTGGCCTCCAGATCGGCGACCTCGGTGGGGTCCTGCGCCGCCGCGCAAAGGCCGTTGGGGCGACCGCGCTCGCTGTCCTGCTCGTGGTCTACTGGATCGCGATGGCGCTCCCGAACGTCTACACGAGCTACGCCACCGTGCTGGTCGAGCCGCAGGCGGTGTCGGGCGATCTGGTCAAGGCCGGCGTCGCGGACAGCGACATCAACCAGCGTTTGCATTTGATGACCGCGCAGATCCTCTCGCGGTCGCGCATGTCGCGGATCATCGACGAGCTCGGCCTGTACAAGAAGGAATCGGAGTATCTGCTGCGCGAAGAGGTGATCGACCTGATGCGCAAGGACGTCCGGGTCGAGCCGGTGGTTCCGGAGCTCGAGCAGCGCAGCGCGCGGACGCGTGACGTCGCGATCAATGAGTTCCGGATCATCTACGAGAACTACGACCCGATCGTCGCGCGCGACGTCGCGCAGCGTCTCGCCAACGACTTCATCGAGACCCACATCAACGCGCGCGTGCAGACCTCGCAGAAGAGCCTCGAGTTCATCGAGGGCGAGCTCGACCGGCTCTCGAAGCGCGTGCGTGAGGTGGAGACCGAGATCGCGCAGGTGAAGGCCGATAACTCGGGCACGCTGCCCGAGGAGCTCGACGCCAACCAGCGCCGCCTCGAGCGCGTGCTCAGCGAGCTCGCCGCCGCGCAGCGGAACTACGACGAAGCCACCAGCGACAAGGAGTTCTTCGAGGGCCAGAGCAGGACCGCCAAGGCGATGGGCGGCGGCAACGACGACGCCAGCCCGGCACGCCGGCTCGAGTTGCTCAAGCTCGAGCTCTCCGAGTCGCTCGCGCGTGGCTTCACAGACAAGCACCCGGATGTGATTCGCGCGCGCGAGGAGATCGCGCTGCTCCAGCAGAAGGTGAAGAGCGACAAGGACGACGGAGAGCTGCTCAACCCGATGGCGCAGCAGAGCACGGCGCAGGCGCGCCACGCCGCGTTGCGCGCCGTGTCGTCGCAGAGCGAGATCGAGCGCCTGTCCCAGGTCGCCGAGGAGCTCCAGACCCAGCTGAACGCGACGCCCGCGGTCGCGAAGCAGCTCGACGCGCTCAAGATCGAGTACGAGCACCTGTTCAACACGTTCCAGGACTTTGCCAAGCGCCACAACGAAGCGTCCGTTCAGGCGCAGCTCGAGCGCCGGCAGCTCGGCGAGCAGTTCCGCGTGCTCGAAGCCGCGTTCAAGGCGCCCGAGCCGAGCGCACCCAACCGCGCGCTCATCCTGATCCTCGGCGCGGTATTCGCACTGATGCTCGGGATGGGTGTCGGGATCCTGCTCGAGGCGCTCGACACCTCGCCGCACGACTCGCGCCAGCTCCAGAGCCGACTCGCGCTGCCCGTGCTCGCGTCGATCCCGGCGATCTGGCTCGAGTCCGACCGCCTGTACCAGCGCCGCGCCCGCACGCGCACCGCGCTCGCGACCGCCGCCGTGGTGGCGTTCGCGCTGGTCGGTGGCGCGGCGAACTACATGTGGGTGAACGGGGCTCCGCGCTTCCTGCGGCCGGCGACCGACGAGACCGAGGCCGAACAGGCCGCGCCGGGCGCGCCCAAGGCCGAGTCGGCGGCCGCGAAGCCCGCCTCAGCGAAGCCGGTCGCGGCGCCGCCCGCCGCCCCCGCACCCCCCGCCGCTCCTGCCGAGCAGCCGAAGGGCTGACGATGTACCGCGACTTCTACGGACTCGTGCGCAAGCCCTTCGAGATGACGCCGGATCCCTCGTTCCTGGTGCTCTCGCCGGCGCATCGCGAGGGACTGGCGATGCTCCACTACGCACTCGACGCGCGGAAGGGCTTCGTCGCGCTCACCGGCGAAGTCGGCACGGGTAAGACCACACTCGTACACGCCTTGCTCTCGCAGCTCAAGTCGTCGATGCCTTCGGCGTTCATCTTCAATCCGCGCGTCGAGCCGCTGGACTTCCTGCGGATGCTGTTCGACGAGTTCCACATCGAGCACTCGTGCCGGACCAAGGCCGAGTACTTGATGGCGCTGAACCACTTCCTGATCGACTGCCTGCGACGCGACCAGCTCGCGCTCCTGATCATCGACGAGGCGCAGAACCTCTCGCCGGAGATGCTCGAAGAGGTGCGGCTCCTGTCGAACCTCGAGACGCCGACCTCGAAGCTGCTGCAGATCCTGCTCGTCGGTCAGCCCGAGCTGAACGACATGCTCGACCGGCCGGAGCTGCGCCAGCTGCGCCAGCGGATCGTGCTGCGCCACCACCTGGTGCCGTTCAGCGCTCCCGAGGTCGACCAGTATCTCGACGAGCGGCTGCGGCTTGCGGGCTACACCGGAAAGGGCATCTTCAAACGCTCGGCTCGCAAGGAGCTCTTCGCGGTGACGGAAGGCGTGCCGCGGCTGATCAACGTGGTATGCGATTCCGCGTTGTTGTTGGGTTATTCGCGGCAGCAGCTGGTAATCGGGGAAGACATCGTTCGCGAGGCGGCAGTCGAGCTGCGGCTCGCCCCGCGCGAACCCCGCACCGGCACCGAGCCGGCGCCGCCGCAGAGTTCCGATCGGAAATCCGGACGCACGCGCCTGTTCAAACGGCTGCGGCTGTTCTCTTAGGTTGGGGACGATTCCATGGCGAAGGTCTACGATGCGCTCCGGCGCGCGGAAGAGGAGCGGCGCAAGCACTCCGACTCCGCGGCTCAGCCCATCGCGCGCCTGGAGTGGGAGCCCGAAGTCGCCCCCGAGACCGCGGCGATCAGCGCGCCCAAGCCGCCGCGCGCGTCGCTGTTCCGCCGCTTCTGGCCCAAGCGCATCACGGAAGAAGGCGCGGCGGATTTCAACAAGCGCCGGATCTCCCAGCTCCAGCCGGATTCCTACATCGCGGAGCAGTTCCGCGCGCTGCGCGGCCGGATCGATGCGCTCGAGACGGCCGACCGTCGCATCCGCACGATCGCGATGACGAGTGCGCTGCCGGGCGAGGGCAAGACCACGGCGTCGATCAATCTCGCGCTGGTCACCGCGCTCTCGCTCGGGCGCCGGGTGCTCCTGGTCGACTGCGACCTGCGCCGGCCTCGCGTGCATAGCGCGCTCGGTCTGCGCCCGAAGGCCGGACTCTCCGAGGTGCTCAACGGCGAGATCGCGTTCGAAGAGGCGGTGATGCGCGCCGACGGCGCCGACCTCGACGTGCTCGCGGTGCGCGATCGACCGGTCAATCCCTCCGAGCTGTTGAGCTCTCCGGGCATGCGCGATCTGATCGCGTCGGTCGCCAAGCGCTACGACCGCGTGATCCTCGATACTCCGGCCGCGCTCGGTCTTCCCGACGCGAAGGCGGTCGGCGATCAGTGCGACGGGCTGATCATGGTGGTGCGGGCCGACAAGACGCGGCAGGAGGATGTCCAGAGCGTGATCGAGATCCTGGGCCGCGGTCGCATGCTCGGTGTGGTGCTGAACGGGACGTCGGTCGACCAGAGCCGGTACGGCTACCAGAGCTGAACCGGACAACGGTTCACATGGACGACATCCAAGGCCTCGCGCTCGCGCTCCCGCTCGCCGTCGCTTTTTTCGCGGCGCTCGCGACCACGCCGTTTGCGGCCCGCCTCGCGACGCGGATCGGCGCAGTCGACCGGCCGAGCGAGCGCGGCGTCAACCAGCGGCCCGGCATGCCGCTACTCGGCGGGCTCGCGGTCGCTGGCGCGTTCTTCATCGGGATGATCGCCGTCGACCAGGTGCAGCAATCCGACGCCGACACGGAGCGCTGGCTCGGCCTCGTCGCGGGCGGACTGCTGCTCGTGGCGACCGGAATCTGGGACGACCGCCACGGCATGAGCGCGGCGCCGAAGCTCTCGCTGCAGGTGATCGCCGCTTCGATCGCGATCGCGTCCGGGTTCGAGATCTCGCGCTTCTCGAGTCCGATCACCACGGAGATCGTGGAGCTCCCGCGCTGGGTCGTGTGGCCGGCGTCGCTGCTCTGGATCGTCGGCGTGACCAACGCGCTCAACCTGCTCGACGGGCTCGACGGCCTCGCGACCGGCGTCGCAGCGATCATCGGCGCGACGCTGACCGTGATCGCGTGGCAGGCGGGTCAGCCGTTTGCGGTGTTCCTCGGCCTCGCGCTGGTCGGCGCGCTGCTCGGATTCCTGCCGCACAACTTCGCACCCGCGCGGATCTTCCTCGGCGACACGGGCTCGCTGTTCATCGGCTATACGCTCGCGCTGCTCGCGCTCGAGGGCTACCGGCGCGTCTCGCTGATCACGTTCCTCGCGCCGCTGCTCGCGCTCGCGGTGCCGATTCTCGACACCGGGCTCTCGATCCTGCGGCGCATGCGCTCGCACGCGCCGATCTTCTCGGCGGACCGCCTGCACATGCACCACCGGCTCCTCGAGGCGGAGGGCTCGGCGCGCGCCGCCGTGCTCCAGTTCTATTTCGTGACGGCCGCGTTCTGCCTGATCGCGCTCTCGTTCACGCGGCTGCACGGGATCTCCGCGGTGGTGTTCCTGGCCGCGGTGGCGCTGCTGACCTTGCGCCTGTTGCGCAATCTCGGCGCGCTCGACCTCGGGGCCCGCAAACGGGAGAGCGACGGGTGAGCAAGGCCCTGATCACGGGAATCACCGGCCAGGACGGCTCCTATCTCGCGGAGTTCCTGCTCGCCAAGGGATACGAGGTGCACGGCGTGGTGCGGCGCTCGAGCACCGAGTCGTTCGAGCGGATCGAGCATCTGCAGGCCAGGCTCGTGCTGCACCAGGCCGATCTGCTCGATCAGAGCTCGCTCGTCGAAGTGCTGCGCGCGGTGCGCCCGCGCGAGCTGTACAACCTGGGCGCGCAGTCATTCGTGCCGACGAGCTGGCTGCAGCCGACGCTCACCGGCGAGTTCACCGCGCTCGGCGTGACGCGGCTGCTCGAC
>Ga0070698_100009893_pt1 | contig 10195 bp, 12 predicted proteins | sample KBSK1502metaG_FD_65477 | JGI IMG/M metagenome (GOLD analysis project Ga0070698, IMG submission 65477) | Corn, switchgrass and miscanthus rhizosphere microbial communities from Kellogg Biological Station, Michigan, USA - KBS K1-50-2 metaG | ecosystem: Host-associated > Plants > Roots >... | reverse complement strand
CGCGATCAACTCCTGGATCCACTTATCCCCGCACGTCCACGTTCGACGGCGTCACCGACATCCGTTGCGTTCATACCGGCCGAGACGTCGCGCTAATTCCCGCTAGCAGCCCAGGCCTGGACGGCATCGTCGGCAGCCAGCTCCTGCAGCGATGTAAGGTCAGCCAGATCGCGCATGATTATCGTCTCGAGCGCGCCGTCGCTGTTCGTGCTTCGGACGCGTTCGATGCCGGCGCGCGCGGTCGGCTGCTTGTAGGCGACGATCGCCAGCACCTCGAGGGTAGCCGTGAGGGTGGGACTGGGCGGCCCCGCCCGGTGGCACGCACACGAAGTCACGCTCGACCAGCTGCACCGCATCCAGGGCGGGGAACAGCCGTGTGGCGCACGCGAGTCTCTTCATTTCGCGCATGGGACAGATGCGAGACTTGACGTAGCCATGATTCCGCTCGCAGCGATTGGTCGAGATCACGAGGTTGTAGAAGCCAGTGGCGGTGTGCTTCGCGCCGGGCGCGCAGGCGCGGATGGCTGACGGATAGAACGCGGCCTTATCGGTGACCACGTGCTCAGGCGTGCACCCGGTCGAGCCGATCGTACGCCGGAAGAACGCCAGAGTTGCCGCCAGGTCGCGCGTCCGCGACAACCAGCAGTCGAGCGCTGGCCGTCCAGATCGACGCCGCGATACAGGTAGTGCCACCCGCCCAGGACCTTACGTACCTCTCGTCGACCAGCCAGGTCGTGCGCCGCTGTCCTCGAGCATAAGGGATACATGGTCGAGGGATACATCGCCCACAACCGCGAGGGCGCTAAACGCAAAGCGCGCTCCTGGGAACGCCACGACACTATCTCCCGATAGCGGTGCCAGCGCTCGCCTCGTTCAAGTAAGGTCGAGCGAACACGCACGTATGGACGAAAAACAGCGGCCCCCAGGACGATGCTGATCGGCGGATCCTTGGATATCCCTCCGATTGGGGGGCATGTTCACAGAGCAGGTATTGCGAAATACCACAGACGCTCAATCACCGACGCACCGGGTTCGGACGCCTGCCGTTATTTATGTGGCCCCGGATCTGGGCTTCGAGGTGCTATATGCATGAGCGGTTCCAGCTCAGGTCCGATCGGCTGGGGTGGCGCCCTGGCCGGGTTTTGACCAAGTCAGTGGCCACACGCCACCATCTGGATTGTGCGAGGCGCCGGCATAGGCGATCATTGAACCGGATGGACCTCGGATCGCACAGCAAACATGGTTCCATCAGCTACCCTGCGTCAACTCTCTCAAGACGTGTCCGGTAGCGGGACGCTGCGCAGCAACGCCTCGTGCATCTCGAGAAAACACACAAAGCTCCCCAACACTGCGCCTGGCCACGAGCCCATCTCGGGCAATCGCCAGTCCGCGCGATCGCGTCGACAAAGGCTCCACGGCGGCAGGCGCCGCACAACTCGCATCGATGGTCGTCGCACGGCGTCTCGACTGCCTCAGCGGCGAGACCACTGTTGTTCACGCCGGATGGTGGGTCTTCTTTCACGCGCGCCCGAGAAGCCCGACCACTACTCTGCGATTTCAAGCACGATTTTTCCGCGAGTATGCCGGCTCGCGACCCGAGCCAGTGCTTCGCGAGCGTGATTCAGCGGCAGCACCGCCTCGACCTGTGGACGCAGCTTGTCGGCATCGACCAGCCGGGCGAGTTCCTCAAGCCGTTGCCGGCCAGCGTGGGCGGCGAACGATTCGCCGGTGATGCCACGCTCCAGCTGGGGAGGAGAGCTCTGCAGGACGATGAAGTACGCTCGACCGCCATCGCGGACCGCTCCGATGGCTAGGTCGCGGGTCTGGCCCCCTGCGCAATCCAGCAGCAGATCGACGCCGACCGGAACCCTCGCACGCACCTGCTGAACCCAGTCAGGGGCGTGGTAGTCGAACACCTCGTTCGCGCCCAGGCCCCGCAGGTACTCATGGTTGCCGGTGCTTGCCACACCGAGGACGCGCGCCCCCTGGCCCACAGCAATCTGCACGGCGGCGCTGCCCACGCCTCCGGCGGCAGCGGTGATGAGCACGGTTTCGCCCGCTTGCAGCCGCCCCCGATCCAGCAGTCCCTCATAAGCCGTCCCTGCGCTGATCACCAGACCGGCCGCTTCCTGGAAGCTTGCACTTACTGGCATGGGTGCCAATTGGCCCGCGGACGCCAACGCGAGTTCGGCGAACCCGCCGCCCGCCGGGAACAGGACCGCGTACACCCGCTCGCCCGGCTGTACACCGGTCCCCTCGCCGGCCGCCTCGACGACGCCCGCGATTTCCTGACCTGGGACGAACGGCAGGGCGATCCCCGGGAAGCCGCCGCCGAGGAATCCAACGTCCCATAGGCCGACGCCCGCGCCATGCACTCGGATTAACGCCTGTCCCGCCGCGGGTACTGGATCTGGCAATTTACCGAGTTCCACGCTGTCGATGCCATCCAGCTTCCGTGCCAGCGCTACTCGCATGGCTCAGCCCTCCTCACGCGGGTCGCTGCTGCTCGCCTACGCCGTGGCTCTTTGCAGCCGCTGCACCGCCACCAAAAACTCTTTCCGAGCTCGATTCTGCCAGAGTGAGCAAAACCCTCTCTCGGTCAAGGAAGGTAATCGCCGCGACTCGGGAGGGGGACGCTGGAAAAGGACCGAAAGCACCTCGCTCGCGTCCTACCTCGGCTGTCTTTGACCCGGTGCTGGGACTCATGAGCCTGCGAGTCGCCACATTCCTGCCGTTCACGATCGCCTGTTACTTGAATGGCCGCTCGTTCCTGGCCCAGGAACTTACTCGCTTGGGCGTCGCGTTCCGCAAGGATGACAACGACGATGTCCGCACTCCCAAGGCCGTCGAAGCTGCCTTCCGTCAGGTCAACACCGCTCTCGACCATCTCTGCGACCCTCTCGGGGCTGCGGCGCTGGCGTGCGCTGGCCCGTTGCCAGCGGTTCGCATCAACCAGCTCTCGGCGAGACCAGCACCTCGCTTCGGCTCCGCCCCACCCGGCCAGCGGGGCGCCACTCCAGAGTCGGAATCGCAAAGTGATCTTCGAAACCGACGGACCGATCGTTCGGCGGTACAAGGCCGAGGATGCCACGTTGCTGCCAGCCAGCAGTTACCAACACTAACTGTCGAGAAACTCCTGCACGAGGTTGGCGAGGATCATCCCGCCTCGCCGGTTGAGGTGCACGCCGTCGACATGGAATCTCCAGCCATTCGATTCCGCGATTTCATCGCTGCTGCGTCGGAGCACATAGAACCGAAGGGTGTCGAGATAGATCGGTAGAAAGCGGAATTCGGTGAACGCCTTACCGGGTGAGGCGACGATCCGGTCGCGGAGAGTCTCGAAGAAGGGTATGTACGCGAGTTGATTGGAGGTCGCGGTCAATTTGATGATCCCGCTCAACTCGGCGATCCGCTCGTTCAGCGTGCGCTGGACCGGATTCGAGGAATCCGGATCCTCGCCGATCGGGCCTAGCGATGCCAGCGCTATCTGCGCCGTCGTTTCCCGTTTCAGCCCATCGACGATCGCCTCGAGGTTCTCCCTGAACCACTCCACCGAAGGCTCCCGCGGCAGGTGCTTCATCCAGCCCGCAAGGACGCGGCGCGCGTTTGCGAAGACCATGGTCAGCGCGTCGTTCGCGCCGATGAGGACGACGACCTTGTCAGGATGGCACGCAATCACTGCGGGGACACGCTGGAGCGCGTTGTATGCGAGGTCGCCGCCGACCCCGAGGTTGCGGAATTCGAAATGCCGGTTCTGAGGCCGCCGCTCAAGCTCGTCGATCCAACCGAAGGCCTGTCCCTGGCCGGCCGTGCTGCTGGAGCCTAGGCACGCTACGACTGGGCGCCTATCGCCTGCAATCTCGCTCACGCCGACCCGCTCGGCTGCCTCACCAGCCGACGCAGTGACCTTGCCAGGCGACTCTGCCTAGGGGGAGCGCGAAGAACCCGAGCGCATTCGGCCACTGGCGGAGTCATCATCGCCTACCGCGTCGGGTTCACGCCCGAACTGCATCGGCCGACCAGGCCGCCATGGCAGATCGGGTGTGGGTTCAGGTGGGCGATCGCGCACCCGCAGATCCCAGGCGAGCCCAGGCAGCACCCCCTGGCGAACCCATCCGTCCAACTCGCCTCCGCAGGCCTACTCCTGGTGCGCGCGTAGAAGCGGCTCCGCACCCTCGAAGGCCACCCGTGCCTGCTGCCGATGAAGCGCGCAGATTGGCGCAGCCCCGTTGCCTCGCGGCACAGAATTCGGATCGCAAAGCAAACATGGTTCCATCAGCTACCCTGCGTCAACTCTCTCAACACGTGTCCGGTAGCGGGACGCAACGCGGAAGGACAGGCGAGCGCTGGACGATCGACGTTGTGATCTGCCCCAGCGCAAAGAACAGGTCGACGACCTCGGTCAGTTCATCCGTATCGGCAGCCTGCACCTTCATCAGGATGTTCTCTTCGCCCGTCACCCGATGACACTCCACCACCTGCGGAGTCCGCTCTGCCAACTCGATAATCGCACCGACCTGGTTCGGTCCTGGCCGAATCCGGACGTAAGCGGCCAGCGGGCGACCAAGGGCGGCCGGGTTAACGTCCAGCCTGTAGCCGGCAATCACCCCGGCAGCCTCCAACCGCTGAAGCCGATCTGCCACTGCCGGCCCCGACATCTCGACGCGCCGCGCGAGCTCAGCGATGGGCAGGCGCGGGTCAGCAAGTAAGGCGCGCAGCAGCCCTACGTTTACTTCGTCCAGGATGACCTGCGCACGCCCGGAACCGTTCTGCGAGCGTGTCCGTCCGTCCGGTGCAGGGGCGACTGTACTCCCCATCTTCTCTAGCATCACGACCCCCCATAACAAACGGGCGGCACCGAGGACCCGCACCTTGCCAATACCGTCCGCGTGGAGCGCCAATAGACGCGCGTGCTGGGACGAACTTCTCTCATTAGCGGAGCCGGCCAGCAATCATTCCGGCGCCGCCTGTGGCTCGACCAGCGTCCTCAGACACGTCTCAATGGGACCCACTGCCCGCCCCAACGGTGGTACCGGTACTATCAGCATTCGACGTCCGTTCCAACTCGCGCACCAGGCGCTCGTACAGGCTGCGAGTTTCGAGATCACCCACGCCGCCCAGGCAAACACAGATCTGCTGCCACGCTTCATGGAGTTGCGCCGCGTCGCCTGTGCCGGCCGCGGCTACCAGCAGGCCTTCGTGAGCGCCCCGATCCAGGGGATCGTCGGCGAACACGCGCGCGTACATGGCGAGCGCGTCTGTGTGCTGCCCCGCGTCGCAGTAAGCCCGCGCCAGGAGGCCCATCACCTCGCGGTTGAGCGCCTCGAGCCGCCGCGAAGCACGTTCCCAGTGGGGCTCTGCGAGCCAGCGATACAGTTCGATTTTCTTCCCAATCACGGTGCGTTCGACATATGCCCCCGGCAGCAGTTCGGGCACGCTCAGCACGAGCGCCTCTTCGGCCGCGGCAATCCGCACCGCACCTCGCGCCGCTCGGGCTCGCTCGACCGCTTCCATGAACGCCTCCACGTCAGAAATCGCAACATCTGGATTCACTCTCAGCGTGCCAGCGCCCCTGACCAGTAACTCGCCGTCAAGGCCGCCAACCGCTCGCCTGACGTCGTCCTGCAGTCGCTCCAGGTTCTTGCCGAGCCAGGTCTGGCTGCTTTCGCGGTTCCGTACGCGCGCGCGTGGAGCCCAGAGTTCCTCAAGCAGCTCGTCCGCTTTGACACCGGCCCAGCGATCTAACGGTCCCTGTTCGAGCAACGGGGCGGCCGCCAGCCGGAACAGCACCTCGAAAGTGGTCATAGAGCCAGATGGAATCGAAACCGGCGCGCTCCGCCTCGCGAGCACACCGACTCATCGTCTCGTACTTCGGGATGGAGCCTTGAACATCGACCAGATCCATCGTCCATCCCTGGGGAATGAATGCCCCGAACCTCAATCGGCCCATCGTTGTCCTCCGCGGCTCAGGATCCCCTCCTCTTCGAGCACCCGGATCCGGCGGCGCAATCGGCTCTCTGGCTGTTCGCGAATGGGGGTCAACCCAGTTAGGCCACCGTTTGGGGCTGAATAACCGGCCTTGCCTCGATTGAATCCTGGGCCTCATGAACGGCAACGCCCAGCATCACCAGGCCAATTCCGATGACGTCGACGACGGACGGAAACTGCCGCAACACGATGACTCCAATCACCGTTGCAGTTGCCGGAAGGAGGGCCACGAAGAGGGCGTAGGTAGCGCGAGGAAGTCGTGCCATCGCCAGCTGATCGAATACATACGGAATCACGGACGATGACACACCTACGCCCACGCCAGCGGCGAGCGCAAGTGGATCCGTGAAGGCATTCAAGGCACCGCCAAAGCCAATTGGCGAAACGAACACGAAGGCGAACATCATGGCAGCCGCCAGACCGTCGATGCCTCCCATCGTCGCCCGCCTCGAGACGCGATGGGCGAGCACGATGTACCAGGTGAACAGAATCGCATTCGCAAATGCGAATCCCACGCCGACCGGCTCTCCGAGCACCGTGACGTGAGTCAGCAGGTAGACTCCAGCCGCCGCCGCAAGGACTGCCACGAAGTTGCGTGGTATTCGAGCTCCCAGGAGGGCAAGCAGAATTGGTCCCAGGAACTCAATCGCCGCGACCGTGGCCAACGGAAGTCGGCTGATAGCAACGTAGAAGCACGCGTTCATCAGTGCGAACACCGCACCCAGGGCAATGATCAGGCCTTTGCCACCGCGATCAAGAGCCACGAACTTCCGCCATGGCCGGCGCCAGGCAGCGAAGATCAGCGCGGCAGAAGCGATGCGCAACCAGGCGACGCCGAGCACGTCAACGCGAGCAAACAGAAGCACTGCGAACGACGGACCCAGATAGTGGAATAGTGCGCTGGCAATGAAATAGGCATGCGGAGGCACTCTGTTCGACACCGCGGTGCCAAGCGATCCTGCCCCCATCGCTTTTATCTCCACAGCCACAATCACAGGCTACCGTCGTAGGCGACGGATTGGTATGAACAATCGCAGGTAATGTGCTAGTTTCACCTTATGAACAACGGAGACTCACGCCGGAATGCTGGGGGTTCTGTCAAAATAGATGAGCTCGACCGTAAAATCATCGCCCAGCTTGAGGCGGACGGCCGGTTGCCGGTGGCAGAGGTGGGTCGCCGCGTCAACCTGTCCGCACCGGCCGTGGCTGATCGCCTGAAGCGTCTGGAATCCGTCGGCGTCATCACGGGGTATCGTGCGATTGTCAACCCCCGGGCGCTGGGATACGCGCTGACAGCAATTGTTCGCCTCAAACCTGCGCCGGGCCAATTGCCACGGATCCCTGAGCTCGCTCGCGAAGTCCCTGAAGTCGCCGAGTGCCACCGGATCACCGGAGAAGACTGCTTCTATCTCAAGGTTCATCTGAAGTCGATTGACGACCTGAGCCGTCTGCTCGACCGGTTCCTGATCTACGGCGAGACGACGACATCTATCGTGAATGCGTCCCCGGTTTCGTATCGCGACCCGCCTCTGGTCGGCTGACCTGTGCAACTTGCAGGGTCCCAATACCGGCCTGTTGCGTTAGGAACCCGGCGTTGACGCACCCGCCGCTCAGTTCCAGGCCGATGGGTGGCCCGCTCCCGAGGAAGGGATGCTTCATGCGAGGCACGGCCGATCTGCAGCGGAAACCTTGCTAAACACCCTGCCGGCGAGGTCGACTCCGATGGCGGTCCCCGAGTCGTCGCGAGTGAAAAAGCCACGCTGCCCTTTAAGCGCGCCACTCGTGACTACGTACTCGAACTTGTCGCCAGGCAGAAGGCCGAAATCGAACGGCGGGTAATCGGGCGGAGCCTCATTGCCCGCGGCAGCTCGGACCTCAGGCTTCAGCCGGACCTCGAGTCTCAGCCCCCGCCTATCAGTGTCAATCGTGAGCGTCATGGCTTCGTTTTCGTAGTGCCCGCAGACCTGGTGGGCGAGCATCTCGTCATAAGGCAGAGGTTCTGGATCCCGGTCTGCGATCCCCAGGTATGTGTCCAGCGCCCACCGGATGATCTCCTGGTTGAAGGGGATGCCGTCAGGACCTGCGTTGCACAGCGCCACTACAGCGAAGCTCCGTTCCGGCACGATGAGTAAGTCGGCGAACTGTCCGTTCGCCGATCCGCCGTGGCCGATTGTGCGAACGCCATCGATGTCGCGCAGGAACCAGGACACTCCGACGGCCTGACCCAAGCTGCTGCTCATCAGCTTCGCCGTCGGTTCTTGCATCTGGTGCACTGCTTCCGCCGGCAATACGTGCTCGCCGCTTTCCGCTCGTCCGGTACCGAGATGGAACCGAGCCCAGCGGAGCTGATCGGAGACCGACGATGCGAGTCCGCCGCCTGGGTTGTCGCCGCGCGAACGGCGCCACGACCTCGCGACAGACAGTACTCCGTCCTCGTCCCGATTGTGTCCCACCGCGAACCGCCGGGTCATGATGTCGTCGCGCGCATAGAAACTGTGCGAGAGGCCAAGCGGCTCGAGTACGAGCGAGGCAATTGCTCCTTCGAACGTCTGACCTGTAACTTTCTCGATGATTCGCCCAGCCAGGTTGTAGCCCGCTTGGCTGTACGAGGTTCGTTCCCCTGGAGGCGCGACCAGTTCCAACTCCGGCAGCATCGCCACGTAGCGGGCGAGAGCGTCGTCTCCTTCGCCGGTATCAGTGATGAGAGCCCAGCTCAGCCCTTATGTGTGATTGAGGAGGTTCAACACGGTGATGTCGGCCGCAGCCCGTTCGTTTGACAGTCGAAGCTCGGGAACGTACCGACGTACCGGCGCTCCCAGTTCCACCCGGCCTTCAGCGACCAGTCTCATCATCGCCGTTGCGGTATAGGTCTTCGAAACGGAGGCCAGTAGGAACAGCGTGTCCTGGTCAACCGGCAGCGGGTTCTCGGTGCTGGTTACGCCGTAAAAAGCGTAAGCCTCGCGACCATCGACAAGCACCCCGGCCGCGGCACCAGGCATGCCGAACTTGATTGCCGTCGCCTTCACGAAGTCAGAGAGGGCATCGGTGTTCATCGGAGCAACTCCTTGTTGACCATTTGAGTGCCAGGCCGGCCCAGCTCGAAAGCTCCGGCGACAAAGACGAAGGACAGCCCCAGCAGCGGGGACCGAAATAACCCGCTGCCTGTTGTTTGAAATTGACCCCGTCATCGCGGTCTCCTTTTCACTCTTTCGTTGTGGCAACACGAGCGGCGTGGGTCGGCTCGCGTGCCTCATTTGCCTTGACTCGCGCCCTGATCAGGCGTCGGATCAGGGCCATGGGCAGACGATCAACTGGAAAGCGAAGAGTTCGTCTGCCGTCCAGATAGGGCTTGACTTCGCTGGCGACGTCGCCATCGACGTGCGCGATCCCACGGAGCCCAACGTGGCCCATGTAGCCTGCAAAGTAGACGAGTTGCCCATGGTGCTCGTAAGTCGGCATGCCGTAGCTGATGACCTCAGCCGCCTGGGGCACCACCGCACGGATCGTGTTGCGAAGCTCCTGTAACCTGGCGCGAGCGTCTGGCTTCTGTGCCGCGATGTACTCGTCAACCGTCGTGATCGTCGTCATGCTCCAACCGTCTCCTTTCCCATCGCACTTCCGCGATATGCGCCTTGCAAAACCCCGCGTGCCGTGGTCTGCAAAGTGATTACGTGCCATGCGAGGATCGAAACCCAGCACCAGGCAGACAGGACCATCAGTCGATTCGTCCAGCCAACCACCGCGATCACGCCCGCGGGGAGTTCCTCGGGAGGAGTTGCGGGCAGGCCGCCGAGCGCGAGTAAGAATGTGACGATCATGAGTGCGAAACTCGCGATCCAGAGCACCACGCTGAGCCAGGTTAGATTGGCCGCGAGCAAGATCAGGTTCTTTGCACGGCCGGACGGTGCAGTCGCGGCCAGTTTGGGCCTGGTCAGCATCGCGGAGATCGGCAGGCACAGGATCCCAACAACCCCCGCCAGCTCATGAAGGACTGCCTGGTTAAGATCGAACTGCGCCGCCGAGGCCGCACCGATTCCCGATAAAACCAGCAGGGCCAGGCCAAAGTTCTGGCGCCGTGTGTTGAAGTACGGTCTGATCGCTACGGCCAGCGCCAAGATGCTCAGCCCATAGGCGATAAACATCAGGGACAACACCCAGCCGTACTGGCCATTGGCGTACTCGCTGATCATGCGCCACGCGGGCGAAA
>Ga0070698_100009892_pt1 | contig 10196 bp, 9 predicted proteins | sample KBSK1502metaG_FD_65477 | JGI IMG/M metagenome (GOLD analysis project Ga0070698, IMG submission 65477) | Corn, switchgrass and miscanthus rhizosphere microbial communities from Kellogg Biological Station, Michigan, USA - KBS K1-50-2 metaG | ecosystem: Host-associated > Plants > Roots >... | reverse complement strand
GGCAGTGCTGAAGCTCCGCGAAGGCGCCTGGGTCGCGGCCGAGCCGTACGAGACCGAGCAACTCCTGCATGGGTATCTCGCCGCGGTGGACGAGTCCGTGCGGGCGTTCGTCCTCGAGGGAGACGGCGTGGCCGCCGAACGCGCGGCTGCCGCTGCGGCGGCGCTCCGTGAGCTCGGCTGTGAGGTCGATCTCCTGCCGACGCGACACCCCGTCGTCGACATCGTTTTGTTCCAGCGCCTGACCGTCGAGATCGCCGAGGCGCGGGGGCGCGAGCCGGATCGGATCCGTCGCCACGATCCGCGTTGGATCGCAGCGGCTTCGGCCGCGAAGGCCGACAACGCCGCCTAGACGTCGGCGAGCGCAGCGAGGAGCCGGTCGACTTCCTCGAACGTGTTGTAGTGGACGAAGCCCGCTCGGACCGCCCCCTCGGGCTGCAGGCCGAGCCGAGTCATCACCTCGACCGCGTAGTAGTCCCCGTCCCAGACCGCGATCCCGCGTGCGGCGAGCCGTTCGGCGACCTCACGCGGCGCCACGCCGTCGACCCGGAAGGCGAAGGTCGGGACTCGGCTGTCCATCGATTCGAGTCCGTAGAGCTCGCAGCTGCCCGGTAGGCCGTCGAGGAAGCGCTGCCCGAACGCGCGCTCGTGCGCCTGGATTGCGTTCCAGCCGAGGTCGTGGATGTACTCGACAGCGGCAACGAAGCCGGCGAGCAGCTCATGCGCGAGCGTTCCGGTCTCGAAACTCACACCGATCGGTTCGTCCGCGGCCGGCCGCACCTTGTACGGCCGCCAGGCTTCTAGCACGTCCTTGCGCACGGCGCCGAGCCCGAGATGCGGTCCGAAGAACTTGTACGGGGAGCACGCGAGGAGATCGGCGCCGAGGCCGTGCAGGTCGAGGAGACGGTGCTGGGCGAGATGCACGGCGTCCACCGCCACGACGGCGCCCACCTCCTTCGCTCGCGCGACGAGATCGGCCGCCGGCGGGATCGTGCCCACGGCGTTGGAGGCGAGGGTGAAGGCGACGAGCTTCGTCCGAGGCGAGAGCGCGGCCTCGAACGAACCGATGTCGATCGTCACGTCGTCCTCGCGGACGTCGACCCATCGGACCGTGGCGCCGGCGTCGGCCGCCGCGAGCACCCACGGCCGCACGTTCGCGTCGTGATCGAGTCGCGTCACGACGACTTCGTCCCCCGGCTCCAGGGTCTTCGCGAAGGATCGGGAGAGATGGAGTAGGAGCGTGGTCGCGTTCGGGCCGAAGACGATCTCGTCCGGGTCCGCCCCGGTCTGATCGGCTGCGGCTCGGCGCGCGTCCGCGATGATCCCGTCGGTCTCCCGACTCGTCGCGAACGCACCATGTGTGTTGCTCAGCCCCCGGCGGTAATGACCCGTCACGGCGTCGATCACGGTGTCGGGGACCTGGGAGCCGCCCGGAGCATCGACGAAGACCGCCGGCCGCCCGTCCTCTCCGGCTCGGGAGAGCGCGGGGAACATCGCTCGGATCCGTCGGACGTCGAGCACGGTCACACGCTACCCGCGGGAGCGTCCCAGCCGTCGGGGAGCTGGGGGAGCTGCCAGGAAGGATCTGGCCGCCACGCCGTCCAGTCCCGGTCGAACGGCGGCGACGATGCCAGCACGTGCTCGGTGGCAATTTCACCCCAGCGTCGGAACTCGGCCGCCTCCTGCTCCGAGAAGAGCCCGAGAGCCACCGCCAGCTGGAGCTCGTCCTCGTCCTTCCACGACCAACCCGAGCCGTCGAGCTCGATCAGCACGTCGAGCGCGTGGTCGACGGTGTCGAACCCGAACGGGGTGCGCGTGAGCGGATCCTGGAGGTTCACGTACCAGACGCGCCGGCCCTGGGTGGTCCACAGCAGCACGGAGTATGGGAGCTCGGGCCAGGCGAACGACAGGATCGGTTGCGGGCCGCGAGGGCCCAGCTCGAGGTGCCACGCCCGGTCCGGGATCCGGAGCTCTCGTCCCTCGTCGTCGACCGGCACCGCGCAGCGTGCGCCCGCGGGAAGCAGGAGCATCGTCTGATCCGCCTCGTCTTCGACGACGATCGTCGGACGGGCCTCGAACACGCGTTGCCGCCAGACCTCTCGGAGCGCGATGCCCTGCCCCGGGCGGAACCTCGTGACCATCGACGGAGGATACCGACGGTGTCCGGGCTCGGATCGGCCGATCGACTCGACCACAGCGCTGGCTGGTCGGCCGGTATGTCCGCGGCGATCGGAGGCGAGGTACTGTCGTCCGCGTGAGATCGGACGCCGACACGGAGCCCGAGTCGGAGTCGACACGCGCGACGGACCCGTCGGCGACCGAGGATGTCGGGACCGGAGGGTTCTTCGCGGATGAGCGGCGGCTCGCGTTCTGGCTCCTGCTCGCCGTGGGGACGGCGTACTTCGTCGCGCAGCTGCTCCTGATGCCGTTGCACCGTCCCGTCGGCTGGGACGAGGCCGTCTACCTGAGCCAGGTGAGTCCCCGCCTGGATGCGCTCTTCATGGAGGCGTGGCACTCCCGCGGCATCACGCTGCTGGTCGCTCCCGTCACGGCTCTCGGGGGTTCGGTACCCGATGTGCGGCTGTTCCTGATGGTGTCGTCCGCGGCCGCCATGACCCTCGTGTTCAAACTGTGGATCCCCGTGATCGGGCTCGCGGCGCCCATCGCCGCGTTCCTCTTCTCGTTCACGTGGCTCGCACTGTTCAACGGGTCCGTCGTGATGCCGAACCTCTGGGCGGCGATCCTGGGGGTGGGTGTCGCGGCCTGTGTGGTTCGCCGTTTGGAGGGCGGGACGCTCACGTACGGGCTGCTCGCCGTCGGGATGCTCGGGGCGATGGCGCTCGTCCGGCCCACCGAGGCGACGGTCGTCGCGGCCGCGATCGGTCTGTGTGTGATCCTCATCCGAAGGACGTCATGGCGTTTGGTCCTCGGTCTCGGCGTCGGACTGGTGCTCGGGTGGTTGCCGTGGATCATCGAGATGTCCATCCGGTTCGGGGGATTCCGCAACGCCCTCCGGGTCGCGAACTCCCAAGGCCACCTCACGGCCGTCCCCGTCACGGATCACGCGCTCGCCTACCTCGGGTTCATGTATGGGCGTGCCAAGCTGCCGGTGGTGGGCCGCCCGACGGCCGGCCTCCTGTGGTTGGGTCTGCTCGTGATCCTGGCGGCGGTCGCCCTCCGCCGGCGGGTCGATGCGCCCGGCCGCGCCGTGGCGCTCCTCGCCACCGTGACCACGCTCGCCCTTGCCGTCGAGTACATCGTGCTCGTGTCGTTCATCGCCAGTCGCTTCCTGCTTCCCGCGTACGCCTTCGCCGCGATCCCCGCCGCGATCGGACTGCGATCCCTGCTGCGCGACCGCCTCCCGGCTCGCGTGCTCGGGCTCGGCGTCGTCGTGGCGATGGTCCCGTGGGCCGTGTGGCAAGCCCAGGTTGCGGTTCGCGTCGAAGCCAGAGAGTCTCGAGGCGGGGAGAGGTTCGCGGCGGCGGGGCTGCTCCTGCACGACCTCGCGGGCGGCAAGCCCTGTTCGTTCGTGAGCCCGGGCGCCTACCCGCAGATCCACTTCGCGTCGGGCTGCGCCGGCGCGCAGCTCACCTTCCCGCCTCGGCCGACCCCAGCCCAGTGGGAGGCGGTCGGCAGAGGCGAGGAGGTATTCATGATCCTGCCCTCGGAGGCCCAAGCGGGTTCGCGCCTCGCGCCACTCTCGCCGATCCGATTCGAGGCTCCGAAGCGGACGTGGTTCATCTACCGGCTCTCAGAGGCGCAACGCTGACCGGCCTGTCTCGCTGACGACGGGCCGATCCCGCCTTAGCGGAACCGCAGCTTCCGAGCCCCGACCAGCGCCATCTTCGCGAGCAGGAGCCCGTGCCGCCACCGGTCGATGTTGGTGGTCCCGTACCGTCGCTCCCGGTAGCGCACCGGCACCTCCCGGATCTTCAAGCCGAGGTTCGCCGCGCCGAAGAGGAGGTCGAAGTCCCCGAAGGGGTCGAAGTCTCCGAACGTCTTCCGGTTGGCCGCGATCCGGCGGTAATCACGCGCCCACAGGACCTTCGTCCCGCAGAGGGTGTCCGTCACCCGTTCCCCGAGGATCCAGCTGAAGATCAGGCTGAAGACCTTGTTCCCGGCCGTGTTGGCCAGGCGCATCGCGTTGTCCTCCATCGGATAGACGAGCCTCGTCCCGTTGATGAATTCGCCCCGCTCCTCGATCAGCGCGTACCAGAACTTCGTCAGATCCTCCGGCGGAACCGTGAGATCCGCGTCGAGGATCATCAGCACGTCGCCGGTCGCGAGCTCGAACCCCTTGCGGACCGCGTCGCCCTTGCCGGTCCCGTCCTGGCGGGTCACCTTCACGTCGAGCTCGGGATGCTCGGCGATCACCGCTTCGATCTCCTCGTACGTCCCGTCCGTGGAGTGCCCCTCGACGAAGATCAGCTCCGTGTGGCTCCCCAGACGCGGGAGTCGCTCGACGGCGTCCCGGATGTTCCCTCGTTCGTTCCGCGCCGGGACGACGACCGTGCACGTCGGATCCGCCATCCTGGGAGGCACGTCCACCTTCTTGGGTCTCGCCGTGACATAGGAGATGAGCCCGAGATGGTTCACGAGGGGGATCGCGGACAACAGATCGTTCACGGGCCGCGTCAGCCACGCCGGTCCTACGGGCAGCGGGGTGCGATACCCGGACCGCACGAGTTCCAGGTCCGCCATCTCCACGAGGTTCACCAAGCTGTCCCTCGAGAGCCAGTTCTGGAGCGGCTCTCGGCTCTTCAGCCCGAACCGTTCGGCCAGCCACAACACCGGCTCCCACGCGAAGTTGTAGTGGGCCACGATCACGCGTGATGACGGATGCGTGAGGTGGATCAACGGGAGGAAGAGAGCCTGGACGTCGATCAGATAGCCGAGCACGTTGCTCACGATCACGTAGTCGAAGGTCGCGGAGATCGGCAGGCGCTCGACGTCGCCGCAGACGAAGTCGAGATCCGGGTGGCGCTTCCGCGCATCGAGCAGCGTCGGGAGCGAGAAGTCGACGCCGACCCCGCGGGAGGGCTGCAGGGACGCGAGCAGGGACCCGTCGCCGCAGCCGAGGTCGAGCACGGTCGCACCGGGCTCGACCTGGTCGCGGATCATCCCGTAGAGATCGTCGTAGTAGTAGCGATGCCGGGCCCGCGCGGAAGGCCCGCGCGGCGTGACCTCGTCGAAGTGACGGCGCACCCGGCGGCGCGCGGGGGCGTCGAGGTCACGCGCGCCGCCGGGTGCGCCGCCGGGTGCCACGGCGTCTGGTGATGTTCGCTGGCGTTCCACGAGGGCTCGAATGATAGGCTCATCTCTCCGCGGGCAGCGCGCGGACATCGCATGGCCTCCAAGCGAGCACTGATCACGGGTATCACCGGCCAGGACGGTTCGTACCTGGCCGAATTACTGCTCTCCAAGCACTACGAGGTCCACGGGATCATCCGGCGGTCCAGTTCCTTCAACACCGGACGTATCGATCATCTGTACACCGACCCGCACGAGCCGGGCGGGCATCTGTTCCTCCACTACGGGGATCTGGTCGATTCCACCGTCGTATCCCGGATCGTCCGCGAGGTCGTGCCGGACGAGGTCTACCACCTCGGTGCGCAATCGCACGTTCGCGTCTCCTACGACATCCCCGAGTACACGGGCGATGTCACCGCGCTTGGCACCACGCGCTTGCTGGAAGCGATCCGGCAGGAGGGGAGCCCCGCCCGCTTCTACCAGGCGTCGTCTTCGGAGATGTTCGGCACGAACCCGGACATCCCTTCGAACGAGCAGAGTCGCTTCTACCCCGCGTCGCCCTATGCCGCGGCGAAGGTGTACGGGTACTGGATGGCGGTCAACTATCGCGAGGCCTACGGGATGTTCTGCACGAACGGCATCCTGTTCAACCACGAGAGCGAGCGCCGAGGCGAGACGTTCGTCACACGGAAGATCGCGAGAGGGCTGGTCGACATCCTCGCCGGGCATGCGGACGTGATCCACCTCGGGAAGCTCGAGAGCCAGCGGGACTGGGGCCACGCGGCCGACTACGTCGAGGCGATGTGGCTGATGATGCAGGCGGATGAGCCGGATGATTACGTGATCGCGACGGGCGAGTCGCACTCCGTCCAGGATTTCCTCGAGGAGGCCTTCACCTACGTCGGTCTCGATTGGGAACCCCACGTGCGTCAGGACCCGAGATACTTCCGTCCGGTCGATCCGCCGATCCTCGTCGGGGACGCGTCGAAGGCTCGGTCGAAGCTCGGATGGAAGCCGAAGGTGAGCTTCGAGGAGCTGGTGCACTCGATGGTCGATGCGGAGCTCCGCACGGCGGGACTCGAGCGTCCCGTTCCCCACGGGAGCGCGACCCCTCCATGACGCACGTCCGTCCGACGACCCGAGGTCGGCGATGAGCGACATCTGGTCCGGGAAGACGGTAGCCGTCCCGGGAGGAGCCGGGTTCCTCGGCTCGGAGGTCGTGAAACGTCTGGAGGCAGCGGGTGCCTCCGTGTTCGTCCCCCGCAGCCGAGACTTCGATCTCACCTCGGAAGATCGGGTCCGGGCGATGTACGAGGAAGCGCGCCCGGATGCCGTGGTCCATCTCGCCGCTCGCGTCGGAGGGATCGGGGCGAACCAGCGTTCGCCGGGAACCTTCTTCTTCGACAACCTGATGATGGGTGCGCTGCTCATCGAACACGCGCGTCAACGGGGACTCGAGAAGTTCGTCTGCGTCGGGACCGTGTGCTCCTATCCGAAGTTCGCGACGGTTCCGTTCCGCGAAGACGACCTCTGGTCGGGCTACCCGGAGGAGACGAACGCGCCGTACGGCATCGCGAAGAAGGCGCTTCTGGTGCAGCTCCAGGCGTACCGCCAGGAGTTCGGGATGCGCGGCATCTATCTGATCCCGGTGAACCTCTACGGACCCCGGGACAACTTCGACCCGGAAACCTCGCACGTGATCCCGGCGCTGATCCGTAAGTGCGTGGAGGCCGTGGAGCGGGGCGACGACGTGATCGAGGTGTGGGGATCGGGGACGCCGACCCGCGAGTTCCTCTACGTCGAGGACGCCGCCGACGGGATCGCCGCCGCTGCGGAACGCTATGAGGGCGCCGAGCCCGTGAATCTCGGAACGGGGAGAGAGATATCGATCCGTGACCTCGCATCCCTCATCGCGGAGTTCACCGGCTTCCGAGGGTCGTTCATGTGGAACGACGCGAGACCCGACGGACAGCCACGGCGAGCGCTAGACGTATCGCGGGCTCGCGACGAGTTCGGTTGGACGGCCCGGGTTCCCTTCGAGGAAGGGCTGGAAGCCACGATCTCGTGGTACCGCGAGTCGCGGCTGCCGTCCACGGCCAGCGGCTGATCCTTCTGGGTCTCTTGGCGAGTCGGGGGCGAGTCCGGCCTCCCAGATCCGGCCTTGACGGGTGTCGGCGGACGGACGTATCGTCACCTTCCCGCTCGAACAGGTGTTCGGATGAGAGGCAGCTCACGGTGACGAAGCGGTTCGACGAGGAGATCCTGGTCGAGCGCGACGCAGGGATGCCCTCGGGGTTCGAATGGCGGGGACGGCGCTATCGGGTCGTCGACGTGATCGGACGATGGCGGATCGAAGGCCGGTGGTGGGAGGACGGCCGGGACCGTGAGTACTGGCGGGTCGAGGCGCGCGGCGGTGCGGTCTGGGACCTGTACCACGACCGCCAGCGCGACCGATGGCACGTGGAGCGGCTCTGGGACTGACGGCTGGAAAAAGACACTTCCACTCGTATCCACCCGGCGGCTCGGAGGGCGTCGCTCCGCGGGCTACCCAAGAAACTCGACCGGGTCGCCTCGTTCGATCCGACCCGGCTGGTCGACGTCACCGTAGACGCCAAGGACCACTTCCGTGCCGACCTTCCGATACCCGGCCAACACCTTCAGCGCATCGAAGTTCTTCTCACCGGTCTCAGGATCGAGAGTGGTCATCACACACCGCGGCATCCGCTCCCCGATACGGAGAACCGCCTCACCGACTCGGATCCGGTGACCCTGCCAGGCATCCTCCTCGTACGCATCGAGTCCATCGAGCTCGATCAGCATCCGGAATCGGCGTGGATCGAGTCCAGGGTCGGCGCCTCGCACGCCCACGTCTTCGACGGAGGCGAGGGAGACGATCGAGGTTCGATGCATCCCGCCCGCGTTTTCGGGTTCCTCGACGCGGAGAAGCGCGAGTGTCTCGTCGACCGCAGGCGCGAGCGCCTCGGCGAATGACGGGTCGATCGGACGAGCGGAGATCGTCCTGTCGAACAGCTTCACCTCGACGCGCTCACCCGCAGGGAGAGTGCTGCCCTCCACGACGGTCCCGTCGGAGAGGCGCATCGTGAGGCGTTCCTCGTCCGCCTGCCACGTGGCGACGATCGGGATCAGTGGGGCCTTCGAGACACCCCGGAGCCTGGTCCCGTCGGAGCGAGCGAAGAGGAAGCGTCGATCGCCCACCGCTCCCTCGCGACGGAGATCGATCGCATCCGGGTGATGTAGTGCGGTCGACTTCACGGGCGTGACGTTGAAGCCGGCAACCGTTGCGATCGGCACCGACGGAGCCTATCCGCGACGGTCGAGCGTCAGGGGGCGCGTTCGGCCAGCGCGCCGACGATCCGCTCGAGCGCCCACTCCAGGTCTCCGCGTGACACCACCAACGGGGGAGCCAGCCGCACCGTCGTCTCGTGGGTGTCCTTCGCGAGGATCCCGAGCTCCAAGAGCCGCTCGCATACGGCGCGCGCGGGCGCGGCCTCCGGCGTGAGCTCGATCCCGAACCACAGGCCGCGACCGCGCACCTCGGTCACCGACGTGGGCGCCTCCTCGCGCAGCCGCTGGAGGAACCACGCCCCGAGGTCCTTCGAGCGCTGTTGGTACTCGCCGGTCCGAAGGAGACGGAGCACCTCGAGCCCCACCGCGCATGCGATCGGGTTCCCGCCGAACGTGCTCCCGTGCTCTCCAGGCCGGAAGACACCCAGCACGTCGGCGCGCGAGACGACGGCCGACACCGGGAGGATTCCGCCGCCGAGCGCCTTACCCAGGAGGTAGATGTCTGGCCGGACGTCCTCGTGGTCGCAGGCGAACGTCGTGCCGGTACGACCGAGGCCGGCCTGGATCTCGTCGGCGATCATCAGCACGTTCCGTTCCGTGCAGAGCCGTCGCACCTCCTGGAGGTAGCCGGCCGGTGGGATCACGACGCCCGCCTCGCCCTGGATCGGCTCGACGAGGAACGCGACGACGTCAGGATCCTCGAGCGCCGTGGCGAGGGCGTCCACGTCGCCGAGCGGCACCGAGATGAAGCCCGGCGTGAACGGTCCGAACCCGCCGGTGGCCGAGGGGTCGGAGGAGAAGCCAACGATCGTGATCGTGCGGCCGTGGAAGTTCCCGTCGCACACGACGATCTTCGCGCGGCCGTCGGGTACGCCCTTCACGTCGTAGCCCCAGCGCCGAGCCGTCTTGAGCGCGGACTCGACGGCCTCGGCGCCGGAGTTCATCGCGAGGACCATGTCGGTCCCGCAGAGCTCGGCGAGCTGCTCGCAGAACGGACCGAACAGATCGTGGTGGAACGCGCGGGATGTCAGCGTCACGCGGTCGAGCTGCTCCTTCGCTGCCCGGATCAGATCGGGGTGGCGATGGCCGAAGTTCAGTGCGGAGTACGCCGCCAGCATGTCGAGGTACCGCTTGCCGTCGACGTCGGTGACCCAGGCACCCTCGGCCTCCGCCACGACGACGGGCAGGGGGTGATAGTTGTGCGCGCTGTGGCGCTCGACGAGCTCGATCAGCGCCGCCGATCCGAGCTTCGGTTCCGTCTTCATGTCCGATCCTCCAGCGAGTGAACGTGCGGGCCCTGGCGCCGTCGTCGACGGCGATGATACGGGCTCAGCTCACGCAGAACCGCATCGCGTGTCTCCCCTGCGGAACCGCGCCCGGTCGCCTCGCGGGAGCTGCTAGCCGACGTAGCCCTCGACCGTCCGCGGATCCCGAACGATCGCTTCGTCGGGGTCCTGGCCGGCGGCGCGACGGGCACGGCGCTGGTGGAGAAGGTCCCAGCACTGATCGAGCGTGACGCCGAGCTGTTGGAGCCGCTCCCGCTCGGTGTCGGTTGCCTCGCCCTGCGCCTCCTTCTCCCAGAGCGCGTGCTCCTCGTGCGCGATCTCGTTGATCTGGTCGATCACCTTCTGGTCATCCATGGC
>Ga0070698_100009891_pt1 | contig 10196 bp, 9 predicted proteins | sample KBSK1502metaG_FD_65477 | JGI IMG/M metagenome (GOLD analysis project Ga0070698, IMG submission 65477) | Corn, switchgrass and miscanthus rhizosphere microbial communities from Kellogg Biological Station, Michigan, USA - KBS K1-50-2 metaG | ecosystem: Host-associated > Plants > Roots >... | reverse complement strand
GCGATGTCCTGGCCGCAGCTCACCTGCGTGGCGAGTTGCCTCGCGTCGCCGCGCTCGAGAACGTACAGGGGGAGATTGTCGGGACAAGCCGACGGTGCTTCCCAGGCAAAGTGCGAGTGCATGCTTTTCTTCAGCGTCTCGACCTTGCCCGGATCGCGCGCGAGCGCATAGAGGCCCGGCTCGATGCCGTCAACGCGATGCACGAAAAGGCCGAGGTGGATCGCCGGGTTCCACGGAATCGCGTCCCATGGCATCGGGCGGCGCGCAACGTCCAGCTCGACGCGCGGCATCACGCGCTCAAGCATGCGATAGAAGCGCTCGGCTGCAATCGACGTCTTGCCGTCGCAGGCAAGCAGACTGCGCCGCTGGCGGATGATCTGCGCGGCGGAGATCATGGTTGCCTCGAGGCCGCCGAGGCGAGATCGATCGCGTCCCAGGGCGCCGGATCGTCGCCGCTGAGGCGGTTCGCTTTGCCGTACCACCGCTCGTTCTTCAGCTGCTGCACGGCCTCCGCTTCGAGGCTCGAAGCCGCAGTAGCGATCTCTCCCGGCCACACTGCCATCACCAGGTCCGCGCTCTCGCGCTCGGCGCCGTCGAAGTCCTTGCTGCGATCGAGGCCGAGCAGCGCCTCGATTGTCTCGTCCCCGACGCCGTCCAGCACCAGGGCCGACCAGCCGAGCGTCGCCGCCGCGATGCGCATGGTTCCAATCGCGTGGCCGACGTCATGCTGGCAGTAGCGGAATGCGCGCTCGCCGTACTTCCAGGCTTCGCGCCAGTGCACCGACGCGAGGCCGACGAGGAACGCTTGCGCCGGAAAGCCGCGCATCAGGCGCTCGAAAAGCGCCGGCGGGCAATCGGCGCGCCGCTCGAGGCCGTGCTCGAGCGGTGCGTAATGGAAAAGTCCCGGCGCTTCTTCGACCCCGTCAACCTCACCGATCAGCACGTAACCTTCTGTGGGATGCAGATTGCCGCTCGACGGATTGGCGCGCAGCGCCCAGCGCGTAGCGCCGGCCTGTTTCCACGCCGTGAGCGCGAGCGAGTATTCGAAAAAACGCGAGAGCGAACGGATCGACAGCGGCGCGCACGACACCGCACCGCGCAAGTAAATGCTTTCGTAGTCGGGAGAAACCGGATCCTCGCCGGGGGCGAGGATCGGCAGGCGCGTGAGCGCCGCACCCGCGTAGCGCCGGAACGGATCGGGCTGGTTCGCCCAATCGAGTTTCCCGGGCCCGCGGGCGTAGCGGTGAAATTGATGCTTGGTGCGCTCGTGGTAGCGCATCACCGCTTCGAGGCGCGAAGCGTCCGCCACGTCGGACGCCCTGGTGCTTACAGCGGCTTTACGTTCGCCGCGGCCGGGCCCTTCGCCCCTTCGGTCACGTCGAACGAGACCTTCGCGCCATCCTTCAGCGACTTGTAGCCCGATCCCTGGATCGAGCTGTGGTGGGCGAAGAGATCCTTGCCGCCGTCATCCGGCGTGATGAATCCAAAGCCCTTCGCATCGTTGAACCACTTTACGGTACCTGTAGCCATGTCATTTCCATTCCTGAAATTACAACTGTTGCGCGAGACTGTCCGAGCCTCGCCGCGGGCACGATGATGAAAGGAAGGAATTGACTGCCACTACAAGGACCGCTTGAGGGGCGGTCGGAAGGGACGAGCATTCACTTACTTCAGATCCTGCGAGACGCAGTGTAACACGGACGTGTTATGCGCGCTTTGGTCGGAGTGGCAATGAGTGTCCCACTAGCGGATCACTCGATCAGCGCGTCGCCACGAGCAACCTCACCGCGCTTCGTCACCACGACCGAGCCGCGCCCGCGACTGCGCTCCTGGTTCAGAACACGCCGAAAGAGCTTTGGCTGATCTACCTATTACGGATTCGTGAGGCACTTCTCATTACGACTTGTTTTTCCCTATCAAATGACGCTCTTATTGCGGGCATAAATCGAGATTCGTCGCGCGCACCAAACAGCGTTCGCTCACGGGTTTCCTCTTCCTCTAAGTATGAGATGAATCTCTCAGCTTTCTCTATCCGCCGCTTTACTCGCAAGAGACGCTCACCTCGCGTATACAACTGATAGTCTTCGTTCGATAACGCAGCAAGGTCATTCGAAGCCGCCTGATTTGATATTGCGCAATCGGTGCACACGAGTTCAATGTAGGTAAAGTACTGAGATAGGTCATTTAGAACATACGCGCCGTAAGCCGTAGCTCGCAACGAGTCAACGGACTCACTATATGCGTCTAGCCGATTGTTAGCCTCGATTAGTCTCCTCCGCAACATCATATCGATATTGAGTACGCAATCATCCTTCATCCCGTAGTTCTCGATGAACTCATGCAGTATTTGCTTGATTGGAAGAAACGGAGGATTTAGTGGATCGTGGCCCTCCGCGAGCAGCTGTAACAAACGAAGGCCGGTGAAATGGGAGCCGTGGTTTCTGGAGCGAATTTCAAAGATGTTGGGAACAGAGCTACTCCGAGTTTCGTCATAGAAAAAGTTGTAGGGAATCATTATGGGTTTCAAAACTTGATGAATCTGAAACTGCCAATAATCCCGAGACGTCATCTCATATACGTTTGTGTATCCCGACAACATGATCCCTCGAAATAGCTCCAACGCCAGCCTAATATTTCCATGGGCGCAAGCGGTCAGGAAATTGGCCAAATGAGATGTGGAATTAGCAAACTCATGGGCAAAAATTCGGAACAACTTCTGACATTTTTCGTTTGTCTCTTCGTCATGCCTCAGACCCGAGATTGATTCCCGTTCATCGGCAGGTAGACCAAGCAATTTCTGCACGTATTCGATTCGACGAAGAAAGACATCCTTGGGAGCAGGAGCGGAAATATGGAACCCGGAGTTAGTAAATGCGTCGAGCGTCCCCTTAATCGATGATTCATAGAACCTCTCTTCTCGCATGGAAATCACTACGAGGGAACCTAGTTCGCTCGCAATCTCGTGTGCTAGGGTGAAGCAATACTCTTGCTTCTGTATAAATTGGTCAGTGTTATCAATAACCACAATGGCGCCCTTGTGTCTGGCACGCCAGTAGCTAGTCAATCGCTTCGCGCAATACTTCCCGTCGTCGCGCCACGTTTTGACAAGCTCGTTAAGCTTCAGATTGTAGGTATCGGAATCTGGCTTTAGACCAAACAAATCTTGGTGGGCTGCGACCTCATACCGATCAGCAAAGAGTTCCAAGAGCTTGTCACGAGGGCCTTGAAGGATGTTCTCGCGATCTAGTGCTTGTACCAGCGACGACCAAATCGTGTGATCTATAGCCTCCTCCTTCTCCGGGGTTGTAAGTAAATCGATCACACACAGAACTGCGCTCTTCCTCAAGATCTGCGGCGGCTTAGCAAAGAGCAAGCGCTTTAGAAACGTCGATTTTCCTACACCCTTACCTCCGAACAGCACAACTACGTCTTGGCGCGCATGAGTCCGTATGCTCTTTTGAAGTCTATTCCCGAACTTTCCTCCGGCATCCTTAGACTCAAAGTCTTGTATTCCATACTGTTCTAAATACGGAGTTAGCGCGTCTTCGATCCGATGCTTAGCATCTTGAAATGTCCGGTCGTAATCTCGCTCAAGAACATAGCATTCGGCCATGAAATCCCTGTCGGACTCATCAATGCTCCCGAAATATCGATCGGCGATGGGGCGCAGGATCGGCGCGAGGCCATTGACATCAATGGAAGCGTTAAAGGCGGTTATCCGCTCTTTGGGATAGAAGAGCTCACGATTTGTAAGAGCATCGCCTACCAACAGGTGATTCAACGACCCTTGGTCAACTATTTGGCTGTATGCAAAATAGTTGTAGGCCTGTGTGAATGAAACAGAGAAATAGTTAAGCGATCCAATAACAAAAGCTCGAAGATTCTTCCAGTCTTCTCCCTTTTGAAACGTGCGAAAGAATATCCATTCATGACCATTCGTTATGGCTGCAAAGTCGCAACCTATATCCAAGCAATATGTTCTAACTTGGGCTATCGCCTTTCTGATATCCGCGTCAGTCAACAACGTTTTTACTTGAACGTAGCCGCTCAGATTGGCCCCAAGCAATGCGCGCGGCAGAGTAAAGTACGACCCTTCCTTCTTTGCCTCGATAAGAATTATTGGCGAGGTTGGCTCGGAGGCCATGCCGGGAAGGTCTTGGATGTGATTTGAACGTCTAAGCACATAGTCCGCATAACCCGGCGCAATGTATTCCTCTACAGAAACTCTGCTACGCGGCCATCCCAGTACATCGTGCAAAATCGGGTCAAGCACTTGATGACGCGTATCTGCTTCAGAAAGGTCGCGCGCGCTTTGGGTTTTTGACAGATTTACCGCAACTTCATATGCAGACATTGTGTCTCCCCTTGACACCGCTACTAAACATAGTCTACTCGCGATTTTCGACAGCTAGGACTTCGCGATTCCGAAGCAGACGGGGCGATCGCTCTGAAAGAAGCATGACAACGTTCGTGTATATCCTCCTCCTCGCCGCTCCGCTTTTTGCCTGGGCGCAACCTTCGCTCACCGCGGCCGACGCACGCGCGGTGCGAGAAGTGATCGAAGCACAGCTCGACGCGTTCCAAAAGGACGATGCACCCCGCGCGTTTTCCTACGCCACCTCGGGCATCCGCGAGAGCTTCAGCACGCCAGAAAATTTCCTGGAGATGGTGCGCCGCTCGTACCCCGCCGTCTACCGGCCGAAGACAGTCAAATTCGAAGCGCCCCAGTTGATCGACGACATGGTCGTGCAGCTCGTGCGCCTCACCGACGCCGACGGCCGCACCTGGATCGCGCTTTACCCGATGCAGCGCGAACCAGACGGCACGTGGCGCATAAACGGCTGCCAATTGGCTAGACTGGCGGGGCAAGAAACTTAAGGGGGATCGCAATGAATTTCCGCAGCACGCTGTTCGTTCTGCTCTTCGCACCCATTGCCTGTCTCGCGGCCGACTTTCCCGCCCCGCAGGAAGGCAGCTGGGTCGCGCCTAACTTCCGCTTCCACACCGGCGACGTGCTGCCCGAGGTGCGCCTGCACTACCGCACGGTCGGCGCGCCGACCGGCGAAGCGGTGCTCGTGCTGCACGGCACGACGCAGTCGGGCGCGGCGATGCTCGCGCCGACGTTCGGCGGCGAGTTGTTCGGTGCGGGCCAGCCGCTCGATGCCAAGCGCTACTACCTCATCCTTCCCGACGCGCTCGGGCACGGCCGCTCGAGCAAGCCGTCCGACGGCATGCGCGCGAAGTTTCCGAGGTACAACTACGACGACATGGTGGATGGGCAGTACCGCCTGCTGACGGAGCACCTCGGCGTAAAGCACCTGCGCCTCGTGATCGGCAACTCGATGGGCGGAATGCAGACCTGGATCTGGGCCCAGAAGCACCCCGGCTTCATGGACGTCGCGGTACCGATGGCGTCGCTGCCTACGGAGATGTCGGGCCGCAACTGGATGATGCGCCGCCTGATCATCGACTCGATCCGCTCGGACCCGGAGTGGATGAACGGCAACTACACGAAGCAGCCGCGCAGCGCGCAGTTCGCCTCGATCTTCTACGGCATCGGCACGAACGGCGGCAACCACGCGCTCTTTCTTGCGGCGCCGACGCGGGACAAGGCCGACCAGCTTCTGGATGCGCGCCTGAAGGCGCCTTTCCCCGGCGACGCGAACGACGTCTTGTACCAATGGGACTCTTCCCGGGACTACAATCCGTCGCCAGGACTGGAGCGCATCCGGGCGACGCTGATGGCGATCAATTCCGCCGACGACGAAAGGAACCCGCCCGAGATCGGCGTGCTCGATCGCGAGATCAAGCGCGTGAAGAACGGCAAGGTGCTGCTGATCCCGGGGAGCGAGAAGACGATCGGCCACGGGACGACCTCCCGGGCGCAGTTCTGGAAGAAGGAGCTCGGCGAGCTGCTGGAAAGCGCGCCCAAAATTCTGCCCTGATGACTACCGAGCCGCCACCGCCGGCGCAACGCGAGGAGCGGATCCGGCGTACCCCGCTGGAAATGGTCGACATCCTGCGGCTCCTGAAGGCCCGCAACGTGCCGATCACGGCCCATTTGCACGCGGGCGAATTGCTGTTCAAGTCACGACTGTATGTAGTCGATCCCGTCGGGGCCTGCATCATCATCGAATCCAGCGCGGACGAGGCTGCAAACGCCGCGTTGCTTTCCCGGCCGCGATGCACGTTCTTTGCCTCGCCTACCGGCGGCCATGTGGAATTCGTGGCGGCCGACCCGCAGCAGATCCAGCATGAGGGAAAGCCGGCGATCCGCTTCAAGTTTCCGGAGGTGCTGGCCGACCGCCAGCGTCGCGAACACGACCGCGCGAGCGTTGCGGAACAAATTCCGCTGGAGTGCCTCGCCGACGATGGCGGCGTGCTGTCGTTCAAGGGCGGGCTGGTCGACATCAGCGTCGGCGGGCTCGGCTTTCTGATCTATGACGCCAGCATCACGCTCGAGCCGGGAACGGTGCTCAAGGGCTGCCGGATCGGGCCCCAGGATGAGCCCCCCTTGATCCTCGACCTCGAGGTGCGTTATTCCGAAATGGTTTCGCTCGCGGACGGGACGCGCGCGGAACGCTCCGGGTGCCGGGTCGTCGTCGGGCCGGAGACGCTGAAGGAATTCGTCGAAGGACTGTCGAAGTAGCAATGCCGATCAACCAGCCACCGGGCGCGCATCGGCAGGAACGGGTCCGGCGCTCTCCCGAAGAGATTGCCCACGTCCTCGACATCCTGGTGTTCCGCAAGGAGCCCATCACGGCCCATTTGCAAGCCGGCGAGCTGCGGTTCACGTCGCAGTTGCGTGTGATCGATCCAGCCGGATCTTTCATCGTCATGGACGCCAGCGCGGACGAGGCGGCCAACGCCGCATTACTCTCCCGGCCGCGGTGCACGTTCTTTGCAGCGCTTCCGGGCGGCTATGTGGAATTCGCGGCCGCCGACCCGCAGAAGATCCAGCACGACGGCAAGCCGGCGATCCGCTGCAAATTCCCGGACGTAATGGCAGACCGCCAGCGTCGCGAATACGACCGCGCGACGATTTCGCCGCAAGTCCCGCTGGAGTGCGTCGCCGACGAGGGCGGCGTGCTCTCGTTCAAGGGCGGGCTCGTCGACATCAGCATCGGCGGGCTCGGCTTCCTGATGTACGACCCCAACATCACGCTCGAGCCCGGAACGGTGCTCAAGGGCTGCCGCATCGATCCGTACGATGCGAAGCCGTTGGTCCTCGACCTCGAGGTGCGTTATTCGGAAATGGTCTCCTTGCCCGACGGGACGCACGCGGAACGCTCCGGGTGCCGGGTCGTAGAGCGGCCGGAGACGCTGAAGGAATTCGTCGAAGGGTTAACGAAGTAGCACGGAGTCCGGCATCACTTGAGCTGGACGCCCGCGGCCTTCAGCACCTTCTCCCAGCGCGCGATCTCGCGCCGGAAGTGCGCGTCGAGCTGCTCGGGGCCGGCGCCGATCGGCTGCGACCCCGACGTCGCGAGCCGCTGCAGCACGGCCTCGTTCTGCAGCGCTTTCGCGGTCGCGGTATGGACCTGATCGATGATCGCCTTCGGCGTCTTCGCCGGAGCGACGAGCCCGTACCATCCGCTCACCTGGAAATCCGGCATCCCGCCTTCGGCGGTGGTCGGAACGTCCGGAAGGCCGGGCGCGCGGCGCTCGGCGGCGATCGAGAGCGCCTTCAGCCGCCCGCCCTTCACGTACGGCGTCGCGATCGAGATCACCGACCACATGTAGGGCACGTGACCGGCGACGACATCCGCGGCCGCGGGACCGCTGCCCTTGTACGGGATGTACTCGGCGCTCACGCCCGCGAGCTGCTTGAACAATTCGCCCGCGAGGAAGCCGGCGCTCCCCGGGTCGGTCGCGTAGCTGATCTTGCCCGCACGCTCCTTCGCGTACGCAATGAATTCGCGCAACGTGTTCGCCGGCACCGACGGATGCGTCACGAGCACCGTCGGCTCGTGCGACACCAGCGTGATCGGGGCGAAGTCGCGCAGCGTGTCGTAGGGCAGGTTCGCGACGAGCGTCGGGTTGGTCGCGTGGCTGACGTAGACGAGCGCCAGCGTGTAGCCGTCGGGCGCCGCCTTCGCCGCGACCTCGGTGCCGATCACGCCGCCCGCGCCGCCGCGATTCTCGATCACTACCGGCTGGCCGAGGTTGTCCTGCAGCGCCGGCACGAAGCTGCGCGCGGTGATGTCGGTGCCGCCGCCCGGAGCAGCGGGAACGATCAAGCGGATGGTCTTCGTCGGGTATTGCGCCGCGGCCGGGGATATGGAAAAGGGCGCGGCGAGAAGCGCGAGACAGAAAACTGCGATTCGCCTTGTCATCAGGTTTCCTTCTGCAGTGTTTTCAGTCTAGCCTATCTTCCGTTCCACCAACCCGAGGGGAGCGGCAGATGGCGAAACGAACGAAGAAGGCGCCGGCGCGGCGCAGTCCGGCCTACATCGCAGGCCTGAAGGTCCGGCGCCGCTGGCTCGGCAAGGCCTACGTCGACAAGGCGTTCCGCGACGCAGACGACTTCACGATCGACCTGCAGCACTACGTCACCGAGCACGGCTGGGGCGCGAGCTGGGCGCGCGGCGTGCTGCCGATGAAGACGCGCGCGTTCATGAACCTCGCGATGATCTCGGCGCTGAACCGCCCGCACGAGCTGGAGATCCACCTGCGCGCGGCGCTGCGGAACGGAATGACGAAGGAGGAAATCAAGGAAACGTTCCTGCACGTCGCCACCTACTGCGGCGCGCCGGCGGCGATGGACGGCTTCCGCCTGGCGAAGCGGATCTTCGCGGAGAAAGCGCTCTGACTTAGGCGGCAGCGAGCTCCGCGGTCCTGCCTGCGAGGTAGTCGTCGTAGTTGCCGGGGAAGTCGATGACGGTGGCCGGTGCACCGGGCTCGCCCGGCCGCAGCTCGATGATCCGCGTCGCGAGCGAAGCGACGAACTCGCGGTCGTGCGAAACGAAGACGAGCGTGCCGTTGTACTTGTCGAGCGCCGTGTTCAGCGACTCGATCGATTCCATGTCGAGGTGATTGGTCGGCTCGTCGAGCAGCATCACGTTCGGCGCATCGAGGATCAGCTTGCCGATCATCATCCGCTGCACCTCGCCGCCCGAGATCACCTTGAGCGATTTCTTCTGCTCGTAGCCCGAGAAGAGCAGCTGCCCGAGCGTCGCGCGCACGATCAGCTCGTCCTGCCCAAGGTCCTCGCGGCGCCAGCGGCCGAGCCAGTCGGCGAGCGTCTCCTCGCTCTTGAATTCGTCCGCCGGATCCTGCGGCCAGTAGCCCGCGCGCGCCTTCTCGGCCCACTTGAGCGTTCCGGAATCCGCTGCGAGATCCCCCGCCAGGCAGCGCAGCAGCGTCGTCTTGCCGACGCCGTTCGGTCCGATGATCGCCACTTTCTCGCCCGCCTCGATCGCGAGATCGAGCCTGCCGAACAGCGACTGGCCGCGCGCATAGCCCTTCGCCAGGCCCTTCGCCTCGAGCGCGAGACGATACAGCTTCTCCTTCGGATCGACCGCGAAGCGGATGAACGGATACTGCCGGCTGGAGGGTTTTACGTCCTCGACCTTGAGCTTCTCGATCTGCTTCATCCGCGAGGTGGCCTGGCGTGCCTTGGCCTTGTGCGCGCGAAAGCGCCGCACGAAGTCCTCGAGGTCGGCGATGCGATCCTTGGCCTTCGCGTTGTCCTTCTGCTGCTGCTGTTTCGCGAGCGTCGAGGCTTCCATGTAGTCGTCGTAATTGCCGGCATAGACGCGGATCTCGCCGTAGTCGACGTCCGCCATGTGCGTGCAGACGCTGGAAAGGAAATGCCGGTCGTGCGAGATGATGACCATCGTGCTCTTGCGCTGGTTGAGCACGTCTTCCAGCCAGCGGATGCTGTTGATGTCGAGGTTGTTGGTCGGCTCGTCGAGCAGCAGGATGTCCGGGTCGCCGAACAGCGCCTGCGCCAGCAGCACGCGCAGCTTCCATCCCGGCGCCACGGCGCTCATCGGCCCGTCGTGCTGCGCCGTCGGCACGCCGAGGCCGAGCAGCAGCTCGCCCGCGCGCGCCTCCGACGTGTAGCCGCCATACTCCGCGTACTTCGCCTCCAGCTCGGCCGCGTGCAGGAACTCCGCCTCCCCCGCCTCCGGGTCGGCGTAGATCGCGTCGCGCTCGCGCATCGCGGCCCACATCTCGGCGTGGCCCCTCAG
>Ga0070698_100009890_pt1 | contig 10196 bp, 16 predicted proteins | sample KBSK1502metaG_FD_65477 | JGI IMG/M metagenome (GOLD analysis project Ga0070698, IMG submission 65477) | Corn, switchgrass and miscanthus rhizosphere microbial communities from Kellogg Biological Station, Michigan, USA - KBS K1-50-2 metaG | ecosystem: Host-associated > Plants > Roots >... | reverse complement strand
GCGCGGGACGAGCACGTTCGACGTCACGCTGACACGCACGGAGATACAGGTGCCGTCGGTGCGCTCGACGATCATCGGCGACCACATCCTTTATCTGCGGATCTACAGCTTCGGCTCGTCGACGGCGTCCGACTTCGCCACCGCTTTGACCGCGGGGATGCCGGGCGCGAAGGGCGCGGTCCTCGACCTGCGCGAGAATCCAGGAGGGTTTGTCGACGCGGCGAGCGCGGTGATCAGCGACTTCGTCTCGAGCGGCGAGACGTACGAGCTGCGCGGCCGCAACAGCGCGGTCGAGCGGTTCGACGTTTCCGGCAGCCACCCTGCGCCGACCATTCCATTGGTGGTCCTGGTGGACGCGAACAGCGCGTCAGCGGCGGAGATCGTGGCGGGGTCGCTGCAGGTGCACAAGCGGGCCAAGCTGGTCGGGACAGTGACGTTTGGGAAGGGATCGGTGCAGGAGGACTTCCAGCTGTCGGACGGCGCGGACCTGCACCTGACGATCAAGCGGTGGTACCTGCCCGACGGGACGACGATCGACCACAAGGGATTGACGCCGGACGTGACTGTGACGCTTCCTAACGCGACCGACGAGTTCGACGTATTCCAGCCAGGCCTGGGCTACGCGAAGGACACCCAGCTGAACACGGCTCTGGGCCTGCTCCCGCCTGGCTAGACTGGATGGTCGCCCCGGGCGGTTAGCTCAGTTGGTAGAGCGCCTGGTTTACACCCAGGAGGCCGTTGGTTCGAGACCATCACCGCCCACATTGATGACCCTTCGTCGAAGGGCTTCCATGATCTGCAGGACTTCGCCCTGGCGATCGGCTCTGGCTGTGTACCCGACGATCTGACCGCCCGAGACGTGCAGGCAGTCGAACATCGCCCCCAGCAGCTCTCGCCGAGCGATCGAGTCGCCGTGCTGCCACGTGTCGAATAGGCCGCGAAGCTCGAGCGACGATTGAGGCGCTACGGCCTTCAACTCTGACCGCAGGGCTTCGAGACGCTCTCGCTCAGCTTTGTAGTGCTCGGCCGTCCAGTGACCCCACAGAAAGAGTTGCTGCCCACGTTCGAGACTGCGCTGGATAGACTGCAGCGCTCCGGGTGACGTGTTGCGCGGCTCCCGAGCAAGAGACGCGACGGTCGAAGCGAAGTCGGCTGGCGTGAGGGTGTCGAGCTGTTCAAACAGAGTCCGCGCCCATGGCAGCAGATCGACTTCGCGCACTCGATGTTCGCTGCACGGTTTCGCGTCGTCGCCTCGCGGGCACTGGTAGCAGAGATGGCCATATCGAAACGCAGCTGAGAGCCGCGCGCCGCACGAGCAGCGAAGCAGGCCGCGCAAAACGTAGGGGCGCTCGTGGCCTTGCGGTCGGCGACCGCCTCGACCGCTGTAGCGGCTGAACTGCCGTTGAGCCGTCTCCCAGAGCTCGACATCGATGATCGCTGGCCACTGAGCCGGCATCAGCTCGCCCTTGCCCTTGCGACGTCGGCTCTCGCTGAACGTCCGACCGGTGTAGGCGACGTTGCGCAAGAGCTCGGCGACTGAATAGAAACGCCAGCCCGCACCACGAGAGCGGGGCAGAGGTGCCACGCCCTCGGCGTTCAGGCGGCGCGCGATCTCGCGAACGCTGTAGCGACCGCTGGCGTACTCCTGAAAGATGCGACGCACAGTCTCCGCGACGGCTTCGTCGACAACGATCGAGCCGTCGGGCTCTCGCCGATAGCCTCCGGGCACTTGACCGACCATCTCTCCGCGTTGGGTCGCGTACCGGTAGGCGTCGCGAATCTTCTCGCCGGTCATGCGGCGCTCCATTTCGTGAGCTGCGGCCAACGTTGTGTACGTGAAGCCGCCCACAGGCGAGCGATCAAACCGGCCCTGCACAAAGACGACGTTAACCTCAGGGTGCTTCTCCATGAGGGCGTAGAAGGCAAGAGCGTCGCTCGTGTTTCTGAAGGCTCGCGACTGGTCATAGGCAGCGATCACTGAGACGCCGCCCGCGCTGACTCGATCGAAGATTTCGGCGAGCCCGCGACGGCCCTTGAGCTTGCCGCCGCTGACGTCGAGATCTGCGAAGACCTCAACGCGACCACAGGCCGTGACAGCTGCCAGAGCACGACACAGCTTTTCTTGGACCTCAGGCGAGACGGTTCGCTCGCCCTCTTTGTGCCGAGACTGGCGCACGTAGATCAAAGCCGTCATCGTTTCTTCCTCCTCGCTCGCCTCTCGCCAGCCGTGCCGTGAATCGCACGGCCGAGATAGCCGCGTTGTCTGGCCACGCCCAGAAGTCGTCTCAGGTTTGACGCGCGATAGACCTGGCCGTTCGACCACCGCTTACGACCGGCCAGCTCGAGAACCGGTCTCGGGCGCTCGCCTCGGCGCTCAGCCTGCTTCACGCGCCGCCGGTATTCCTGAGCGATCTCTTTCAGCAGGGCAGGTGTGACAGGCGCTTCACGGGGCTGGGGAAGAGGACCAGCTGAGAAGCTCGGCTCGCCCCGCCACGCCTTTGCCTGGATGTCTGTCACCCGCTGACCTCGCAGGGTCGCATCCAGCTTGGCGGCGATTTGCAGGGCGACCTCGTCGACGATCTCCCCCAGCTTGAACGTGTGGCGCAACCAGCGCGCTGTGATCTGCTCGCCCCTGACGTGCAGGTCGCTGCAAATGAGGGTGCGGTCTGGCCGAAGGGCGAGGACCACCGTGATGTCGTTGGCTAGCCCGCTCACACGCCATCTACCTTCGCCGTGCTCGTCGAGCTCTTCAACTACCGAGATACTCATGTAGCGCGCAGTGTATCACTCACCAGCCGGGCCCCGACTCGATATTCAGGCGTAGCACGGCTCGACTGTACAGTCGGTGTATCAGGCTGCGTCCCGATGACGCTGCTGGACGAGATTCGAAGCCGCAAGGCACTGCCTCGACCGGCCAAGGCAAGAGCCATTCGAATCGCTGCGGGCGTCTCGCAGGTGCGCCTGGCCGAAGAGCTCGGGGTCACCAGAATCACTGTCCTGAGGTGGGAGGCGGGGGAGTACACGCCGAGGGGTCAGCTGCGCGACGCCTATGCCGAGCTGCTCGAGGGCCTTCGCCGAGAGATCGCTGGCTCATGAACCGACTGTGGCTTGATCTGGCCCGGGTCGTTGCCGAAGCTCAGCGCCGTGCCCGAGGCGAAGCGAAAACGAAGACCGCCCGCGATGAGCAGCGCGAGCGGTCACAGGAGGCGAGCCCTGACACTCGCGACCTCCGAAGACTCTAGCGCTCAGCCAGCCCTGCCCCTGTGCACATGCTCCGTGACGTACTGGCGCAACCTGGCGATCGACGCTCTGCTCGAGCTCGCCGCGGCGCGAGAACGACTGGTCCTCGTCGACGAAGACCTCGTCGAGCTGGTCGGTCGCAAGCGCTTCGAGCTCTACCTGTCGGTCGGCGGAACGCAACTCACCGAGGGCGCGTTCAGGGCCAAGGCCCGACACGAGCTCGTGACTGGCGAGCACATCTGATGCGCCCGCTCGAGTCGTGCCTTGCCTCCTTTCGTGAATGGCTCTACCTGCCTGACCCCGGCGCGCTTGAGGTTGCGATCGCGACAGCTGCAGCGAACTACGCCGAGGGCGATGCGCTGTGGCTGTTGCTTGTCGGCGCGCCGGGTAGCGGGAAAACCGAGATCCTCATTCCGCTCGGCTCGCTGCCCGACGCGCGCCTGGTCGCGACGTTGACAGAGGGCGGGCTGCTGAGCGGTACGCCAAAGCACGAGCGCTCGAAGACCGCGTCAGGCGGGCTGCTGCGCGAGCTGGGCGCGTTTGGCATCTTGATCGCAAAAGACTTCGGCTCGATACTCTCGATGAACCGCGACACTCGCGCGGTTCTGCTCGCTGCTCTGCGTGAGATTTACGACGGGGCGTGGACCCGCCATGTCGGCGTCGACGGCGGCAAGTCGCTCTCCTGGCAGGGCAAGGTCGCCATCATCGGCGGCTGTACGCCGGCCATCGACTCCCACCACGCGGTGCTCTCTTCGATGGGCGAACGCTTCCTTCTCTATCGCATCCATGTCGCAGACGCGCGCAGCCATGCGGCCAGCGCAATCGGGCACATCGGCCACGAGAGAGAGATGCGACAGCAGCTCGCCAAGGCAGTCGCAGCTGTCGTCGACGACGCAGATCAAGACGTGCTGGTCGGTCACCCAGCGCCCGAGGCGCGCTCCCGACTGATAGATCTCGCTCAGCTCGTTGCTCGCGCCAGATCGTCCGTCGAGCGCGACGGTTACAAGCGCGAGATCGAGCTCGTGCCTGACAGCGAGGCACCGGGTCGGCTGAGCATCCAGTTGCTGCGCCTGCTCAACGGCCTGCTCGCAATCGGCGTGGCAGAAGCGCGCGCGTGGGAGCTCGTCACGAAGACGGCGCTCGACTCGATGCCAGCGATTCGGCGTGGCGTGCTCGACTGCTTCATCGCTGCAGGCGGGGCGAGAACAACGACCGAGGTGGCGCTGGCAGTCGACTACCCGACAGCCACGACGCGCAGAACCCTCGAAGACCTCGCCGCACACGGCGTCTTGCAGCGCTCCAGTCTTGGAAAAGGCAAGGCTGATCTTTGGCACTTGGCAGAGTGGGTGCGCGAACTCAAATCACTCTCCTTTTCAGAAAAGTCAGTACAGGCGGGTGTAGGGGTTGGAAAGAGGTCAGAGAGCTCTCTCTATATAGCTACTGACAATTCTGAAAAGCCCTCTTTCAACGGCTTTGGCAGCTCGCTCTTCGACGACGCGTACGAGCTCAACGAAGTCATGGGGGCCGAGCTCGACGCCGAGGCGGCTGCGCTGGCACAGGAGCTCGAAGCATGAGCGTCGTTCGAACCCTCGACCCAGCTGTTTCCTTCGATCACGAAGGTGCGCGTGAGTCGCCGTGGCGGTACGACCAGCCCCTGTCAAGGCGCGTGCTCGTCGATGGCGGCGACGTCGACAGCGCTCTCAAGCGCCTGGCGAAAGATGCCGCAGCTGATCTCAGGGCGGTACGGCTGAAGCGCTACTTCGCCTCGAAGCGCGAGCTGCTGCGCCTCAGGCGCGCGACCGCACGTCGCCGCATCGCGCAGGCGAATGCACGTCGCCGCCGATCCACTGCTTTGTTCGCTCAGCGATCGCGATGGGCAGAGCGCTCATGAGCAGGCGTCACGCGCGCAGCAGGTTCATGTCGGGGCACTTGCCCTTTGACAGCCCCGGGGCCGGTCGCTGCGCATTCGCAGACGAGTGCTCGAGCTCGAACCTTTCTGTCGTGACTGCCGCGATCGCGTCGCTCGCGGCCAGCAGGTGGGAGCACGACTCGCCGTCGCTGTGCATGACGCGGGGCAGGCTGGCGTGCGCAGCACAGTGAGCACGTCGAGACAGTCAACCTCGAGCTCTCAGCGTCGCAGCGTCGTCCGTAGCGTCGGCGAGCAGAGAGGCCGGGGGGTGGACCACCGGCGCAATTGGCGCCCATGCAGCGAAGCCGTGCGCGCTCGTGGCGAGCGAGACGTACAACACGGCAAACGAGCGCACGAAGAACCGGGGCGCAAGGCGGGTTAGATGACCAAATACATCGGGCCGTCGAATCCGACCGTGAAGCGCTGCGCACACTGCAGGCGCTGGCTCAAGGCGTCAGCGTTTCGCCCGAATCCGCGACTTCGCAGTGGCTTGAACTCGTGGTGCCGCGAATGCGCCGCCGAGAGGACACGGCAGTGGCGGGCTGAGAACCCGGCATACGTCGGTCGCGTCAACGTCGCACGCCGCGTCAAGCAGCGGTCGAAGAGGTGCGCCGTGTGCGGCGACGATTTCGTACCGACGCAGCGAAAGGACCAAGAGTGCTGCAGCACTGAATGCACCCGCCAACTCAAAGCCAGGCGTGAACGCGCGAGGAGAGCGGCGAGCTCGCGGAACAAATCAAAGACTCATCGCCGCATCAAGGAGGTTCGACCATGACGACCGTCTTGCGACCCGACGAGCAGCCGACCGACAACAACGCGACGCTCACGCTGCAGAGCGACAGCACGGAGCTGTACGGACGCGCCGCAGCGGGCACAAACCGAACAGGCGACTCATCGTTCGGCCCGCCCGCAACCGACCCGGACGCGCCTCCAGGGGCGATCCCTGGCCCTGAGTCATATCGGCCGTCGATCGGTGGCAACGCGCTGTCAGCAGCCCCGCCGCACTTTCAAGCGCCGAACCACTCAGGTGCCGGGCCAGACGTCGGCCCTGGCACTGTCGGCGAGTCACTTGGCACTGACGTGCCGAAAGGAGTCACCCCATGAGCGACAACACGATTCCGCAAGCGCCAGACGCCGACAAGGGCTCGCCTTTCACCGGCAAGGGCGTCGTCGACGCGACACCGCCTCGACCTGCGCTCGGGCCCGACTACTCACCAGGCGAGCCGACGACTGGGCTCGGCCGCGGAGTGCCACCGCCTGACGTCGACGCGACCGGCCTCGGGGAGCCGCAGAAGTGAGCGGCGGCGAGCTGGTCATGGTCTGTACGCGGCGGGTTATCGCCCGTGACCCGAACGGCCACATTCCCCTTCTCGGCGGGGGACGCGGGAGCACTGCCGCCAGACCGGGTGACTTCGTGAGTGGCGACAGCGAGCTCGTGCGCGAGAACCCACACGCTTTTCGACCGGCGCGACCGTCAGATCAGCAGATCGCAAGCGGGGACGCGTCGCCGTTTACCACGACGCGTCGGAGACCATTCGTCGGGAGGCAGCCATGACTAAGTTGGTGGATCGCGTACAGCGCGTCGTCAAGCGGCGCGTCGCGAAAGTGACAGAGCCTGAGCCGAATCGGCCGAAGCGAATGATGCAGGTCGCCATCGGCTTCGCTGGCAACGACGGGCTCGCGCCGAAGGTCGGCGACAAGTACCCCGAGGATCACCCCCTCGTCAAGAAGTACGGCTGGGCGTTCACCCCGGCCGAGCTCGGTGATGCTTACGCTCGCGACTTCCGCGAGAAGTACGCCGTCGAAACCGAGCGCGCTGCGATCGAGGGAATGCAGAAGCGCGACGCCGCGCTCAGAGCAGCAGAGGAGCAGTTCAAGCCGAAAAAGCCAGAGCCGACGCCGCTCTCGCGCCAGAGACTGTGCATTCGCCATGCCGGCGCCTTCGGGGGCCTCGGAGCAGATCGCGCGAAAGCAGTTCAAGCGGCTGGCGATCCTCCCTGGCGAGATCGTCGACGAGCGCGAGGAGCTGGTCAAAGACTTCCCTGACCGGTTCGTCCGGGTCCTGCCTGAAGGCGTCGATTCTGCAAGCGCGTTGGTCTGCGTTGCCGACGAGTACGTCACGAAGATGGGTCAGTCAGGAGAGATCGCGCGTCGCGTTTATCGCGGTCAGCTGGTCAGCCAGGACGACGAGCTCGCCGCCGTTTGCCCGGAGATGTTCGCGCCTGTCGGCACATCTGTGAGCTTCGGCCGCGAAACGATCATCACGGCGAGGCCTGACCAGGTCACCAGTGACAGCGGCAATTCGCGCTTCACCCGGTCGTTCGCCGACTGATCAGCATGCGTGGTCGGGCGGTCGGCCACGAGCCCCGACTGGAGCAGAGCGACGATCTGCACTTGAGCCTGCTCCTGGTGGTCCTCAAGGGCGTGGCGGTCGAGCAGCGCGCAGCCTGGCTGCAGCGGCGCATGCCGAGGACTGCTGCGATGCTTGGCCTACGAGCACACTGGGAGCAGCTGGCCGACCTCGATGCGCCTCCTGTGACGCGTTCAGCAGCTCGCGGCGGCTCGTCGACGTCGTGCTGATGCTCGCCTAAGCGCTCCAAGACGGCCGCGACGCGCTACGGACGACGTGGCGACGTCCGAGGCCGATCAGCGCAATTGACCGCATGAGAGGCCCCACTAACCCAGGCTGCCGGTCTCGATTTCTGCGAGCTTGCGAAGCATGACGTCGAGGCTCTCGTTCGCGATCTCGAGCTGCGCGCGGACATCTGATAGAAGCGCCTTCAGATCGTCGCTTGGCCTGCCAGCTTTGGCGGCGTCGTCGATCGTGAAGCGCATGAGCGCCTGAGCACCCGCTAGCGAGATGGCCGCGCGAACGATCTGAACCCTTGCCTGTGAGAGCCGATCGAAGGCTGTCGTCGAGGCCGTCACGCGACGAAGGCTACCGCAGGTCGGGATCGCGCGCCAAACACCCGTTCCATACGGGGCTTTCGGCGGTATCATCCTCGCAAACGACCACGGGGGTACATCGCTTTGAACACGACCATCAAGAACCGGCCAGCCGAGCCATACGAGTCGGAGATGACGATCGAGCTCGAGCCCTGGGCGCGCAACTTTCCGGCCGACTGGCAATCGCGGCTCGCAGCGTCGCTATCCACGATTCAGCAGACAATCTTGGAGCGGCGCCCGGCGCTCGTCGCCGATGGCGATCGAAGGGCCCACGTGAGCCTCGACGGCTACGCGCACGACATCGCCGACGCCAACGCACACGCTGAGATTCTCCTGCGACGTCACACCTCCGTTGCTGGCCTGATGGATCGAAGTTTCAGTGTCAAGGCGACGTCGACGAGGCGACCGTGAGCGAGCTGTCAGACAAGACGCCTGAACAACTCGAACGGTTGCGCCGCCAGCTTGTAGTCGATCCGACGCCGCAGGCAAGGCTGCAACTCGAGCGCGTCATCAACGAACAGCGGAGGCGCCCTCAGCCGCCACGTAAGTAGCGCTGCCGGTCAGATGGAGCCTCTCTTTTGGGCCACGATTGCAGTCGCTGTTCCGACCTTCCTGCTGGCGGTCGGCACGGTGCTACTCGCTTGGTCCACCCGACGCGGCGTTCAGCTGCAGAGCGACCAACTCCGCCTCGCGAAGGAGCAATTCGAAGCGGCTCAGAGGGCCGCGAGGCCGCAGCTCGAAATCGACGTTTCGCTCGACGAGCAGCAGCCGACTGCGAAATGGCCGATCAGCGGCACTGTGCGATACGTGCACGGGTCAGAGCCTGCCTACGACGTCGAAATCTGGATCAAGACCCGCACGCAGAGCTTCGGGACTCGGGTGGACAGGATCCTCACGCCGAGCGTCCCTACCTACACGTTCGTGCTCAACGCGATCAGCGATGAGATGTTCAAGCAGTGGCCTTTCCCTGAAGCTCACAAGGCCCCTGTGCTTCAAGGCAAAGAGCTCTGGGCCGGAGTGACGTGGCGGGCGAGCGACGGTACCTTCCTGCAGCGCCGCTACAAGCAACTCGAAGACGGCACGCGCGACGAGCATCCGGAGGCCATGGAGCCTTACCCCGTGATCGAGGACTCGCGTTTCAGCTGACGAACGGCAGCGCGCTCGCAACGGCAGTCACCATTGTTGTCTGAGACCCATCACCGCCCACCATGACAGACACTTTCCAGCGCGCCGCCCTGAAAAGCGAGCGTGAAAATGGGGGGTAAACCTTATGCTTACCGCCCGACATGCGGTGCGACCATTGTGTCAACGACGTCCCGGACGGCGTGTTCTGCACCCGCTGCGGTGCGCATCAGGGCACGACGGCGGAGCTCGGCAACGCCAAGACGCGGACGCACCGATACGCCGCGCATCCCGCCGAGCACGTGGCGCAGCCGTCGATGTTCACCACACTCTTTCCCCACCTCGGTGATCGCAAGATCCATGAGTTTCGCTGGGCCTTTGCCGTCGGCATCGCGGGGATCCTGGTCCTCTACATCGCGGGACTGATCACAGCCGCGATCCTGGTCGCCGCGTTTCTCGTACCGGTCCTCTATCTCATGTACCTCTACGAAGCCCAGGTCTACCGGGATGAACCGGCCACCGTGCTTGGTTTCACCATCGGCGGCGGCATCGTCCTGGGAATCGTCGTTTCGGTGATCGTCAAGCTGCTCTTCAACCCCTTCCAGGACATCGGCAATCCTCTGGCCGGGCCGAGCGTGAACGTGGGCTCGCTGCTTCTGCTGGGGCTCCTCCTACCGATCATCCAGGAGGCGGTGAAACCGCTGCCGGCGCTGTTCTTACCGAAACGCGCTGACTTCCCAGAGACGGTCGATGGGCTGGTCTTCGGAGTGGCGGCGGGACTTGGCTTCAGCCTGGCCGAGTCGCTGGTCGGTTTCTCGAGTGCGCTCGCCGCACTGCCGGCGCATGTCAGCCCGGGCAGCTGGATCTTCGACCTCACCACACTCGCCGTTTTTCAACCGCTGCTTCAGGGCAGCGCCACCGGCATGGTCGTGGCGGCGATCTGGCGCTACCGGCGCGGCCGCCTCGCGGGCCGCGAGAT
>Ga0070698_100009887_pt1 | contig 10198 bp, 8 predicted proteins | sample KBSK1502metaG_FD_65477 | JGI IMG/M metagenome (GOLD analysis project Ga0070698, IMG submission 65477) | Corn, switchgrass and miscanthus rhizosphere microbial communities from Kellogg Biological Station, Michigan, USA - KBS K1-50-2 metaG | ecosystem: Host-associated > Plants > Roots >... | reverse complement strand
ACCCGCGGCATGTCATCCCTTGGTCAGGAGCGTCGCGACGCCGGTCGCCGGCTTGAGTGCCGAGGTCGTCGACCTCGGCCGCGGAACGCCGGAGGAGTTCGCTGCGCATCGCGCCGATCTCGCCGGGCGCATCGCGCTGGTGCGCCACGAGTTGATGTTCGTCGCGGGCACGGTGCATCGCCGCCGCAAATACGACATGGCGCGCGAGGCAGGTGCCGTTGGTTTCCTCATCGCAGGACCGGTCCCAGGCGGACTTGTCGCGGGTTCGTCGGGGCGCGGCGAAGGCGATGCGGGCATTCCGGCGGCCGGGATCGCGCCGGAGACCGCGAGCCGTCTCGCCCGCACGGCGGCCGGCTGGCCGCGCGTGACGATGCGGATCGAGACCGTGGAGCAGCCTGCCGAAACGCGTACGCTCATTTTCGACATGCCGGGCCTGGCCGACGAATGGGTGGTGCTCAGCGCGCACGTCGACGGTCACGACATTAATGAAAGCGCGATGGACAATGCCTCTGGCGTCGCGGCGGCGCTGTCTGTCGCGCGGGCGCTTGCGCCACTGGTCGCGCAGTGGCGGCGCGGCATCCGGCTCGCCTTCTTCAGCGCCGAGGAATGGGCGCTCACCGGTTCGGCGCGCTATGTGGCCTCGCTCGATGAGCAGGAGCGGGCGAACATCGCGCTCAACGTCAATCTCGACAGTGTGGCTGGTAATTCACGTTTGTCCGCCTTGACCAGCGGCTTTGCGGGCCTTGAGTCTTTTCTGCTGTCGGTCGCGCAGGCTTGCGGCCACGATCTGCGTTGCATCCGGCCGCTTCTCACCAATTCCGACCACGCCAATTTCGCCATGGCCGGCGTCCCGGCGCTCCGGCTGGTCGCGGGCTACGACGATCCGACCTCGAATCTGCGCCTCGTCCTGACGCCGGGCGACACCCGTGACAAGGTCGCGAAGGCCGAGCTGACGGCTGCCGCGCAATTGGCCGCCTGCATTACAGCCGCAGCATGTCAGGCCGAGCCGGCAGAGCCGGAGATGTGGAGGAAATGAACTCGGCCCGTCACGCTACTGTTCGGCGCGCGACGTCGCATCGAGATGCTTGAGCGCGGCCTCTCCGGCGTTGCGCACATAGATCATCAGGCTTTGCGCGGCGCCTTCGGCATCGCGTCGCTCGATGGCGTCCATGACCACGGCAAGCTCGCGCGCGCTTTGCTGAAGCCGGCCGGGCAGGGAGATCGCGAACACGCGCGATACGCTGATACGGGCAGTGAGCTTCTGGTGGATGTCGCTGATCAGCTCGTGATTGACGACGTCCATCATATACTCGCTGAATTGCCGCGTGGTGTTGACGATGGCCGCGACATCTCCCTGGTCGCGAACGACGCTTAGTTTGTCATAGATGCGACGCAGCTCGGCGATGTTCTCGGCGCTGGCTTCGACCGCGAAGCGGCGCACGATGGCGGCTTCGAGCAGCGCGCGCACTTCGTAGATTTCCTCGACCTGCTTGCGGCTGAGCCGCGCCACGATCGGACCGCGGCGCGGTTCGACCTCGATCAGCTGTTCCGCCTCGAGGCGCCGTAGCACTTCGCGGATCGAGGTCCGGCTGACGCCCATGGCCTCGCAGAGCTCGCGCTCGATCAGCCGCGCGCCGGGCGAAAAATGTCCGGTGATGATGGCGTCACGCAGCCGTTCGAAGGCCTGGTCGCGGCGCAACGGCGGGTGCTCGGTCAGGCGCAGAACATTCGTCATTTGGATCCTGTCGTTGACATCTTGTCATACAGCAGTTTATCATACAGTCAGCCTACGAAGTGTGCAATAGACAGCTCAGTAAGTGAGCAGCACGTGAGAAGTGAGGGAAGATGATGCCCGATCCGGCCATTTTGAATGAGGTTTCGGCGGACCGGATCCGCGATCACATCGAGAGGATCGTCAAAGAGATCCCGCATCGCGCCGCTGGCAGTGCCAACGGCAAGCGCATGGCGGAGTACAGCCGCGATGCGATGAAGCAGAACGGGCTGACCGACACCGTCATTCATGAGCTGCCGGCGATCGTGTCCTTTCCCGAACATGCGGAGTGTCGGGTCGAGGCGCCCGTCGAAATCGCGATCCAGGCGAACACGCTGGGTCACAGCCTGAAGACGACCGATGACGGCATCCGGGCCGAAATCATCGACGTCGGAGGCGGCGCGTTTTCCGACTATTCCGGCCAGGATGCGCGCGGCAAGATCATTCTCACCGAACTGTCGTATTCGCCCGCGCGTCACGAAAAGCAGCGCATCGCTGGCATCAAGGGCGCGATCGGCGCCGTCATGATGAACTGGGGCGGGCCCGACAATGAGGCGGTGCCGTTTGGCTCGGTGAAGCCGGTGTGGGGCAACCCGACGCCGGACAATGCCAAGACCGAAATGCCGACCATTCCCTGCATCGGGATCGCGCGCACCGCGGGACTGAAGCTGCGCGAGATGGCGAAGCAGGGTCCCGTCAGCGTCTGGTTCAAAACCCATGTCGAGAATGGCTGGCGTCCGGTACAGATCACGATCGCAAGGATGCCGGCTCCGGCGAGTTCGCCGGAAAAGGACGACTTCGTGCTGGTCGGCGGCCATCAGGACAGCTGGCCCGGCGAAGCCGCGACCGACAACGCCGCCGGCAACGCCTGCAAGATGGAGCTGGCGCGCGTCTTCATGCAGCACCGCGACAAGCTTCGGCGCGGCCTGACCTTCGGTTTCTGGACGGCGCACGAAACCGGCACCATGGCCGGCTCGGCGTGGTACGCCGATCGCAACTGGGACGACCTGCGCAATCACTGCGTGGCCTATCTGCAGATCGATCAACCGGCCTTCATCGGCACGACGGAATGGGCGACCCATTCGAATGCCGAACTCAAGACGTTTCATACCAACATCGAACAGCGGCTTCTCGACAAGAAGATCACGTGGAAGCGTTCGGTGAAGTCGGGCGATTCCAGCTTCTTCGGCTTGGGCATTCCGATGTTCGCCGGGCAGGGCGCTTTCACCGAGGCTGAGCTGAAGGAGACGGCCAACGCGACGCTTGGCTGGTGGCACCATTCGATCGAGAACCGGCTCGACAAGATGGACTGGGCGCTGATGCAGGAACATATCCGCATGTACGCCGCCTATCTCTGGGAGCTGACGACCGCGCCGGTGCTGCCGTTTCGCTTCACGCCGGTCGCCGAACAGGTCATCGCGCGGCTCGACCAGTTCAAGGAGCCCGGCCGCACCGTCGGTCTCGATGGCGCGCAGGTCAGCGCGCACAAATTCGCCGAGGCCGCAGCCCGGATCGATGCAGCGGCCGCCACCGAGGCCGAACGGTTCAAGGGCGGCCGCGGCTCGGAGCCTGCGGCATTGCTGCTGAACGGCGTGATCAAGCGCCTGTCGCGCATCCTCGTGCCGTTGCAATCGACCGCGATCGGCACCTATGGGCACGATCCCTATGGCTACACGCCGCAGACGACGATGATCCCGTGCCTCTATGACCTCGGCGAGTTGTCCGGGCTTGCCGACGGCGAACAGCGCTGGATGCTCGAGACCAAGCTGGTGCGGGCGCGCAATCGCGTCGCCGATGCGCTGCAGGATTCCTCGGCCCTGATCCATGATGCGCTCGCACAATTGAAATAGGGTGCCCATGGCAAGCCGTCGCCGCATCGTCTACCAGCTCGTCTCGCCCATGGAAAAGACGCTTGGGCAGGGCGAGATCGAACGACGCCAGGATTATCTGCAGCGTCATGCCGCCGACGGCATCGAGATCAAGGTGCAGAGCGTGCCGTCGGGCTATCCCTCGATCGAAAGCGAACGGGACGCCGTCACGGTTGCTCCCTATCTTCTGTTTGGATTGCAGAAGGCCGAAGCCGACGGCGCTAGTGCCGGCATTGTCGGCTGCTTCTCGGATCCGGCGCTGGACGCGATCCGCGAGACCGTCAGGATGCCGATAGTCGGCCCCGGGCAGTCGGCGATCGCGCTGGCGCTGCAACTCGGCGAAAGCTATTCGATCCTGTCGCCGCTCGACAGCGGCGCCAAGCGCGCGCGGCCACGGCTCAGAGGGCAGGGCTTGACGGAGCGCCTCGCCAGTATTCGCGGCGTCGGAGTTTCCGTCGTCGATCTCAGTCGCGGCGACAACACGGCCTGGGATCGCATCGTCGACACCGGACGCCGCTGCATCGAGGATGGCGCCGACGTCCTGGTGATGGGCTGCATGAGCATGGCCTTCATGGGCATCGAGCGCGAATTGTCGGAGCGGTTGGCGGTGCCCGTGATCAGCCCTGTGCTCGCCGCTTTGAAGACCACCCAGACCCTGCTCGAACTCAATCTTTCGCATTCCCGCACGGCTTGGCCGTCTCCGCCCGACAAGGCCTATCTCGCGTGATCCCCGCCGGTTCCGCGACTGAAGCAGATGGAGTACTCTGATGAAGCGTAGGACTTTCTTGATGGGGAGTGGGGCTGCCGTAACGGTGGCCGCGATGGGCAATCGTGTTGCGCTGGCTCAGCCGATGCCCGACGAACTCGTCTGGGCCGACGATCTTCCCGGCAACCTCGATCCCTATTCAGTGTCCGACGTGCCCATGCAGGGCTACATGATCAACGTTTACGACACGCTGTACGTCAACAAGGAGAATCCTCCGAAGCTGGTGCCCTGGCTCGCCACCGGTCACACCATCAGCGACGACGGATTGACCGTCACTGTCAAGCTGCGCGAGGGCGTCAAATTTCACGACGGCAGTTCGCTGACGTCCGACGACGTGGTCTGGTCGTTCCATCGTCTGCTCAACGTCAAGAAGGGACCCGCCGCCGCATTCCTCCCCGTGCTCGACACGAACGGCATCACGGCGCCCGATCCGACCACGGCGGTGTTCAAGCTGAAACAACCTTACGCGCCGTTCGTAGCGGCATTCCCGCTGGTCGCGATCCTCAACCGCCGTCAGATCGAACCCAACATCAAGGACAACGATTGGGGGCAGGCCTGGCTCGCGTCGAACTCGGCCGGCTCCGGATGTTACATTCCCGATATCAGCACCTATCAGCCGGTGCAGCAGCTCGACATGAAGCGCAACCATGATCACTTCATGGGATGGACCCATAACACATCGCCGATCGAAATCGTGCGCCGTCGCAGCATCATGGAGACTACGACCCGCGTCAACGCGCTGATCAAGGGCGACGTCGACTGCACCGATAGCTATTTGCCCCCCGACCAGGTCGACCGCGTTCTGGCGTCGAAGACCGCGACCGTTTCGAAGAACCAGACCATGCGGGTCATGGTGCTGCGGATGAACAACAAGAAGCCGCCGTTCGACAATCGGAACTTCCGTCTCGCGATGAGCCATGCCTTCAACTACAAGGGCTTTATCGACGGCGTATTGAAGGGCTATGCCGTCCGCAACGCCGGACCGATCCCGGTCAATCTGTGGGGCTCGCCGACCGATCTCGCGCCTTACGATTTCAATCTCGACACCGCCAAGGATTATCTCGCGAAGGCCAAGGCCGAAGGCGCGCCGGTCGAGCGTGAAATCGAGATTCAGATTCAGCAGCATCTGGCGCAGACGACGCAAGCCGCTCAGATTCTGCAACAGAGCCTGCGCAAGATCGGCGTCAATCTGAAGATTGTCGCCAACCTTTGGCCGCAACTCGTATCATCGACGGCGAAGGCCGATACCACGCCTGACATGTGGGCGCACTGGGTATCGGCCTATTTCATCGATCCGGAAAACTGGATCGGCCAGATGTATGACAGCCGGTTCCACGGCACCTGGAAAGCCTCATGCTGGTACAAGAACGACAAGGTCGATGCGCTTCTGCGCGAGGCGCGCCATCTGGACGATCAGGGCAAACGGCAACCACTCTATGAAGAAGCGTCCCGCATCATTGTCGCCGACGCCGCCGACATCTGGATCTACAACGCCATCGAGTTGCGCGGGATCAGCAATCGCCTGCATGGATTCGAATTCACGCCGATCGGATCAGGCGCCGATTTCCGCACGATGTCGCTGACGAGCTGATGACCCGTTTCGTCCTGCACCGCCTGTTGCTGACCATACCGGCGCTCGTTGGACTGCTCGTGCTCACCTTCATCATGCTGCGTGTGCTGCCGAACGATCCGTCGGCCGCGCTGGCTGGCGAAAACGCCACGCCGGACCAGATCGCCGCCGTGCGCAAGGCCTATGGCTTCGACGAACCCCTGTGGAAGCAGTTCGTCATTTATGTCAGGCAGGTCGGAACCGGCGACCTCGGCAATTCGATCATCTCCAATCGGCCGGTGATCCGCGATATCGCCGAGCGGCTGCCTGCGACGATCGAGCTGACGTTCATATCGCTGTTGTTTGCGGCCTGCGTCGGCATTCCGCTGGGGACGCTGGCCGCGGTCTGGTATCAGTCGTTTTTCGACCATGCCATGCGCGTCGTGACGGTAGCGGGGTTGGCGATCGCCTCATTCTGGTTCGCCATCATCCTGCAGATGATATTTGCGATGGAGCTCGACTGGCTGCCTCTGCGCGGGCGCTTTCCGGTCGGGCTTGCAGCTCCCTGGCACATCACGGGATTTTACTTGGTCGACAGCCTTCTGACCTTGCGGTTCGACCTGTTCGGCAAGGCCTTTGCCCACATTCTGATGCCGGCGTTCACGCTCTCGCTGGCCGGCTTGGCCTCGATCGCGCGGTTCACGCGGGCAGGCGCGCTCGAAACCATGCAGAAGGAGTTCGTTCATTACGCCGAGGCCGCCGGATATGCGCGCCGGCGCATCGTCTGGGTCTACGTCTTGCGCAATTCCGTGGTCGGCGCGACCACGCAAATCGGACTGCTGTTCGGCGGTCTCATCTCGAGCGCAGTGGCGGTGGAGGCGATCTTCGACTGGCCAGGCGTCGGGTCCTACGCCGTGAATGCGATTTTGACCTCGGATTACAAGGCCGTTCTTGCGGTGACTCTGGTCGTCGGCCTGATCTATTCCATCGTCAACATCCTGGTCGATGTGGTGCACGCTTGGCTTGATCCTCGCGTGGCGGAAAAGCTCTGAGGGCTGCGCCGCAATGCTGATCCTGAGGAAGTTCTTGCGCGACGTTCCGGCGGTGATCGGATTTTGCATCATCGTCCTGTTGTGCCTGATCGCGATCTTTTCGCCGCTGATCGTGTCCGATCTGAACGCGGTCTATGATGGCGACCTGGTGTCGCGGCTGCAGCCGCCGTCGGCGGAATTCTGGTTCGGCACCGACAGTCTCGGGCGTGATGTCTTTGCCCGCGTCATCGTAGGATCGCGCGGCGCGCTCGAAGTCGCGTTGACCGTGGTATCGCTGGCGATCGCGATCGGCGTGCCGGCGGGGCTCTACGCCGGTTACAGCGATGGCTGGGGAAGTCAGCTCGTCATGCGTCTGACGGATGTGTTTCTGGCGGTGCCGCAGCTCATCCTCGCACTCGCTGTCGCGCAACTGATGGGCCGCGGGCTTGGTAGCGCCATGGCGGCGCTGGCCTTGACCTACTGGCCGTTCTTCTGCCGCACGGTCTATAGCGAGGTCCGGCGATTGCGAAACGAGCTCTTCATCGAGGCGCAACGATGTCTGGGCGCCTCGACCTCGCGCATCCTGTTCGTGCATGTCCTGCCCAATGTCGCCTCGGCGGTGATCGTGCGCGCAACTATCGGCATGGGTTTCACGATCATGACCACGGCGGTCCTGGGATTCCTCGGCGTCGGCGCCACGCCGCCGAATCCCGATTGGGGGCTCGCCATCGCGGAAGGGAGGGATTATCTGCCGCAGTCCTGGTGGGCCGTGACGTTTCCGGGTCTCGGCATCTTCATCACCGTGTTGGGGTTCAATCTGTTCGGCGACGGATTGCGCGATCTCGTCGATCCCCGGCTGAGGCGTTCGCGATGATGCCAAACGCCGCGCCCTTGCTTGACATCCGCAACCTCTCGGTCTCGGTCGCCACCGACGAAGGAGAGGCGAGAATTCTCGACCGTGCCAGTCTTTCGCTGATGCCGGGCTCGATTCACGGCGTGGTGGGCGAGTCCGGTTGCGGAAAATCGACGCTGATGCGCGCCATTCTCGGCATCCTGCCCAAGCGCGGACGCGCCGTCGAGGGACGAATCCTGCTAGGCGATCGCGATCTGCTGAATGTGTCGCCAGACGTCCTCCAGAACGAAATCCGCGGCGGCCGGATTGGCTTCATTCCCCAGGATCCCTATCAGGCGCTCAATCCCGTCTTTCGCGTCGGCACGCAACTGCTGGAGACGACGCGCTCGAAAGCCAGGTCCAAAGCCAAGTCCGAAGGCCGGGCGAACGGCAAGGCCAACATCATCTCTTTGCTGAAATCCGTGCAGCTCCCGGATCCCGAAGGCGCTCTGGATCGCTATCCCCATCAGTTCTCGGGAGGCCAGCGCCAGAGGCTCCTGATCGCGGCCGCGCTCGCATCGTCGCCCGCCATCGTGCTGGCCGACGAGCCGACCACCGCGCTCGATGTGACGACGCAATTGCAAATCCTCAAGCTGTTGCGCGGGCTCGCTGAAGCGCGCAGCCTTTCGATGCTGTTCGTGACCCATGACTTCGGCGTGGTGGCCCAGCTCTGCGATACGGTGACGGTCATGTACGCCGGGCAGACGGTCGAGTCGGGGCCGGTCGGGCGGATATTGGCCGCGCCGTTGCATCCCTACACGAGGATGCTGCTCGCCTGTCATCCCGATCGCGGCGCCGCCCTCGCAGGCATCCCCGGTACGGTGTCCTCACCCTTGCGTCCGCCGCCGGGCTGCCGGTTTCACCCGCGTTGTCCGAGCGCTAATCCCGAATGCGCGAACGCGCTGCCGCCGCGCACCCAATATGCCGATCATCAGGATGTTCAGTGTCTGCTCTATCGCGCGGAGACTGGGGCATGACTGGCGCGCGGGTGTTGCTTGAAGCCAAAGATATCGTCACCCTTTATGGTGGCGGCCGGAACTTTCTTGGCGGCCCCCGGCCGGTGGTGCGCGCCGTCGACGGCGTCAGTCTGGAGCTGAAGCCTGGCGAGGCGCTCGGGCTGGTGGGTGAATCCGGCTGCGGCAAGACGACGCTCGCCAAGACCATCCTCGGACTTATTCGGGAGTCGGCGGGAACGCTTCGTCTGGATGGAACGACCGTTTCCGGCGTCTCCGTTCGGCAGGCACGGCTTTCGCGAACGACGATCCAGTACGTGCATCAGGATCCCGGCGCGGCGCTCGATCCGTGGTGGAGTATCGGACACGCGCTCGAGGAGGTGTTACGGATCCACGGCGTGACCGACAAGGGCGAACGCCGCCGGCGCGTCGACGAGATGCTGGAGGCGGTTGGACTGGATTCAAGTTCCCGCAGCCGCTATCCGCATGAACTCTCCGGCGGCCAGCAACGCCGCGTCGGCCTAGCGCGCATTCTGGTGTTGAGACCGCAGATCGTCATTCTGGACGAGCCGACCTCGGGCCTCGATCTCTCGGTTCAGGCGACGGTGCTGGGCGTGCTTGACGGCCTACGCAAGCGGCTCGGACTGACATACCTGTTCGTGAGCCACGATCTATCTGTGGTGAAGCGCATGTGCGAGCAGGTGGCAATCATGTATCTCGGCCGTATCGTCGAGATGGGGCTGACTGAAGAGATCTTCGCGCGACCCCGGCATCCCTATACGCGAGCGCTGCTGGCGGCCGTTCCAAGACTCGAGCCGGGATCGCTGCAGGACACGCCGGCGCTTCCGGGTGATCCTCCGTCCAGTTCGATGGCAAGGGATGCTTGCGTGTTTCAAACGCGTTGCTCCTTTGCGGCTGCCAAGTGTGCGCAGGCGAGACCGCGGCTTGTTTCGGTGGGCCAGCAACACACCGCGGCCTGCGTGCGGCTGGACGAGATCGAAACTGTCGCAGAAGGTTGAGAACGAGGTCACGGTCATGGCGCGCATTGCAGTCGGCGGATTTCACCACGAGACCAACACCTTCGTGAACACGCCGACCGACTTCGCCTATTTCTGCAGTCATCGCGATCGGCCGCCGCTGGTTCGTCGCGGCGACGTGCTGAAATGGCTGAGCGGAATTTCGTTCGCGCTCTCCGGTTTTCTCAAAATCATGGCTGACGATCACGACATCGTCCCGCTGCTTTGGACCAGCGGCGGTGCGGGTGGCATGGTCACGAGAGATGCTTTCGAGCGGATCGCCGCAGAATTGATCGCGGAACTGTCGCAGCAGATGCCGGTCGATGCGATCTATCTCGATCTGCACGGCGCC
>Ga0070698_100009886_pt1 | contig 10198 bp, 8 predicted proteins | sample KBSK1502metaG_FD_65477 | JGI IMG/M metagenome (GOLD analysis project Ga0070698, IMG submission 65477) | Corn, switchgrass and miscanthus rhizosphere microbial communities from Kellogg Biological Station, Michigan, USA - KBS K1-50-2 metaG | ecosystem: Host-associated > Plants > Roots >... | reverse complement strand
CAGCACGTGGCCGAGCTTGCGCGGCGCCACCCGCAGGCCGCGCTCCGGACAGCCGCGCGCCGCCTCGCGCTGCACGGAGCCGGGGCCGTTGAGGGTGAGCGGCGCCTCGCCGGTGACCTCGGGCGCGCCCTCGTCGCGGACGTTCACCGCGTTGCCGTCGGGATCGCGGACCCAGATGCCGCCCTCGGGGGCGCCGCGCGGGGCGTCCTTCTCGCGCACCCCCGCGCGCCGGAGCGACTCGCGCACACGGGCGAAGTCCGGGCCGGGCGCCCCGTAGCAGAGATGGTGCAGCCGCTTGCGCGCGCCTCCGTAGAGCAGCACGCTCTCGCGGCCGAGATGCTGGGGCCGGAGGCGCACCGCGTCGCTCGAACCGGTGCCGTCCACCAGGCCGAAGTCCTCGTAGAAGCGCTGGCCGACCGCCTGGTCGGGCACCTCCAAGGCGTAGTGGAGAAAAGATCGTACCGCCATGGCGTCCTTCCTTTCTCTCCGCCTCCTAGGCGTCCTTGACGGTGTTCTCGAGCGTGCCGAGCCCGGTGATCTCGAGCTTCACGGTGTCGCCGGGCTGGAGCGTGACCTGGGGCTTGCGCGAGAAGCCCACCCCGGCCGGGGTTCCGGTGGCGATCAGGTCGCCCGGCGAGAGCGTCATGAAGCTCGTCAGGTACTGGATGATGTAGCCCACGTCGAAGATGAAGTTGCGGGTGGAGCCGTTCTGCATGAGGGTGCCGTTGACCCACGTCTTGAGGTCGAGCACGTGCGGGTCCGGGATCTCGGCGCGGTCGGCGATGTACGGTCCCACCGGGGCGAGGGTGTCGCCCACCTTGCCCGCGCTCCATTGGGTGGTGTGGAACTGGAAGTCCCGCGCGCTCGCATCGTTGATGATCGTGTAGCCGTAGACGTAGTCGAGCGCCTGCGCCTTCTTCACGAAGCGGGCGGTGCGGCCGATGACCACGCCCAGTTCCACCTCCCAGTCGAAGGTCTTCTCACCCCGTGGCCGCAGGATGGGCTCGCCCGGATCCTGGATCGCGTTGTTCCACTTGGGGAACACGGGCGGCTCCTTGGGTGCGGGATTGTTGGTCTCGGCCGCGTGGTCCTTGTAGTTGAGCCCGATGCAGATGAACTTGCCCGGGTCCGCGATCGGCGCGTGCAGGCGCACCGAGCCCACCGCGTGCGCCACCGGCTGGAACTTGCCCGCGCGGGTGCTTTCCATCATGGCGGCCAGCATGTCCTGGGTCGCGCTACCCCCTTCGAGGAAGCCCCGGGTGCTGTCGGCCGGGAACAACGCGGCCGCGATGGGGGCCGCGCGCACCACGCCCTTCGCGGCGAGGAACGCCGCCGCGCTCGCCTCGAGATCGGCGATGCGGTCCTGGCCGAGGAAGCAGCCGAGCCGGGGAGCGTGACCATTCTGGGAGAAGCGGACGATCTTCATGGGCGTGTCTCCTTGCGGTGAGGGCCGATCTGAGCCGGGCCGCCGTGGCCGGCACGGAGAGAGTCTACGACCCTCGTCGAGCGATGTCGAGGGGCGGCAGTCGGAAGGCAAAGCATTGATTTGTAACGGGATTCGGCCAGGATGGGCCTCGCCAGCGCCCGGGGCCGGGATCGGAGGCGCTCTGGGGGAGCACGCTCCGCTCTCTAGGTCCGGATATTCAATTCGTGTACCTTAGATACGTAGCGCTCGAGCCGGGTTGCGGTGTGCAGGTGCGCGGTTTCGTGAACGCCGTCGGAGTGCGATCCGGCGGGAGAGGAGACACACCATGCGGGTTGCCACGAAGTGGTTGTGCGGCCTGCTCGTCGCCGTGATGGCGCTGACGGGCCCGCTGCTGCGGGCGGCCGTGGTCCACGCCGCCGAGCCGTCACCTTCTCCCGTCGACGTCGAGGTTTCCGACGCCGATCGGGTCGCCACCGGCTTCCTGAACGTGGGCTACGTGCCGGGCAAGGCCGTCGTTTGCGGCCTCGGCACCGTGGCCACCGTCGGGTTGATGGTCATCACGCTCGGCACCGCCTATCGCGCGGCCAAGGCCACCTTCAATGAAGGCTGTGGTGGAACGTGGATCCTGACCCCGGAGCACGTGGCAGGCAAAGTTCCTCCCAAGGAAGACATCGAGTAGCGGCGGCGCGGCCCGACCGCCGCGACGCGTCCCGCGACCCCGAGTCGTGGCCATCCCGCGCGAGCTCTCGCGATAGCGCTCCGGCGCGTAGCGGTTCCCGCGCTCTTCCTTCTCCTTCTCGCCGGCTTTGCCGCCGGCATCTGGGGGAGCTACCGCGCGGCCTTCCCGGGACGGGGTCTCTATCGCGTCACCGGCGTCTTCGAGGCGCGCGGGAGCGGTACCTTGATGGTGGTTCGCCACGACGCGGTGCCCGGCTTCATGGACGAGATGCTGGCGATGGCCCTCTTCGCCGAATCGCCCGCACTGCTCGACGCCGCCGACCTGCGCCGCGGAGACCGGATCCGGCTCACCGTGCGCCCGGAAAAGGACCGGCTGGTTGCAGTCGAAATTCAAAAGATCCGTTAATTCGGACACTCTTGCTAAGGTAGAAAACATGCGGAAGCCTCCGCGCCGCTCCCGGACCATGAGCCTCCGCGAGGCGGCCTCGGTGGTCTTCGCCCTCGTCGCGCTGCTCCCCATCCTCCTCTTCGTCTACCTGTTCTCGCGGAACGGCATGCTCCACAGCACCGAGGCGCAGCTCGGCCTCCTCGCCGCGGTCGTCGTGTCGATTCTCGGTTTCGTCGTCTTCCGCCGGATGGTCGACCAGATCTCGCTGCTCGCGCAGGGGTTCCTGGCCCCCGGCGAGGCCAAGCGGGAGACGATCAGACGCGTGGAGCGGGCGGCGACGGTGCCCGGACTCGGCGAGGTCACCGAGATCGGCCAGGTGCGCGACGCCTTCTACCACATGCTCGACGACCTGCGGGGCTCGACCCAGCGCCTCGAGGACCTCGTCTTCAAGCTCGGCACGCTGAACGAGATGGTGGAGCTGGCCGCCCGCATCCCCCGCATCCAGGACCTGCTCGGTCTGGTGCTCCAGTCGACGATGCGCGCGGTCCGTGCCACCGTCGGCTCGATCATGATCCTCGACCGCAACCGCACGGTGCTGAAGCTCGCCGCGTCCCGCGGCATTCCCGACGACGTGATCCCGGCGGTCGAGGTCAAGGTGGGCGAGGGCGTGGCGGGCAAGGTGGTCGAGATGGGCGAGCCGGTGCTGGTGGACGACATCGCCTCCGATCCGCGCTTCAACAAGGCCAACGATCCCCAGTACGGCAACGGCTCGTTCATCTGCATGCCGATCCGGGTCGGCGACCGGGTGATCGGCGTGATCAACATGGCCAAGAAGCGCGACTCCGTCATCTCCGACGCACTGAGGCCGCCGCCGTTCAGCTCCACCGACCTCCAGTTCCTGAACGCGTTGATGACCTACATCGGCTACGCGGTCGACAACTCGCGCCTGCTGGAGGAGGCCCAGTCGTCGGCCTCGCAGCTCCAGACGGTGGTGGACGACCTCAAGTCCACCCAGACCCAGCTCGTGCGCGGCGAGACCCTGCGGGCGATGGGTCAGCTCTCCTCCGGGATGGCGCACCACCTCAACAACCTCTTCGCGGTGATCCTGGGCCGCGTGGAGCTCCTGATGGGCAAGGTCCAGGAGACGAACGTGCGACGTTCGCTCGAGATCATCCAGCGCACCGCCCAGGACGGCGCGGAGGTCGTGCGTCGGGTCCAGCGGTTCAGCCGGGTGCAGCCCGTCTCGGACGCGGTGGCGGTGGACCTCAACCAGCTCGTGCAGGAAGTGGTGGAGCTCACGCGCCCGCGCTGGCAGGACGAGGCGCAGCTGCGCGGCAGCCGTATCGACGTGCAAGTCGAGCCGGGCGTCATCGGCGCCGCCGCGGGTGAGCCGGCGCCGCTACGCGAGGTGCTGATGAACCTGCTGCTCAACGCGGCCGACGCCATCTCCCAGGCCGGGCGCATCACGCTCAAGACCTGGGCCCGCGACGACCGCGTCTACTGCAGCGTCACCGATAGCGGCAGCGGCATGCCGGAGGAAGTGCGCCGCCGTGCCCTCGAGCCCTTCTTCACCACCAAGGGTCCCAAGGCCACCGGGCTCGGCCTCAGCGTGGCCTACGGGACCATTCAGCGCTACGGCGGGGCCTTGACCGTGGAGAGCGCAGAAGGCCAGGGGACGACCGTCGAGGTGAGCCTGCCCACCGCCTCGGCGGCCACCGCGGCGGCGAGAAAGCCCGCCGCTCCCAAGGCGCCGCCCGCGGTGCCACTGCGCATCCTGGTGATCGACGACGAGCTGCAGGTGCGCGCCACCCTGGCCGAGATGCTGGAGGAACAGGGGCACTCCGTGACGCAGGCTCCGGGCGGGCGCGAGGGCCTGTCCTACCTCGAGGCGAACCCCGAGCTGGTCGACGTGGTGGTCAGTGACCTCGGCATGCCCGACATGACCGGCTGGGACGTGGCCCGCGCCATCCTGGGCCGCTGGCCCCAGCTCCCGGTGGGGCTCATCACCGGCTGGGGCGAGACCGAGATCACGCGCGAGGAGCGCAGCCGCGTGAACTTCGTGATCACCAAGCCCTTCGACAAGGCGGTCCTGCGCGAGACGATGTCCGATATCCGGCCGCGGAGCTAACGCTTCGGCAGGGTCCTGAGGTAGCGGATCAGCTCGCGAATCTCGTCGTCCTTCAGGTGATAGCCAAAGGCAGGCATCCCCGGCTTTCCGAGCGTCGCTCCCCCGTTCTTGATCAGCAGGAACAGATACTCGTCCGAGCGTGAGCTCGACACCTCTGCGTCGGCCAGATTGCCCGGGCTGAGCAGGAAGAGCCACGCGCGCCAGGAGCCCTGACCGTTGGCGGCGTGGCAGGTGGCGCAGTAGGTGAGATAGAGGCGCTGGCCGCCGGTGGCCGTCTTGGGGACCGGGTGGGGGAGGTAGAGCATCACGAGGATGCTCCCGATCAGCATGAGCAGGGCCGGCCCGAAGACGACGAGCATCCACTTCGCTTTCACGGGATTCGTAGAGTGTCGGACGGTTCCTTCCCGACGCGTGCCATGAGCGGTCCGAGCATGGCGGCCCGATCGTAGCGCACGCACCCGATCAAGGGCAACTTCACGACGCACTCGGATGAGCGGTGCATCTACCACGTGGCGAGCGCGGGTGGGAGCCGAAGCCGGGGGCTGGCGCGAGGACTTAGAGCCCGGTCGTCGCCGTTCAGTTGATCGAAGAGAACGACGTGAGCGACGGAGCGCACGCCGCTGACCTCAGGCCTCTCGGTAAAGCCGGTGCCCAAGACCGGCACCGAAACGCGGGCCAAGTAGAGATAGAACAGAGTCCCCGCGTTCACGAAGACAGGGCTTGCGCGAACTCGGCTACATCGAGGGGCAGAGCATCGCCATCGAGTACCGATTCGCGACAGGAAAATATGAAGCACTGCCGGGTTTCGCTGCCGACCTCGTGCGGCTCACGGTCGATCTGGTGCGTTATGCGCTATCCGAGGATCGGGTTGCTGCCGCTGTCCAATATTGTCCCTGCTCGCCCGCTCGCAGGGTCGTGCCCGACTTCAGACCCTCCGATCCCCCCACGGGCGTCGAGATGCCACACGGCGCGTGGCGCGATCCAAGTCGTGGCATATTGATCTCCATGCGTCTCGTCTTGATGCGCCACGCCGAAGCGGGAGCAGCGGACTCCAGTCGCTGGCCCGATGATCGGCAGCGCCCCCTGACCGACGGAGGCCGGGCCGAGCACGCGCGCGTGGCGGAGGCCCTCCGACAGATGGGCGTGCGGTTCGACCGCATCCTGACGAGCCCGCTCGCGCGCGCGCGCGAGACCGCCGACATCACGGTCCGGGTCTACGGCAACGCCCCGGCCCCCGAGCCGACCGATCTACTCGGGGACGACGCGGAGCCCGCGCGGACCCTCGAGGCCCTCGCCCAGATGCCGGCGGAGACGCTCCTCTGCGTGGGACACGAGCCGACCCTCTCTCGCCTGGCCGCGCTCCTGGTGAGCCGTGACGGCCGCGCCCGCATCGAGATGCGGAAGAGCGGGGTCGCGGTGATCGAGTGCGCGGGGTCGCTGGCTCCCGGGCGCGGCCTGCTCCAGGTACACCTGCGGCCGGAGGAGATCGTGCGCCTGCTCGACGGGGTCGCCGCGCCGCCGGCGCCGCCGTCGCCCGATCTGTTCCTGGGCACCATGACCGCCTACCAGCGCAGCGCGGCGCTCCGGGGCGCGCTGGACCTCGACCTGTTCACCGCGATCGGGCGGGGCCACGAGACCGCGGCCACGCTGGCCGAGCGCTGCCGGGCCTCTGCGCGGGGTACGCGCATCCTCTGCGACTACCTGACCGCGGCCGGCTTCCTCACCAAGGCCGGTGATACCTACGCGCTCACCTCCGATTCGGCGGCCTTCCTCGATCGCGGCTCGCCATCCTGTGTGGCCGCCGCGGCAGACTTCGTCTACGCGGCCGAGATCCGCGAAGCGTTCGCCGACGTCGCAGCGACGGTGCGCCGGGGCGGCACCGTCATGCCGGCGGGAGGGACGGTCGCGCCCGAGCATCCGGTGTGGGTCCGCTTCGCGCGTTCCATGGCACCGCTGATGCGGGTGGCGGCGCGGGCGGTGGCGAACATGGTGGAGGCGGATCCGGCGCGGCCGCTCCGGGTGCTCGACGTGGCGGCCGGGCACGGCGTGTTCGGCATCGCGTTCTCAGAGCGGCACGCGCGCGCCGAGATCACCGCGCTCGACTGGCCGGGCGTCCTCGAGGTGGCCAGGGAGAACGCGGGCGCGGCGGGCGTCGAAGACCGCTTCCGCGCCATCTCGGGCAGCGCCTTCGAGGCCGACCTGGGTGGGCCGTACGACCTGGTCCTGCTCTCCAACTTCCTCCATCACTTCGATCCGCCGACCTGCGAGCGGCTCCTCGAGCGGGTGCGGGCGGCGCTCACCCCCGACGGCCGCGCGGTCACGGTGGAGTTCGTGCCCGACGAGGGGCGCGTGTCCCCGCCGCAGGCCGCCATGTTCAGCCTGGTGATGCTATGCTCCACGCCGGCCGGGGACGCCTACACCTTCGCGGAGCTCGACGACATGTTCCGGCGGGCCGGCTTCTCGAAGAGCCGGCTCCACGCCGCAGGGCCGGGCGGCCCCCAGGTCATCATTTCTCAGCGTTGAGGAGGATTCCATGACGCATCGGATCGCGGTGATTCCCGGCGACGGCATCGGCAAGGAGGTCCTGCCCGAGGGCATTCGGGTCCTCGAGGCGGCCGGCCGGCGCTTCGGGGTGGACTTCGCGTGGACGCATTTCGACTGGAGCTGCGAGGTCTACGCGCGAACCGGACGCATGATGCCCGAGGACGGCCTCGAGCAGCTCCGCCGCTTCGACGCCATCTACCTGGGCGCGGTGGGCTTTCCGGGGGTGCCGGACCACGTCTCGCTCTGGGGCCTCCTGATCCCGATCCGCCGCGGCTTCCACCAGTACGTGAACCTGAGGCCGGTGCGGCTGCTCCGCGGGGTGCGCTCGCCGCTGGCCGGCCGTGGCCCCGCCGACATCGACATGCTGATCGTGCGCGAGAACAACGAGGGCGAGTACTCGGAGATCGGGGGGCGGCTCTACCGCGACACGCCGGAGGAGCTGGCGGTGCAGCAGTCGGTGTTCACCCGGCGTGGCTGCGATCGCGTGATCCGCTACGCCTTCGAGCTGGCCAAGCGCCGGCCGGACCGCCACGTCACCTCGGCGACCAAGTCGAACGGCATCATCCACAGCATGCCTTACTGGGATGAGCGCTTCGCGGCGATGGCCAAGCAGTATCCCGACATCAAGACGAGCCAGTATCACATCGACATCCTGACCGCCCACTTCGTCCAGCACCCAGACTGGTTCGACGTGGTGGTGGCCTCGAACCTCTTCGGGGACATCCTGTCGGACCTGGGGCCGGCCATCGCGGGCTCGATCGGCATCGCTCCCGGCGGCAACATCAACCCGGAGAAAGAGTACCCTTCGATGTTCGAGCCGGTGCACGGCTCGGCGCCCGACATCGCGGGCAAGGGGATCGCGAACCCGATCGCCCAGATCTGGACCGGCGCCATGATGCTCGAGCACCTCGGCCACCCGGAGGCGGCCCAGGCGATGGTGGGCGCCGTGGAGCGCTTCGTGGAAGAGGGCAAGGGCCTGACGCGGGATCTCGGCGGTACCGCGGGTACGCAAGACGTGGGTCGCGCGATCGCGAAGCTGATCTGACCCCAGCCGGGTGCTCCGGGGCAAGCCTTGACAAGACCCAAGAAGGAGTGGTATTTGGGCTGCGATCCCGCCGCCTGCGCGGAGTCGAGGCCGGGCGGGCGTAGACCCCCCAGGAACGGACCGTGCAGGAGGTGGTGGGCAAGCCGCCCGCCCGGAGGTTATTCGTAGAACCGACGGCTCGATAGCCTACACCAATCGCCGTTCACCCAAGTCGGCCTCACAATCAGGAGGTTGAGCGTATGACGATACCGACCAATGGCCATGCTCGGTCTCATGTCACTCGCCGCCAGTTCGTCCGGACCGCCAGCGTGGGATTGGCCGGGGCATCTTTGGCCAACATGCTGGCCGCCCGTCAAGCGCCGGCGCAGATCCGCGGCACCAACCTGCGGATCCTCACGTGGAGCCATTTCATCCCCGCCTACGACACGTGGTTCGACAAGTTCGTGGCGGAATGGGGCGACAAGAACGGGGTCAAGGTCCGGGTCGATCACATCCCCCACCTGGAGATCCCGGCGCGGATGGCGGCGGAGTTCGCCGCGGGGGCGGGTCACGACATCCTCTTCAACGGCTCGACGATCCTGACCCGGATCTACTACAAGACGCTGGCCGACCTCACCGACATCTACGACCAGATCGGCAAGAAGTACGGCGGGTGGATCCCGGCCGCGCGGTCGCCGGTCGACGTCGAGGGTCGGATCTACGGGATTCCCATCTATTACATCCTCCTTCCCATGATCTGGCGGAAGGACCTGTTCGACCAGGCCGGGCTCAAGGCGCCGGACACCTGGGAGCTCGCGCGGGTCGCCGCGAGGACGCTCAAGGCCAAGGGTCACCCGACCGGCATCCAGTTCTCCCACTGCAACGACGCCAACCTCAACTGGCGGTCGCTGCTGTTCAGCTTCGGCGGCACCGAGACCGACCCATCGGGTGAGCGCCCGACCATCGATACCAAGGAGATGCGCGAGGCGCTGCGCTTCGCGAAGGCCCTCTTCGACGAGGGGATGACGCCAGAGGTCTTCTCGTGGGACGACGCCTCTGACAATCGCTACCTGGCCTCAGGCATCGCGTGCTGGGTCCACGATGCGATCTCGGCGTACCGGACCACCGAAGGCACCAACCCGGCCGTGTTCCAGAACGCGTACATCGGGCTCGAGCCCGCCGGCCCGGCCGGCAAGCGGGTGAGCGTCTCGGCCCCGAATGCTTTCATGGTGTGGAAGTTCTCGAAGAACCAGGCGGCGGCCAAGGAGTTCCTCGTCCACCTCATGGACAACGACAAGCAGGGCATGATCGAGAGCACGGGATACAACATGCCCTTCCTCAACGACACCGCCAAGAAGCCGATGCCGGTCATCGGCGCCGATCCCAAGCTCCAGGTCCTGCAGGACTTCCCGAAGATCGTGGCATTCTTCGGCTATCCCGGCCCGTACACGACCCAGATCCAGGAGGTCGCCAACCTCTTCGTCCTGCCCGACATGTTCACCCGGGTGGCCCGGGGGCAGAACATCGACGAGACCATCAAGTGGGGGCTCGGAGAGTACCAGCGGATCTTCGCCAAGCACAAGCGCGCATGACATCGAGTTCTCAAGCCGGCGACCCGGACACGAAGAGCGTCCGGGTCGCCGTTTCTCTGGCGGCCGTCCCCCGGTCGGGCGGATGGTTCCAGACCCAGACCGCCCGTCGCCTGGGCTTCGGGTACGTCCTGCTCGCCCCGGCGGCGCTGTACGTGGCTCTCCTCGTGGCGGTGCCCTTCCTGTTCTCGCTCTACCTCGCCCTCAGCGACGCGAGCGTGGGCGAGCAGGTGGCCGGCTTCGTCGGGTTGGAGAACTTCAAGTCCGCCCTCGAGATGGACACGTTCTGGATCGCGCTCCGAAACAGCGTGGTCTTCTTCGTGGCGGCGGCCATCCTCAAGAGCATCCTCGGCACCACTCTGGCGTTTCTGCTGCTCCAGAACTTCCGCGGCAAGAAGATCGTGCGCGCGCTGGTGGTCAT
>Ga0070698_100009885_pt1 | contig 10198 bp, 7 predicted proteins | sample KBSK1502metaG_FD_65477 | JGI IMG/M metagenome (GOLD analysis project Ga0070698, IMG submission 65477) | Corn, switchgrass and miscanthus rhizosphere microbial communities from Kellogg Biological Station, Michigan, USA - KBS K1-50-2 metaG | ecosystem: Host-associated > Plants > Roots >... | reverse complement strand
ACCATCGCGAACCTCGGCGAGGATTTTCTTCATTTCCTTGCGAGTTTCGTCAGTGATGATGCGGGGACCCGCGGAGTAGTCGCCTTGCTCGGCCGTGTCGCTCACGGAATAGCGCATATAACTGAGGCCGCCGCGATAAATCAGGTCAACGATGAGCTTCATTTCATGTAGACATTCGAAGTAGGCAACTTCAGGTTGATAGCCCGCAGCGACGAGAGTCTCCCAGCCGGCTTTGATGAGCTCGCTGATGCCACCGCAGAGGACCGCTTGTTCGCCGAAGAGGTCAGTCTCGGTTTCCTCGGTGAAGGTGGTCTCGAGCACGCCAGCGCGAGTGCAACCGAGCGCCTTGGCATAAGAGAGCGCCTGCGCCTTGGCGTGGCCCGAGGCGTCCTGCTCGACGGCGATCAGCGCGGGAGTTCCGCCGCCTTCGGTAAAGACTTCGCGGACGCGGTGACCTGGGGCCTTGGGAGCGATCATGGAGACGTCAACCGAAGCGGGCGGCTTGATGGTCCCAAAGCGAATGTTGAAGCCGTGAGCGAACATGAGCGTTTTGCCGGGCGAAAGATGGGGGAGGATGGAATCACGATAAAGGGCGGGCTGCTTCGTGTCCGGGGCAAGAATCATGATGACGTCGGCCCAGGCGGCTGCTTCAGCGGGAGTATTCACGATCAGGCCCTCTCTCTGCGCTTTCCCGATAGATTTGCTGCCGGAATGCAGGCCGACGCGGACGGCCACGCCGCTGTCGCGCAGATTCAAGGCGTGGGCATGACCTTGCGAGCCGTAACCGATGATCGCGACCTTTTTCGCTTGAATCAGGGCGAGATCTGCGGAATTGTCGTAGTAAAGATTTGCCATGTTCTCCTCTATTGTTGATGCCGCTTTTACGCTCTGCCAGCGAAAATCCCGCGCCTGCAAAATTCCGATCTGCAGTCCTCAGCTCTGGACGAGAGCTTCCGAGCCTGTAGCTTTCTCGGCGGTTGGAGGCCGAAGCAGATCGCTGCCACGGGTCATGGCGATACGGCCACTGCGGGCCATTTCCAGCACGCCGAAGGGGCGAAGCACTTCGAGCAAACCATCAATTTTGTCGACGGTTCCGGAGACTTCCAGAATCAAGGACTCCGGCGCAACGTCGATCACGCGCGCGCGGAAGACTTTGATCAATTCCATCAAATGTGGGCGCGACTTTTGATCCGCGGATACTTTGATGAGGGCCAGGTCGCGCTCGAGCAAGGAACGTTCGGAAACGTTTTCGGCCAGCAAGACGTCGACGAGCTTCTCGAGGCTGGCTTCGAGGCGGTGAGCGCCACGCTCGTCGGTGTGAGCGACGATGGTCATGCGGGCGATCTCTTCGTTGTCAGTGGGGCCGACGGTAAGAGAGTCGATGTTAATGGCAAGACGCCGCGCGAGAGAAGAGACGCGGTTGAGCACGCCAGGCTTGTTTTCAACATAGGCAACGAGTGTTTGCATGGGTTCTTTGTCTCTCCTTATGGCTCGCTTGCGGTTTCGACGAGCGGGCTGCTCGGGCGACGGATCATCTCGTGCAGGGATCCGCCGGCGGGCACCATCGGATATACGGAATCTTCCTGCTCTACGCGAAAATCAATCAACACAGGATCCGAGGACTCGCGCGCGGAACGAATCGTGGGAATCACGTCGGCGCGTGAGGTGATGCGCTCGCCGCGAATGCCAAAGGCGTTCGCCAAAGCGGCGAAATCCGGCGCGATTAGGGGAGTGGCGACGTAGCGCTTGTCATAGAAGAACTCCTGCCACTGGCGCACCATGCCGAGATAGCCGTTGTTGATGATAGCGATGTTCACCTTGATCTTTTCCTGCACGATGGTGGCGAGCTCGCTCATGGTCATCTGAAATCCGCCATCGCCCACGACAACCCAAACGTCGGAATCAGGCTTGGCAAACTTAGCGCCGATAGCGGCTGGGAGCGCGAATCCCATGGTGCCGAGTCCGCCCGACGTCACCAGAGTGCGCGGCTGGTTGTGATGATAATACTGCGCTTCCCACATCTGGTGCTGGCCGACATCGGTGACAACGATGGCTTCGCCGTTGGTTTCTTTCCAGAGGTCATTGATGACGTGCGCCGCGTACAGATGGCCGTTATCCGGCAGCCCCTGGATGTCGCGGACAGCGGAATCGCCCTTCAGTTCGCGAATGTGGCCCAGCCAATCGGCGCGGTCGCGGTGAGCGAGACAGGGAAGCAACTGCTGGAGGACTTCACCAGCGTCACCGATGAGCGCACAATCGACTTTGACGTTCTTGTTGATTTCGGAGCGATCGATTTCGATGTGAATCTTGCGCGCATCCCTCGCGTAGGTGCGCAGGTCGCCGGTGACGCGATCGTCAAAGCGCATCCCAACGGCGATGAGCAAGTCAGCCTCCTGGATCGTGTGGTTGACCCAAGCCTCGCCGTGCATGCCCATCATTCCGAGATTGAGCGGATCCGTGGCGGGGAAGCAGCCGATGCCAAGTAGTGTCATCGCCACCGGGAAATTTCCGCTGCGCACAAATTGCGCGAACGTGCGCATTGCGCCGGAGACCATGATTCCGTGTCCGGCTAGGATGAGCGGTCGCTTGGCAGAATTGAGGAGTTCGACGGCGCGATCGAATTCGGCCTTCTCGATATTGACCCGCTGCCGCTTGAGCGGAAGCTTTGGCGCGGAAGCGCTCCAGTCGAACTCGCAGGAGGCTTGCTGCGCGTCTTTGGTGACGTCGACCAGGACGGGGCCGGGTCGGCCGGAGTTGGCAATCACGAAGGCTTCGCGAACGGTGCGGGCGATGTCTTCGGCGCGGGAGACGACCACGTTGTGCTTTGTGATCGGCATGGTGATGCCGGTGATGTCGATCTCCTGAAACGCATCCGAGCCGAGGAGCTTGCTGCTGACCTGACCTGTGATGCAGACAACGGGAGAGGAATCGAGCATCGCAGTGGCGATGCCGGTAACCATATTGGTTGCGCCAGGACCGGACGTAGCCATGGCGACGCCGACGCCACCGCTGGCGCGCGCGTACCCATCCGCCATGTGAGTCGCGCCTTGTTCGTGACGAACAAGAATGTGATGCAGCTTGGACTTTCCGAGCGCGTCGTAGACGGGGAGAATTGCGCCGCCTGGATATCCAAAAATGTGTCGGACGCCGAGCTGTGTCAGCGTTTCGCAAAGAGTCTCAGCACCAGTGAGCTTCATGAAGTCCTCGCATGCGCGGCTTCGGAAGTCGAGCGGCTGGATACCAGAGAAGGCGTCGTCACCGCTCCTTGCGACGCCGAAGAAACCATAAGCGCGTACTTCGCCATTACGCCGGTGGTGTAGCGCGGCGCAGGGGCTCGCCAAGTCGATAGCCGACGCTGAATTTCCGCATTACTAGCGGCCACACTGATACTGCGTTTTGGTATGTCAAACTCGATCAGGTCACCCTCGGCGATGGCGGCGATTGGGCCACCGTTGAACGCTTCGGGAGCGACGTGGCCAGCCATGAAGCCGTGGGTTGCACCTGAAAAACGACCGTCTGTGAGTAGCGCGACGGACTCGCCCAGACCGGAGCCGACCAAGGCAGCGGTCACCTGAAGCATCTCGCGCATTCCAGGGCCGCCCTTCGGGCCTTCGTAGCGAATCACCACAACGTCTCCGGGCTTGATACTTCCGTTTTCCACCGCGGCGAACGCAGCTTCTTCGCCGTCGAACACGCGGGCCGGTCCGCGGAAGCTACGGAAATCGTGACCGGCAACTTTTAGAACGCAGCCCTCTGGAGCCAGATTGCCCTTCAAAATGACGAGGCCTCCGGTGGGTTTGAGGGGAGCGTCGAGCTTGCGCACCACTTCTTGCTTTGGCGCTTCTTTGGCCGCGGTAGCTTCTTCGGCTAATGTGCGCCCGGTCACGGTGAGGCTGTCGCCATGCAACAACTTGGCTTCGAGCAATCGCTTGGCGACGAGGGGAGTGCCGCCCGCGGCGTAGAGGTCAGTGGCGACGAAACGCCCGGCGGGTTTCAGGTCCGCGAGAATCGGCGTGCGGGAGCTGATGCGATCAATGTCGTCGATCGAGAGAGGGATGTTCGCCTCATTTGCGATTGCCAGCAGGTGCAAAACAGAATTGGTCGAGCCGCCTGTAGCGGCGACGCCGGTAATGGCGTTTTCAATCGCGGCTTTGGTGATGATCTTGGACGGAGTAATATCGCGACGAAGAAGCTCCATGAGCAATTCGCCGGCGCGATGCCCAGCGTTGGCCTTTGCGGAGTCCGTTGCCGGCACGCTGGAAAGTTGCATGGGAGCGATGCCGAGGAATTCACACACGAGCGCCATGGTGTTGGCGGTGAATTGACCGCCGCAGGCGCCGGCTCCCGGGCAGGCCGCGACCTCCAGGGCACTGAGCTGCGCGTCTGTCATTCCTCCGCGAGCGTGACTTCCAATTGCTTCGTATACGTCTTGGATCGTGACCGCGTGTCCCTCGAATTGGCCTGGGGCAATCGATCCGCCGTAAAGAACCAGCGCGGGAATGTTGAGGCGGGCCACAGCCATGATGCCGGCGGGAATGGTCTTGTCACATCCCACCAGGACGATCAGAGCGTCGAATAAATTGCCACGGGTGACCAACTCGATGGAATCCGCGATCACTTCACGGCTGACCAGGGAAGCGCGCATGCCTTCGGTCCCCATGGTGATGCCATCGGAGATGGAAACGGTGTTGAATTCCAAGGGCGTGCCGCCGGCCGCGCGAATGCCAGCTTTTACATGTTGAGCGAGCTCGCGAAGGTGATAGTTGCAGGGTCCGATTTCGATCCAGGTGTTGGCTACGCCGACTAATGGTCTAGTGAAATCCTCATCGCGAAGACCGGAAGCTCGCAGCATAGCGCGCGCGCCAGCGCGATTTGCGCCGTCAATCAGGGCATGGCTTCGCGGTTTAGAGAGCGAGTTCGTCACGGCTGGGTTCCTCCCAGATTTTGCAAAATCAGTCCGGCCAAATTCGGCGGATAAAAACGCTTGGGGCCATCACCCGGTTTGGATGATGGCCCCGAAACTTTGCTAACACTGGCTAGGCCGCCATCATCCGAAGGTACTTCCCCCTACTACGGGGATAATTCGTACTACGACGCGGCTCAGGGGCTCAGCAAGAACACCTGAGATGACCCGTGCGCGCGTGATGGCGATGCAGATCATAACGATCGCCATTGAAGATACAGGATCGGGGAGAGGAAGTCAATGAGTCAAATTAATACTAGTGGGATAGAGAATAAATTCGGCTTATTGGCAAACCGCCTTGATCTAGCGCATTTCCCGGCACGTATACCTATTCGGCAGCTTTCAGGAAGGCGTGTTCGGGAAGGCGTGCGGCACAGTTATTCGGCGGAGTACGACGGCGTGCATTGCGACAACGATTTGACAATGTCGTGATATGGGCTCCATTACGCTGCCGTTGGCGCACGCATCTCACTACACAGGCTATATAGGGTCTTGAGCCGGTTGCTCAGTTCCACGCCAACCGAATTGACGGGTGCCTGGTCGTTCTTGAAGAAAATATGAGGGAGCGCAATGGTCCAGCGAACGGACGTGTTCGTGATTGGCGGCGGTCCGGCGGGTCTGGCCGCTGCGATCGCTGCTCGCAGAAAGGGATTCCGTGTTGTGGTGGCTGACGGGGCGCAGCCCCCAATCAACAAGGCGTGCGGAGAAGGGTTGTTGCCCGACGCGTTAGCAGCCTTGCGCGAACTGGGCATTTCCGTTCGCGAGTCAGAAGGATATACGATTCGCGGGATTCGGTTCCTGGGGGAAGGCGCAGAGGTCGCGGCGGAATTCCCGAAGGGTGCGGGAGTCGGGATGTCGCGACCTATCCTGCACCAGAAACTCGTGGACGAAGCCGCGGCGGCGGGTGTTTCGCTGTTGTGGAGAACACCGGTGGCTGGAATCTGCGCGGAAGGAGTCAAGGTAGGCGGCGGTGTTATAGCCGCGAAATGGATCATAGGCGCGGATGGCATTGGTTCGCGAGTGCGCGGGTGGATTGGCCTGGATACTCATACGCGACACGAACGCCGGTATGCAGTTACAAGACACTATCGCGTGAAGCCTTGGTCTGATTTGATGGAGGTACATTGGGGCAAGAACGCGCAGGCCTACGTGACGCCGATATCTGACGAACGGGTCTGTGTCGCGCTGATTTCACGCAATGCGGCGGCGCGCCTGGTCTCAATGAATGGGGAATTTCCTCGGCTGTCGCGCAGTCTAGGTACTGCAGAGAGCGAGGGCGGCGAGCGCGGAGCGATAACGGTAATGCGCCGGCTGACTCGCGTCTACCGCGAAAACGTGGTGCTGGTCGGAGATGCTTCCGGCAGCGTTGACGCGATTACCGGGGAAGGGCTGTGCTTGGGATTCCGGCAGGCTCAAGCCCTTGCCGATGCGCTGGTGGCTGGGGATCCGCGGCAGTATCAAGCTGCGCATCGGCGGCTCGCGCGACGACCGGCACTGATGGGGCGATTGATGCTACTGCTGGATGGCCGGACGGCATTGCGAGAGCGCGCCATTCGTGCGCTTGGATCCGATGCCAGAGTCTTCTCGAGGCTGCTTGCGGCGCATGTTGGGGCCGCCTCAAACACGAATTTTGCAGCAACCGGGGCGCTTCTCGGTTGGCGCCTTGTCGCCGCTTAGGAAAGCAGACTGCAAGGTATGAACTTGGTGAGACCCCAGCCCCTGTTTGCCCTCACGCGAATTTCGCTCAGTCTGGTGGTGCTGACGTGGGCGAGCGCGGCGCAGCGGCCTTCACAGGTTGCGGCTCACACGGGCGCAGGCGAAATCGTTCTGACCGTGGATCCCTCTCAGAGTAAAGTGCATTGGACGCTAGGCAGTTCGCTGCACACGGTACATGGAACATTTGCAGTGAAGCGCGGCATCCTGCGGCTCGATCCGGAAAGCGGCAAAGCCAGCGGAGAAATCTCCGCTGATGCAACAAGCGGGCAAAGCGGCAACGAATCTCGAGATAAGAAAATGCACAAAGAGATTCTGGAGAGCGCGCGCTACACGGAAGTCGTTTTTCGTCCCGACCACGTGGAAGGCAAAGTTCCGGCGCAGGGCTCAGTGACCGTACAGCTTCACGGAGAATTTTTGCTTCACGGCTCAGAGCATGAAATGACGGTTCCGGTGCAGGCGGAGCTCGCAGCGGATCGCTGGAAGGGGACGTCGAAATTCACGGTGCCATATATTCAGTGGGGCCTCAAGAACCCTAGCAATTTCCTGCTGAGAGCGGATAAATCCGTGGACGTGGACCTTGTCCTGGCGGGAGGAATACAAAGTCCTGTGCCTCACTGAGGGCTGGCTGCGAGCGCGGATCGAAGTTCTGCGATGGCATTGTCCAAAATTCCGCTAAAGGAAAAACCATACCAGCGACGTAGCCGCTCAAAAAACCGTCTCAAATCGGATGGCAAAATTGCGAGGTGGCGCTACCGAATTACCTGAAAAGAGACCGGCGAAGTTGATTACGTTGAGCCGATTATTCAAGTTCTGGACATCTCCTTGCACCCTCATGGCTACTTCATCGTGCTTCCAGAGATCCGCACCCAACGATACATCGATCGACAAGGAGGGCTTCAGCCGGCCGCGCTGAAAATTCACTCGCTGCACAATGCGCTCGCCATACTGCGCAATCGCAGTCTGTTCCGTCCCATCGAAGGCCACGGGCAGACCAGTTCCGTACTCACCTCCGAGCGCCGTCCAGGCACGGCGGCTAAGCTGATAGCGAAAACGGCTTCGAACTGTGTGGCGTTGGTCCTGTGAAGCCCAGAAACGCCCCGTTGTTCGGTTCAGAGCATTCGCTGCGGCGTCACCTAGGAAGAGTCCGCCCGTGACGGGAAGAAGCGCTGATGCAACCATGTAGGAATAGCTGACATAGCCCGCCAATTTGCCCCACCGTGGAATTTCGAGTTTGCCCTCGGCGCCATATACGTCGGACTTACGAAAAGCGATTGGAAAGCTGATTCCGGTGTTCAGCAACAGGTCATCGTCAGGAAAGTTGTTGACTTGCCGTCGGAAGTAGTTTGCGTCCAGCTTGAATTGCCCGAGGAAGCCCTTGGTCAACCCCGCTTCATAGTAGTTGCCGTGCGAAGGTTTGACGAGAACCCGCAGGACCTGCGGATTGAGGGATTCGACTGCAGGAGAGCTGGACAGCAGCAGATTTTCGAAGGCCGGCGTTTGGAAAATGCGGTCATACGAGGCATGCAGCACCAAATCGGCGGACGGCAAATACCGGGCCGCTCCTAGGCGCGGGCTGAAGGCGTTCTGGTCTACAAGGAGTTGATAGTGGTCCCAACGCAAGCCTGCGCTTACGGTCCATTTACCGAAACGAACGAAATCTTGAACGAAGGCCGCTTGCTCGAAATCTCGCCCTCGGCCGAGAAAGTCGAATGTTGGCGGTGTTCCGGGAGCGAATTGGGCGGGATCGGTGACAGCATCGCTGAATTGCTCGCGAAGACTCGCGAAATCGGCCTCGACTCCAGCTTTCCACTCCTGCCTTCGGCTGTGTATGGATGCGCTGGCTTTGAAGTACTCTTCACGAAAGCCGCGATCCTGAAAAGCGATGATAGGCATCGACGCTGGATTGGAATACAAGCGATCCGCGTCATCTCGCGCCATCATGCGGAAGTCGAACAGGGCATTAGGCGTGAAGATGTGCTGGTAAGAAACGATACCCATAGTTTCGAAATTGGAGCGGTCTTGCCGCTGCCCGGCCGCTTGCTGCAGCTGCTCATTCGGAACCTGAAATCGAGCAACGCTGTGCCGGAAACTGAGGCCGATCCGATCCCGGTCCGTCAAGTCGCGCTCGAAACGCATCGTGAAGTCACCCGTCGTGGCCGTGTTGGTATAGTTCTGCTCGACGGGCGGGTTTAAGAAGCGGTCCGTCGCAGCGCCATCGGCGCTGACCCCAAAGGCAGTTTTTCCCCAGTCGTACTGAGCCAGAGCATATCCATGGGCGGTATCCAAGCTCCCGCCGGAGAGCGCCAACTTGCCATGAAAACCGGGCTGCGAATCCTTGGCGGTGACGAGTTCGACCACTCCGCCGAGCTTTCTTCCGTACTGCGCAGGGATGTTCGCAGTGTAGACGCTCATCGACTGAACGTCGTCCACTTCCATTTCCGTTCCAAAGCTTGGCGAACGATTGTCCGTGAGTGGCACGCCATCGACGATAAACTGCGTCTGATACTCGGAACCTCGCGGGTGAAGAACGGCATTGCCTTCGTAAAGCCAGCCAGGTTGGGAATTTACCAACTCAATGATCGATCTACTCGGAAGAGAAGTTGGCCGGTCCTCGATCGTCTGCAGCCCAATGCGGTTGATAGTTCCCGTGCGATGTGGATCGACCAGGGTTTCCGTCTCGCGAACCGTAACCGAGGTACTGACCGAAGCGAGGCTGAGCGATACGCGGTAGTCGGCGGGAACCGCGGAGCAAACTTCCACAGAATCGGCGAATACAGCGAATCCTTGTTTTTGTACCCGCACCGTATAGACCCCATATGACAAACGCTTGGCGACCACATTCCCGGAATCATCCGTAGTGAAAACCTTGCGGAATTGGTTCGCTTCGCACACCAGTTCGACTGAGCTTCTTACGCCGAAGCCCGATGGATCGGTGACCTTCACCCGCAGCTCTCCGGTGTTGCTTTGCCCAAAGAGGGAAAAGGAGCTCAGCAGTAAGAGAGCAAGAAGGCGCCTCATCGAGGGTCCCCGGTGCAATTATCCTCCGGCCAGGCCTATCTCTTTCACCGCTTATTTTCGCGTCTAGCGACACGCAACGTGCAATATGATGGCGGTTGGCGGGATCAGTGTGGGCCGATGTGAATGCGATGAGGAAGAAGAAGAAAAAAGTCTTGGATGTAGGGAAAGAAGCGCGCAGGCACGCACGCAAATCCGGCATCGCACCGGCAGCCACGCGGGTAATCCCGGACAAGCGCAAGCGCGCGCCCAAGCATCCGAAGAAGTGGCTCGAACGCGAAGCAGGCGAAGAGTGATTCGCCCGTGGTCTCCAGCAGGATGTGGCTTTCGGTGCCGGCGTTCTCAAAAAATTCGTGGCGATTTGGCGCAGAGGACAGGCAAGAATGAGTCTGTGTGGCAATGCGATTTCTCGATTGCGCGGGCTGCTGGATTTCAGCAAGCCCTTACGGCGCGCCTACAGGCCCATCGATTTGCTGCTACGCTGATGCTCTCTGCCGCCACATT
>Ga0070698_100009884_pt1 | contig 10201 bp, 9 predicted proteins | sample KBSK1502metaG_FD_65477 | JGI IMG/M metagenome (GOLD analysis project Ga0070698, IMG submission 65477) | Corn, switchgrass and miscanthus rhizosphere microbial communities from Kellogg Biological Station, Michigan, USA - KBS K1-50-2 metaG | ecosystem: Host-associated > Plants > Roots >... | reverse complement strand
TTCGGTCGAGAGGAGCTCAGGTCGCTGATCGACGAGCAGCTCGTCACGCGTGGCTAGACGAATGGCTTCGCGTCAAGCGAAGTGAAGCGTGAACACCGCGTCGGCGCCTGACCACCCGTTGAATCCGAAACGAACCACGAGCGACCTGCAGGTACCAGCCCACGCGGCATCGGTCCGCCACTGGAGCAACAGACGACCGTTGGTGGTGAGGTTGGTCTTCACGTTGGCGGGCACATCCGGCCCGGTGGCCTCATGGGTCGCACAGTCGACCGCTCGGACCACCGGATATCCGTTCGCGAACATCCGTCCTCGGGGGCGCGAGCCGAGCTCCAGGATGATCGGGATCGTACGTCCGGACCTGAAGACCGCCTGGTTCGTGATCGGCCCGATGATGTCTTCGAACACGACGTAGCCGTGTGACGCGGTCGCCGAGTTGCCCGCCACGTCGGTGCCCGTGACCGTGAACACGTGCGAGCCGACATCGTTCGGCACGACCTCGCCGTTGGGGACGGGGCCTTCACACGTGCTCAGGCCCGAGCCGCCGGCCTCGTCGACGCAGGAGTACTCGGCGAGCATCCCCTCGCCCTCCGTGAGGATCGATCCATCGGGAGGGGAGACGATGGTCACGACCGGGGCGGTCTCATCGGCGGTTGGCGACAGGTCGAGTCTGCCCACCTGGTTTGTGCCGGGCGCGCTGAACCAGATCGCCCCGTCCGGCCCGCTCGTGATGCCCGTTGGAGACGTGCCCTGACCGAGTGGGATCTCGGAGATCTGTCCTTCGAGGGTGATCCGCCCGACCGCGTTTCCGGCGCTCTCCGTGAACCAAAGTGCCCCGTCCAGACCGACCGCGATCCCGTTGAGGCCCGCGTCGGGCGTGGGCACGCTGTGTTCGGTTGTCCCGCCGCCCGCCGTCATGCGGACGATCATGTTCGTGCCTCGTGCGGTGAACCACAGGGCGCCATCCGGGCCCAAGGTGATCCATTGCGGGGCCCGCGCGGGGGTTGCGAGAGGGATCTCGGTCATCACGCCGTCGACGGTGATCCGCCCGATCGCGTTCGCGTTGGTGAGCGTGAACCAGAGGGCGCCGTCCGGGCCGGCCGTGATGCTCAACGGGGCGGCGCGGGGCGTGATCGTCGGCCACTCGGTGATCACACCGTCGACGGTGATCCGCCCGATCGCGCTCACCCCTCGCTGGGCGAACCACAGAGCGCCGTCCGGCCCGACGGTGATGCCGGTCGGCGATGACCGGTCACGGAGATAGAACTCCGAGAGATCGCCGCCCGTCGTGAGCCGCCCGATGCGGCTCCCGTTGTGCTCGGTGAACCACATCGCCCCGTCCGGCCCCCGCACGATGTCGTAGGGATCGACGCCCGATTCCAAGCCGATCGGGGACTGCGACCCATCCGGGGCCACGCGCTCGATCTCTGCGGCGAACCGGTTCGCCACCCAGGTCATCCCGTCGGGCCCGGCCGCGAGGCCCTGCGGGAACGAGTCCGCCGCCGAGAGGTTGAACCAAGTGGGCTCGGCCGCCGCCGCCGGGCTTCCCGCCACGGCGAACAGGGACGCCAGGGCAACCAAGGTGGCAGCCGCCACGAGGGACGCGGGATATCTACGCCGTACCACGTTTGGGGTATCGGCCGCGGGACCTCGTGCGCGCACCGGGCGAAGGTCGCTAGCATCCGCCGAACGGGGGAGGCCGAGAGTATGCTCCGCCGATGCCTTCGTCCCATCCGCTCGTCGTGCTCGCGGGCCGCCTCGTGGATGTGGCGGCCGGTGAGGTGCTCAGCGACCGGGCGCTCGTGCTCGACGGCGACCGGATCGGGGAGATCCTCCCGGGCTCCGAGGCGCCTCCGGGAGTTCGGAGGATCGATCTTTCGGAACGAACCGTCCTGCCCGGGTTGATCGACAGCCATGCCCACCTGATCGGGGAGATGGACGAGGGGCAGGGATACGCCTACCTGGTGAACCGCTCCTCGGCGCAGGAAGCCCTCACCGGGGTGACGAACGCTCTCGCGACGCTGCTCGGAGGCGTGACCACCGTCCGCGACGTGGGGACGTTCCACGCGTTCGTGGATCTCGCGCTCCGGGAGGCGATCGAGGACGGCAGGCTCGCCGGCCCCCGGATGATGTGCGCCGGGGCGTACGTGACCTGCCCGGGCGGCGGCGGAGACATCACCGGTCTCCCACCCGATGTTCCCGTCCCGAGCGAGCTGCGGATGGGCGTCTCCACCGGGCCCGAGGAGGTGCGAGCGAACGTCCGGCGCATCTTCGACGCCGGCGCCGACTTCATCAAGGTCCTCGCGACGGGCGCCGTCCTCACGTCCGGGACCGACCCCGGCAAGCCCGAGCTCACCGAGGAGGAGATCCGAGCAGCGGTCGAGGAGGCCGAGGCGAGAGGAACACACGTCGCCGCGCACGCGCACGGCGCGGAGGGCGCGAAGCGCGCCATCCGCGCCGGCGTCCGCTCGATCGAGCACGGGTGCTTGATCGACGACGAGACGATCGCCCTCATGGTCGAGCGGGGCACCTATCTCGTGTGCGACATGTTCGACGGCGACTGGATGATCCAGGAAGGTCCGCGGCTCGGCTACTCGGACGAGGTCATGCAGAAGACGGAGATGACCAACGACGCTCAGCGGGAGAACTTCGCGAAGGCCGTCAAGGCCGGGGTGAAGATCGCCTTCGGAACGGATGCGGGCATCTACCCCCACGGGATGAACGCGAAGAACCTCGCGTTCCACGTGCGGTTCGGTCAGACGCCGATGGAGGCGATCCAGAGCGCGACGCTGGTCTCGGCCGAGCTGATGGGGTGGGAGGACCGGGTCGGGTCTCTGCGACCTGGTTGCTTCGCCGACCTCATCGCCGTCGACGGCGATCCGTTGGACGACGTCACCGTGTTGGAGGACATCCCGTTCGTGATGAAGGGCGGCGAGGTCGTCAAGGGCTGATCGCGGTCTGCGATGATGCCGTGAGGAGCCGAGCAAGGAGCAGAGCGATGCCCGAAGACCGCCCGATGTCCGCTTCCGAGATCATCGAGAAGTCGAAGCGCTACACGCTCTATGACTGGCAAGCGCAGTCCAAGGCCTCGCCGATCGCGGTCGACCGGGCCGAAGGGGTCTACTTCTGGGACGTCGACGGCACGCGGTACCTCGACTTCAACTCGCAGCTCATGGGCGTGAACATCGGCCACGGCGACAAGCGCGTCGCCGAGGCGATCGCCCACCAAGCCGAGAAGCTCCCGTACATCTCGCCGTTCATGGCGTACGAGACGCGGGCCCGACTCGGCGAGAAGCTCGCCTCGCTCTGGCCGGGTGACCTCGAGAAGACCTTCTTCACCCTGGGCGGGGCGGAGGCGAACGAGAACGCGATCCGGATCGCGAAGGCGTTCACCGGCCGTCAGAAGATCCTCGCCCGGTATCGCTCGTACCACGGCGCCACCTACGCGACGATCAACCTGACCGGCGACCCACGGCGCTGGGCGAACGAGAACCCGCCGATGCCGGGCATCGTCCACGTGCTCGATCCGTACCGCGGGACGGTCCGAGGCATGGAGGACGCGGCCACGGCGCTCGCCACGCTGGAGGAGACGATCGAGCTCGAGGGCCCCCAGACGATCGCCGCCTTCATCCTGGAGACGGTCACCGGGACCAACGGCATCCTCATCCCGCCGGACGGCTACCTCGAGGGTGTCCGCGAGCTCTGCGATCGTCACGGCATCCTGCTGATCGCCGACGAGATCATGTGCGGGTTCGGTCGCACCGGCGAGTGGTTCGCCCTGAACCATTGGGGCGTCGTCCCGGATCTGATGACGGCCGCGAAGGGGCTCACGTCCTCCTACCTGCCGCTCGGGGCGGTGGCGATCAAGCCGGAGATCGCGTCTCACTTCGAGGAGAACGTGTTCTACGGCGGGCTCACGTACAACTCACACCCGCTCTCGTGTGCGGCTGCGATCGCTGCCATCCGCGTGCTGGAGGAGGACGACCTCGTCGGCAACGCGAAACGACTTGATCCGCTGATGCGCCGCCACCACGAGGAGTTGATGGCGAAGCACCCGAGCGTCGGCCGGGTCCGCAACATCGGACTCTTCGGGATCCTCGAATTGGTGAAGAGCCGCGACACGATGGAGCCGCTCTCCCCCTACAACGTGGTGAACGAGACCATGCAGGCGGTCAACAAGGGGCTCCTCGAGCGAGGCCTGTTCACGATGATCCGGTTCAACGGGATCATGACGAACCCGCCGCTCTGCATCTCCGAGGAGCAGCTGGAGGAGGGCTTCGCGATCATCGACGAGTCGCTCGAAGTGGCCGACAGCGCGGTCGCGGGGTAGCGGCGCTCACGCTCCGACGGCGGCCCAGCGTTCGGCCCACGTGGAGAGGCCGTCCATGACGTTCGCGAGCTCCCGCCCCCGCTCGCTGAGGCCGTACTCGATCAACACCGGCGTGGACGGCGTCACCGTCCGCGTGACGACGCCCGCCTCCTCGAGCTCACGGAGTCGCTCCGAGAGCAGCGTGTCCGAGATCTCCGGGATCGCGTCCCGGACGGCGGAGTAGCGGCGGCCCCCCGCGAGCAGCACCCACACGATCTGGGGCACCCAGCGCTGACCGACGAGCTGGGCGGCTCGCTGGAAGCTCTCACACACGGTCCTCTCTTCGTCCATCTCTTTTCTCATCGCCTGGCCATCCTATCCGGAGTTCCCCAACTTTCCTCAGTAACAACGGAATACTGAGGAATCCTTCCAGGTTCCGGGTATGCGTGGGAAGAGGATCCACACGACCCGGAAGGGGGGAGCTCAGATGGCAGAAGCCACGAGTGTGATCGCGGGCGTCGACCTGCCGCCCGCGGGGAAGTACGAGCTCGATATCGCGCACACATCCGTGGAGTTCGTTGCCCGGCACATGCTGACGAAGGTAAGGGGCCGGTTCACGGACTTCTCGGGATGGGTCGAGGTCGCGGACCGTCCCGAGGACTCACAGGTGCACGTCGAGATCAAGACGAGCAGCATCCAGACCAACACCCAGCAGCGCGACGACCACCTGAAGAGCGACGACTTCTTGAACGTGGAGAAGTGGCCGGTCATGACGTTCGAGAGCACGGCGATCCGTCACACAGGTGGGACGAGCTTCGAGCTCGACGGTGAGCTGACGATCCGTGATGTGACCCGTCCGGTGACGCTCGTCGGCGAATACCTCGGGACGGCGACCAGCCCGTACGGCAAAACCGTGCTGGCGGCGTCGGCGAGGACGACCCTCGAGCGCGAGGACTGGAACGTGAGCTGGAACATGGTGCTCGAGACGGGCGGTTTCCTGGTCAGCAAGAAGGTGGATCTGGAGATCGAGGTCGAGGCCATCAAGGTCGGCTGAGCCGACCTTGCGGGCCTGCGTGGGGCGGCGGCGCGGCAGCGCCGCCGCCCCCGCTATCCATGACGGACCGGAACCGGTCCCGTCGCACCCGCTTCGTAGGAGATGAGCTCGAACGCGCGGTCGTAGCGGACCACGACGTCGTCGGCGACCCAGAGCTCGCTCGTCCAGCCGCTCGTGAGCGCCGTGTATCGCCACCGACGGCTCTCGAACCGCCCCACCGGCGTCGTGACGAGGTCGGCTCCGAGGAGCTCATAGCGCTGCCGCACCAGGGTCGGCTCGAGGCTCACCGGTTCGAGGTAGACGACGTCGATCTCGGCGCTTCCGTCCAGTCGCTTCCCGGTGATCGCGTTCATCGCGGGCGTCAGGTAGTCGAGGTGCATGTCGGGGCCCCAGCCGATCTGGATCTCTTCGCCGTCCAGCTGGCCGATGAGCGAACCGTCGCCGGGCTCGACCAAGATCCGATGCTCCCCGGTGTCGATCCGTGCGCGAACGATCCGCCAGGCATCGTCGACGACCACGTCCACGATCTCCCGATGAGGCGTCGGCTCGTTCCGCTGGATCTCGGAGAAGTACCTCCATCCGGCGGGACCGGGCGCACACCGGAAGTCTTCCGTTCCGACGACGTCGCCGCTTCGGCCTCGCACCGCGTACCGGCCGCTGGGCACGAGGTCAGACCTGTGGCTGGAGTCCGAGATCCCGTGCGATCACGAGTCGGAGGATCTCGCTCGTGCCCTCGCCGATCTCCAACACCTTCGCGTCGCGGTATGCCCGAGCCAGCGGGAACTCCTCCGTGAAGCCGTAGCCCCCGTGGACCTGGATCGCCTCGCGGGCGACGTCGACCGCGGTCTCACTGGCGCGGAGCTTCGCGATCGCGGCCTCCGTCGTGTAGGGCTGCCCCTGATCCTTCAGCCAGGCGGCTCGGTACGTGAGCAGCCGCGCGGCGTCGATCGTCGCGCGCATGTCGGCGATCTTGAAGGCGATCGCCTCGTACGCGCCGATCGGGCGGCCGAAGGCCTCCCGATCCTTCGCGTACGCGACGCTCGCGTCGAGGCATCCCTGCGCGAGCCCGACCGAGAGGGCCGCGATCGAGATCCGGCCGTCGTCGAGCGCGGCGAGACATTGCGCGAGGCCCTTCCCACGCTCGCCGAGGAGGTGATCCTCCGGCACGCGGCATCCCTCGAAAGACAGTTCGTGCGTGTCGCTCGATCGCCATCCGAGCTTCTTGTAAGGACGTCCCACCGAGAAGCCGGGCGTCTCGGCCGGCACGATGATCGTGGAGACGCCGTTCGTGCCACCCTCGTCGGTGCGGCACGCCACGACGACGAACCCGGTGATCGGCGTCCCGCTGTTGGTGATGAAGGATTTCGACCCGTCGATCACCCAATCCCCGCCGTCCGACCGGGCCTTCGTCCGGAGTGCGGCGGCGTCCGATCCGCTTCCCGGCTCCGTCAGCCCGAACCCGGCGAGCATCTCGCCGGCGGCGATGGGCGGGAGCCACCGCTGTCGTTGCGCATCGGTCCCGTACCGGGCGATCATGCCTCCGGCGAGCCCTGTGGCGACGGAGATGGTCACCGCGACGCTCGCGTCGGCCCGGCCCAGCTCCTCGATCACCAGTGCCCACGTGACGGCGTCGCCGCCGAGACCTCCGTACGCCTCGGGGATCGGGACGCCGCAGATCCCCAGCTCGCCGAGCTTCTTCACGATGTCGAGGGGCAGCTCCTCGTGCTCGTCCCGCTCGCCGGCGCCCGGCGCGATCTCCTGCGTCGCGAACTCGCGGACGAGGTCGCGGACCTGTTGTTGCTCGGGCGAGAGCTCGAACTCCATCGGACGAGAGTACCGACTTCCGGTTCTGGGTCCCCATCCGAGAGGCGATGCGAGAGGATGTGTGGATGAGCGATGTCGTGACCGTCGATCCGCTGGAGGCAGGACGCGAGGCGTACGCGCGTCGGGCCTGGCCCGAGGCCTACCGGCTGTTGCTGGAAGCCGACGGACGGGGCGGGCTCGACCCCGAGGATCTCGAGGCGCTCGCCAAGTCTGCCTGGTGGATCGGGCTCGCGACGGAGTCGATCGCGGCGTTCGAGCGCGCGTACGCGCTCCACCTCGAGCGGGGGAACCGCTCGATGGCCGCGATGATGGCGCTGACGCTCCGCCGGGAGTACGGGGCGAAGATGGCCGGTTCTGTGGCGAAGGCGTGGCTGCATCGCGCCGAGCACCTCCTCGAGGGGGAGCCGGAGGCCGTCGCGCACGGCTACCTGGAGATCGCTCACCGCGAGCTCGACTTCGACCGCGGGAACCTCGAGGGAGCGCTCGCGCACCTGGATCGCGCGAAGGAGATCGCCTCGCGGCTGGACGACGCGGACCTGCCCGTCTGGGTCGCGATCAGTCGCGCGGAGGTGTTGGGGACGTCCGGGAAGCTCGACGAGGCGTTCGGCTTGATGGAGGGGGCGGCGGCGGTCGCCGTGGGCGGCGAGCTGGGCCCGTTCACGACCGGCGCGGTGTTCTGCGCGGTGATGTCGGTGTGCCGCGAGACCGCGGACTATCGGCGCGGCAGCGAGTGGGCGGAGGTGTCGAAGCGCTGGTGTGAACGGCAGGACATCAGCGGCTTCCCGGGGATCTGCCGCGTCCACCGGGCCGAGTTCATGCGGCTCACGGGTGCGTGGGCCGACGCGGCCTCGGAGGCGGAGAAGGCATCCGACGAGCTGCAGCGCTTCCATCCCGCGATGGCGGGAGAGGCGTTCCACGAGCTGGGTGAGATCCGGCTCCGCATGGGCGACCTCGTTGGCGCGGAGGACGCCTTCGGGCAGGCTCACGCGCTCGGATCGGAGTCGCAACCGGGGAGGGCGCTCTTGCTCCTGGCGCGGGGTCGCACGGACGCGGCGGCAGCTTCGATCAAGGGCGGCCTCGAAGAGCTCACGTGGAACAAGCTCGCGCGCGCCCGGTTGCTCCCCGCGCAGGCGGAGATCGCGAAGATGCTGGGGGATCGCCCCACCGCGGAGGCCGATGCGGCGGAGCTCGAGGCGATCGCCGAGGAGTTCGGGACCGCGGCGATCAGGGCGGCCGCGGCGCACGCCGCCGGTCTCGCCGCCCTCCTCCGCGAGGACGCCGCCGAGGCGATCGAACGGTTCCGCGACGCCCGGCGGCTCTGGCGCGAGATCGACGCGCCGTACGAAGCGGCGATCTCCACGGTGTTGCTCGCGGAGGCGCGATCCGTCGCGGGAGAGACAGAAGCCGCCACGCTCGAGCTCGAGGCGGCCCGGGCCACGTTCGAGCGGCTCGGCGCGACACCCGACATGGCCCGGACGGATGCCCTGCTGGCCGGACCCGCGGCTCCCTCGGGCACGCGCGAGGTTCGCACGTTCATGTTCACGGACATCGTGGGATCGACCGCGCTGGTCGAGGCGATCGGGGATGAGGCGTGGCACGACCTGCTCCACTGGCACGACGACGCGTTGCGCCGTTGCTTCGCGGGCAACGCGGGCGAGGAGGTCCACCACACCGGTGACGGCTTCTTCGTGGCGTTCCCGGACGCTCGCACGGCACTCGCCTGCGCGATCGCGATCCAGCGGACGCTCGCCGATCACCGCCGGGACCACGGGTTCGCGCCCCAGGTGCGGATCGGCGTGCACGGCACCGAGGCGACCCGTGTGGGCGACGACTACGAAGGAGCGGGGGTCCACGCCGCTGCGAGGATCGGTGCGCTCGCGGAGGGCGGCGAGGTGCTGGCGAGCGTCGAGACCGTCGACGGTCTGGCGAGCGTATCCACCGGTGAGCCGCGTGAGGTCTCGCTGAAGGGTCTTGCGAAGCCGGTGCGGGTCGTCGCCGTCGAGTGGAAGGTCCCGCGCTAGCCCGAGGGCGCGAACCCCTCGACGTCCAGGATCGAGCCGTCACGGACGGATGCGAGCACCGCGCGCACCCGCATCCCGATCGCGGGGTCGCCTTCGAGGTCGATCAGTCGGTGGAGCAGGACGGTGTCGGCGCCGTCGAGTTTCACCAACCCGTACGTGACCGGCCGGTCGAGGGCGCCATCGTCGACGTCGACGCGAGCGATCGTCCACGAGATCAGCTCGCCCTCCGGTCCGTACTCCGTGTTCGGATCGAGCTCTGCCAGGCACCGCTCGCAGAAGATCCGTGCCGGGACGTAGGTGACGCCACAGGAATCGCATCGGGAACCGAGGAACACCCCACGATCGCGGAGTGCTTCGAAGAAGGCGGTGTTCCCCACCCCCGGTGTGTACCGGAAGGAGACCGACAGCTCGCCGGGGATCTTCGTCGGGCTCATACGGCCGACCCCATCGGGACCTCGGCGGCGACCGTCCCGACGAGCTCGCGGCGGAGCTCCGGGTCCAGCGGCCGGAAATACCGGATGTCCAGGATCGACCCCGCTCGGTCATCCGGCGACTTCCAGACTGCCTCGACCTCCATCCCCGCTCGGACGTCGTCGGGCGCCACCTCGCCGAGGACGTGCAGGAAGCCCCCTTCGCTCGTGCCGTCCAGTCGGATCACCGCCGGGATCTGCGGGTGCTCGAGCGGACGCATGTCCCAGGTGACGTGGCAGATCGAGAACGTCTCGACGTTGCCCGTCTGCGGCACCTCGGTCCAGCCGTCGGTCGGGCGGAAGCAGCGCTCGCAGAACTTCCTCGGCGGGACCAGCGTTCGCCCGCACGACGTGCAGGTGGTCGCGAGGATGCGTCCCTCGCGCAGCCCCTCGAGGAACGCGGCGATCGCGTCGCCCGCATCCCAGTCGTAGAGCGCGTCCAGTCGCTGTTCGACCGCGCCGGTCGCCGAACGGAACTCCTGCTCAGAGAGCGAGGTTGCCCGTGGGTTCATCGGAGGGGACTGCG